>Ga0302324_100023983_pt1 | contig 11777 bp, 18 predicted proteins | sample Palsa_T0_1_FD_201949 | JGI IMG/M metagenome (GOLD analysis project Ga0302324, IMG submission 201949) | Peat permafrost microbial communities from Stordalen Mire near Abisko, Sweden - Palsa_T0_1 | ecosystem: Environmental > Terrestrial > Soil > Palsa > Peat permafrost | place: Sweden: Abisko... | reverse complement strand
GCTTGCGCCTGCTGGTGTCCAGAATGCCGTCAAGCGGTTGCGCACCGCCGGAGCATTTCCGCTCCTAAGTCGTTGATTTAATGGCGCTCCCAGCGGGATTCGAACCCGCGTACTAGCCTTGAGAGGGTTGTAAATTTGTCTAGGCTGGTATATGGCTATCTTAGAAATTGCCTTATTTATAAGCGTTTCATCCATGGCTGTCTATAGCTATCTGCGGTAGAATTTCCGTACAGTTCCGTACCGAGGATCACGGCCCATGCCCGACCTGTCACGAAAACGAGAGCGAATGCAGCTCTCGGCACGCCGCGAACCGCACTGGCAGCGTTTGAAAAAGGGCGCTGCGCTGGGCTTCCGGCGTGGCCCGGATACTTGGGTCGTGAGAACGACCGAGCGCGACGGCAAGAAAACGACCCACGCCCTAACGGGTGTCATCGAGTTTGACGATGCGAAGAGCGCCGCCGAGAGTTGGGTAGCGAAGCTCACCGGGTCCGCAGTTAGGACGGTGAAGCGCGCCAGTGTGCGCGCCGCACTGGAGGCTTACCTATCTGAGCTTCGCCGCCTTGGCCGTGCTGATGCTGCGAAAGATGCAGCGTGGCGTTTCAAGAAATACGTATACGGGGACAAGGTACTTCCCGAATTGGAACTGGAGAACGCAACGCGCGACGATTTTTCGGAATGGCGAGAGCGACTTGCAAGCAAGGATCGCGCATCGCGCACGATCAATCGTAACGTTCGCGCAGTCGTCGCCGGATTGAACAAAGCACATGAGCTGGGCCACGTCGGCAATCCGGCCGCATGGCGATTAACAGCGCTGGCGGATGACGTGGAGGACGATGGCGAAACGGCTGTTTTCCTCGACGCAGGGCAGCGAGCCGCAATGATCGCCGCTGCGTCTGCTCACGGCGGCCTATTCCTGCGCGGCTTGGAGCTGTCGGGCGCACGTCCAAAAGAGCTGGCGGATGCAACCGTCGGAGACTTTGACGGTCAGACGCTGCGACTCGCGCATCGCAAGGGCAGGCCGCCCAAACTGCGCGTGCGCCCCGTCGTGCTCGGCGAAGACGGTGTGAAGTTTTTCAAGGGACAGACAGCCAACAAGCTACCCGCTGCGCCGATCTTTACTGAGGATGATGGGAAACGACCGTGGCGTCGTCATGTGTGGGCGCGCACGGTGCGTGCGGCGATCAAAGCGCACAACGCCAAGGCCCGTGGCCCCAATCGGATTCCGCCGAATGCGAGCGCGTACAGTTTCCGGCACGCCAGAATCAGCGAGTTATTGCAGCTCCACGGCATTGACCCGTTGTCGGTGGCGGTCCAGACCGGCACCAGCGTAGCGATGATTGAAAAGTCCTACCTGCGATTTATTCCAAGTGCAATGCGTGAAAAGTTGGCCGGTCTCAAATCGGCATGACGTTGGGTTTGAAAGCCAGGGGGTGTCTCATCTGAGAGACACTGCGCACCTCTCCATGGTTTATTCTTAATGTGCGTGTGCAAGAGTTGTGGACGTCTGTTACTTATAGACCATCATGGAAATGGATGGTCACGTGCCGAACCAATCAAAGAAGCGCGAGAATCCTGCGGAACCTGCAATCTCCGCACGGCCGCGCCTCCTGCCGCCGGTCTTAATTGACCCCAATCAGCGATATAGCATCCCTGAGGCGAATGCGATTCTCAGGCAATCCCGCGCGAAAACTTATCTAGATATCGGCGCGGGAAAACTGCACGTCGTGAAGGACGGCGCTCGCAGGTACATTCACGGAACTGAGCTAATTCGCCGCTCACGGCCATCAGCGTGAACAACCCGATGGCGCAGGACACGGTCATCATCAGCGCCGTCGGCGCGCCTGCGACGCACTCCACCGACCTCGTCAGCGCGGACGCTGTGCCCGCGGCGACCAGCATCCAGGCACGCAACACGATAAGCACTACGACGGTCGCACAGCTCGCATCCGATACAGTCCTGCTGCCAGCGGCCTACGAGGCGGCGCAGAAGGCGCTTGCCGAGTGTGAGCGAATGGATGAGTGTCAGGAGTGGGCCGACAAGGCGAAGGCGCTCGCGAGCTACGCCAAACAGGCAGGAGACGAAACCCTGCATCGCCACGCTGATCGCATTAAGGCGCGAGCGGTTCGGCGAATTGGCGAACTTCTAAAAGAGGTTCCGGCTGCTCAAGGCGCGAACCAAAACATTGGTGACGGTGCCGGTATTAAAGTTGGCCGCAAGGCGGCAGCCAAGAACGCGGGCATTTCGACACGTCAAAAGGTCACAGCGTTACAGGTTGCCACCGTTCCGCGTGAGGAGTTTGAGCGACAGGTCGAGAGCGAAAAGCCACCCACAATTACTGCTCTTGCCCGCCTGGGGACCGTGCATGGCAAGCATCGTACAAAAATACGCAAGAAGACGAAATTAAATCCGTCACATCTGGTCCGTTTGAACAAACCGTGGGCATCCGATCCGATTCAAGAGGTTGATGCTGCCGACGATACAAAGGAAAAACGCTGGCAGCGCAGTTGCGGCAATCTTTTGGGGGACATTCTTTCCATGCGTGCGTATTGGGCGCGCGAGTTCGGTGAATGGGAAGCATTTGAACGACCTTCGCACCTCATCACGCTCGCCAAAGACGCGGCAGCCGCGTGGAAGGAGTTGGCGAGTTTCTTGACTCGTAAATGATTTCACGGGCGCGCGAATCAAACCCAGCAGCTCCCCCAGTTGTCACGGGCGCGCGCGCTCTTTTTCTATTTTTCGTCCGCTCAAACCGTGCTTGTCCGAAAACGCTGCGATTAAAGCCCGTTTCGAACTTTCTGCGAGGTCCTTGACATCCAAAGTACTCAGAAATCGTCTAACACGCATGACGAGTAATTTTTCAGTGGAGTGTCATTATGCGTAGGAAGACGACGAAGCGTTCCGAGCGACCGCGTCAGAACGGCGGCACGGCGATAATCTGGCCGCGTGGGCTGCGAGCGCGCTATGGAATTAGCGCATCTACCCAGTTGTATTGGGAGAAGCACGGAAAGTTGCCGCCCAGAGATGTGTTCATAGGCGGCAAGGCGGCAGGATGGAAGCCCACTACGCTCGATAAGGCCGATGCGGGTGCACTATGAGCGCCGACCAATTACTAGACACACTGTCTTCCCGCGATGTGCTCACGGCGCTGAAGACCGACGTAGCGACGGTCGCGAAGGTCGCCGCCGCGATGATCGAGACGCGCGAAATCACTGCGGCGGATTGGATTGATTTGAGGATCGCTTGCGGTCGCGTGGGGGTGTTACGTGACCTCATTCGATAATGCCGTGCCGCTCGGGGGAGCTTCCCCGGTCATTACCTCGGCCGCGTCCATCGAGCCGAAGGCCATTGAGCATCTGTGGCCGGGCGTGCTCTATATGGGAAAGCCGACATTGATTGTAGGTGATCCGGGACTCGGCAAGTCACTGGTGACTGCTGACATTGCCGCCCGTGTTTCGACCGGGCGCGTATGGCCTCTCGGCACCGAAAACTCCGGCGCGGGCGACGTTGTGATGTGCAGTGCCGAAGACGATCCGGGCGATACCATCGTGCCGCGGCTCATCGCCGCTGGCGCGGACCGTAATCGTGTTGAGTTCTTCGACGGCGTTCTAGAGACAGACGCCGACGGCGAGGAACGGATGAAAGCGCTCGCGCTCGACCGCCATATTGACCAGTTGGCCGCAGTCGCTGCCAGAAAGAAAGGCAGGCTCAAGCTCGTGATCGTCGATCCTGTTGCCGCCTTCCTCGGTGCAACCGACAGTCACAAAAACGCAGAGATACGCGGACTTCTTGCAGCTCTTGCGCGGGTCGCCGCCGAATACCGTTTCGCGGTCTGCGTAGTCGCACATCTGAACAAAGGAACTGGTGCGTCTGCGATCTACCGCATCAGCGGCAGCGTCGCGTTCGTTGCCGCTGCCCGCGCCGCCTACGCGGTTGTGCGTGATCCGCAAGATCCTCTACGTCGACTCGTGCTGCCGGTTAAAAACAATCTCGGCACGGACAGTTCCGGGTTTTCTTATGCGATAAATGTCGCCGACAACGATGCGCCCTATGTCGTGTGGGGCGACGAGGCGGTCACGGAAGAGACGGCGGACCAAGTGCTCGGCGGCACGCATTCAACGCCGCGCCAGGAGGCTATAAACGCGGATGTGCGGGCGGTGTGCGAATGGCTGAAGGAAGCTCTGGCGAAAGAGGCGCAACCTGCCGCTGATATGTGGATGCAGGCGGAGGAGAAGCGTTTCAGCAAGCGCGACGTGGAGCGCGCCAAGCGGCAGCTCGGAGTTCGCGCCGCCGCCAAAGGATTCGCCGGTCGCTGGCAGTGGGAACTGCCGCGATGACCAGTCTTCACCACCTAATACATAACCGTGTAACACAGTGCAAGACTGAGAAAGACTGTGTGAGACTGGGCTTCGTCCTCCAGTCTTCTACAGATTCACACACTCTTACACTCTCTCTCACACTTTTTGTATCACGCGCGCGAGACTGGGTGCAGCCATGAAGCGCGACGCGGACAAGTGCATTCCGGCGTATGTGGCACAGATCCTCGCCAGCGTGAGCGCCAAGCCCGGCCAAATTGTGCACGTCGAAGTACTCCACGAACCACACTGCAACCTTCTACGTAGCTCCGGCTCCTGCAATTGCGAACCAGAAGTGAAGCAGATCCGGCCGTCATAACAGTGATTGACGCGGCAGCGTAGACAACCAAAGCGCGCAGAAATCGTTGATCGAAGTATGGACTTCGAAAACGTTGACACCGCAAATCCGATTACAACCGCGAACTTACGGCGGCTGCTACCGGCGCGGCCAGTCGGACGGCTCTCCAGCGTCGCCGCGTGTAGGCGTGAAATCAGCAGGCTTTACCGCGAGGCGCGCCTCGGCGTGCTGCGGCCCGAAGTCGCGACGCGGCTTAGCTATGTGTGCGAGACCGCATCCAAGCTGTTGCGCGTGGAGCTGGAGGCGAAGGAATTGGTGAAGTTGCGCAAACAGTTGGAGAGGCTGAAAGGTGCAGCGCCGCTGATCACGCACGACATTGCCGAGCCCGAATCAGGCGACGCCGTCGAGCTAATGGCCGCCGCGATGACGACTGAGGCGCTCACATGAAGCTCGTTTGGCTCCTGTTACGGTTTCTTAACGACCGTCCACAAGCGTTTACACCCACTGTGAATCGCGCTATCTTCGCTGGAACTGGAGGATACGGCGATGTCACAAGCGATAGGTTACACGCGGGTTTCTACGGCCGAACAAGGCCGTTCTGGATTGGGTCTGTCAGCACAGCGACAAGCCATCGAGACCTTTGCGAAAGCGGAAGGCTTCTCAGTCAGCGCATGGCACGAGGATGTGCAGACGGGCAAAGGCACCGATGCGTTAGCGAAGCGTCCGGGCTTTCGTGCCGCGCTCAGGGATGCCAAAGCAGCGAAGGGGCCGCTAATCGTCGCCAAACTCGACAGGCTGGCGCGCAACTCTCACTTCATAACGGGACTAATGGAAAAAAAGGTTCGATTTATCGTAACGATGCTGCCGCAGGCGGATGCTTTCACGCTACAGATTTACGCAGCGTTAGCCGAAAAAGAAGCCGAACTCATCAGCACTCGCACGAAGGACGCATTAGCGAAGTCCACCAAGAAGCTCGGAATGGCTGGCAAGTCGAAGGCCGATCAGCACCGCATTCGCGCGCTGGCCATGAAAGCGAAGGACAAGGCCGCTACGGCGCGTGCCGAGGACCTGAGACCTCTCATCGAATTTGCGTTGAAAGACGGTCTATCGCTGCGCAAGGCGGCCGAGTTACTCAACAAGCGCGAGGTTGCATCACCGGCTGGCGGTCGTTGGCATGCGCCGTCACTGTTGAAGGCTGCGCGCAGACTCGGACTGCGCTAACACCTTCTGACCGCCGCTCGCGCGCCCTGCGCGGCGAACGCCACACAGGCGGTACTCGCCAGCGTGAGATTGTCTGCGCCGCTCCTAAGCCACGCCCGTACGTCTGGGGCGATGCTGGGTGTGCGTCGTGATTGTCATCGCCGTCATCGCCGCATCCAACGGCGCAGTTGCGACGGTCGACCGGTTCGGCGAGCTGGTGCTGCTGGAAGATTTTCCAGTTCGCGACACCGGCGGAAAGCTCGTCGTTGATACGGACAAGCTCGCGTGGCTCATTCGCGCATCGCGGGCGAAGTCCGAAGCCGGGCGCGTTTGCGCCATTCTGGACCGAACCGAACTTACGGGCGGCGCATTCGTCGCGCGCACACGCGAGGTACTCGATGCGACGAACACGCGCTTGGAACTCTCGCCGCGCGGCTGGCGGTCAGAGTACGGCGTGCAGTCGGACAGTGAGACCACTATCGCGAAGGCTGCACTCGCCGCTCCTAGCGCACGACTGGACGGCCCATGCGGCGTAAATCGCGCAAGGGTGCTGCTGTTAGCGCGGCTGGTCTGGCGTCAGTCACGACAGCGGCCAAGGTCCAAAACGCCACGCATGGTTGCAGCATGAGCGCCAACACGCACCGGCCGACCGACATCCTAACGATGGTGCACGCCGTCGCCGACATGCGCGGCATCGGTATGAGCGACGTCGCCATCGCGGAAGCGCTGAAGCTCAATCCTAGGTTTCTATCATCGCTCTCTGCCGGTGGGGCTAGGACGGCCCACGGCGTCACGGACGACGCAACCGGCGCTCACTCAGGCAAGGAACGCTCATGACAGTTAGAACGGCGCGAATGCTGGCACCAGTTTCAACGCCAGCCAATCCAATCCCGCGAAACCCGATCACGGTCCATCACCGCGTCTACAGCGCTAGTGCAGGTACAGGCATCGACGTGCCGGTGTTTGACGCGAACGAACTTGAGGCGAATGGCTGGCTAAGAATGGGCACGTATTCCGGCCCAACGTCCGCACGACCAGCACCGCTGGATGCCGACTTCAGCGGCATCACGCTCATCGGTCTTGCCGGGGGGCAAATCATGCCCGGCGCGACGCTTGGCAGCACCATGACACCGCAAGAAATGGCCGCATACAAGCGGAAATACGCGACACCCATTCACTGAGAGTTCTGGCCGGATCGTTTAGCCAATCGCCTGCGTTTGCTGCAACAGACCCAGGCTATCCCAGTCAATATGGCCTGCGAAGTCCGATCTAATCTCCGTCGGAAGCATGCTTTTCTTCATTCGATTCCAATCGCCGTTAGCAACCCGGTACCGAGTTGCGAACACGGCCTTGCTTGGCTGACACAGTTCGTTAAGCCTCAAATAACTGATGTTGTCCACATCGAAACCAAAACCCAGAAAGCACACACAATCCGCAGCTTCCAGGAGCAACTTTATGTTCTTCACGTCAACGCTACGCTCTTCTCGGTCATCGTACATTAGGCGAATCGCTTCGGCAGCCTTCTTGTAGGCTCCCGGAGTAATGCCGGTCGGCGGCTGACGGTCAATAACACGGGGATCGAATTCTCCTAACGACCCGTAAACGTGAACTACAGGAAGACGTTGTGCCGCGCCCCAAGCCTCCTCATACGAAACGTTGTAAGTGTGCTTAATCCGCACACAGAGAAAGTGCTCCAATGTTCGGTCGTAGTTAAATGTAATAAAGGACAGGTTGTTATTCGTTAGGAACTCGTCAATGGATCGATGACACCCTTTTAACATGTTGGAGAACAGATAAGACATCCAATCAAGGGCGATGGATCCGCGACTGAAATCGCGCTGCAGGTCCAATGGCAAGAGTACGTATGCAATTGCCAACTTTCCGATCTCTGCGAAGCCCGGACGCGTAGCATTGGTAGCCAAGAAACTATCTATTGAAGTGTGCCCCCCACGGCTAAGCGCGACACGAAAGTCAACGAACGACTGCAGAGGTATATCGGTCCCGTACTCGTCTAGAACTAGCTTTGTAAACGCCGAAAAGCTACTACTGGCAGCTCGATCTGGTGCCAATAACGTTAGAATCTTGGCCAGTAATGCGTCCCCGATGGGGAAGCCATAGGGCGCGTGGGCTCCAGCGCCCAAAACAAACACAGTATTTCGACTAATCATGCCGACACTCTATCGCGCGTAGCGGCTCACACGTGTCTAGAAATACGCGTGGCGACCAAACGCCTCGCTTAATTGAAGCTGACGAAAGAACCGTTCGGCTCCGTCCAAGAACCGCCTTAGCAGCCAGACGTCACACGCTCGAAAAGCGCGCTTAATAGTGTCACGTCCGTGACGTCTTGTCCCGTGAGTCAACTCCTGCTAATAGGGATTTCCGCCGCGACGGTTTCGGCGGGTGTCCGAGAACTTCGTGCATCTGGTCTAATAACTGCTGAATCGGTAATGGACGCTTTGGGTGCTCGGCTGCTTCTGCATAGGGCTCTTTCATGCCAGAAAGCCTCATATGCAGGTTCGTCAAAGCCGCAAACAAAGCAAAAAATTCAAAGCGAATCGCGTTAATTTCCCTCAATGTAAGCGCACCCGAAGGGCACCTAACAGCCATACCAGGCTTGGCATTTCCGGGCGGCTTATCCTCGAATTTCGGCCATTCTATTAGCGCGTATCGTTTTCCCGGTTTTTCGTTTATGAAAGAGTGAAGACGCCGATGCACTAACTTATTTCTTTTAGATGAACATCTCACTACTCGGTCAAATATCTCTTGCATACCTTCAGCACGAGGGTCAGTTTCGTATTTGGAGAGTAGCATTTTCGACGTAAAACCAAGCTTTGAGCGGAAGTTTTCAATAGCAAAAAAGCCAAAGAAAAGCGGATTTACGTTGGGCTGAGAAACGCATAACGAACAAAGTGTGAATAGCGCTCGTTCTACATGTGCCCATTGTGTAACAGCCAACGCTAACTCTAAATAAAACGCTACTTGTTCTTCGCCCGGCGTCATCGTCGTTTACGCTTGGGTACTTTTAAAGTTTGCGGATATTATGAGCGGCAGAGCATGGCTGTCAGAGTTGACGCGGTCGTCTCCGGTGCCACGTGCTGCCATTCTTGCACGTCGTTACTTGATTGGGTTTCCCCACCAGAGTCGGCATAGGTGCTCAATTCTCTGATCAATTGCTCAAAGCAGTCCAATTCATAAAGAATTCGAATTGTTGGTCGGATTAAACCACCGTCAGCTATTTCCTCGCTTGTAACAGCGTTAATGGTCGCTTCTTGGGTCAGCTTGTCGGTCGTCGCAATTGGTGGAACGTAAGAGCGCGCGAGCTTCCACGCAACACGACGAGCCAATTCATCGCTGGCCTTTGGATTCTGAATGTTTTGAATTCCCTTTGTACTAAGCCCTTTCGTCCACAGTTCTATATGTCCGTTGGGCAGGCGGCGAACATCGTTGGCCGAGTAGAACAACGCCAGAGCTTGTGTTTGAAAGGTGGTGAATCCGTACAGCTTCCAGTCGGCGGCCTTTATCTGGTCGATAGTGCCGGGTGCTGCGTCGGCGCTTGCGAGCGCCATGACCAAAGCGGCTGTTGCGAGGCTTTTGGACATAGGAGGATTGTACCGTCTCGACCATGGTGAGCGTCGATTTACAGGTTGCTGCACTGCGGGGTACTGTATGGAGGGTTCGGACGGTTGCGTCCTACACTTCGAACTCCGCGATGCCGCAATGGCTGCGCGTGCGGCTGCCTACCGGGCGCAGCAAGACGCGGTGGCGCAGCCAAACTCACGTGGGCGGATGCGGAGCGCTATACGGCGCTGGCATTGAAATTTGGACCGACAAGATGCGGGCTACCTGCGATCTTTGATCGATCCGCGCCGAGCGTGCGCGCTCATCACATAGTTAGCGACCCATTGACCCAGCGATACGTTGGAGACTCTACGACCGTCTCTACGCCCAGCTCCAGTCTTACAGCAGCCACGAACTGACTTTGTAGCCGGAGCGCCTCCTTTCCGGAGGCATCAAGATCAGCCGGGGCGGGATCGCTTATGAACTTCGTCAACTCTTCGAGTAGTCTCTGCGCAGATTTGGCTACGAGCCAGTTTCCGACAAGTGACACTCGTGTATAGGCCGCATTCATCGGCTCGTAGAACTTAATGACGTAGTCGCTCAGCCGTGTGGTCGGTCTCGTTTGAATCCAGGCTTGCACTCCCGCAATCGCAAGGCTCGCCGCAAGATTATACTTTTCATAGGCAATCAGCCGAGGCTCATGGAATCTCACACTGTTTTCATGTCTGTGTTGCGCGCGCTGCAAAAAGTACGTGATTCCCCCGCCTATGATCGCGCCGACAAGCGCGCTTCCAGCGGCAATGATCTCATGCCAGTAGGTAGCGTCAGCAGGCTGATACATACAACCTCTGTCTTAGTTCGGTCTGCCAAGGATTCTCTTCCACTCCTCAACGGTGTGAAGTGGCGGATTAACTCCAAGGTCATTTCGCGCATCGTTCCGAAATTTTCCAAAAAGAACGGCGAAGTCGTCCACTGTGGCTTTGTGCCATTCATCCTCCGTCGGTTTAGGCCGTGCGATTGACATTGCCCCAATTTTCTTCCCGCAGTGGAGAACTAAAGCACCAAGCTGTTTCTGGACTTCGTCCGAGCCGACAAGTGTCGCTCTATCGGATGCACGATACATCTCCGCGGTCTTATCTAGGACCACTTCATTTTGTGCCAAACGAGCGGAGCTTTCGAACTCAGTTCTATACGCACGATTGGACTCGTAGACAAGCGTATCGCAAGCTCGAAGGACGTCAGTGTATGCCTCTAGGCAACGATCCCGCCGCCAGTGTCGTGCTTCGTTGCTGCGCGTTAATACGCCGCCGAGCCACACCCCGAGAAGCGTGAACCCGCCAACAACTAGAGCCAAAACCACCTTCATCTTTTTCATCCCCTGCGGTGTCGTTATTGCTCAGCGGGAAGTCCTTTTTCGGTGAGCTTATTATTTCGGTATGCGTCAGCTAGCTTTTCTGTCTGAGCGAGGAATGATCGTTGATCTTGGTTATAGGTCTCAACAGATTGAATATTTGCCACATGACCTTCCCGTGATTGCATCCAAATCAGCCGCAGTTGCTCGTTAATGGCATCCGCTTGGGTCATGTAGAACACCAGCTTTGAAAGGGCTAACGACTGCGGACGCGTCAGGAATGGGGATGCATCGGCGGCTAATTGATTGAGCATAGCTACATTGAACGGGTTGCCAATACTGATCTGCACCATTCCACTCGGTGCAGTAGTACGCCCTCCTAGGCTTTCCAGTCGCTGCTGTGCAATCTCAATGGCCGAATCAAGCATATTGGGTATGACGTATTTTGCCTTTCGCCTATCTCGGGCGTTGTCAGTTGCGCGCACGACGATATATGTCCCGACGGCCCCGGCCAACGCGCCGATGAACGCGGCGACGGATGCATTATCGAAAGGCGCAGCCAAACACATGCTAGAAGTCCGCCCTACGGCTTAGCGACCCTGTCTTTGCCGGTTTTCTCTCGCTCGAATTCGGCGACCCTCCTCGGGCGTGGCTTTCCGGCCTTTAATCTGCTCGAAGAGCTTGATGAGGTTCCGTGGGTCCTGGGCATCCGCGCCGCTCATGAGGAGGTGTTGCAGGCGTCTGGGCTTCTCGACCATGTTAATAGAGTGAGCCCGGCGACGACGCGGTACAAGCTGAGTTGTTGCGCGGCAGTGCCTGTTACTAGCCGCATAGTTTTCCGTACCGTTTCCGTACAGATTGGTTTTAGAGTTCGTAACTCATTGATTTATTGGCGCTCCCAGCGGGATTCGAACCCGCGTACTAGCCTTGAGAGGGCTATGTCCTGGGCCTCTAGACGATGGGAGCGTTTGCCGAGGGTAAGGCAGAAGAGCGCGGTATTATAGGGGCCCGCGCCAA
>Ga0302324_100023979_pt1 | contig 11778 bp, 9 predicted proteins | sample Palsa_T0_1_FD_201949 | JGI IMG/M metagenome (GOLD analysis project Ga0302324, IMG submission 201949) | Peat permafrost microbial communities from Stordalen Mire near Abisko, Sweden - Palsa_T0_1 | ecosystem: Environmental > Terrestrial > Soil > Palsa > Peat permafrost | place: Sweden: Abisko... | reverse complement strand
GAGCGCCGCGGCGCCGGTCGCCGCCGTCGCCGCACCCACCGCCGCTGCGGCTCCGGCCGAAGCGCAGACCGCATTCGACGTCATCCTCGAAGAGGCGGGCCCGGAGAAGATCAAGGTCATCAAGGCCGTCCGCGAGCTCACCTCGCTCGGCCTCACCGAGGCCAAGTCGTTCGTCGAGAGCGCGCCCAAGACGGTCAAAGAGGGCATCCCGAAAGACGAAGCCGACACCGTCGCCAAGAAGCTCCAAGAAGCCGGCGCGAAGGTTACGATCAAGTAAGCTTCATCTAAGGTTGCTCTGGAAGCGAGCAAGAGAGCGGGTCGCATCGCGAGATGCGGCCCGCTCTGTCTTTTTTTGGAAAGGAAGGCGTTCGTCATGGGTACGGTAACGTACAAATACGACCTTGGCGTGCTATATTGCGAGCCAGGAGTACACCGTGAGGGCAAAGGCAAATGCGGCTCCGCCGGTGGTCGAGCCGTCTCATGACGAGGCCGAGGCGCTGTCGCGCTTCGTCTGCGACAGCCTAACCGAGTTTGCCATCTTCACGACCTCACCGTCAGGCGACATCGCGACCTGGAATTCCGGCGCCGAGCATCTCTTCGGGTACGCGCGCAGCGAGATCATCGGAACGAACTTCGCGATCATCTTCACGGCCGAAGATCGAGCCGCCGACTTTCCGGCCTTCGAGCTGCGCACCGCTCGGGAAGGCGGGCGCCTCGATCGCGACTGCTGGCACCTGCGCAAGGACGGCTCGCGCTTCTGGGCGTCTAATACGGTGCAGCCGCTGCTCGATGAAGAAGGCCGTCACCGCGGCTTCACCAAGATCGTGCGCGACAGTACCGAGCGTTACGAGGCTGCGACCGCGTTACGCGAGAGCGAGGAGCGCTTTCGTCTGCTGGTCGAGAGCGTCGACCATTACGCGATGTTCTCGATCGGGTCCGACGGACTGATCACGCTGTGGAACTCCGGTGCCGAGCGTATCTTCGGGTACCGCAGCGCCGATATCATCGGGCGACCGTTCGCGACCCTCTTCACGCCCGCCGACGTCGCGCGCGGTCTGCCTGAGCTCGAGCTGCGCCGAGCCGCCAAGCACGGACAAGTCGAAAACGAGCGCTGGCAGATGCAGGCTAACGGCAGCCGCTTCATCGCCCGGCGGCGCATCACGCTGCTCAAGGGCGGCTCGGCCGACGTCGCGCCGGGCTTCGCGGTGACCGCCCACGACGTGACCGAGTCGCGCGCGATCGAAAAGGCGATGCGCAAAAAGGCGTTCTACGACGAGCTGACCGGACTGCCGAACCGGGCCCTCTTCATCGAGCATCTGGAGCGCACGATCGCGTACACCAAGCGCCATCCGCGCTCGCGCTACGGCGTCCTGTTCCTCGACCTCGACGAGTTCAAGAGCATCAACGACGGGATCGGGCACGTCCTCGCCGATCAGGTCCTCGCGCAGGTCGGGCAGCGGCTGCAGGCCGCGGTGCGCCCCGAAGACATCGTCGCCCGCATCGGCGGTGACGAGTTCACGGTGCTGGTGAGCCCCGTCTCGTCGCCCAAGATCGTGCTCGGGCTGACCGAGCGCATCCACCGGGCGCTGGAGAGCCCGATCTATGTCCACGGGCACGAGACACGCACGACCACCAGCATCGGCGTGACCCTGGGCACCGCCAGCTACGAGCGATCCGAGGACCTGCTGCGCGACTCGGACATCGCGATGTACGAGGCCAAGGCTCGCGGGCGTTCGAAAACCGTCATCTTCGACGACCGGATGCGCGCCAACGCCGTCTTGCGCCATGCGCTCTCGAGCGATCTGCGGCACGCCCTCGAACGCCACGAGCTGTTCCTCGAGTATCAGCCGATCATCTCCCTGCACGATCAGACGCTGGTCGGCTTCGAAGCGCTCGTCCGCTGGAAGCACCCACTCCGCGGAACGCTACAGCCGGACGACTTCCTGCCGACTGCCGAGCGGACCGGCTTGATCGTCTCGATCGACCAATGGGTTCTGCACGCCGCTTGCGCCCAGTTACGCGTGTGGCAGGCCGAGGTGCCGCGAACCGTCCCCCTGACGATGAGCGTCAACTTCTCGGCCAATCAGTTCACGCTGGACGATCTGTGTGCGAAAGTCAAGCACGCTCTCGACGACTCGAACGTCGCCGCGACGTCCTTGAAGATCGAGATCACCGAGAGCACGATGATGGAGCGGTCGGATACGGTCGCCGCGCTGCTCGCCCAGCTGCGCGCGCTTCAAATCGACATCCACATCGACGATTTCGGAACCGGCTACTCGTCGCTGAGCTACTTGAGCACGCTGCCGGTCAGCGCCGTGAAGATCGACCGCTCCTTCATCACCGGGATGCTGGGGAGCCGCGAGCAGACGGAGATGGTGCGCGCGATCGTCTCGCTGGCGCACACGCTGAACCTAGTGGTGATCGCCGAAGGAGTGGAAAGCGGCGGCGAGTTCGACGCGCTGCGGCAGCTGTCGTGTGAGTTCGGGCAGGGCTTCCTCTTCTCGCGACCGCTCGACGCGTCGGCGGCGAGCGTGCTGGTCGTGAGCGGTCGCGTGAATATCGACACGGGAACGCACGCCGGCAAGATCAGCGTCGTGAAGAATTCGCACCAGTCCGGGGCTACGGTCACCGCCGGCGTCGAAGGTCACACCGCGCGCACGGCGGGCGTCGGCGTCGCGCAGGCCGTCAAGCCGAAACGGCGATAGTGCGCTGGGGTCCGAGGATCCGCGTCAGGTCGGGTGCTCGCACCGTTTCGTCTCGCAGCAACGCTTCAACTAACTGATCGAGCTGGGGGCGCGCGGCGCCCAGGCACTTGCTCGCCACCTCGTGGGCCTCGTCGAGCAGACGTTCGATGTCCCGATCGATCTGCGCCGCCGTCGCTTCGCTGTACTCGCGATTCTGCGAGAGCTCGTAACCCAAGAACGGCTGCGACTCGTCTGACCGGAAGGCGATGAGCCCCAAGCTTCCCATCCCCCAGGTGGTCACCATCTGGCGCGCCAGGCTCGTCGCCTGGACCAGGTCGTTCTCCGCGCCCGTCGTCGCCTGGCCGAAGACCAGCTCTTCGGACGTCCGCCCGCCCAGCATGACCGCGAGCCGCGTCTTCAGGTAGGCTTCGCTCAGATTGAGCCGGTCGCGTTCGGGGAGCTGTTCGGTCAAGCCCAGCGCCTGCCCGTGCGGAGTGATCGTCACCTTTTGCACGGGATCCGCCCCCGGCGTGAACCACGCGACGACCGTGTGGCCGGACTCGTGATACGCGACGACCCGCCGATCCTCCGGGTCGACGAGCTGCGGGTGCGCCGCGCCCAGGCGCACTTTGTCGAGCGCCTCTTCGAAGTCGGCCATCGTCACCGCCGTATGATTGTTGCGCGCCGCCCCCAGCGCAGCCTCATTACACAGATTGGCGAGATCGGCGCCGCTCATCCCCATCGTCATGCCGGCCAGCGCCTTCACGTCGACGTCGTTCGCCAGCGGTAGTTCGCGCATGTGGATGCGCAGGATCCCTTCGCGCCCGTCGCGGTCCGGTACGTCGACCGTCACCTGGCGGTCGAACCGCCCCGGCCGCAGCAGCGCGGGGTCGAGGACGTCGGCCCGGTTCGTGGCCGCCAGGACGATGATGTTCATACGCGGATCGAAACCGTCGAGCTCGCCTAAGAGCTGATTGAGGGTCTGCTCGCGCTCGTCGTTGACGGCGCCGACGCCGGCTCCGCGACGGCGCCCGACCGCGTCGATCTCGTCGATGAAGATGATCGCCGGCGCGGCCTTCTTGGCCTGATCGAAGAGGTCGCGCACGCGGCTGGCACCGACCCCGACGAACATCTCGACGAACTCCGAGGCGTTCAGGCTGAAGAACGGCACGCCGGCTTCGCCGGCGACCGCGCGGGCCAACAACGTCTTGCCGGTCCCCGGCGGTCCGACCAGCAGGACGCCCTTGGGGATGTGCGCGCCCAAGGCGTGATACTTGTCCGGATGTTTGAGGAAGTCGACTTCCTCTTCGAGCTCGGCTTTGGCTTCGGCGGCGTCGGCGACGTCGTCGAAGGTGACCTTCGGCTGATCGGAACTGTAGCGTTGCGGTTTCGCGCGGCCGAAGCCGAAGACGGAGGACGCGGCGCCCGAGCCGGCCCGTTGCGCCATGAAGATGAAGAACGCGAACAGCAAGAGAGCGGGCAGCCAGGCCAGCAAGCCACCGAGCCAGGCTGGGGCAGTCGCCGCGACCTCGACGGTGACGTGGTGCGTCTCGAGCAGCGGCAACAACCCGGGGTCGCCGATCGTCTGCGGATAGGTGGTGTGAAACGCCGTGTACGGGAGGGGACTGGCCGACGGTTGTGGCGGTGCGACGTACGGCTTGGCGAAGGTCCCGCTGATCTGATCGCCGTTGAGTTCGACGGTGGGAACGTTGCCGTCGCGGACTTGCGTCAACAGCGTCGTGTACGGGATCGCGATCGTCTCGGCACCCGGGTGGGCGAAGAACGCGATGACGTTCCAGGCGACGAGCAGCGTGATGAGCGCGAACCACCAATGCGGCAAGCCGGTGGGCTGGGGTGCGCCGGGCTGGGGCCCACCAGGCGGTGAACCGCCGGGTTGTGGCCCGGCGGGTTTGGGGTCGGTGGGCGCGCGCGGTGAGAGGGCCACGCGCTCAGCCTCGCGCCAGCTCCGTCTCGATCGCAGCGATCAGCGCGGGATCGTCCGGTGCGACGTCGGGCGCGAAGCGCGCGACGACCGCGCCGTTGCGTCCGACGACGAACTTCTCGAAGTTCCACAGGATGTCGTCGGGCTTGCGATCGGCGAGCAGCCCCTTCGACTCGAGGCGCGCTGTGAGCTGACCGCCTTCCTTTTGACGAGCCTGTGGCTGGGCGCCGATCAGCTCGTCGTAGAGCGGGTGGCGCCCCTCGCCTTTGACGACGATCTTCTCGAACATCGGGAACGTCACCGCGAACCGCGTCTCGCAGAACTGCGCGATCTCGTCGTTCGTCCCCGGCTCCTGCGCGCCGAACTGATTGGCCGGGAAACCCAGCACGGCGAAGTTCCGCTCGCGATAGCGCTCGTAGAGCTCCTGCAACCCCGCATACTGCGGCGTCAGCCCGCACTGCGACGCGACGTTGACGACGAGCAGCACGCTGCCCTTGAATTCGCCTAGGCGCGTCTCGGACCCGTCGATCCGCCGCAGCGGGATCTCTTGCAACGTGGCGCTCATGGTCTCTCCTCTCGCATGCTGGGGGACGGTTGCCGCACGAACCCGGCTTACTCCTGTACCGCTCCGGCGACCCGAAAACGGCGGCCGCTGACGGTGTGGCCGGCGTCGGGGGCGAGGCGGGCAAAATTGACCGCGGCCAGGACGCCGAGGGCGGCGACGACGACGAACGCGACGTGGAAATCGCTGACGGTGTAGGAGGCGGCCGTCGCCGGGTGCGACAGCGCGGCGAGGTGCAAGACGATCGCCGCGAGCGCGACCGCGATGCCGAACGAGAGCTGCTGGAGCGTGCTGGCGAACGAGGTCGCACCGCTCATGCGCGCCGGCGGCACGTCGGCGTAGGCCAGCGTGTTGACGCCGGTGAAGGCGAGCGAACGGACGACGCCGATGTAGCCGAGCACGAGGACGATCGCGAGCGCGGGCGTGCGCGGCCCGAAGAGCGCACAGGCCAGGATGCCGAGCGCGAGCAGCAGCGCGCTGCCGACGAGCAGGGTGCGAAAGCCCAGCCGGCGGACGGCGCCGGTGGTGAACGCTTTGGTGCCGACGTCGCCGACGGCGCAGGAGAGCACCAGCAGTCCCGAGGCGAGCGGCGTCATCCCGAAGCCGACCTGGAAGAGCAGGCCCCACAGGAACGGCGTCGTCCCGACGACCAGGCGCACGCAGGTGCCGCCCCAGACGGACGCGGCGAACGTCGGGATGCGCAGCAAGCCGTAGTCGAGCAGCGGATGCGTCGCGCGCCGGGCGTGCCGCACGCTCCACCAGCCCAACGCCGCGCCGAGCGCGAGCAGCGCGAGCGCGGGCGCGAGACGATCGCCGCGGCCGATGTCATCCAAGCCGAGCATGATCACGGCCAGGCTCGCGCCGGAGAGCACGAAACCCGGCAGGTCGAACGGACGGCGCTCGTCCTCCCGCGACGCCGGCAGGTAGAGCAGCGTCAGCAGCACGCCCAGCACACCCAACGGCACGTTGAGGTAGAAGATCCAGCGCCACGAGGCGTAGGTCGTGATGATGCCGCCGACCGGCGGCCCGAGCATCGTCGCGACCAGGCCGGGCGTGGTGAGCAGCGCGGTCGCGCGGACGAGGTCGCGCTTCTCGGTCGTCCGCAGGACGACGAGACGACCGACTGGGACCATCATCGCGCCGCCGATCCCTTGCAGGATGCGGGCCAGGGTGAACTCCGGCAGGCTCTGCGCGATGCCGCACAACGCCGAGGCGAGCGTGAAGACGATGATCGCGGCGATGAAGACGTGGCGCGCCCCGAAGCGGTCGGCCGTCCAGCCGCTGACCGGGATGAAGACGGCGAGCGTCACCAAGTAGGCCGAGATCCCGACGCCGACGTCGACCGCGTTCTCGCCGAACGAGCGCGCCATCTGCGGCAGGGCGGTCGCGATCACCGTCCCGTCGAGCAGCTCCATGAAGAGCGCGCACGAGACGACGAGCGCGACGATCGACGCGCGCCGTTCTGCGGTCATCTTCCGTCACAACCGCGACGAGCGACCTCCGGTTCCGGCGCGCGGCGCGCCGCGCGCGGACGTTCAGATCTCGGCCTCGCCCTCCAGATAGAAGACGCAGCTGCCTTCCAATTCGACCCGGTCGTGCACGAGCCGGCAGACGATCTCGCCCCCGCGCGGCGAGAGCTGGGCCGCGCGAAAGGCGGTCTTGCCGAGGCGTTCGGCCCAATACGGCGCCAGCGTGCAGTGGACGCTGCCGGTCACCGAATCTTCGGGGATCCCCTTGGCCGGCGCGAAGTAGCGGCTGACGAAGTCGAAGTCTCCCTCGCCCGGCGCGGTCACGACCACCCCGTCGCGGTCCAGCTGGGCGAGCGCCGCGATGTCGAGGGTCAGCTCGCGCACCGCCTGCGCGCTCTGCAGCACCGCCATATAATTGAAGGCGTCGGCCCGGACCTCCAGCGGAGCGACCCCCAGCGCCGCGGCCAGCGTCGGTGGCGTCGAGACCGGGGCGGACGGCCGGAGCGGGAAGTCCAGGACGTACCCGGCCGCCGCCCGGCGCGCCGTCAACGGCCCGCTCGCCGAGTGGAAGACCACCGCATCGCGGCTGGGCTCGAGCCGCTCCAGGACGACCGCGGCGCTGGCCAGCGTCGCGTGGCCGCACAGCGGGACCTCGACGGTGGGGCTGAACCAGCGCAGCCGGTAGTCGCCGCCGTCCGCGACCAGGAACGCGGTCTCGGCCAGGTTGTTCTCGGCCGCGATGGCCTGCAGCGTCGCGTCGGCCGGAAAGCGCCCCAGCGGCATCACGGCGGCGGGATTTCCCGCGAACCGGCGGGTGGTGAAGGCGTCGAGCTGATAGATCGGCGTGCGCATCGGGGCATCCTTAGAGAAGGCCATTTGAGGGTGAGGACTGGAATATATGGTGTAATAGGCCTCCGGTTCAATAGCCAATGACGAATTGGCTTGGTGGAAGAGACTCCGAGATGGCGACGCCCCCGGCGCCGGACGAGCTGGGCTTCCAGCCCGATCCGAACGATCCGCAGCCGATCTACCTGCAGCTGACCGCCGCCCTCGCCGATGCGATCCGGGCCGGCCGCCTCGCGGTCGGGGCGCAGCTCCCCTCGGAGCGGCTCTACGCGCAGCGGCTCGGGCTCAGCCGCACGACCGTCACGGCTGCCTATGGGGAGCTGAAGGCCGCGGGCTTGGTCCGCGGCTACGTCGGGCGCGGTGCCGTGGTGATCGCCGACGACCCGGATCGCGCCTTCGACGATGCGATCGCCTGGCCGCAGCTCGCCTCGCGGCTGGCCCAGCCAACGCAGCCGAACGTCCGCGCCGCCGAGCCGGGCAGCGTCGCCTTCGGCGACGGCTGGCTGCACCCGAGCCTGACGCCGCGCGCCGCGCTGGCGGCCTGCGCCGCGAGCGCCCTCGACGATCCGGAGCTGCTGAACAAGGCGGCGCCGATCTTGGGTCTCGGGACGCTGCGCGAGGCGCTGCTCGAGATGCTGCGCGCGAACGGCGTCGTGGCTGCTCACGGCGAGCTCCTGGTCACGGGCGGCGCGCAGCAGGGTCTCAACGTCGTCGCCCGCGCGCTGCTCTCGCCGGGCGACGTGGTCGTCTGCGAGAGCCCAACCTGGCACGGCGCCTTCCGCGCCTTCCGCGCCGCCGGCGCCGAGGTGGCGGGCGTGGCGATGGATCGCGAGGGCGTCGATCCCGATGCGCTGGAGGCCGCGCTGATCCGCCTCCGTCCGGCCTTCGTCTATCTGATCCCGACCTTCCACTGTCCGACGGGCCGCCTGTTGGGCCTGGAGCGCCGGCGCCGTATCCTCGAGTTGTGCGCGCGCTTTCGCACGCCGATCGTCGAGAGCCACGTCTACGGCGACATCGCCTTCGGCGAGACGCCGCCATCGTTGAAGAGTCTCGACGAGGCCGGGATCGTCATCCATCAGGGCAGCGCTTCGAAGACCGTCAGCCCCGCGCTGCGCCTCGGTTGGCTGGTCGCGCCGCGCGCCGCGATGGAGCTGTTGGCGCCGGCCAAGGCGAGTCTGGATCTCTCGACGCCCGCGCTGACGCAGGCCGTCCTGGCCACGTTCCTCCGCGGCGGCGGCTACGCGCGCCATCTGCCGCCCTTTCGCGCCGCGCTCGAGACGCGGCGCGACGCGTTGCTCGCCGCACTCGCGCTGCACTGCCCGGAGCTGCGCTGGCTCACGCCGCAGGGTGGGCTGTACCTGTGGGCGCAGCTGCCGCAGCTCAGCCACGCTGCGGAGGTCGAAGCCGCCGCGGCGGAGGCGGGCGTCTGGGTTCGCGGCGGCGAGGCGTTCATGCCCGATGGCGGGACGTCGAGCCACATCCGCCTGTGCTACGCGTCGCCGGCGCTCGACGAGATCGCGACCGGCGCGCAGCGTCTGGGCCAAGCACTGCGCACCGTCCTGCACCGACACCGCGATTCGGCCGCGCGCGCTACGGCCTTCGCCTCGGTCTAACCGCTCGCGATGACGCCGCCGAGCTCATCCTCGACGTGCACGGCGATGATCTCGTCGAACGAACGCTCGGCCTGAAAACCGAGCGCCAGCGCGCGCTGCGGATCGAAGGCACGCGGCCAGCCTTCGACGATGCGGGCGATGGTGGGGTCCGGTTCGCGCCGAATCCGTCGCAGCGCGCGTTCGCCCCCGATGCGGCGCAGCGCGGCGAGCTCCTCGCCGACGCTGGCGCAGAGGCCCGGCAGCGAGAGCGCCCGCCGCCCGCCGAGTGGCGCGAGATCGATCGCCGCTGCGTGCGTCAGAAATCCCACCGCGGCGCGCGGGGAGGCGAACCAGTGGCGCACGTCGTCGCCGACCGGGAGGATCGCTTCGTGACCGGCCAGCGGCTCCCGCACGATGCTCGAGAAGAACCCCGAGGCGGCGCGATTCGGCGTGCCAGGACGGACGCAGATCGTCGGCAGCCGCAGCGCGATGCCGTCGAGGATGCCGCGCCGGGAATAATCGGCGAGCAGCAGCTCGCCGATCGCCTTCTGCGTGCCGTAGCTGGTCAGCGGCGTGGAGAAGAACTCATCGCCGATGACGTCGGGGAGCGGCGCGCCGAAGACGGCGACCGACGAGGCGAAGACGACGCGCGGGCAGTAGCGTTCGCCGCCGCCGCGTGTGCGAATCGCATCGAAGAGCAGGCGCGTTCCGTCGAGGTTGACGCGGTAGCCCTTGCCGAGATCGGTCTCGGCTTCGCCGGAGACCACCGCGGCGAGGTGGAAGATCACCTCCGGAGCGGCGGCGACGAGGTCGGACGCCGTTCCCGGGACGGACAGGTCGGCCGTCGTGCGGACGAGGTTGCCGGGCAGGTCGTCCGGGTCGGCCGCATGCTCGACGTCGACCAGCGTGAGCGTGTCGATCTCCCGCCGCCCGATGCATCCGTCGCGGACGAGCCGCGCCGCCAGCTTGCCGCCGAGCATGCCGGCGGCCCCGGTGATCACGACCTGCATGCGCCGATCCTTAGCGAGGACGAGATCGATACCTTGTACGCCGTCGTTCGGAAGGCCTGATGCCCAAACTCTCCGCCAATCTCAGTTGGCTCTTCACCGAGCTGCCGTTGCGCGAGCGCTTCGCGGCCGCCGCGGCGTGCGGTTTTCGCGGCGTCGAGGTGCTCTTTCCGTACGAGCTGCCGGCACCGGAGGTGCGCGAGCAGTTGACGGCGCACGGCCTCGAGCTCGCGCTGATCAACCTGCCGGCCGGCGATTGGGCCGCCGGCGAGCGCGGACTCGCCGCGCTGCCCGGTCGCGAGGCGGAGTTCGACCTCGCGCTGCAGACGGCGCTCGCCTACGCGCAGCGCTGCGGTTGTCGGCGCGTGCACGCGATGGCCGGCCAGCTGGCGCCGGGCGCCGACCGGGCCGCCGCCGAGCGGACCTATGTCGCGAACCTGCGGCGCGCGGCACGAGCGGCGGCGGAGTCCGGAATCACGCTGCTCATCGAGCCGCTCAACGCGATCGACAATCCCGGCTATCTGCTGCGCACGACGGATCAGGCGCTCGAGCTGATCGCGCGCGTCGCCGAACCCAACCTGGCGCTGCAGCTCGACCTCTATCACGCGCAGATCAGCGAAGGCGACCTCGAGCGGCGCGTCCGCGCGCTGGCCGGCCGCTACGCGCACGTGCAGATCGCGGGCAACCCGCGGCGGGGCGAACCCGACGAAGGCGAGGTGAACTACGGCTATCTGCTCGACGTGTTCGACGAGATCGGCTACGCCGGGTGGGTCGGCTGCGAGTATCGCCCGCGCGGTCAGACGCAGGCCGGCCTGGGCTGGGCGCGGCGCTATCTCGAGGGCTGAACGCGGCGGGCGTGCAGGATGCTGATCGGCGGGGTGAGCGACTCGCCGGCGGCCGCAGCATCGTGGATGCGGCGCACCACGTCCATCCCCCGCACGACGTGTCCGAAGACGGCGTAGCCCGGCCCGAGCGGACCGCCGGCGTCGAGGAAGCTGTCGTTGCCGAGATCGATGAAGAACTCGGTCGTCGCCGAGTTGGGATCGGTCGTGCGCGCCATCGCGAGCGCGCCGTCGCTGTTGCGCAGCCCGCTGCGGTTGGTCGGCTCGAGCGGGATCGGCGGCAGGCCGGCGGCGCGGGAACCCAGGCCGCCCTGGATCACCTCGATGCTGGCCTCCGGCTCGCTGCGCTTGTTGACCGTCCGGTAGAACGTCGCCCCGTCGTAGGCGTGCGTATCGACGTAGTGCAGGAAGTTGCGCGCGGTGAGCGGCGCGTGCTCGACGTCGAGGCGCACGACGATCGTGCCGGCACTGGTCTCCAGCGCGACGTCGACGGGCCGCGCCGACTGATCGGCCTGCGCCGGGTGCAGCGGGAGGGCGGTCGCGACGAGCGCAAGGAGGGCTACCGCGGCCCAGGCACGCAGCGCGAGACGGGTGGGATGCACGCAGGATCTCCGCAAGACCAGGAATGAGAGCTCGACTCGCCCTTCAGGCCATGCCGGGCCTCCGCCTCCCGGGCCCGCCTGGGTCGGCGGCGAAGGTGCCGGGCGCACCGTCGTGGATGCGAGAGGAAGATGGGCTTCGAACAGGCAACGGCGGTCCTTCGTCCGGCGCGGGTGTGATGTAATGGCAGCCTGCGACCTTCCCAAGGTTGATGCGCGGGTTCGATTCCCGCCA
>Ga0302324_100023978_pt1 | contig 11778 bp, 12 predicted proteins | sample Palsa_T0_1_FD_201949 | JGI IMG/M metagenome (GOLD analysis project Ga0302324, IMG submission 201949) | Peat permafrost microbial communities from Stordalen Mire near Abisko, Sweden - Palsa_T0_1 | ecosystem: Environmental > Terrestrial > Soil > Palsa > Peat permafrost | place: Sweden: Abisko... | reverse complement strand
TTGACCGCATGGGAGAGTCCTCTTATCCGACGCTAGACCTTAGTCGGCGTATCGGCAGGTCGTGGTCCAATATCGAGGCGACACGCGAGCTATCAGACCGGAAAGTGGCCGAGCTCAAAGAATTGCTGTCGGATCTGGACTCCGAGGACACGAGTATCGTTGTTCTAGGTTCGTTGGGGCGAGGCGAATTCACCGAGGCTAGTGACATCGACTGGTACTTGCTTGTCGACGGCATCGCTGATCCCCTCCATCACGAGTTGTTCATTGAGGCTGACAGAAGGATCAGGGATATGGCAGCCAAGGGTGTCGGAAGCGAGAAGACTTTTGCAACTTTCGTATCCAGTCACGATCTGATTCACAATATCGGTGGTGAGGAAGATACGAATAACAACTTAACGAGAAGATTGCTCCTCTTGCTTGAATCCGCGCCACTGGTGGGATCTGTAACTCATGAGCGCGTGATGCGAAACATCCTGAAACGTTACCTGTTGGAGGACCGCAGTTTCTGGCGGAAGAACGGTCACCATATTCCGCACTTCCTCTTGAACGATTTTGCGCGCCTTTGGCGTACGTTCGCTGTGGACTTCGCATATAAGCTCCGCGCGCGTTCCGGAGAGCAGTGGGCGCTTCGCAACATCAAACTTCGAATGTCGCGCAAGCTTCTATACGTTGCCGGGGTCCTAGTTTGTTTCACTCGCAACTTTTATTCGAGGACCCAAAGGACCGGGGGGATCTGTACGAAGACGAGAGGTTTCGACCGGAGATAGTTGACATGATCCATTCGATGATCTCCCGCAAGCCTCTTGACATCATCGCGTGGTTTGACATCGAGGATGAACCGGTCATTTTACAGCTATTCGAGGCGTATGATGAGTTCCTCGGAATCTTGTCCGATCCAGGTCAGCGCAAGCATCTAGAAGGGTTATCCGAGGCCGAAGCAGAGTCCGACGATCGGTACCAGAACGCACGCGAGATCAGCCGTCGCTTCAGGAACGCGACTCTTGATCTGTTCTTCGGTAAGAAACTATATCCGCTCACTCGTTTGTACGGGGTTTTCTAGTGCAGCCGCTAGGATTCTCGACTGGAGCCCTTGCGCTCTCCGACTTCAAGAAAGCTCTCCGTATAATGCGAGATCTACCGGTTAATGTGGTTGAACTGTCGGCTATCCGTCAAGACGAGCTTGTTCCCCTGTTGCGTTCTATCGACGACCTGGATCTTTCGGAATTCGCATACGTCTCGATTCACGCCCCTAGCTCGTTCTCGGCGGAGAATGAGGGATGGATATTCGGAGAACTCTACAAGAGCTTACATCGTGGATGGCCGATCGTCGTTCACCCTGATACGCTGCATGATCGTTCGCTCTGGAGGCTCCTTCGTGGCCAGCTGTGCATTGAAAACATGGATAAGCGCAAGGGAGTTGGCCGAACCGTTCGAGAGCTCAACTATCTCTTCACTGAATTTCCGGAGGCGAGCTTCTGTTTCGACATCGGCCATGCCCGTCAAGTGGATACATCCATGACCGAGGCGTACCTAATGCTCAAGCATTTCTCCTCGCGGCTCCGCCAAGTTCATATCAGCGCGGTGAATACACGGAACAAACACGACCGGCTGTCATTCGTTAGCATTCTGGGCTTCCAGGAAGTAACTCACCTCATTCCGGAATCCACTCCGGTGATCATTGAGTCCGTCGTTCCCCAGGATCAGATTGGCGCTGAGATTTGCCGGGTCCAGAAGGCGCTGCGTGCGCCTGTGGAACAACCAAGGCCGGCGGCGGAGGCTAGCTAATGCCCGCTAGCCCGCGAGAGCCGCGTTGAGCGAGCCCTGCCGGTAACCTTCCAGGTCGATGGTCACGTAGTGGAAGCCGAGCGGCTTAAAGATTTGAACAAATCTCTGGGCCATTTCGGGCGTGAGAGCGGCCGCGAGTTCATCCTTCGCGATCTCGATGCGGACCAGTTTGCCGTGGAACCGCACGCGGAATTGGCGGAAGCCCAGTTCGCGGATGGCTTCTTCGCCGCGTTCGACAGTCTTGATGTTTTCCATGGTGACGGGTGTTCCGTAAGGGATGCGCGAGCTGAGGCAAGCCGACGCCGGACGATCCCAAGTGGATAAGCCGGTGCGACGCGACAACTCGCGGATTTCTGCTTTGGTCAAGCCCGCGTCGACGAGCGGCGCTTTGGCTTGGTGCAGTTTGGCGGCCTTCTGCCCGGGCCGGTAGTCGCCTAGATCATCCACATTCACGCCATAAGCGATGTGCTCGATGCCGCGTTCGCGCGCCACGATTTCCAGGCGCGTGAAGAGTTCGTCCTTGCAGTGAAAACAGCGGTTGGGATCGTTCTTTATATAGTCCGGATTATCGAACTCGCGCGTCTCGATGTACTCGTGCAGGAAGCCGCATTCGCGAGCGAAGTCCTCGGCGGCCCGTTTATGCGATTCGGGAATGGATGCGGAATCGGCCGTGATCGCTAGAGCGTCGGCGCCGAGCACGTGGTGCGCGGCCCACGCCAGATAGGCGGAGTCAGAGCCGCCGGAGTACGCCACTATGATGCGCCGCATCTGCTTCAGGATCGAGAATAGTTTCTCTTGCTTGGCCTTCAGGGTTCCCAAGTCGAGTTTGGGCGCGATCGCCAGTTTGACCAGACTCGCCATAACTCCAGTATAACGGCCCCTGCGCGTGTCTCACGTTCCTCAAACATTTCTTGCGGCTTGTGGGAGCCGCCCCGGTTCTGCTTTTATAGAAGGCTAGGCCCTCATCCCCGTGAAATTCGAAATCGAGATCAAGCTCCGTCTTCCGGACAAGCTGGAAAAGATCCGGCGTGCTCTGCGCGACCAAGGTTTTCGCGTTTCCAAGAGCCGCGCGCATGAATCCAATGTACTTTTCGACACGCCCAAACGGCTGCTGCGGAGCCATGGAAAGCTGATCCGGGTGCGGCGGATAAGCCTCCACACACTGCTCACCTACAAAGGACCGACCGAGCCAGGCCGTTATAAGAAGCGGCGCGAAATTGAAATGAGCTTTCCCGACGCCGACGCGCTCGAACAGATCCTCAACGAGATCGGGTATCACCCCATCTTTCATTACGAAAAGTTCCGCACCGAATACGCGAAAGCCCCCAGCACGGGGAAGGTGCTGTTGGACGAAACGCCGATCGGCAATTTTCTCGAGATCGAGGGCAGCCCGCGATGGATCGACCGCACCGCGCGGTTACTCGGTTTTTCGACGGACGACTATATCACGCGCAGCTACGGGTATCTTTATCTCAACTACTGCCGTGAACGAAGAACTCGCCCGAAAGACATGCTATTCACCGCGAAAGATCTGAGGCGGCTTCGCAAGAACCACAAAAATGCCTGACGAAAAGCCGGTTCGTTCTCACGAGACGCGTCTGCGGGTGCGCTATGCCGAGACCGATCAGATGGGCGTGGTTTACTACGCCAACTACCTGATCTGGATGGAAGTGGGGCGCGCGGAATACTGCCGCGCTTCGGGAATCAGCTACCGCGATATGGAGGCGGGCGACGGCATTCTGCTGGCGGTGGTAGAGGCGCACTGCCGGTATCTTCGTCCCGCGCGCTACGACCAAGAGATCGCGGTGAAGACGCGGGTCGCCAATGCTAGCAGGCGCGCGGTTCAGTTTCAGTACGAAATTAGCGACGCGCAGAGCGGCCGCAAACTCGCATCCGGCGAAACCAAGCACGTGTTTCTGGGGGCTGACATGAAACCGGCGAAGCTTCCCGAGAAATACTGGCCGCTGTTTGGAATCAACGCCTCTGCTACTTAAACTCCGCGGCTACTTAAACTCGATATTCGATTCGCCGGTAAATTTGTGATAGTTGCGGAACTCGATGACGTTCCGTTGGCAATCGTTGGAGCCTCGCCAGCAACTCAATGCTTCGGAATGCACGGGCAGGAGAAATTGCTCGGGTGTTCCCAGGCGTATGGAATCGTAGTCGACGGCGGTCTCGACCGAAATCTCGGGAAAAGCTTCGGGAATCTCTTTCGCCTGCATCTCTATGCGCAGCACTTCCCCGGTCTGTTTGTCGATCCAGACCGAGCCTCTATAGGCGGGCATGATGTATTGTCCGGTGGTCCAGATGCGCCAAGAGGCCCGCACGCGCTGCACTTTGAAGTCGAACACGGAAGCGGATCGATGCGAGATCGTATCGTCTTGCGCGAACTTGAAGTCGGCATCCGTGTACGGGGAGAACAGATTCCCCAGGATGGTTCCGAATTCTCCGGTGGACCAAGCGCCCGATTCCTCCGGCGGCTTTTTGGACGGCTTCCCGTTGATCTGAAGGTTTCGATAGGACTCTTTGTGTTCCTCAAACACCACTTCGGCGGAAACGATATCGACGACATTCCAGCTCGGTTGCCGCGTTTCGCTCACATATCGCGTGGCGGATTCCTGGACGACGTAGTTTGGCAGCCCTTCCAGAAATTTCGAGGCGACCTCCCGGGCTTTTTCAACCAGCGCCAAGTGTGGATCGGCGGAGGATCGTGAGGACCGCGCCGGCTCCACCGCCGAATTCGCTCGTGACGGCGTGGTGGGGGCGTCGTCGGGAATCGGATCGGAGGCATGCGGGGCTGGTTTCCCGTGCTTCAATACGGGCGGGCCCGTATCGCCATCGCCCGCGGAGGAAGAATCCGGCCGGACCAAAATCGTCGGCGGCGGCCCGGTCCTGCCTTCCTGCTGGATGGCGACGCCATCCCGGTCGTTGATGGTCTGCGCAATGTCCCTGTCAAATTGGATGCTGGAAGCGTGAAAGTTCCCATCTTTATCCTCTGAGGCGACCACGTCCAGGCCATCGCCAACTCTTAGGTCGGGCGGCTTGGTAGTGGCGGTGGAGAGATCGATGATCAGAAACCGGGTGTCCTCGATTTCCAAATCCATGGATCCGGCCTCCAGCTTTCGCACCACGCCCCGGTAACTCTGCGACGACTGGCTGACGGACCTGGTGTCGCTGCTCTTGCCGGACCCGCGCGAATTGCCTCCGCCCGGAAAGCGGCCTTGCGGATTCTGACCTGGAGGATATTGACCCGGAATTTGACCCGGCGGAAACTGGCCGATCTGACCGGCCAAGACGGACGTAGCGACGGCAAGCAGAAACACAGGCTTCATGCGCCCTCCTTTTCCCGGACCGCTCTTAGGATCAGCCCTGGACCCTTTTCGCTTTGCCCTGCCAAAACTGCTCCCGCAGAACCATTTTGCGGATCTTGCCGGTCCCGGTTTTCGGCAGTGGCTCGCTGTTGAATATTATAATTCGCGGCAGTTTGAACTTGCCGAGGCGCATTTTGAGGAAGGCCAGCAGGTCCTCGGAAGTCAGCGCGGACTCCGGTTTGCGGACCACGATCGCGGCTGGAACTTCGCCCCAGGTCTCATCCGGAGCCGCGACCACGGCGCACTCAAATACTTCCGGATGGGCGAAAATTGCCTTCTCCACCTCGATCGAAGAGATGTTTTCTCCGCCGCTAATAATGATCTCCTTCTTGCGGTCGACAATTTGTATGAACGCTTGCTCGTCCCAAACGGCCATGTCGCCGGTGTGGAACCAGGGACCCGTCATGACCGACGCCGTCATGGCCGGCTCGCGGAAATAGCCTTCCATGACGTGGTCGCCGCGGGTTATGACTTCGCCGACCGTCTGCATGTCGCGCGGGATATCGTTCATTTCCGTGTCCACCACTCGCACCTCCATGCCCCACACCGGCCATCCAGCCATGGCGCGGCGGCGATAACGATCGGCGTCGGAGACGTACGTGAGTCCCGGCTTGGAGGCAGCACAACTGAGCAATGGAGAGGTCTCCGTCAGGCCATAGCCCGCGTATACATCGCAGTGGAACGCTTTTTCCATGCGCTCGATCAGTTCGGGCGAGGAGGCAGCACCGCCCAGCGTGATGTTGCGCAGGCTGGACAAATCAAAGGAGGCCAGATCGGAACAGTGAAGCAACGCGTTGGCCATGGTGGGGACCAGGGCCATGTCGGTGGCGCGATGTTCCTGGATCAACCCGAAGACTGTTGCGGGATCGAAGCGCCGGATCATGATTTGCTTGGTTCCGAGCATGGTGGACGCTTGCGGCCGGCCCCATCCATTGGCATGAAACAGGGGAATGGTATGCAGGTCGACGATGGTTTCTGGCTCGCGATATATGCCTGCCACCGCCAGCGCGTGCAAATAGAGCGTGCGATTTGCCAGCATGACGCCCTTGGGATCGCCAGTGCTGCCGCTGGTGTAAAACAGCTCGGCGATCGCGTTCTCGTCGAAACTGGAAACGTCGGCGCGTTCGGCGCGGCCTTGATCGAGCAGCTCTTCATAGTTGAAATCGGCGGCTGGAATCTTCTCATCGAGCGTGACAAAACGCTCGATTTCGGGGCAAGCGGGCTTGAGTTGCTCCACCAGTGGAGCGAAGTCATTTTCAAATAACAACATGCGCGCGCCGGAATGATTCAGGATGTTCTTGAGCTCTATCGGTGACAGCCGGACGTTCAGCGGCATCACGATGGCGTGCGCCAGCACCACTCCGTAATAGCCTTCCAGCAATTGATGCGTGTTGAAGCTGAGATAGGCGACGCGGTCGCCGGGCTGAACGCCGTTCTTACGAAGCGCGCTGGCCAGGCGCTCGCAACGCTCGCCGAACTCGTGATAGGTAAACTGGCGTGCGCCCGAGACGATCCCGATTTTGCTCGGGAACAGGTCCACGGCGCGGTGGAGACACCGGATCGGTGTCAGAGGAATAAACATGGGGGCATTGTACTCCTATCGGTGCGCAAGAGCTTGCTACCATCGGATTTTCTTGCGCATCGGGATTCACACTTCCATCGCCAAGTCGCTTGAACACGCCGCAATCAAAGCCGCGGAGTTAGGCGCGAATACATTCCAGATTTTCTCCGCCAGTCCACGCATGTGGCGCGCGGCGACGCCCGCACCGAGCGCGGTGAAACTGCTGCAACGGGCGCGCGAGCGTCACGATCTTTTTCCGCTGGTGATCCACGACAACTACCTGATCAACCTGGCATCCTGCAGCGAGCCTCTGCGATTGCAGTCGACGGCGGCCTTTCGCGGAGAGATCGAGCGGGCGCTGGCAATCGGCGCGGAATACTTGGTCGCGCATCCAGGCAACTGCAAGGGGCACTCGGTGGAGCAAGGGATTTATGCGGTGATCCGATCGCTGGCCGAAGCGGCGCTGGGTCTCGACAGCAAAAATCTCACGGTGCTGCTCGAAAACACGGCGGGCGCGGGCGCGGCCTTGGGAAGCCGATTCGAAGAACTGGGCGTGATGCGTCAGTTCGCGGCCCAGTTGACCGATCTCAAGATCGGATTCTGCATCGATACCTGCCACTGCCTGTCATCCGGCTATGACGTGAGCTCAGCGGCCGGCTTGAAGCGGACCGTCGCCGAAATGGCTCGCGTGCTGGGCATCGAAAACGTGCACGTGATCCACGCCAACGATTCCAAAACCGGGCTCGGATCGCACGTGGACCGGCACGAACACGTCGGACGCGGCCATATTGGAGAGGACGGGTTTCGCCGCATCCTCAACCACCCGAAGCTCCGCTCCAAAGCTTTTATTCTGGAAACTCCCGTCGACGAGGAAGGCGACGATTTGAGGAACATGGAAATGTTGAAGAAGCTGTGCCGGAAAAGTACGACCAGGTGAATAACTGACGCAGCTGTGCTAGCGCCGTCGCTTGGCGATCAGCTCGCGGACAACCGGCACGAGGTCGTGAGGAACATTCATAACTGTATCGCCTGGTTCGACGCCGGCTTCGTCTTCCGCCACGGCCTGATCGTCAGTCTGCTCGGCGTAAGATGCGAGTAGTTTTCTAACTCGCTCTTCGTTCCAGCCCTCGGGAAACTTATTCTCGCTCATTGTGATCAAGCACCACGGCGCGGTATTGCTTTGCGGGGACGGCGTTTCTTGATGATTCCAGCTAAGGCGCGCAGGGCCTCGTTGGCTTCTTTAGAGCTTCCGAACGTGGTGGCCACGTCGGGGTCGAGCACCACCACTACGCTGCCAGGAACGTAGCGAGACGCGTACTCGTTGCGCCGGCCATTACTGAAATCATAGTTAGGCAGTATCTCATCTAGGGCTCTCCGATTGGCCGCGGGTCGCTTAGTTAGGGCCTTCTGCATATTTTTTTGCTCCGAGCGCGTTACTCGCCGCGCGCTGATAATCCGAATTGCTTCCTGGCGGTCCGTGAACATGACGGCCAACAAGCGCTGGTTACTGGAGAGCCCCAGGAGTACGAACCGTTCTTCCTCTTCCGAGTGTCGTGGATCTCTGACAATGCGTCCTAGTGGATCGCCAAACACAGTCGCCGCCTCCTCGAACGACACGCCGTGCTTCGCGAAGTTAGCCGCCTCCTTTCGCGGATTCCACTCAAATTCCAGCGCCAACCACTATTATACTCAGGCTATATTAAAGAGGACGGGTTTCGCTTTCGCCGCATCCATGACTATTCCGGCCAAGTACGAAAATGGCGTTTTCAGGCCTCTCGAAGCCGTCCAAATCAAAGAGGGAACGGTCGTCGAGGTGCACGTTCCCGCCCAGCAGAAACCTGTAGTGCAGCGACGCTCCATTAAGGATCTTCCTTTCTTCGGCATGTGGAAGGACCGAAATGATATCGGCGACGGCGTCGAGTATGTGAACAGGCTCAGGGACCGCTCTCGCGTCCAGCAGGACAACAGATGGTCGGCATCTCGCGCGGTAAATCAAATGCGGCCTCCTACCTTGGTCCCCCAAGCTGTGTCGTAGTCTCGATCATCGCCCCTCGGAAGTGATCGTAGGACAAGGACAAACGAGGTCTTGCGCTAATCTTTAATTTAAGACGAGTCGGCAAGAAGGATGGAGACGGGGTGTCGCTCTTAAGCGAGATACAACTTGGCGCTACCGAATCAGGGGTCGAGATTTCGACTGTGCGTCGAAGGGCCACCATTCTCGCAGCACGACTCAGGAACCAAGAATTGACCGATTGGTTACATCGGGAGCTGAATGGCTATCCTTTGGATGCCGACGTGCCCCCTGACCGCTTAGCGTATGGGATTGCGTGTGGGGAGTTTGCGCGGCCTTTTGGCCAGCAGATAACCCTGCACATACCAGAGTCGGTTCTGCCTGAGAACATTCGGCACTGGGCGCAACGGGCCGAACTCAGAGAACCAATTGCAACTTATTCGACACTCGTGGATAAGACCTCGATGAATACTAATAAGATTCGCTTCTTCTGGCCTACGGATATGGCACGCCGGTATGGTTCGGATGCCTACGAAAGCACCCAATGCTTGCATGCCTGGCTTTCTGTCGAGCCAAGCAGTTTGGCCGGACTCTTGGATTCCGTCCGCAATCGCCTTCTAAGCTTCGCGCTCGCCATTGAAGGAGAGAATCCTGACGCAGGTGAGGCAGACGTTGGGAGCACTCCTGTAGAGCCTGCCAAGGTCTTGCAGCATTTCCACACTATTATCTATGGCGGGACAAACAACGTCGCTGCGGGCAGCGCTAACTTCTCCCAGTTTCAAGGATCAATGGTGTCGCCCGGAGATTTCGCCGCCCTCCAAGAATCGCTGAAAGCAGCGGGCGCGGAGTCGGGTGAGATCCGGGAACTCGAATCCGAATTGGCCAGTGCCGGGACGCCAGCGGACAAGCAACGAGTCGTGGACAGTTGGCTCGGGCGAACCACCCGCGCAGCGTTAGCGGCTACCCGCGCCTTTGCCGTCGAGGTCTCGGCGAAAGCAATGGCAGAATACCTCCGTCCACCAGGACGCTGACCGAAATTATCCGGATAAGTGGGCCTCACCAATACTGTAGTCGCGGTACTGCTCATACATGCCCGGCATACCCAAAGCTCCTTGGGCGTAGAGGTCGAGCCGTTAGGGTTCTCGACGCGCCATGAGATCGCCAGTCTATCAGATAATGTGCACTTTGCAGGATTCTGAGCCTCTCGATTCTGAGCCTCTCGATTCTGAGCCTCTCGACAGCCTCCAATTGCCCTTCGTGAGCACCAACATATCGGAGACGGCTATATTGGAGTGGACGGGTTTCGCCACATCCTCAACCACCCGAAGCTCTGCAACATTTCTTGAATAAGCTATGCCCGAAAAGCAGTACGACCACAACCAAATCGAATTGAAGTGGAGCGAGCGATGGGCCAACGCGCCGCTCTTCCAGGCCGAGGAGAATTCCAGCAAGCCCAAGTTCTACGTCCTCGAGATGCTGCCTTATCCCAGCGGAACGCTGCACATCGGGCACATCCGCAATTACACTATCGGAGATGCGCTGGCGCGCTACAAGCGCATGCGCGGCTTCAACGTGCTGCATCCCATGGGCTGGGACGCGTTCGGTCTTCCGGCGGAAAACGCCGCCATCGCGAACAACCGCGATCCATACGAATGGACCATGCACAACATCGAGAACATGAAGCGGCAGCACCGGCGCATGGGCTTCAGTTACGACTGGTCGCGTGAGATCACCACCTGCGATCCCGAGTATTACCGCTGGAACCAGTGGTTCTTTCTCAAGATGCTGGAGCGCGGGCTCGCCTATCGCAAGAAGGCGCTGGTCAATTGGTGCAACGAGTGCGGTACGGTGCTCGCGAACGAGCAAGTGGTGGATGGTTGCTGCTGGCGGCACGAGTCGACGCCGGTGGAGCAGCGCGCCATCGAGCAGTGGTTCTTGCGCATCACGGATTATGCCGACGAATTGCTCGCTGGGATAAAAGATTTGGAGGACGGTTGGCCGGAGCGCGTGCTCCTGATGCAGCGCAACTGGATCGGGCGCTCGGAAGGCGCGGAGATTGATTTTCGCCTGGAAGGCAGCGGGCAGCCGATCCGCGTGTTCACCACGCGCGTGGACACCATCTATGGAGCGGCATGTGTGATTCTTGCGCCCGAGCATCCATTGGTGGCTGAACTCGCGTCCGCGGATCTGAAGGCGCAAGTGAAGCAGATGATCGACTCGCGCGCCGTCAAGGGGCCCGGGGACGTCGAGAAGGAAGGCTTACCAACCGGCAAGTTCGCGATCAATCCGTTCAGCCTCGAGCGAATCCCTATCTGGATCGGTAACTTCGTGTTGATGGGTTACGGCACGGGCGCGATCATGGCCGTGCCCGCGCATGATCAGCGCGATTACGAATTTTGCGAAAAATACGAAATAGCTTGGCATCCAGTGATCGACCCGATCACCTCTGTGGTCGGCGTCGCCGGGGCATTTCTCGAGGATGGGCGTTTAAGGGAATCCGGCGAGTTCTCAGGACTACTGAGTGAGGAAGCGCGGCGCATCATGACGGCCAAAGCTGAGTCCGAAGGATTCGGAAAAGCCGCCGTCACGTTCCGCATCAAGGACTGGGGCATCTCTCGCCAGCGCTATTGGGGCACGCCGATCCCCGTGATTTATTGCCCGAAGTGCGGCATGGTTCCGGTGCCGGAGAGCGAATTGCCCGTGGTTCTTCCGCTCAAGGTTCCGATCACCGGCAAGGGCCGTTCGCCGCTCGAAAATGTTCCCGAGTTTGTGAACGTGAAGTGTCCCAAGTGCGGCGAGCCCGCGCGCCGCGAAACCGACACCATGGACACGTTCATCGATTCGTCCTGGTATTTCTATCGCTACTGCGATCCGCACAATTCGAGCGCGCCGTTCGATTCCAAGAAGATCGCGTATTGGTTCCCAATCGATCAATATATTGGCGGCGTCGAGCACGCGATCTTGCACTTGATCTATTCCAGGTTTTGGACAAGAATGATGCGCGATCTCGGGCTGATCGCAAATAACGAGCCCGTCCAGCATATGTTCAC
>Ga0302324_100023975_pt1 | contig 11779 bp, 14 predicted proteins | sample Palsa_T0_1_FD_201949 | JGI IMG/M metagenome (GOLD analysis project Ga0302324, IMG submission 201949) | Peat permafrost microbial communities from Stordalen Mire near Abisko, Sweden - Palsa_T0_1 | ecosystem: Environmental > Terrestrial > Soil > Palsa > Peat permafrost | place: Sweden: Abisko... | reverse complement strand
CAAACCGCTGACTGAGAGATGTAGCCAGATTGAATCGCTAATCGTACTAACCTTTATGAGCGTACGCCATAATGCTGAACCAAACGGGAAAAGCGCTAAGAAAACGACGGCTGGAGTTAACGATCGCCAGTGACCGGCCTCTCCATTCGCCTCATGCAGTAAGCGCCACTGCTCGTCTCTCGTAAAAACGCCCAGTTCGGGGAACGACCTTGGGTGAATGAATGGCAGATACCCGCCAGAGGTGGAATACATCATTCCCCATGCCAAGGACACACCGAGGCTCCCACCGATAAAAATCGGTAAATACTCCCTGAAAAAAATCTCCAATGTGTTCATAAACGTCGGACGTCCGGACGCAAATTAGACTAAACCCTCTCGATTCAATATGCAATAGCATTGAGATGAGGGCAGACGCAGTGCTGAAGACTGCCGACAGAGAGTAGTATATGTGATTCGAATATCACTCCCCCTTCGAGGAAAACTGATCCTCTTTTTCTTTGAAAAGCACGTTGAAGGTCGTCAGCGAACCATAACAGCGGGTGATGTATTGCTGCATCTCCACCTTTTCCGCGTCGGACAGTTTTTCATGGGCGTTTATCTTCTGTTCCAACACCCTCAGATTATTGCGGAGCATGACGATTTTGTGGAAAAAAACCTCCAGCGGCGCCTCTTTGCTTTGCAGCGTTGGGTCCGAAGGGCGCAAGACCAGCGTCCCCTTTTGCCAGCGGGCCGCCAATTTCGTCACCACGGAATCGTCGCGCTCCAAGCCGAGTTCCTGGACCATGGCGGCCACAGTTTCCGAAATGAGCGCGCTCAACGGCACGGTCATGCCGCTCAAATCGGCCTGTGCTTCCGCTGGTTTTAAATCGCACTGTTCGGGCGCGAGCGTGCGCAAGCCGGAGTCGAACCGGATGTCGGCCAGATGTTCAGAAACGCTTTTAACCGTTCCCACCCCGTAATCGGGGTGCTGGACCTTCATCCCCACATGCATGGATTCATGTCGCATGGCTGGATTTTGGCTGGCCAAGGGCTGCGTGGCGAACAAAAAAGCCGACGGGAAAGATCTCGCGCAGCATAAATCGAACCGAGAGGCTTACGGTCAGACATGGGCGGCGACGCGCTTTCGGGAAGGCATTCTGGCTTTGTTTGACGCCGGCTTTCGACGTATTGGCAGGCGAACCAGCCGGTCGCCGTACTTGACCTCCTCGCGGCGGAGCATGGCGGCCAATTTTTTCAAATCGTGCCCGCACTCGGCGGAAATTTGATCCCGCACTCGCCAGACTTCATCAAGAATTTCGTGTTTCATATTTTCAATTATACCATCAATTCGTGCGGGATGCAGATGACAGGCGCAGGAAAACCTTCGCGGTCGCAAATGTCCCGCAACTTCTCCACGATGGTGGCATTGGCAATGTGCCGGCAGTTCCACGTCAACAGGAAATCCATTCCATGCACTGCTGCCGTCGCGACATGAGCGGCATCGGTTTCCGCCCTGGATGGGATCAATCGGCTCAACAGCAAGGCGCGCGTCTAATCCTCCGCTTCCTTGGGATACGGCAAGACGCGACATTCCTGCAGCTTGGCCACACGCTCGCTGGCAGCCTTGGCGTCGCCACGCTCTACCTCTTTCATGACCAGCACGGAGACGAACAACTCATAACGCAGTCTCCGGTCTTTCCACCAATCCCTCGTCGTCTGCTGCTGGCCCGCGATTGAAACGTCTCGATTAGGACACGCCGTCAGCAAACTCGGAATCGTTGTCTCAAGATAAACCTTTGGTTTCACTGCCCGAGACTACTTCAACTCGGCCTCGTGGAATTCCTTCCAGTCATCCAGGTTGTTGAGGTTGACGGCGTCGCGGAAGACGCGGGAATCGTCCGGAATGCCGTTGGCGGAGAGGATGGCCTTGCGCGTCTGGTCGTCGTGAATGTAGCCGCGAATGGCGGCGTTAATCTTGTCAATGGAAAGCTTGTCCAGTTTGGCGCCGGGCTGCTTGGTGATCCAGGCTTCGAACTGGGGATACGTCGGGTGGGCGTTCTTAATGAAATCGGACACGGCTTCCTTTTTGAGGCCCAGGGCGTCGAGCACCATTTGGTCGTATCCCGTGCCGCAACCGGGATAGCCGGGGGCGAGTTTGCCACGGCATTCGAGGGAGACTTTAAGCCAGAAGCGAGGCAGATGCAGCACGCCCAACGGGCCGGCCACGCCAGAACTGATCAGCGGAACAATTGTATTCATATTTATTCTTGGTGGTTCATTGACAGGGCGAGTTTAGAAACCCCGCCGCTTTTCGGCAAGCGCGATTTCTGCAAAACACGCTCTAAATCACTTCTCAAATTCGGGATAAAATGGATTGTGCTTCTTTTGCTCCCCGACGGTCGTCATCGGGCCGTGGCCGGGGCAAATGACGGTGTCGTCGGGCAAACTGAAAATCTCCTTGCGATTGGTGCGCAACGCTTCCTCATACGAAACCGCGCCTCCACCCATCGAGGCGGCGAAAAGCGCATCCCCCACGACTGCCAGACGCCGCTCCAGTCCGGCGACGACAAATGTGATGCCGCCGCGGGCGTGGCCGCTGGTTTGGCGTGTCTCGATTTTCAAATTGCCCAGCCGGAAAACCTGGCCGGCTGCGAACGGCTTCGGCCCGTCCAGATGCTCGTTCTCGCCAATGTGGGTCGGCGCGCCGGTTGCCGTCTGCAATCGGTTCAAATCAGCTACGTGATCGGGATGGGAGTGGGTCAGGAAAATAAAGGCCAGCGTCAACTGCCGCTCCTTGATGAATTCCAGCATCCTAGCGGCGCTCGAACCTGTGTCAAAGGCCGCCGCCTGCAAGGTCTTGGAGTCAAACACAAGATAGGAATTGACCGTCATGTCCTGGTACGGGGTGTTGAAGGCCGCCAGCCCCGCCATTTCCACCGGCGCGGGCTGCCACGACTTTAGGGCCAACTCAATCAAGGCACCCGCCCTGAGTTGCAAGGGGCCGGCGATTTTTCGGGCCACGTCAGCGTCAAATCCGCCGCTTTTAAAATGGTCCAGTTCGCCGCTGGAAACGCCGGCCTGCCGCGCCAACTCGATGTCGCTCAGACGCAAGCCCCGTTGCGCTTTTCCTACCACGTCGGTGTAATTGTCTTCCAATGGAATGACTGCCATAAGCGTCTTAGAGAAAAATGGTTTGTTCCCGCGCGGGGCCGACGGACACAATGGTCAGCCGCGCCGCCGTCAATTCCGCCAGCGCGCGCAGGTAATTCCGGGCCTTGGCTGGCAATTGGCCCCACTCCTTGCAGCGCGCGGTCGAAGTCATCCAGCCTGGAAATTCCGCGCAAACCGGTTCGCACTTGGCCAGCAACTCGATGTCGGCCGGCACGTAATCCAGCCGCGCCAACCCCGCCCGGTAGCCGATGCACACCTTGATCGTCGCCACGTTGTCCAAGCCGTCCAGGTTGGTGACCGCGATCTCATCAATCCCGTTGATGATGGCGGCGTGACGAGTCGCGACGGCGTCGAACCATCCGCAGCGCCGTGGGCGGCCGGTGGTGGCGCCGAATTCGCGGCCCATGGCATGGAGCATGTCGGCGATTTCCGCGCTTTCCGTAGGCAGCGGCCCTTCGCCCACGCGCGTCGTGTAGGCTTTCATGACCCCGACCACGCGGTCCATGCGGTGGGGGGGCACCCCTGAGCCGGTGCAAGCCCCTCCGGCGGTGGTGTTGGAAGAAGTGACGAATGGATAGGTGCCGTGATCAATGTCCAAAAATGTGCCTTGCGCCCCTTCAAAAAGGATGCTTTCTCCGCGCCGCATGGCTTCGTGCAATAGCACGACCGTGTTGGTGACAAACGCCTTCAAATAGTCGCCGGCCGCGCGATAAGCGGCATGAACACGGGCAAAGGAAAGGGGCTTGGCCCCGAGAGCCTTGAGGATTTCATTGTTCTCCTTGATCTTGAAACGCAGCAGCGCCTCGAAACGGTCGGCATTGATCAAATCAATCATGCGCAAACCCGTGCGCGCCGCCTTGTCGCCATAGGCCGGTCCGATACCGCGCTTGGTGGTGCCGATTTTGTTTTTGCCTTTGAGGGTTTCCCGTTGCTCGTCCAATTCGCGGTGATAGGGCAGAACCAGATGGGCTGATTCGCTGATGAAAAGGTTTTTGACGCGAACCCCCAGCCCTTTGAGTTCCTCCATCTCGCCCACCAGGCTGACTGGGTCCACCACCACCCCGTTGCCGATCACACAACGTTTGCGGGGACGCAAAATGCCCGAGGGGATAAGGTGGAGGACGTATTTTTTGCGGCCGATAAAGACCGTGTGGCCGGCGTTGTTTCCGCCCTGGGTGCGGACGACAATGTCCGCCTTGGCCGTCAGCACATCGATAATTTTCCCTTTCCCTTCGTCGCCCCACTGGGCGCCGACTAAAATTGTATTCGCCATAAAAATTTTTCGCGCGTCAACCCGGCGGAGTGGCACGACAACAAAAATCCCCGAACCGTAAATTCGGGGCAACCGCACGAGTATTTACAAACAGAGGCTAAAAAAGGACGCCCCCCCTGTCAACGCCGAAGGAAAGATTTGCGCAATTTTTTTCGGGTCTGATGGATGATTTCTCGATTGACAAATTCGCGCTTATTGGAGGGAGTCCCGGCGTTCGTCAAATCAATCGCGAAATGATCGGAACTATTCGATTTCGTAACAAACCGGCAGACTTTGTTCCCCCCCAACAACCAAAACTGTAAAAACTCTCCAAGCCCTCCTTGCGCTCACCTGTGCTTGGAACGAGTAAATCCCTTGTCCGCCTTGGCTCTATTCGCAAAGCTTCCATCGGACGATCGCGAGAACGGCACGACTACCTGGATGCGGTAGTCGGCGACATCGAAAGACCCAGGCTCTTGAATTCATCGGACAACCTGCCAAGGGCTTCCTTGACCGGCACCGCGTCCTGAGTCGCCTTGGCGGCGGAATCCTTGATCGCAGCCAGACCATCGGTGGTTAGGTCGGTCGAAAGAAACTTCTGCACGTCGCGCAGGTCAGACATGAATGGCCGAAAGGCGGTTCTGGTTTCGTCGTACTGCTCGCTGATGCGGTCGAAACGCGACGCGACTTCGTTCCGGCGGGTTTCGCTGCGAGTGCGGATGTCCTCGTTCTGAATTTGGGCCGATTCTTTGTCCCATCGCGCAAAGTAATCCTTGCCTTGGGATTTCATTTCCCCGGCTTTGCCGGCCACATCCTTGACCGATTCGCCGAGTTCGTCCACGGCATTATTGAACCTCTTGAATTGTGGGCGCAAGTCGGAATAGGGATTGGAAACCAAGTCGTTCAAATCGGCCAGACTTTCATCGATGAGGGTATTGCCTTTCGTAATCATGCCGGAGGACTGGGCGAGTGTTGCCGCCGTGTTGGCACTTTGTTTGTAGTTATCCGAAGCACAGCCGGTGATAAATCCGACGACGACAGCAAGAGTGAAGAAGTCGCGGATGAGTGGGATTGATTTCATCATTTTTTATTTGTTTCTCGTTCAATGGGGTCGCGTTGTAAATACCGCAGCCTTCCTGGAACGTGACAATGAAATACCGTAGCCGAAGAACCCGGGCGGGCGCTATGGGGTGTTCTACCCATCCAGCATTCTCGCTTACACTTGTCGTGCGAAGAATGCACCCACAACTCGGATACGGAATGTCTGAAAGCCGCGCTTTCTTGTACTCTCGGGCATGGGCGATTCTACCGGTAGCGACCCAGTTTCAATTGTGGGGCGGCGCTGTTTTCCTGTCGTCGCGACTCATTTTTTCCCATCCGGTCGCAAATAACAGAGTGGCTTCTCTGAGGAACTCTGCTCGATTGGAAGGGCTTGTGAAATAGAAAGTCACCTCGCCTTGGTCGCGTTTCCATTTATCGTTGCTTGCTTCCGCGACGGCCATTTGGCGGTTGATTTGGGGTTGACACTGGCGCGCCAGCCCACGCAGAGCGGAAACCATAAATAATTCGTCACTTTGAATAGTGACACTAAAATGGAAATGTTCGCGTTGGCCCATAACGCTCGACAATTTTAACAGGCGCAGGTCGTCTGGCAAGTTCCAAATGCGATCCGAAATCCCCGCCGACGTGAGACAAAATCTTATACTTGGGCGACAACACCTGTTTCAGGGCCAAAGCGGAACTGACGCTCCTGGCAATTGGACTTCATTCTTCTATTTCTTCCGATTCCGTTTGCGAAGATGGCTGAGAATCCACGACCTGAAAAACGTGTTCCCATTTTGGATTTCCCGAATCGCCTGGCACACACTGTCCGCGCAAGTGTGTTTGAGCAGATAGCCCATCGAACCGCAGTTGGTCGCCGCTTCGACGTACTCCTCATCACTGTGCGCCGAAAGCATGAGCACTTTGGTGGCGGGGGCGGCTTTGAGAATCTCGCGCGAGGCTTGGAAACCATTGAGCAGCGGCATCATAACGTCCATCAGAACTAATGCGGGACGAAGTTTTTTGACCATGGCCACCGCTTCAAGGCCGTTTTTCGCTTCGCCGACCACTTCCAGATCGTCTTCGAGTTCGAGAATCTTTCTAAATTCCTTGCGCACGACCCAGTTGTCGTCCGCCAGCAGGACAGTGATTCGTTTCATGGGTACCGTCACGCCTCAAACATTGGTGCTCAATTAAAACCAATGTGCGTCATTTGCCGCGCTCCGTCTATAGGGTGAACACCCCATGTTCTGTTGCCGGACCACACTCGAATCATGCCGAATTGCAGACGACAAAAAATGGGAGATTTCCTCAAAAAAGTGGTTAAGCCAGGACGGCCTTCTTCGCTTTGAGATATTTCTCGATGGTTTTTATGCAATTGCAGGAATTGGGGACGCGGACGGCGTTGAGTCTGCCCAATTTGTAATGCACCAGCAATTTGCCAACCATGAGCACTTGGAGATTCGCTTCCGCCATGCGCCAGAGTTGACCGGCTTCCAAGGGTTGTTGTCGAACGCGGGGAGGAGCCTTGATTTTCTTCATGGCCCATCCTGTGCCTTAACTTTCGATTAAGCCAGTTAAATCGCCACATGCCTTACTTCTCACTATGGAAACTCCCATAAGAACTTTATACAAAATCGCATTGGCCGGTGTCTAAGGATTGAGATGAGAGGCCAAATAGTGTTATAATAGACCCAGGCGTGAACGCATCGGAACGCAACGGTCCTTGGTGCCAGCCGCTTTATGAAGCCAAAGCGGCAGGGCTCATCCTTTACGGACGCGCCCTCGGATTGAGCCACGGAGAAGCCGAAGATGTTGTGCAGGAAACGTTTATGGCTCTCCTGCAATTGTCGCGCAAGCCGGACGACCCTGAACATTACTGCTTACGGGCCTTCCGCAATCGCGCCCTCAACCATCGCCGAGGTTTCTGGCGCCGTCTGGCCCGTGAATGGGAGTCGGTCCGCTGGTTCGAGCGTGGAGCGGATCAGGACAAGGCTGAAATCGAAGCCAAGCGACGGCTGGCCGAGTTGCCGCTAGCACAACGGGAGGTCATCGTCTTGAAGATTTGGCACGGGCTGACCTTTGAGGCGATTGGAACTCTTCTTGACGTATCTCCCAATACCGCCGCCGGCCGTTATCGTTATGGCATCAACAAATTGAAACTCTGCATGAAAGGAGCCGCTTATGGACGAGATGAACCCATTGGAGAACCAATTACAATCCTGGACGCCCCGTCGCCCTTCGCCTGAGATCGCCCGCCGGCTGTTTGGCCCGGCGGAAGAGCCGTCTTTGCCCCCGGCGCGCCGGGCCGGTGCTTGGAACTGGCTCTCGCCTGTCGCGGCATGCGCTCTAACGATGCTGGTGGCCGTTCACACCGCCAGTCGCGTGCCGGGACGTTTGGCACAGAGTTCCAACACCATATTCTTCGCTTCGCTCATGCTCAATGCCGCCTCCTCCTCCAATATCGCCATTTACTCGGCCAACCAGATGGATGAAAACGTGGAATATAACTTCTGGTCGCATGCGACTCATCGCGTCTCCGTGATCCCTCAAGCCGAAGCCCCAGTGCGCCTTGAGCGGGATGTTCGGAGCCTGATTCCGACCAACCGGTAGCGATTTTTGACATTCCTCGTTCCTTCCCCTAGTTTGCTGGCCGCATGAATGTCATCTCGCATCGTGATGCGGATTTTGCGGCCCAACTCCGGCGATTGCTTGCGCCCTCCAGCTTGTTCGATCCGGCTATTCAGGAGCAAACCCGCGCCCTGGTCGAGGCGGTGCGCGCTCGTGGCGACGAAGCGCTGGTCGAATTGACGGAGCGATTCAACGGCGCGCGCCTGACCACGGACCAATTCGCCGTCAGCCAGGCGGAATTCATGGCAGCCTCGGTGCAGGCGGATGAATCGTTGCGGGCTGCCCTGGCGGAGACCACCAAAAATGTGGAGGCTTTTGCCAAACGTTCACGGCGCAAGAATTGGACGATGCGCAACAGTCACGGCGCGCTGGTGGGAGAGAAATTTGACCCGTTTTTCCGCGTCGGCATCTACATCCCGGGCGGCGCCGCGCCGCTGGTCTCGACGGCGCTGATGACAATACCTTTGGCGCGTGTGGCCGGATGCCGCGAGATTGTCGTTTGCACGCCTTGCGACAACAAAGGCCGCGTCAACCCGGCGCTCCTGTTTGCCGCCCGCAGGGCCGGCGCGACGGAGATTTACCGGATCGGCGGAGCGCAGGCCATCGCGGCCATGGCGCTGGGCACCGGCGCCATTCGCAAAGTCAACAAAGTTTTCGGGCCGGGCAACGCCTACGTCGTCGCCGCCAAACGGCTCTTGTTCGGACACGCGGCCATGGATTTGCTGCCGGGACCGAGCGAATTGCTCGTGCTGGCCGACGAGACGGCCAACGCCGCCTTCATCGCGGCGGATCTGCTGGCGCAGGCCGAACACGGCTCGGGCCACGAGCGCGTCTGGCTATTGACGCCTTCCGACAAAATTCTGAGTGCGGTGCAGAAGGAAATCGGGAGGCAGCTTCCCAAGCGGGCGCGACGGGAGTTGATTGAACGCGCCCTGGAGCGCAACGGCTGGTTGGTGCGGGTCTCGGACCTTGAGCAAGGAATTGATCTGGCCAACCAGCTTGCGCCCGAACACCTTGAGCTGATGTGCCGCGACGCCGCGCGCATCACGAACAAATTGACCGCCGCAGGCGCGATCTTCGTGGGGAATGATTCCCCGACGGTGCTCGGCGATTACGTGGCCGGGCCGAGTCATGTGCTTCCTGCCGGCGGGACGGGCACTGCCTTCGCGGGTTTGACGGTCGATCAATTCCAGCGCCGAACCAGCATTATCGAGTACAAGAAGCCCGCGCTCAAGAGAGCTTTGGGCGCGATTAGGAAATTTACGGAAATAGAAGGTCTCGACGCCCACGGCTGGTCGGCCGAAATTCGCTTCCGCGCCAAGTCGCCGAAACGCTAAATTCAACCCAGCAGTTGGCGTGCGTGGGTCAGGATTTCGTTTTCGATGCGGCCTTTGAACGGGTAAGCCGCGAATGGCAGATTAAGTTCGATGATCACCTGTGCCGGTTGCACATCCAAATTCCCACGGACGGAGAATCCCATGGCCTCAAAGCTGAACACATCGGCGTATCCGTTCCAGGACTCGGCCACGTTGCTGATCTGGCCGCCGAAGTGGCTGCGGGAATCCGCGATCAGGCTGGCAATACGGTTCCTGGCTTCATCCCGGTCCAATTGGTGTGAGACAGACAGATTGATTTTCGGCATGGGCGAATTCTAAAATTAGGAGGAAGACAATTTGAGCAATTCCTCGGCGATTTGGACGGCGTTGAGCGCGGCGCCCTTAAGCAACTGATCCCCCGACACCCAAAAACAAAGGCCGTTGTCAAAGGCACAATCCTGGCGCAGCCGGCCCACCTGGCAATGATATTTCTCGCTGGCGTACAACGGCAGCGGATACTCCTGTTTGGCCGGATTATCCACCACGTCCAGACCCGGCGCCCGGCTCAACACGGCCCGCGCGGCTTCCACCGTGACCGGCTTTTCAAACTCCGCGCTCACCGCCACCGAGTGGGCCCGATAAACCGGCACGCGGACGCACGTCACGCTGGCGCGGAAAGCAGGATGGCGCATGATCTTGCGCCCTTCGTTTTCCATTTTGGCCTCTTCTTTGGTGTAGCCGCTCGGCAGAAACACATCCACCTGCGGCAGGACGTTGAAGGCGATCTGATGCGGATATACTTCCTTCGTGACCGGCTCGCCCGCCACCACCTGACGGACCTGGCGCTTCAATTCCTCGATGGCCTTGGCGCCGGTGCCGGAAACAGCCTGGTAACTGGAGGCAAAAATTCTCTTGACTCCGAACGCTTTGTGCAACGGATAGAGCGCCATAAGCGTGATGGCCGTCGTGCAATTCGGGTTGGCGATAATGCCCCTGTGTTGCGCGATGTCCCCCGCGTTGATCTCCGGGATCACCAGCGGCACCGAGTCGTCCATGCGAAACGCGCTGGAATTATCCACTACCACGCAGCCGGCTTTGACCGCCTCGGATGCGAATTCCTTCGAGATGCTCCCTCCCGCGCTGAAGAGGGCGATATCGATCTCTTTGAAAGAGTCCGCCGTCAATTCCCGCACCGTTAGCGGCTGGCCGCGAAATGGCAATTCCTTCCCGGCGGACCTGGCCGAAGCGAGCAAAGTCAATTGAGCGAGAGGAAACTTCCGTTTCTCCAGCGTCTTGATGATTTCGACGCCCACCGCGCCAGTGGCGCCGACAATGGCTATGTGAGGTTTGGCGTTCATGCGAAAGGATCCTACTTTTGAAGGCTCCGAAGGCCCTCCTGCAGCAATACAGAAGCCAGGCTGGAGGTGTGTTTGACGTGGCGCGCCGGCTTTTCCGGGGAGGCTTCCCGCAGCCGCGCGATCACATGGGGAATGTGCGTCAATAAATAATCCACCTCTTCGTCCGTGTTGTAAAATCCGAGGCTGAACCGCACACAGCCCTTGGCCCGCGCGGGTTTGATGCCCATGGCCGTCAGAACATGCGACGGATTGAGCGAGCCGGTCGTGCAGGCTGAACCGCTGGAGGCGCATATTCCCAGTTCATCCAGCTTCAGCAGAATTCCTTCCGCCTCCACGAAATCGAAAGCGATGTTGCTGGTGTTGGCCAAGCGCGGTTCTTTGGCGCCGTTGCGAAGGGTATTCGGCACCGCGTGCAAAATCGTATTTTCCAGCCGGTCACGCAACGCCCGCACGCGGGTGTTCTCGTCCTCTAGCCGGGACATGGCTAATTCCGCCGCTCTCCCAAAGCCCACGATGCCGGCGACATTCTCCGTCCCGCCACGTTTGCCCCGCTCCTGGTGTCCGCCGATGAGATAGGGCTGGAATTTGGTCCGCCGCCGAACATAGAGCAGCCCAATGCCCTTGGGCGCATGGAGCTTATGCGCCGAAAGCGTCAAGAAGTCGGCGCCAACTTCGCCCACGTCCATCTTCAACTTGCCCGGCACCTGGGTAGCATCAGTGTGAAAAAGCACATCCCGGCTCCGGCAGATGGCGGCGATTTCCTCTACGGGAAAGACCACGCCGGTTTCATTGTTGGCCCACATCACCGAAACCAGAGCCGTATCGGGCCGGATTGACTGGTCGAGCAAATGCAGATCCAACATGCCGTCGGCATCCACGGGCAGGAAAGTCACGTCAAAGCCCTGTTTGTGCAGCCATTCGCAATGTTTGATAATCGCCGAGTGTTCGACGGCCGTGGTGAGGATGTGGCGTTTGGCTGGGTGCGTGGCCAGCGCGCTTTGGAGCACGGCGTTATTGCTCTCGGTGCCGCA
>Ga0302324_100023974_pt1 | contig 11779 bp, 13 predicted proteins | sample Palsa_T0_1_FD_201949 | JGI IMG/M metagenome (GOLD analysis project Ga0302324, IMG submission 201949) | Peat permafrost microbial communities from Stordalen Mire near Abisko, Sweden - Palsa_T0_1 | ecosystem: Environmental > Terrestrial > Soil > Palsa > Peat permafrost | place: Sweden: Abisko... | reverse complement strand
AAAGAATAATTTCATGTCGGTGCTCGGACGGATTGGAGGCCTCTTTCGGAGGCTGAAGCTCTGCCCTGCACCACACCCGGTTTGCCATTCTCGCGCATCGGGATTTGGACGTCTGTGATGGCGCTCTCTGGTATTTGTAATGAGCGGCCTGGTCGCGGTCCGTGGCACCCCGGCGCGGCGGGTAGATGGCGTCGTGAGAATGTCGTGCGGCGGTCAGAGAAGGTTGACTGGGTGCAGGGGGCCTTCGACTCCGCAGCTGCTTCGCTTAGGGAAGCGGCTACTTCGCTCAGGATGACAACTTGTTGCACTCTGAGCCCATCCCAGCGTCGCAGAAAGCGCGGTGTTAGGGGCACCCGGCTCTGGAAGTAACGTTTCCCTATTTTCGGTTTCGGTTTAGAGTGACGGCATGGGTGTGACTCCACCGGTCGTGCTGACGATTGCGGGGTTTGATCCTTCGTCGGGGGCCGGCATTTCCGCTGATATTAAGACGATCGCCGCCCATGAATGCTATGGGGTCTCTTGCATTACGGCGCTCACGGTGCAATCGACGCGTGGTGTGCGCCGGGTCGAGGGCCTCGATCCTAAGATCATCCTGGAAACTTTGCAGGAGCTGGTTTCAGATCTCACGGTTGACGCTGTCCACGTTGGGATGCTCGGAAATGAGCGCGTGGTGACGGCGGTCGCGGATTTTCTGGCCGAGACAAAACTGCCCAATGTGGTGCTGGATCCGATTCTCAGGTCGAGTTCGGGGGCGGAGTTACTGGATGCAGAAGGGACGCGAGTGCTGATGGAGAGGCTGGTTCCGCTGGCGAAGGTGGTGACTCCAAACCTTGACGAAGCCGGCGCTTTGACCGGGATCGCGGTGACGAATCTTGAAGAGATGCGCGAGGCGGCTGCCCGACTGCACGCTCTCGGAGCGCGGAATGTGGTGATTACCGGCGGGCATTTGGAGAAGGCTATCGATCTCCTCAGCTTTCGGACGAGCCGGCGTGGCGTCGCGAGCACCGAACAGGAGGTTTTCAAGGCGGAGCGTTTGCGCTCGAACGCCACGCACGGGACTGGATGCGCGTTTGCCACAGCGCTCGCCTGCCATCTGGCGCAGGGGAGGGTTTTGCCGGAAGCAGTTCTGCTCGCCAAGGTGTACGTGTCGGCGGCGATTGCCAATGCGCACCCGCTCGGGCATGGGGTGGGGCCGCTAAATCACCTCTACCGCATGAGCCAGCAGCGGCGGGCGAGCGCTGTGGTTTCTGAAGCGGAGCACTCGCATGGGCGAAAGTGACGCGGATTGCTGGGTCTCTTCAGCTCTTCAGCCGCAGGGCTAGTTGTGGGGAATGACGAGGCAGAGCCCGTCACCCCACGAGCGGGAGCAGGGTCCGTGCTTTAGGCGAGCATGGTTGGTAGCTAAGAAGTGAGTGCTATTTCTTCAGCAGGCAGCCGGCGGCAAAGGCAGCTATTGCGGCTATCAGCCACTCCATCCGCCACAACTGGATTGCCTGCCAGTCGAGCGGGGTCCGCGCGCTGAAGAAGAGGCTGACGGCTAATGCGCCGGACACGCACAATATGCCGACGAGAAAGGCGATGGTCGCGGGCATGGTCAGCCCGAGCCGCCCGCCGACGGAGACGAGTTCAGCCCAACCTGGAATTTCGAAGGAGTGGCCGGGATTCAGGTCGGCACGCTTAACGCCGCAAGCATGACAGAAGAGGGAACTGACGATGAACTCGGTTCCACAAGAGCAGGTTGCGCTTCGTTCCGGGTTGGTCACCGTCACAGAGGTTGGCATGGGAGGGCGCCAAAACTCGTGGCGGGCCTCATCTACTGCTTCTGCCATATAAAGAGAGTCCTTACTTTATTCCTCGAATCGCAAGTGAATCACCAAATCCCCTTATTACAAAGACAATGGTTACAGGCAAGTCGAGGAGGAGGAGGGCTGACCAGAAGGCAAGATTTACGCTGTCGCGCCCTGAATTTCCTATTCTTGCACAAGTGATTCTGGCATAGCCGGGCGGGGAGGGGACTTAACCGCGTTGGTTCGGGTGTGATTGGGGTAATTCGGCGCGACGTTCCTCGGCTTTATCCTTTTAGTCTTCGTTCTCAGATCTCAGTTCTCATATCTTTGTTCTCAGTTCTCATATCGTTTCTTGTTCTTAGAGTTCTTAGCTTTTAGCTTCGGACAGCGCCTCCCGGAGTTCGTCAAGATCCGGGAAATTCGGTTTGATTTTGACCAGCCGGTCCAGCTGTTGCCGGGCTAGCGCGGCCTGACCGCTCTTGGCGTAAGCGAGTCCCAGGTGATAATTGAAGAGAGGGTTCTCCGGCTGTTTTTTCACGGCTTCCTTGAATAAGGTGATCGCCGAGCCGTAAACATTCTTTTTATAGAACGCCCAGCCCAGGGTGTCGGCGGTGTTCGGATTATCCGGGAGTTGGCGCCGAGCGGTCTGCGCCATGGCGAAGGCGACATCCACATTGCCGCCCTGCTGCAGCATAACGTAGGCCAAATTATTGGAGGCCAAGGGATTATCGCGTTCGATCTCAAGCACTTTCTGGTACTGCTGCTTGGCATGCTCCCAATCTTGCTTGCTCTCGTAGATGCCCCCGGCGAGCAGATAGAAGCCAACCTCGTTGGGGTTGATCCTGGAACCTTCGAGAAAAGTTTGCAGCGCCTGATCGGGGGAGCCGCTCAAGTTCTGCACCAAGCCGAGTTTGATGAGCGCCTCGCTGTTCGTCTTGTCCAAGTCGGCAGCCGTTCTGAACTCCTGTGCCGCGCCCGCTGAGTCTTTGGCCTGTTCCAAAAGAAGCTGGCCCAGCATGATGTGGAATCCGGCACTCTTCGGAACCTTGGACATCTGCAATTTGGCGGCAGCGATTGCCTTTTCCGGTTGCTTCTGAACGAGGTAAACGTTCAACACGCCGCCCAAGGCGTCGGTTGAAGTCGGATCCTCATCAAGCGCCTGCTGGTAGGCTTTTTGCGCTTCGGCTAACTGGTTTTGGGCTACCCGCAGATTGCCCAGCTGGACATACGCGCCAGGATTATCAGGCTCCTTTTGCAGGGAGCGATGAATGTATTCATCCGCCGTTTCGTAATCCTTGCGGTCGATCTCGGCGATGCCGCGGAGGAGGTATCCGTCGGGAGCTCCGGGCTGCAGGGCAACAATCTGATCCGCTTCCTGTGCGAGCGCTGCGGCGTCGCGGCGATGGATGGCAATACCGGCCAGGGCCCGGTGCGCTTCGACAATATCCGGCCGCAGTCGAAGCGCATCGCGCCACTCCGACTCGGCACGGTTGATGTTGCCCAGTTGATCGAACGCCAAACCGAGCTGGTAGTGCGCGATGCCATTGTCCGGATCGCTTTTTAGAACGGCCTGGAGAGTGTTAACAGCGTCGTTGGCCTTGCCGCCGCGAATCTCAATTTCGCCCTTGTAGATCTGAGCGTCCTCGTCATCGGGCCGCACTTTTAAGACTTCATCGTTCAATTTGCGGGCTTCATCCAGCCGATCCTTCAGGATCAGCAGCTGAATGTAATTTTTCTTGACCAACGGGTCTTTGGGATGGTCTTTGTAAAGCCCGGAATACTCGTCGGTCGCTTTGTCAATCTGGTTATTGGCGTAGTAGAAGTCGCCGAGCATGCGGTAGCCGACGGAATTCGCGGGAAATTCCTTTTTCGACTGGCGCAGGAATTCCTCGGCCTGGGCGAACTTGTTTTCGGCCATATATAGGCTGGCGAGCGAAAGCCGGGGATTGGGATCGTCCTTGGCTGCGTCGATGGCACGACGGAAGGTCTGCTCCGCTTCCGGGAACCGTCCGCGAGTCTGGTAGAAGTTTCCGAGCGCGATCAGGGAGCTTACAGACCTGGGATCGAGTTCGATGGATTTCTTGAAGCTGACCTCGGCGGCATCCCACTGCTGGCCGTGCATCTGGAGCAAAGCCAGATTGAGGTAAGATTCGGAGCGCGTGGGGTCCAGCTGCAAGGCCTTCTGCATATCGGCCAGCGCGCCCGCGGTGTTATTGGTGGCGGAATCATAGTTGGCGCGCGTGAGGTAGACCTCGGGGTTGTTGGGCTGCTTGTCGACGAGCAGATCCAGATGCTCCTTGGCGTCATTGAATTGATGACCGAGGATCAGCAGGTTGGCCATGTCAAGATGAGCGGCGTATTGATCGGGCTGGAGTTCGATGGTCTTCGACAATTCCTGATACGCGGCAGGCCATTGCTCGAGCTTCATGGCTGTCTGGGCGAGCTTGTAGTGGGCTTCGGCGAAGCGGGCATCGACCTGTATGGCATTCTGGAACTGAATCTCCGCTTCCCGGTACGCTCCTTTGTCGAAGTAACGCTGGCCGCTCTCAAGATACTTCTGCTTGCGGACATTCGGATCTCGCGAGCACCCCGTGAGCGCTGCGAGCAGGCAAACTGCTGCTGCTAAAGAGTGAAATCCAAAAAATCTAGAAATACGCATAGTTCCCTGACGCCTCACCTCGCGTAATCGGTAGCCTAACCCAAAGGTACTCTCTTGGACGCGAGCACGAAAGTTACTGCCGTTATTATGGCAAGAGCGCTGATCGTCAAGATGATTATCGCAAATTCGGCTATTCGACAGAACTGTTGACCCAGGTTGTGTAATCTGGCGCCCGCTGGATCGTGCTTTCGTAATCTGCCGTGGGCGGAGGGAGCGTGGCATAGTTCCATTGGCTATGAGTCACTTCCCCCGAAACAACGCCCATGAACGTTCCCACCGTGTGCAACTGAATGGATCGATAGCGGCCGCACTGACGGCCGAAGGCGGCCATCGGGCGCGCGCAAAACTCCAATCCATCTCCGTCAACGGCGGTTTGCTGGAGCTGCCGCGAGAGCTTTCCACCGGAGATTTCATCGAAATAGCTTTCCATACACGGTCGGGCGCGGTTCACGGCATGGCAGAGATGCTGGAGCCGGCGCGCAAGTTTCAGAGTTCGTGCCTGCAGCCTTTCCGCTTCATTGCGCTGGCGGACGATGACCACCGCAAACTGCGGATGGCGCTTGATTCCGCTGAGGACCGCAATTTCTTGAGCCACTCTCCGGAACCGATGCAAGCGCCGCCTAGATTCTGAATGCAGGTCTCGAGGGGCAGGTGTTCAGGTCTCGGGTGTCAGGTCGCAGGAAAAAACAAGCTCGCCCCCGGCAGCCGTGGTTTTCCTGGCACCTGACACAGGGACACCTAAGACCTTAGACCGGCTTTCCTTCGCTATACTGTCTCCGTCGGGATGACGACCGAGACCATCACTCACTCCGCCGAGGAGACGATCGCTTTTGGGCGGAGACTGGCCTCTGAACTGGTTCCTCCTTTGATTGTGCTTCTGCAGGGGGATCTCGGGGCGGGAAAAACCACACTCGTCAAAGGGATTGCCGAGGGATTTGAGGCTGCGCTGGCCGAAAATGTGACCAGCCCTACGTTTACGCTCATTCACGAGTATCGCGGACCGCTCGTAACGCTATACCACATCGATCTTTATCGCATCGATAGCCGGCGTGAACTGGAAACGCTGGGGCTTGACGACCTGCTCGCGCCCAATTGCATCTTACTGATAGAGTGGGGAGAGAAGTTCCCTGCCTTGCGACGCAACCAGTGCATTGAGATTGTGCTCGAGCGATTAAAGGACGAGCCGCTCGAGGACAATCAGGCAGGGGAAGGCAAGCGCAGAATCCGCCGGATCACACTTTGACATAAACTTGAGGATCACGTATTCAATTTGAGGAACTTGCCGGGAACGGACCCCGCAAATCGATTCCCAACACCGACTGCGTACATCTGAATCACCTGAACTGGAGCCATAAATAACTTGAGGTTAAACCTTTTCGCTTGTGTTGGACCAATGGTCTTGTCGATGTTGTCCTGTGCCACTTTTTGCATGGGTCAAAGTGCGCTGGAGGCTCAAGCATCGGAACCGGTTCCATCCACCCAACCGCCCGCGACCAGTCCTCCGAAGACGGACGCGCCCGCCGACCAGGCGTCGGCACAGAGCCAGGATCAAAACAGCCGGGTCGAGCAAAATACAAAGACGGAAGATACAAAGCCGAACGAAGATCCGAAGAAGAGCAAAGACGATCGGATGTTTTACGTGATGCCGAACTACTTGACGGTCGACAATGAGTCTCAAGTGAAGTCGATCTCCTGGAAAGAAAAGTTCGCCATCACCGCGAAAGGAACGTTTGACCCGTATGAATTCGTGGTCGTGGGTGTTGTGGCGGGCATCCGTCAGGCGGAAAATTCCTACCCGGCATTTGGACAGGGAGCGGAGGGATATGGCAAGCGGTATGGAGCCGCCTTCGCCGATCAGGTGGACGGCAATCTCATGGTGGGCGGGGTTTTCCCCACGATCCTAAAGACAGATCCTCGCTATTTTCGATTAGGCAAGGGCCGAGTGGGGCACCGGTTTACCTATGCCATAAGCCGCGTTTTCGTTGCCCGAAAAGATTCTGGCGGCAGTATGTTCAACATTCCCGAGTTTGCCGGCAACGCGACGGCGATTGCCATTTCCAACGTCTACTATCCCGCCTCCGATCGTAGTTTTGCGTCGAGTTTCACCGGCTGGGGAGTGCAGATGGGCATAGACGCTTTCGGAAATGAGTTGAAGGAGTTTTGGCCCGATATTCACAGCCACCTGCAGAAAAGACACGCGCGAAAACTGGAGAAAGAACAAGAAAAAGAAAACAATTGACCCCTTTCCATCCGGAATCTCATCTCCTGCGTTTTTCCGTCTTACCCGTGCATCCCAAGCCCGTTTTTAACAATCCAACCTTGAAGTATCAAGGACTTACCTTGAAACGCACAGGAGAAACGGTCCGCGACGGAAACTACCAGTGGGGGGGGAGATTTGAAATCGATTCGATCATTTTGCATGGCGGTAGCGCTGGCGGGGACGTTCGGAACGGCGTCTGTTCAGGCCCAGGGACCAACGAGCGCGCGAGAACAATCCGTGGAAGGAGATGCAACAGCGCAGTGGGGGCTGGACGATGTTTCGCTGCTCACCAGTGTTTCGGTGAGCCAGGACGCTCAACCAGCGAGCACCGCACCAGGGAGCACAGCAAGGAATGGAAAATCCTCTGCGCCAGACGCGCCAACGGCGACGGGCGACCCCGCAGAATCGAATAACCCCGATGAGTTTGGTAAACAACCCAAGAGAATTCTGGGGATCATCCCCAATTACCGTGCGGTCAGCGCCAACACGCAGTTGCCTCCGCTGAGTTTCAAGAGTGAACTCTGGCTGGCAACCCAGGATACATTCGACTACTCTGATTTCATTTTTGTGGGAGGGCTCGCGGGAGTTTCGATGGCCAGCAAAGCGCAGCCTTCCTTCGGGCAAGGCGCTAAGGGCTACGGTCGATACTATTGGCACGTCTTTGTTGACGGCGCCATAGAGAATTACATGACGGAAGCGATCGTGCCAGCGGTGACGAGAGAGGACCCGCGATACTATACCTTGGGCAAAGGCGGTTTCGCTAAGCGGACCGGTTATGCGGTAAGCCGACTGTTCATCACCAGGACTGACACGGGAAGGAGCACCTTCAATTTCTCGGAGATCGTGGGGGCTGGAGCTGCGGCAGGCATTGGCAATGCGTATTACCCGCCGCAATACAACCCGTGGGTGAAAACATACCAACGCTGGGGAACGCAGGTGGGCTTGGACGGCGCGTTCAATGTATTAAAGGAGTTCTGGCCAGACATCGATCACGCGGTGTTTCGCGGAAAATACTGATCCTGCCTGGCGATGCCGCAAATCAGAGCGGGTTAATTTCAGCCGTGGGCAGCCTATCGGCGCGCTCCATTCCCGGAGCACGGAGAACAGCATCGCGGCCGCGAATACTGCAAATATTACTGTGCGACGGCGCATGCTCATACTCAAATAGTGACGCATGCTGCGGAATATCGCAACCACGCTGGTCGATTGGTTGTATTGCAGTTGAATTGGGTGGTGACGGAGCTCCGCCCGTCACCACCCAACCTGGAAAATCAACGCATCGCTTTGGATTCCTTGTGGCGATTCTTATCATCCAAGTGAATGGAGATGCCTCCCAAAACAGACTCGGCCATCAGGAGAGCCATCGAGTCCAACCTCGAAGTAGGGCTCATCTGTGCGGATCGCGATGGGAATCGCATTCGCGTCGACCGGATCGATTCCGGCCTCGGCACCAAAACTATTTCCTATCATTTTCTCAACGATGAATTGCGCGTGCAGGAAGGTGTGCAGGAGCGAGCGATCGACCAATTCCTGGCGGAGGGTTGGTACATCGCGGGCAAGGGTGGTTCTCTATAGCACGGCTAGTGCGGCAAATAGCCGGACTCCAGGGGGAGCTTGCCGTCGACCTTGACGACGCTCACGCGATCGGTAATGGATCGCTCTTCGACGAACCCAATCGCGCCGGGCGTCGACGCCACAGCATCGATGACCTCGGCATCTGATCTGACTGTGTGGATCGAATCTTTGTAAGAAGCGAGCAGCGCTTTCACCTCCGCCTCGGTCATCCTGGTTAGATGTTCGAGGGTCGCCATCTCGCCCGGAGACGAACTGTGCAGAACGAGCACGACACTTCTGCCGTCGGGCCAGGTCTTCACTTCTCCTTTGAAAATTTTGGCCAGGTGAGCGGAGGTGAAGTTCTGAACGGCGTTATCCTTGTGGACGACTACCGCCATGTGGTGGGCGAAACAGGGCGTGAGGGACAACATCACGATGGCGCAGAGGTAGAGAATAGGCCGGCACTTCATAACTCAAGGGTAACGCTGACCGGTCGCAGATTGTTGTCAACAATTGGTCACAAGTGACGGGAGTAACTAATCAGGTCCCAGGTCTTCGGTCTGAGGTCTTGGGTCTTAGGAAAATCCATCAGTTGGATCCTGAGACCTGCCCTCAGAATCCCATGATGTTGTAGCCGCAATCTACGTAGATGGTCTCGCCGGTGATACCCGAACTGGCGTCGGAAGCGAGGAAGACTCCGGTGCTGCCGACCTCGGCGACTTCAACGTTGCGCTGGAGGGGGGCGCGCTCGGCGTGCGAGTGCAGCATGTCGCCGAAGCCGGAGATGCCGCGCGCGGCAAGCGTTTTGACCGGCCCGGCTGAGATCGCATTGACGCGAATGTTCTTGCGACCCAGATCTTGCGCCAGATAACGGACGGTGCATTCGAGCGCGGCTTTGGCCACGCCCATGACGTTGTAATGCGGGACGACCTTTTCCGCGCCATAGTAGGTCATGGTGATAACGCTGCCGCCGTCTTCCATCAGCGGCGCGGCGGCGCGGCAGACGGCGATCAGCGAATATACGCTTACGTCGTGCGCAACGCGAAAACCTTCGCGCGTTGTGTTCACGAAGTCGCCTTTTAACTCGTCGGCGGGAGCGAAGGCCACGCTGTGCACGAGCGCGTGCAGTTTGTCGTAGCGAGCTTTGAGTTGATCGAAAAGCTGCGCAATTTCTTCGTCTTTTGAGACGTCGCACATGAAGGCTTCCGCCCCCGGGAGGGACAGGATCAGGTCCTTGGCTTCCATCGCCATGCGTTCGTTTTGATAGGTGATGGCCAGACTGACGCCCGCCGCGTGCAGGCCTTGCGCGATGGCCCATGCTATGGAGCGCTTGTTGGCTACTCCGAAGACTACTGCTGTGCGGCCTTTTAAATCTTCGAACATGAAAACTCTCCTCGTACGAAGCCCATAAGAATAACAGCCCACGCATGGCTACGTTCGCCAGCAAAACCTTTAAACCTTTACCACAGGGGACACAGGGGACTTCAACTTCTTCTATTTAGCGACAGCCGCTGCGGCCTTCTCTGCTCGGATCGGCCAACAGGCGCTGCCGAAGGCTACCGCATACACGGCTGCGATTACGCCGAAGCCGGCGGCCAGGCTAATGCGCGAGGCTATCCAGCCTACTCCCAAGCCGAGCGAGACTTGCAGAAATGTTCCAAAGAAATAAAAAGTGTTTTGCACGCGGCCCATGAATTGCGGAGGCACTTGCTCCATCAGATTTGTGTTCATGGCTACGCCGCTGACGCCGCGGGCAGACCCCATCAGGCCATAGAGCAGCACGGCTGCCGCCAGCCATGGCGAAAACGGGGCCAGCGCCATGCTCAGTGTCAGCAGCAGCATGGAGACCGCAATCAAACGGCGCGATCCCGTGCGCGCGATCAGCGCCGGGGCATACAGAGCGCTCAGGAAGGCGCCCACTCCCCAACCTCCGTTTAACCATCCATAGCCGATCGCGCCAGCGTGAAAGACGCGATCGCTCAGCGGAGCGGTGACGACTACTCCCGTCATCATCGCGCCCAGAAATAAGGCCCAACTTGTGCCGAGGAAAACTACGTTTGGATGCTGACGCAGAAAGAGCAGGCCTTCGCGCATCTCGCGCAGAAAGCGTCCGACGGCGGTCTCCGCCGCCTCCAGATCGTGACGAAGTTCGACGACCCGGGGGACCACGTGGCGGCCCTGCCGAACGGCGAGGTAGCACGAAAAGGAGATGACGTAGGTGCTCACGTCGATGAGCAGGACCCCGCCCAGGCCAATGTGTTCGTAGACAAAGCCGACGAGGGCTCCGGCAATCAGCCAGCCGCCCTGAATGCCTGCCAGCAGAAAGGTGTTCGATTGCACGAACGCGCCTTCGGGGGTTAGCTCCTGAATCAGCGCGGTGATTGTGGGCCAGAACATCCAGAAGCCGGCGGCCACCAGGGTATTCATGAGGTAGAGTTCCCAGACCTGCACGCGGCCGAGAAACGCCAGGACCGTCACGGCAAGAATAATGATGGCGCGCAGCGCATCCAGCCACATCACCAAACGGCGCCGGTCTTCGCGGTCGATGATGACGCCGGTGAAGGGAAGCATCAGAATGGCGGGAATCGTCTGCAATGCGGCAAACGTTCCGAGCGCCATTTCCGAATGGGTGCGCTGCAGGATCGTCCAGGCAACGGCGGCGGAGTTCATTCCGCTGCCCAGCATGGAGATTACGTTCGCTGCAAACACGAATCGCAGCGCGCGTTTTTGCAGGATCGAGCGCATTAGTCGAATCTAACATGGAGAAGTTCAGCTCTCAGCTCTCGGGTCAGAGCTCTCAGGCTTGGGTGCTGACTGACACTTGTAGGAATTTGTCAGTTGGAGTGAATTTGGGTATCTCGATCTTGCGGCGAACCGCAGGCCCCTGCCTTCGGCTGCGCTCGGAATCGGGATGGCAAGTCGTTCGGACGCAGGATTTAAAAATTCACAGCCTTGGGGCGATTTTCTCGGCTGCATCTTTTGAAGTGAGGACGGGGTGCACTTCGAAGTCGACTATGTCGCTCCAATTCGCCATCCAATGATCAAGAAGCGCGCGGTCTTCGGTTTCCATCAGCTGGTAACAGCGATCGAGCTTGTCGGTTACCCAGCTCGATAGGTAGGAGAGCCCTGCCGGAGCCATTCTTCCCTGGTCACGGAAGCGGCGATAGACGGGGGTTGGGTCTCCATTCTTGAAGTTTTCAATCACCATATAGAGGGTTGTTCTCATCTGGCTTCCCTTTCAATAAAAACATAACACCGGGCGAATCACTTCGCGGCAGAATCCTGGGTAGTGTTCTAATTCCGCGCGACGATTGTGGCGCTGCCGCCGTCCGGGCGGCTGTCCGCGCGCGTCCTGTCTGCCCCAGCACGCCCTCGGACAGCCGGCAAGGATGTCGGCGCTACTGCGACGGCAACATGCCAAATGAAGACACTACCGAATCCTGCCCTGAGTAGACTTCATTACAATCGTAGGAATGAATCACCTGGAGGAATTATGGAGAGTCGAATGGCGTATCTCAA
>Ga0302324_100023972_pt1 | contig 11780 bp, 7 predicted proteins | sample Palsa_T0_1_FD_201949 | JGI IMG/M metagenome (GOLD analysis project Ga0302324, IMG submission 201949) | Peat permafrost microbial communities from Stordalen Mire near Abisko, Sweden - Palsa_T0_1 | ecosystem: Environmental > Terrestrial > Soil > Palsa > Peat permafrost | place: Sweden: Abisko... | reverse complement strand
TGCTGGAAACGTTTCTTCACGATGTTCTCGGCTACGACTGGGACGAGGTCCATCCCGAGGCCGAGCGGCTGGAGCACTTCATCTCGGAAAAATTCGAGGCGCGGATCGCCGCCAAGCTGGGCCATCCACGATTCGATCCACATGGGCATGTCATTCCAGCCCTCGACGGCTCGATGCCGCGGGTCGAAGAGACAACCGTGCAGCAACTTTCACCGTCCCAGCGCGCCACGGTGATGAGCGTCTCGGACAAGGACCCGGAGATGCTCCGCCACCTCGCCGCCCAGGGAATCAGACCGGGCACCATCCTCACCGTCCTGGAACAGCTCCCCTTCGACGGTCCACTGCGCGTTCGGATCGGCAGGAGCAAAAGCGAAGTGCTCCTCAGCCTTCCGCTCTCCCAGGCGGTCTCCGTCTCTCGAATCGCCGACTGAGAAGTGAAAGGCCACGGGACGTGGCCTGCTTCGATTTCCCACTCAAGCCAACAGAGGGCTTGAATGGGACACCCCGGCCTAGAAATTCTCCATCATCCATAAGTTGCCATGCGACGTCTGGACAAAGATGGCAAGGTAGCGGCCGTCCGGCGAAGGCACGCCCCAAATCGTGCTCGCTCCATTGTATTGCCAAAGGACTTTGGCGCTCCCCTTGAGATCGACACGGAGAAGTGTCGCGCGTTGCTGCGAGCGAGAACCGCAGAAAAGGGACTTTCCATCCGGAGACCAGTCGAGACCGGTGATGTTCGGCCAGGATTTGAGCGTGATTTCGCGGTCGGTCTCCCCGGATAGGGCCAACAAGCGAATGTGAAGATCTGGCTCGCCACCTCTTGTGATCGCAAAGGTGGTTCCGTCGGGTGACAGCGCACCGCTGAAATCATAGGTCGACGGATCCTTGATGAAGTCATGGGCCGAGCCGCCCTTCTCAATCGTCCTGAGTATCTTGCCTCTGCCTTGGATGGGGTCGAATGCGGTAAGCGTCCATAGCAGCTTGTCCTCCTGGCCCTCTTCAAGGACCACGCACCGGCTTGCGGGGGCCAGGCCGCAGGTAAAGTTCCCGTACGCCTTCGTCTCCATCACAAACTGCGGCGCTCCGCCGGTGATAGAGACGCGCATCAGGCGATGCATGCTCGTGGGTACGATCGTTTCTTTCGGACCTTCGAGGAAGAGTACCCAGGCACCGTCGGGGCTGAGTCGAGGAAGACCGATGTTCTGAAATTGTGTGACCACAGGTTCAGCCGTCTCCTGGCTGATTGCTTGCTTGAAGATGCCCCAGGTTCCGTTGCGATCGGAACCGAACAATACAGATTGGCTGTCGGGCGTCCAGGCGGTGGGAATGGCGTTGGCTTCGTCATTGGCCAGTCGGCGGGGGGGATTCATACGCATCCCGCCCGCGATGAGTTCGCCCAGAAAGATTTGATCTTGAGGCTCCGTCCTTTGCATCACAAGCCGCGTGCCATCTGTACTGCCGGAGAGGTCGCCGACTACGGAGTTCTCCCAGCGGGTGAGGAGGGCTGGCTTGCCGGCAGGCCTGCCGGAATGAGCATCGATGCCGACTTGCCAGAGACCGGCAAAGTCGAATCCCGCGGATCTGTTGGTCAGGTATACGATTCGCCAGTCCGGCAGCCAGAGAATATCTCCATTGGCAGGCGGGTCCGAGTCCTCCACCACAGTCCGGTTGGCTCCCTCCAGGTCGCAGGTTTCGATCGAGACGTGGATGTTCCCAGCGATACCCCGAAACCGGATAAAGGCCAGACGCCGCCCGTCCGGCGACCATCGCACACGGCCGTACCAGTCGTTGTTCTCCAGGTCGAGGACCTTGCGGGGGTTGTCTCCGTCGCTGCCCATGATCCAGATCTGGTGGTCCAGGACCGAATGCTCCGGGGTGAAGACCATGTGATCCCCGTCCGGCGAAATTGCCCACACCCAGGCTCCTTCGCTGAATTTGCGTGGAGGCTGTCCCAGCACCGAGATTAACCATGCGCTCTGCGCCACCTCGTCTTTGGCGGCGTTCACCACCAAGTGCGTGCCGTCGGGAAGCCAGCCGGCGAGCTGCCATCTCCAGTCGTCCGGGACCGCGGCAGGTCTCGGCACAAGCCGCTCTTCGCCGGTCGAAATCAGCTTGATGTGAATCCCAGCCGGGTCGGAGTAAGCGAGGTAGTGTCCATCGGGAGAAATCGCGGCAAAGTGGATGGGATTGTCGCTGGTGTTGAAGGTCAGCCGTTTCTGAGTGAGTGCGGCTGAATGCTGGGGCGGATGGCGCAGGAGGAGCCAGGCAACGGCGACTCCGGCCAATATCACTGCCAGGATGGCTGTGGTGGAGACGTGAAGCGGAAGGTTGAAGACTGACGTTCGAGGGAGAGGCTCAAGGTTTCGCGGCAGTGCAACGAGGCGCGGGCCAGTTTCCGGTATCCGGGGCGCGCCAATGTCGGGTGAAACCGGCCCACTTATTTGATGTTCTGTACTTTCCCGGAAGTCGCTCGGGGCAGTCGCCGGATGCCGAAACTGCAATTCCGAGTGGCCGCTGTTTGCGGCCTGCGCGCTTTCGGTTTCGGAACTCGATTCACCGGTCTTGACGAGCCAGTCATCCAGCTCCCGCGCGAAGGCGAAGACCGCCTGCCGTTTGCCGCCGGGGATACGGCGAACGGGCAGCCCCTTTTCCTTTTCCCAACGGAGCAGGGTGCGAACGTCCCGGCCCAGGTAGTCGGCAATGGCCTTCCAGGAATCGAGTCTGTCGCTTCGGTCTTTTGGGGCGATCGCCATGTTCGCGCTGGATCGGAGGTCGAAATCCGCCAAATGTCGTTAACAACCCGCTCTTGTCGCTTCCCGCCGATTGTGCGGAATTGTACCTCAGGCGGATAAAGGAGGCGCAACACTAAACGCAACACAGGAGAGTGAAACCATGACGGAGAGAGAACAAACTCATCACAAGCCTGAAACAAGCACCGAGTGCGAAACAGTGTGTTGGTGGGACAGCAAGAAGTACGGCGTTGGATCCATAGTGAAGCAAGATGACGGGAAGTGCCACAGGTGCGCCGCAAACGGGGAGTGGGACGCCGGGCAAAGCTGCGGCAACTAAGCCTAACCGGTTCAAGCGGAGAGCGATGGCCCTTCGCGAAACTATCAGGCCGCTACGGAGATTGGTCCGCTCCGTGGCAGCCTGAACAGCTAAGGAAATTGGAAAAGTAGGAGAATATGAAATCACTCGTGACCTCGGCCGCCTTGTGCGCCGCGGTGTTTACCTCGTTCGCGATAGCACAATCGTCTGATGACCCCCAGGGTGGGGAAGCGAAACCCACCCATCTCCCACGCTACATTGTCACCGACCTCGGCACTCTTCCGAACGGGACTGGAGCGTACAACCTTGCCACCGCACTTGCCGACAACGGCTTGACAACCGGTTTTGTGAGCGTTCCGGGCGGCGCATTCCACGCCGTCCTGTGGGACAAAGGCTCGATCACGGATCTAGGCACGCTCGGCGGTCCCAATAGCGAAGGTTATGGCGTGAACGAACGGGCTGAAGTTTCGGGATTCTCCGACACCGCCGCTCCCGATCCGAATGGAGAAGACTTCTGCGGTTTCGGCACCCGCCTCATCTGCCGCGGTTTCGTGTGGAAAGATGGCACGATGACTCCTCTGCCTACCCTCGGCGGCAACAACGGCGTCTCAGGCCTCGTCATCAATCGTCGCGGCGAAGTGCCCGGGTATGCGGAGAACACGACGAGAGACCCCGCATGCCCGGCCCCCCAGGTCTTCGAGTTTAAGCCAGTGATCTGGGGAGCGGATAGCGGCGTCCGCGAGCTTCCCACCTTCCCCGGCGACGCTGAGGGATTTGCCTTCGGGATCAACGGCGAGGGCCAGGCCGTGGGCAGCTCGGGAAGTTGCGCGAATCTTGGCAGCGACGGGGTCTATCTCTTTGAAAGCCACGCCTTGTCCTGGAAGGAGGGTAGAGTAACCGACCTCGGCAATCTCGGGGGAACCGGGGGAGCGGGAGGAGTGGGAAACGCCGCCTTCGCGGTCAACAACCGTGGGGACGTGGTTGGCCATTCGGACTTGCCCGGCGACGCCGTCACTCACGCCTTCGTCTGGACCAGGAGGACAGGCATGCGGGACCTCGGCACACTGCCCGGAGATACGGTGAGCTTTGGCGAGGACATCAACGACGCAGGCGAGATCGTTGGCATATCGATGCCCGTTGAATTTTCAGGGCTGAGGGCGGTCCTATGGGAGAACGGGGTGGCGATCGACCTCAACTCGCTTGTGGTTCCCGGCAGGAGCGCGGGGCTGCATCTATGGGCCGCATACGCTATCGATTGCCAAGGGCAGATCTCAGGCACGGGGACGACAAGCGGGGGCGAGATGCATGCGTTTCTGGCTACTCCGGTCGACGATAGAGAAAAGTGACATTTTGCCACTTTGACGTGCGGAGCAAGAAGGGCTTTCCGCACCCTCGAAACCACCAGGCTGCTACGGAGGATAGATCGTCTTCGGTGGCGGCCTGAATGGTTATGGAACGATGGAAATTATGCCGCTGGATAATGACGCCCAGATTGCGTCCATTTCGCCGGGAATCCGGCATCCAACAGATTTTACCTGTATACAATCTTTGATCATGACTATGACCTTCCTGCGCCGCTTTCCGATGCTCACTCTCAGTTGCAACTTTGGCCGGTATTCTGGGGGCCGATGGGCTAATTTCACCTTTGGGACGATTCGGGCGTCCACCGCTCTGCTGGTGCTGTTGTTGCTGGGGCATCCGTGGGGGGCCTCTGCGGCTAACCCCGATTTAGAGACGGTGCTTACTGGCTCGCGCCGGCGTATTGAGGCATTGGACTACCGCGTGACCGGACGACTCACACGGGTGGATGGCGATGGCAAGCGCACGACCTACAAATTTGCCGCCAAGGCGCACTGGTTTCCCGATGGTCTGCGTCTGCTAACCGAGATCTCGGGAGCCGGCGCAGAGAAGACAACGCTTCTCGTGCACATGACCGCGAGTGGGCGAGTGACGATCGAGGCGATGCTCCCTGGCGAGACGGCTGCGAGCGTGGTGCCATTCGAACATTGGAACGACCCACTGGTAGGCACGGACTTCTCCTATGAAGACATGGTCGAGAGCCAATTCTTCTGGAAGAGCCAGGAGCTTCTGCCATCGCAGAAATACGGCGCACGGGATTGCTTTGTGTTGAAGAGCACACCCAATTCTCAGGACCGGAGCCACTATGATTCGGTGACATCGTGGATTGACAGCAGCATTTCGTTCCCGGTGCAGGTGGTGAAGACGCTTCACGGGACGGGACAACAGAAAGAGTTCCTTTACTATGGGCTCCGCCAGAACGGCGGCGTTTGGTCGGCGTCGCAAGTGGAGGCGAAGTTGCCGGGCAAACCCGGTTCGTCGATGCTGGTGATCGAAGCGGGTTCGCCAAAGGCGAAGCTTGCACGCAAGGACTTCGATCTCGGTCAGTCGGGCGCTCAGTCTAGCGGTCCGGGTGAGAACGTGAAATAAATCGAGGGCCTGAGTCAGGGAGTGCCGTCATGGGACAAGCTCCTTTTCAACCGCTGGCGGCGCCCCATATAAGCCCAAGGGCCACCAATTCCAGTCGCCGGCGAGTTGCAGGAGCGCCGGCCCGACAATCATCCGCACCACGGTCGCATCGATGAATACGGCGACGGCGAGGGTAAAGCCCAGCATCTGGACGACGAGAAAGCTGCCCACGGTGAATGCGGTGAAGACGGCTATCATAATGGCCGCGGCGCTGGTGATGAGTCCGGCTGTCCGCGCCAAACCCTCGATGACTGCCGATCTCTCGGATAGACCGCAGCGCCGTTCTTCAAGGACGCGGGAGACGAGGAAGACTTCGTAGTCCATGCTCAATCCGAAGACGATGGCGAAGGCGAGAATTGGGACGATGGGGAATATGTTCCCGGTCGGTCCGTCGAGGCCAAAGAGTTTGCTGCCGTGGCCTTCCTGAAAAACGAGAACCAACGCCCCGAAGGAAGCGCCAACGGAGAGCAGATTGAGCAGAATGGCCTTGACCGCCGCAAATAAAGAACGCAACCCGATCAGGAGGGCCAGCAAGCTGCCCAATACGACGTAAAGGATCACCCTGGGCAACCGCTCTTTGACTACGGAGTCATAATCCGCGTCGCGTGCGGGAACGCCGCCGACGCTGAGCGTTGCGCCGGGCACTCCGGTGATCACCGCGACATCGGAGGAACGCACCTGTCGCACCATTTGTATTTGTTCGTTGGGCGTAAGAGTGGCGGTGGGCAGCAACTCAAGCAAGGTGGCCTGCCCGTCGCTGCTGAGAAAACTCTTGCGGATAGGCTCGGGCACCTGGTCGACAGCATCCGCAGTGTCGGACATTCCGGTGAGGGTAGGAAGCGATAAGACCTCCTGCGCTCTAGGATCGCTCTGGAAGCGCTCGGTCAGACGACTGACGGCGAGCCAGCCGGCTGGGGAGAGCGGCGGCGACTGCGGCGGCATTTGCAGGACCACTCGGAGGGACTGCACAATGCCCGACCGCCCCATGGCTTGAAGGGTGTGCAACGCCTGGACCGACTTGGCCGCGGCTGGGAGCGAGTCATGATCAGGAAGGCCGGGGGAGATTCTTCGAGCCTGGGCTGCAAGGACCAGCAGCGGAATGCCGGCGACGAGCAGAGCCGTCCAGGGCCGACGGGTTATGATGCCGCCCCAGCGGACCCACCGCTCACTGGCCGCGCATAGGCTTTCGCGCGTCTCTATTTTTCTGGCGGGAAGACGCACCCTGGCGGCATTGATGCGATGGCCGAGCAGACCAAGCACCCAAGGCAGAATGAAAGTACACAGCATGACGCTTAGAACGGTCACCAGCAGGCCAGTCAACCCGATGGAGCGCAGTTCGCTGATGGGAACGGTCAGCAGCGCTGAAAATCCGATTGCCACTGTGGTGGCCGAGATTATCAGGGTGTGTCCGGCTTGGCCGGCAGCGATATCGGCGGCGCAGCCAGGATCGCATCCTTCGGCCAATGCTTCGCGAAACCGGCTCACCATCAACAAGGCATAGTCGATGCCCAAGCCGAGGCCGAGCATGGTGGCGAGATTCTGGATGAGAATCGACAGATGCAGATAATGCGCGAGAAGCGCAGCTGCCCCCAAGGCCATTGAGATTGAGAGCAGTCCGACTCCGAGAGGCAAGAGCGCGGCAACCAGACTGCCGAAAGCCAGGATCAGGAGCAAGAGCGTCACCGGCATCGCTCGTTCCTCGGCATGTCGGACGTCATCCGCACTGACCTTGCGAAGGTCGAAGTTCAGGGGCGTTTCCCCGGTAATCTCCAGTTTGATATTGGGATATTGCGACCGAAGCTGACCTGCCATCCAGTCGGCCTTTTCCCTCAGTCTGGGAACCAATGCCTCGATAGACTCGCCGCGCGAGTCCAAGCCGACGAGGACCAAGGCCCCGCCATTATTCCCAGTGAACAGAGGATCGGGCCAATCCAGACTCGATATGGCACCCGCCACTCCGGGGACGGCCCGCAAGGAACTGGTCAGAAAGCTCAATGCATCCGCGGCTTTTGCCGAATCGGGGTCGGGAATACCGCTGATCACCAGAACGAGGCGGTCGGCGTAGGGAGACTGGAAACGCTGCGCCAATTCCCGGTCAACTTTTTCGGATTCCGCGCCCTTGATGTGAACGGCGGTCTCGAGGCGACGTTCGACTTTGTAGGAAAAGGGGAGCAGCGCAAGCGCCATAACAAACCCGGACATTGCCAACCAGAATCGGCGGCGAGCGGCACCATGTCCAGTTTTCAAATCCGGCATTACCATCTAGGATCCACGTCGTTTCCTGGTTTGTCTGAAGGCAATGAAACGACTTCGGTGATCGCACACATCTTTACATAATATAGGTTCGTTCATCGTTGAGCTGTGCCGACTATTGATGTGGGGAACCTGCCCGGTAAGCCCGTCCCAATGGAGGAATGCGGCGGATGAAGCTCAAAGAGAATTAGGAATGGGAAACGCGGTTCGGGCGGGAGATTTGTGAGTCCCACATCTGGCGTGCGGCGTTTATGTGCTTTGCTGGTCGAAACAGAAGCTTTGCCCACAGCGAGTGATGGTTGCGAAAACGTTAGTTTGTGCAATGCACTGGCCAAATACCCGGGTTCCATGGCTGCGGAGCGGTTCCACCTGATGTCCCGCATCGATCGTTGGGTGATGATGCGGGCGATCTCCTGGATGCGGTCTTTGCCGTCGCTCGAGCTCATCGACTGCCTCAATCTGAACGTCTCCGGCCAATCGGTCGGCGATCGCGCCTTCCAACGATGGGCCATCGATCGCTTGGCCGAGGCTGGCACGCAGAGTTGCCGCAGACTTTGTATTGAGATCACCGAAACGGCGGTGGTCACCAATCTTGCCGATGCCGCGCTTTTCATTGAACAACTGCATGCCGTCGGCGTCCGAGTCGCGCTCGATGATTTCGGCTCCGGGGCCTCGTCATTCGGTTATCTCAAGAGCTTGCCCGTGGACTCGCTCAAGATCGATGGCCAGTTTATCCGGGATATCGTTGTCGATCCGTTCGACGAGGCGGCGGTGCGCTGCTTTGTCGATATCGCCAAGCTCGCGCGGATGACTACGGTCGCGGAGTATGTGGATGATCCGGCGGTGTTGGAAAGAATAAATCTGATTGGCCTTGATTTTGCCCAAGGCTTTCTGATTCATACTCCGGAGCCGATCGATTTGTTGCTCAAGGCGACTTGGGAGCCGTCCATTGCCAACTGGTGAACTCGATCTCTCACTGGCGTTCGGCGCTGAGTTCCGTTGACGATCAATGTGGAGAACCTGCTCTGTGGGGCGACAGACCTCTTTCTGATCTGAATTTCCAATGCTCTTCCATGAAGAGGTTCATCCAACGCACTGAGGTGTAAATCTGGTATGGAGAAACCCAGGTAAGCTTCGCGTACCTGGGGCACCCGCATGGGTTGAGGGCGTCGGATTTGTGAGTCCCACCCTTGCGCGATGGAACTGCGCAAGGATGTGGCACCCGGATTGGCTTATGGCTTGCATGGTTCATTCGGAGCGGAGGGCTTCTACTGGGTTTACTTTGGCGGCTCGGGCTGCTGGTATGGCCGATGCGATGGTTGCGGCGGCCAGGATTACGACGGCGGCGGCGATGAACGAGAGTATGCCCGGCAGTTGCACCTGGGTTGTGAACCTGCTGAGGGCGCGAGCGAAGACGAGGCCGACTAACATGCCGGCTCCCACTCCGATGCTGGCGATGACGAGGCCTTCGGAGAGAACGCCGGTGAGGATGCTGCGCGGCTGCGCGCCGAGGGCCATGCGGATGCCGAATTCGCGGGTTCGGCCACTGACGGAGAAAGCGAGGACGCCGGCGACGCCGACAATGGAGATGGAGAGGGCAACGGCGGCGAATCCGCCGAAGACGATGGCGTTGAGGCGGTCGGGGGTGAGGACTTCGGCGCGGATGTCGGCAAGGGTGCTGGCGCGTTCGACGGGTTGCTCGGCCGACATGTCGTGGATGGTGCGGGTGATGATGGGCACGAGCGCGTAGGGATCGCCCTTGGCGCGGATGAAGAGGCGGCTTTGCCAACCTTCCTGATCGGAGGGCTGATAGATGGTGATTCCCGGCTCGGGGATGATGTTCTCATCATCGATATCAGGCACGACGCCGACGACGCGGCGCGGTTCCTGGCTGATGCCGATGAACTTCACGACCGGGTCGGTCCAGCGCATCTCGCGATTGAGCGGGTCCTGGCCGGGAAAGAGCTTCTGTGCGACGCTTTGACTGATGATGACGACGCGTTCGGAGCCGTCTTTGTCGGTGTCTCTGAAATCGCGGCCGGCGATAAGCGGAACTCCCAAGGTATCGAAATAGCCGGGGGAATTGGTTCGGAACTTGGCGCGCAGATCGTCGGTAGCGTTCTGGCGGGCGGCGCCCTCCATGGCGAAGGTCAAGGTGATGTCCTGCCCCTGGGAGTCGCGCCAGGGAACGCTGAAGCCGGTGGAGACATGTTCGACGCCGGGGATCGTGGCGACGCGTTGAGTGACGTCGCGATAGAAGTCGCGCACCTGCTCGGGGGTGCGGCCGTAGTTCATCGTCGGCAGATTGATGGCGAGCACGTGCGAGGTGTCGAAGGGCGGGCGGGTCTGCTCGAGCACCATCAGGGTGCGCAAGAGCGCGCCGGCGCCGGCGAGGAGCAGGAACGAGGCGGTGATCTGGGTAATCGCGAAGATGCGCAGGCGGCGGCTGCTTGATCCGGTGACACGAGTCCCGGCGCCGCTGAGGCTGATGCCTCGGGAAGGATCGGCGGAAGGGAGGCGGGGTACGAAGGCGAGGAAGACGGCGGCGATGAGCGCGAGCGCGATGCCGATCCAGACCAGGGTGAAGTCAAGCGTGAGGCCCTCGGCGCGGACGGAAAATCGCTGGGCATAGTGGCCCAGCACGGTGACCATGGGTACGGCGAGGATGAGGGCGGCTACGGCTCCGCTGCCGCAAAGGACGATGCTCTCGGCGAGCAGGGAACGGCGCAATGCAGCGGTGCTTGCGCCCAGGGCGGAGCGGACGGCGAGTTCGGTTTCGCGGCGGACGGTGCGGGCGAGGACGAGATTGGCGACGTTGGAGCAGGCGATGACGAAGAGCAGGCCTGAGGCGGCGAAGAGCACCCACAGGATGGTGTTGGCACGCGAATTGATCTGGTCGTGCATGCGGGTGACCGCGATTTGGTAATGGTCGACCGGTTTGTAGGTCTCGGGATGGGCGGCGGTCATGCCGGCGTAGACAGTGCTGAGCTCAGCACGCGCGGCTTCGAGGGTCGCTCCGGAGTTGAGGCGGGCGAAGACCTCAGTCATGCGATGCTCGCGACCGGTGACCATGGTGGCGGAGAGATGGTGCGGACTGGTGACGACGTTGGCGATGATCTCGGTTTCGACGGGATAGGGAACTGACGGCTCGAGGACCCCGACGATGGTTGCGGAACGCGCGCCGCAGCAGCTCTCAAGCCGCACGGTCTTGCCAAGTACGTTGGGATCGGAGTGCATCCCGTTGCGCCAGAAGCGATAGGTGAGGACCACGGCACCCGGCGCATTCGGGCCATCGTCCGCGGGCGTGAGCAGGCGGCCGAGGACGGGGCGCAGGCCCATTACTTCGAAGTAGTTGCCATCGACGACACCCCCGTGGATCTCGCGCGGCGTGCCGAGACCGATGACGCTAAAGTCGCTCTCGGAGAAGGTGCCGAGCTCCTTGATGGTCTTGAGGTTGTGGTTCATGTCCTGAATTTCAGGCACGGAGAAGGTGGTGTTGGTTTGGCCGATGCCCGGGGCGCTCTGGCGGACGTAGAGCAGCCGATTTTCGTCGCGATTGGCGAGCGGGGCGAGCAGCACAGCGCGGACGATGCTGAAAATCGCCGCATTGGCACCGATGCCGAGAGCCAGGGTAAGGGCGACGGTGATCCAGAGGGCGCGGGCCCGCGCCAGGGAGCGTACCGCAATTTTCAGATCGTGCAGGAACGGCATATCGGTCCTCCAATGTTAGGCATTTGGGGCGGATTCTCCGCCGGCGTGGCGATGTTCAATGGGACGCTCGCGATCTCTTCAGCCATTTCTCGGACAACGCGATCTTTTTGGAGGCGCTGGAGGCTCGGTGGCTTTGATTCTGCTTTCCGGATCGCTGATAGTTTACGTTGATACCAACATATTAACTTGGTGTCAAGCGGTGGTCCTTCCACAGCGCCGCTGCTCGCTCTGCTTAATCATTTCGTTCAAATTCGCCGCTGGACGTATCTCGAACCGTCCAT
>Ga0302324_100023970_pt1 | contig 11781 bp, 12 predicted proteins | sample Palsa_T0_1_FD_201949 | JGI IMG/M metagenome (GOLD analysis project Ga0302324, IMG submission 201949) | Peat permafrost microbial communities from Stordalen Mire near Abisko, Sweden - Palsa_T0_1 | ecosystem: Environmental > Terrestrial > Soil > Palsa > Peat permafrost | place: Sweden: Abisko... | reverse complement strand
AGCCTTGAAAGGGCCGCGTGTTAACCAGTTACACCATGGCGCCAAAAACACGTTGTTGCAGAAGGTAAGGATTGGTAGCGTCAACGGGGATCGAACCCGTACTCTCCGCCTTGAGAGGGCGGCGTGTTAACCAGTTACACCATGACGCCAGAAACCAAACAGGAGAGGAACTGCATCCACTCGCGATAAACAGAGTATATCAGCTAACGACGCTGCTGAGCGACCCGCGCGTCTCTGAAAAAGAAGCTCTTACAACCCGAGCTTCTTCACCTCATCGTTGTAGTACTTGCGGTACAGGATGTCCCACTCCTGCGACCCTTCGACGATGATCTTTCGCTGCGAAGCAATCTTCTGCCGTGCTGCCGCATCGATCTTCGTCTCCTCCGTCAGCAGCTTTTCCAGCGCCTTCCGAGCCTCCTGACGAATCGTGTTCCGATCCTCCAGAAAGTCAACCTCAGGGATCTCAGCCAGGGTGTCGGCTACAGTGTGGGCGAGCTTGTTGAGCTTATCGCGCGAGATTCTCACAGCACCGCCTTGTACTTGCGGGCAAGCTCATTCTTCACCTTTTTGAACATCTCCGGATAGCTCGCGCCGGTCTTGCGCATGTCATCCTGAAACGCCTCGAGGATCACGCGAACCTCGTCGTTGATCCGGTCTTCCAGCGCGAGTTCATCCACCATTCCCGCAGTGACGCGTTCGTTCACCAAAGCCGGCTTGTCGGTGTGGATCATCTTCTCGGCGACTAAATGCTTTACGATCTGGCGCGCCAGATACCCAACGTAATCTTTTGAAAAAATCATTTGACTTTCCTTCGAATATACCACGCAACGGGACGCATCCGCCCTCTATTCATCACTTACGCTTCTGCGCCGGTTTATGCGGACAACGTTCTGTATTCAGGCACGTATCCGCCAACCGCAGCCGTTCTACAGGACGTCCATGCACAAGATGTTCAGTCACAATCTCCTCCACATCTTTCACATGAACAAACCCATACCAGACAGCATCCGGATAGACCACCACGACAGGCCCATGTTCGCACTGGTCGAGACAGCCCAGCTCGTTGGCGCGAACCTGCCCCTTTAACCCCGCTTCCTTCACCGCCTCTTTGAAAGCTGATTTAAGCTTCTCGCTACCCTCGCGGCTGCAGCTTGGCCGTGGAGCGCTCTCGTCCCGTTCATTGGTACAGATAAAAACGTGATGCTTGAACTTTGGCAATCTTGAATCCCTTCTGGAAGCTTTATGCCTGGCGCCCACCGAGTCTTTCGTGCGATGCACCGGCGTTTCTGAGACAATACTTATCGAATGCAACCTGACAATCTTATCTCGCTCAAAGACGACATGGTGGCCTTCATCGCCGGCCACGGCATGCGTCGCCTCAACGCCTATGTAACCGAAGACGTCCCGACGGTCATCTTCGAAGAAGAAAACCCCGACGGCTGGAAGGACTTTGTCGAACACGCCAAGGCGGCTGGCTCTCCCTTCGTCACCATGAGCGAAGTCATCCTCGAAAAGGCAGACGTCGCCATCCTGCTCGACCAGCTTCGCGACCAGACCTTCCCAGACGACAACTCCGAAGAGATCGACGACGCTGAATATCTCGTCAACCATGTTGGCAAAGTCGGCTATCTCCAACTCGGTTTCGCCCACCAGGGCGTCATGTTCATCTTCGAGGTCGCGACCGACTGGTACGACAGCTTCCAGAACCTCATGGAAACCGTCACCGACCTCGGCGGCATCGTAGTCGACGACAGCGACGAGTAAGCAAAGAAATGCCCACCGCCCACGTCGGGCCTCCGCAATGGATCACGCGTTCAACGGACGAGTCTGCCGTTCAGCAGCTTGTTGACGAACTCGCTTGCCCCAAAGCCATAGCCCAGCTCCTCGTCTCACGCAGCATCTCCGATCCCGTGGCGGCTAAAACCTTCTTTGCGCCCGCGCTGGACGACCTCTTCGACCCGATGCTCATGCTCGGCATGGACATCGCCGTCGCGCGAATTCAACACGCAGTCCGCTCCAGCGAACCGATCCTCATCTACGGTGACTACGACGTCGACGGCACCACCGCCACGGTCCTTCTCAAGACCGCAATCGAACGAATTGCGACCAAAGAGAATCCCGCGATCGTCACTTATCACGTGCCGCACCGGATACGCGAAGGCTACGGCATGCAGACGGGCGTCCTTGGACAAGCTGCGGCCTCAGGCATTCGTCTTGTCATCAGCGTAGACACCGGCATTCGCGCCTTCGCAGCCGCCGACGAGGCGAAGGCTCTCGGCATGGACCTGATCGTCACCGACCACCACCTTCCAGATGGGGTCGTCGGCATCCCGGAAGCTGTGGCAGTCCTCAATCCCGCCCAGGAAAACTGCCCCTACCCGTTCAAGCACCTCTGTGGAGCTGCGGTCGCATTCAAGCTAGCCCATGCCCTCCTTCTGGCTGCAACGGAAACCGAAGAGCAACGCACGAGACTGAAGCGCGGCCTGATTCCCTCCTTTCTCAAGCTCGTTGCCATCGCCACCATCGCAGACTCAGTCTCCCTCGAAGGCGAAAATAGGGTCATCGCAGCCCTCGGTCTTAAAGAGCTTCGCAACCCCGTCCAGCCCGGCCTCCGCGCCCTTATGCAAGTGGCGCAGATCCCCATCAATCGCCCTCCCACCGCCACTGAAGTCGGCTTTCGGCTCGCGCCACGCATCAACGCTGCCGGCCGCATGGACATCGCCGGCGACGTCGTAGAACTCTTTCTTACCAAAGACCCAGCCCGCGCCTCCGAACTGGCCGAAAAGCTCAATCGCCTCAACGACGAACGCCGCGCCACCGAAGCTAAGGCACTCGAAGCCATCGAAGCCCAACTAACCACCATGCGAGACACCGCCGGAGACTATCTCGCCGAGTGCATCATTCTTGATGACCCCGAATGGCATCGTGGCGTTCTCGGCATCCTCGCCTCCCGCGTCGTCGACCGCACCGGCAGACCCGCCATCGTCATGACCCACGAAGATGGACACGCCCACGGATCAGGCCGATCCATCAGTGGATTCCACCTCCTCGATGCCCTTAGTGCAGTTCACGAACCAACCGATCCCTCTGACTCCCCCCTCTTCTCAAGATTCGGCGGACATGCCCACGCCGTCGGCTTCTCCATGCCCTCGGATCGCACAAGTCTCCTGCGCGAACGCATGCAGCGCTATGGCTCTTCCAGGCTGACCGGCGAGATTATGGCTCCTCCCCTGGAGGGCGACGCCGAAATACTGCTCGCCGATCTAACACAGGGTTTTTACGACTGGCTCACCCGCTGCGAACCCTTCGGCATCGGAAACCGCGAACCGCTCTTTCTGACCCGCGGTCTCACCCTCACTGCACCGGTTCGGTTCATCAAAGAGAAACACATCTGCCTTCAGCTCCAGAAAACCGGCGAACCCACACGCATCAGCGCACTGGGCTGGAGCCGCACCACGGACTGGCCCGCTCGCTGCGCAGAAATGGCCCTCAATACAGGCTCGCTGGTCGATGTAGCCTACAAGCTGAAGGCCAAAACCAACCCCCAGTTCCCTGGTTTAGAGCTTGAATTAGTCGATCTCCGGCTCGCCTGATCCGCTGCATCGTATCGGTTAACTACCTTATCCTCAAAAGTTTCTGGTCCGTTCAGGTCGAGTGCAGCGTCTTATATACTGAACCTTCGACTGATGCCTACTACCGAGACAAGACGCCTGAATCCTGTAATGCTGTGGGGCATCTTCCTCGCCATTATTGTTATTGGCTTCATCATCGTGCGCGTCTCTTCGCGCGACCTGGTGGGCGTTCGCATAGCAGTCGTCGACCACCAGAACATTGTCAGCTCTGTTTCGAACCTCGGAAAAGTCGAACCGATCGATCAGTTCCCCGCATACGCGTTGGCTCCCGGCGTGGTTTCGAAGGTTTATGTCGACGTAGGCCAAAAGGTAAAAGAGGGCCAGCTTCTGTTGAAGATGGACGATGCCGACTCAATAGCCAAGATCGCTACCGCGAACGCTGCAGTTCACTCTGCCGAGGCGACGCTTCACGACATCGATCAGGGAGGCTCGCAGGATGAGCGCATCGGCTTCTCCGGCGATCTCAGCCGCGCCCAGCAGCAGCAGCAGCAGGCATCAAAAGATCTCGCAGCGCTCCAAGCCCTCCAGCAAAAGGGCGCAGCCTCCGCCAGCGAAGTCGCCTCTGCCGAGCAGCGTCTCCTTACCGCAGAAAGCTCCGTCAAAGGCGTGCAAACCCGCAGCACTCAGCGATACAGCGCTACCGACCGCTCTCGCGTCCAGGCTCAGCTCGCCGACGCACGCGCTACGCTCGCCGCTGCCCAGGCCGCCTACGCCAACGACAACATCCGAGCACCATTCGCCGGAACCGTCTACTCGATTCCTGTCTCCAACTACGACTTCGTACCCGCTGGAGAGAATTTGCTCGACATGGCTGACCTCAACAAAATTCAAGTCCGCGCCTACTTTGACGAACCTGAGATCGGCAAACTCGCAGCGGGCCAGGCTGTGAAGATCACCTGGGATGCGAAGCCTGCTCAAACCTGGCACGGACACATCAGCCGCGCTCCCACCACGGTCATCACCTACGGCACGCGCAACGTAGGCGAGTGCATCATCACCGTCGACGACGCGCGGGGCGATCTCCTCCCCAACACCAACGTCATCGTCACCGTCACCATCTCGCAGCGCTTCAACGTCCTCAGTGTCCCCCGCGAAGCCCTCCACACCGAAGGTGGCGACTTTGTCTTCCGCGTCGTCAATAACAGACTCGTCCGCACACCCGTTCAGGTAGGTGTAGGAGTCAATCTCACTCGCGTCGAGATCCTCAGTGGCCTCACAGAAAAAGATACGGTCGCACTCAGCGCCGTCAACAACCGCGAACTCACCAATGGGCTCCCCGTCAAAATAGTCGAGTAGCCATGCCTCTTTTGTCATCCCCGTTGCGCCCTTTCCTTACACTTCTGCTCGTCCTTCTCTTCGCAACTCCTTTTCTCGCCGCCGACGAAACTCAAGCCAACGCTCTGCTCCAGCAAGGCCGCGTGGACGAAGCAGCCGCCATGCTTCAGGATCTCCTTGCCACTCAGCCAAGCAACGCCCAAGCGCATCAACTCTTCTGCCGCGTCTACTACTCCCAGGAAAAAGCCGACCCCGCAATCCACGAGTGCGAACTGGCCGTGAGTAACGCGCCAGATGATAGCGAAAATCACATGTGGCTCGCCCGCGCCTACGGATTCAAAGCCGCTCACGCGAGGCCGTTCTCTGCGCTCAGCCTCGCCATCAAAGTCCACAACGAGTTCGAGCGCGCCGTTCAGCTTGACCCACAAAACTTCCAAGCCATGAGCGATCTCGGCGAATACTACGTCGCAGCCCCGTCACTGATCGGCGGCGGTCTCGACAAGGCCCAGGCTCTCGCCGCCAAAATGCAACCGAACTTCCCCGCTCAATCGCACCGTTTGCTTGCCCTGGTCGCCGAAAAGAAGAAAGACCCCGCAACGGCAGAGGCGGAGTACCAGGCCGCCGTCGCGGCTGGCAAAACAGCCGAAGCCTACATCAATCTCGGCGACTTTTATAAGCGCCAGAATCAACCCGACAAGATGCTCGACGCTCTTCGAGCGGCCGTGGCCGCAGACCGCCACAAGGGTCCTCCACTAGTCGACGCTGCCAGCACGCTCTCACAGGCGCACAGCTCTCCTCAGCTCGCAATCGGCCTCCTTCGCACCTACCTCGCATCCTCCGGCAAGACCGACGGGGCTCCAGCCTTCAAAGTCCACCTCCAATTAGGAGAACTTCTCGCTCAGGGAGGAGATCCAAACGGAGCGCACACCGAATACCTCGCCGCCGTAGCCCTCGCGTCGAACTATGTACCCGCCCGCAAAGCATTACAAGGATCGTAGACAAAAGGCGATACCATGTTCTCTAACCTGTCCTAAGGAATCTCTCAGCAAGTATGATCCGTCCTCTTCGCCAATTGATCGCGTGCTCCGCTCTGGCCTTTGCAGTAACTCCTGCCATAGCGCAGATTTCGTTTACGAGTGCGGTAGGTCTTGCGCTAAAGGGCAACCCAAAAGTTTTGACGGCTCAGGCCGACGTCAACAAGGCTCAAGCCGCGCTAGACGAACTGAAAGACGCTTACGTCCCAAACGTTGTCGGAGCTTCCTCCATCGGTCCACCTTCTTACGGATTTCCGTTGGGCCAGCCTTCCATTTACAACCTCACCTCTCAGTCGCTCGTCTTCAGTTACGCACAACGTGACTATGTCCGCGGCGCAAAGGCCGCTCTTGAGGCAGCCGCGCTCTCCTTGAAAGATGCCCGTGAAGCCGTCGCCGAAGACACCGCCATCACATATCTCGCTCTCGACCGCGACCTTCGCCGGAAAGAAATTCTCAAAGAGCAGCAGGGCTTCGCAGATCATTTAGTTGAAATCGTGCAGGATCGTCTCGCAGCAGGCCAGGACACTCCAATCGATCTCACCACCGCCCGGCTCGCCGCAGCGCAGATTCACCTCGCTCTTCTCCGCATGGACGACGAAGCAACCGCAGACCAGGCTCATCTGGCACGTCTCGTCGGTCTGCCACCCAAGGGATTGGACACAGCCAGCAGCAGCGTTCCCGAACTTCCTTCAGAGAAACCTTCCGATCCCAATGCAATCATGGTGACCACCAGTCCCGCCGTCGAGTCAGCCTACGCAAACGCACGATCGAAACGTGAGATCGCATTCGGCGAAAGCCGCTACCTCTTGCGGCCGCAGATCGTTCTGGACGCCCAATACAGCCGCTTCGCAAAGTTCAACAACCTTCAGGACTACTACTTCCGGTTCCAGCAGAACAACGCCGCCATCGGCGTGCAGATCACCCTCCCATTTTTCGACGCAGCCCACAAAGCGAAAGCTCGCGAAGCAGATGCCGACGCAGCCCACGCCGAGCATGAAGCCGACTCGGTCCGCGATCAGTTCTTCGACTCACGCCTGAAAGCGCAACATGCCGTAGCCGAGCTGACCGTTCGCGCAGAGATCGCCACCCTCGATCAGCAGCTCGCCCAGCAAAACCTCGACGCCCTGACCGTCCAGCTCAACTCCGGCAACGGAAACCTCGCCGGGACACAGATGACCCCGAAGGACGAGCAAACCTCCCGCATCGCAGAGCGGGACAAGGTCCTTGCCGTCCTCAACGCAAACTTTGAGCTGCAACAAGCCCAGATCAGTCTCATGCGCGAGAGCGGCGATCTGGAAAGCTGGCTCTCTGTTGCGATTCAGGCCCAGCCCATCAATCCCACCAAACCCTGAGCAATTTCACGAATATCTTTTTTGTAATGAATCGTCTGGCTCATTTTGGCATCGTCGTAGATACCTGCTTGAAAGCACAGAAAAGCCCCCTAACCCCTTAACTGAATGGTAAAATCAAGTTATTATTATGCCTCTTAAGACTCTGTTCCTGAACCCGCCCTCCTTCGAGAAGTTTGACGGTGGCGCCAGCTCCCGCTGGCCCGCAACCCGCGAGATCGAGTCCTACTGGTATCCCGTATGGCTCACCTATCCAGCTGGAATGCTGGAAGGCTCCCGTCTCCTCGACGCCCCGCCTCATCACATCAAATGGCAGGAAGTCGTCGAGATCCTCAAGGACTATGAGTTTCTCGTGCTCTTCACCAGCACCATGGGTTGGGACGGCGACCAGAAGATGGCCGAGGTCATCAAGCAGACCTACCCCAACATCAAGATCTCCTTCGTCGGCCCGCCGGTGACCACCTCCCCCGACAAGGCCCTCAATGAGTGCCCCGCCATCGACTTCATCTGCCGCCGCGAGTTCGACTTCTCCGTCGTCGAATACGCCAACGGCAAGCCGCTCAACGAGATCCTCGGCGTCAGCTACAAGGACAACGCCACCGGCAAGATCCTCCACAATCCCGATCGCGCGCAAGTCACGCCCGAGCAGCTCGACGAGATGCCCTGGGCTACCGAGATCTACCACCGTGACCTCGACGTCACCAAGTACAGCGTGCCGTTCCTCCTGCACCCTTACGTCTCGCTCTACTCCACCCGCGGCTGCCCCGCTCAATGCACCTTCTGCCTCTGGCCCCAGACCCTCTCTGGCCACGCCTGGCGCAAGCGGTCTACGGATGATGTGGCTGCAGAGATGAAGCAGGCCAAAGAGCTCTTCCCCCATGTCAAGGAGTTCTTCTTCGACGACGACACCTTCAACATCCAGAAGGCCCGCACCGTCGAGCTCTGCGAAAAGCTGAAGCCCCTCGGCCTCACCTGGTCCTGCACCTCTCGCGTCACCACCGACTACGACACCCTCAAGGCCATGAAGGAAGCCGGCTGCCGCCTCCTCATCGTTGGCTACGAGTCCGGCGATCCCCAGATCCTCAAGAACATCAAGAAGGGTGCCACCGTCCAACGCGCACTCGACTTCCAGCGCGACTGCCACAAGCTAGGCCTCGTCGTCCACGGTGACTTCATCCTCGGCCTCCCCGGCGAAACCCGTGAATCCATCCGCAACACCATCGACTTCGCCAAGCAGCTCGACTGCGAAACCATCCAGGTCTCCATCGCCCACGCCTTCCCCGGTACAGAGTTTTTCGACTACGCCAAGGAGAACGGCTTCATCACCAACGAAGCCATGAGCGATGAGGGTGGCCACCAGATGGCCCACATTGAGTACCCCGGCCTCCCCGTCGAGTACGTCATGGAGATGGTGCACAAGTTCTACGACGAGTATTACTTCCGCCCCAAAGCTGCCTTCCGCGTAGTCTGGCAGGCCATCGTCAACCGCGATGTGCCGCGCCTCTACACCGAGGCAAAGTCCTTCATGAGCCTCCGGGCCAAGCGCAACAAAGCCGTCCGCGCCGTCAAGGAAGCCAACGCAGCCAAAGCGCAGGAATCCGTCAGCATGAACGCGTAACTCTCCGGTTCTTGAAGCATCTAAAAGCGGTCAGCATGCAGATGCTGGCCGCTTTCTCTTAGCCTGTATCACCGAAACGGATCAACAAGAATGCAACACACCCTCACTCCCCGACGCTGGCTCGTACTCATCGCCGTTATGCTTGGCGCCTCCATCGGCGACGCTCTGCTCGGCATCGGCATGAAGCAGCTGGGCCCCGTCTCACTCCACCACCTCAGCGCGCTATTCTTCGCCCTCAAAAGCCCCTGGATCATCTCCGGCATCATCGTCCTGCTTGGCTTCATGGCCTGTTACATGACCGCCCTCAGCTGGGCTGATATCACTTTCGTCCTCCCAGCCACGTCCTTCGGCAACGTCATCGTCGAAATCCTCTCTCGCTTCTGGCTGCACGAGCACGTCTCACCCTCACGCTGGCTTGGTGTCGCCCTCATCGTCATCGGCGTAGGCTTCGTCGCCAACGGCCCCTCGCGCACCGAGCACGCTCCAGTAGAAGTCGAGGCCCTCCCATGAACCCCACCCTCCATACCTGGGCCACCATTGCCGCCGTGGTCCTCACCGCCACCGCAGGCGACATCCTCATCGCAGGCGGCATGCGCAAGCTCGGCGACCTCGACGACATCCGCGCCAAATCCGGCCTCCTCGGGGCGATCAAAGCCGTCCTCTCCAGCGGCATGTTCCTTATCGGAATCACCTGCATGGCACTGAGCTTCTTCTCGCTCCTCTTCGCCCTCTCCGGCGCAGACCTCAGCCTCATCGCACCCGCAACGGCCTCGCTTACCTTCATCACCACTGCAGCCGCTGCAAAGCTCTTTCTCAAAGAAAACGTAGACAGCCGCCGCTGGATCGCCGCTCTCTTCGTCTGCGCCGGCGTAGCCCTCCTCACAAAATAAAAGGCGTTTCAACGAGAAGTGTGCGAAGCAGTATGCTCCCTGCCGACCAACGGGAGGCTCGCAACCTCTCCCCAGCCAAGACAAGGTATACAAGTCACGAAGTGACCGCCTCACGCGAAGTGGGCCCGTCCGGCAGTACATCTCCTTGGCAGTTACTCCCGGCTAAACCACCGCATCAGCCCGCTGGCCGGAGTCTCCGCCGCCATAAATCGTTTCGCATCTCCCACCACCGCCCCAGCCGCCAGCCGCCCACTCCGGACCCCACCCTCCATCGTTGAAGGCCACTCCGTCGCAGTCCAATCCCCCGCAAGAAACAGCCCCGGCCACTCCGTCGCCGCATTCGGACGAAACTGATCCAGCCCCGTCGTCACAGAAAACGTAGCCCGAGCCTCCTTCAGCACGCCGCTCTTCACGAGCTTCGCCTGCCTTACCTCAGGAAAGAACATCTCCAGCTCCCGCAGAGCGGAAGAAAGAATCTCCTCTCGCGTCTGACTCAACTGCGGCCTCGAACCAGCGATCACCAGTTCGACATAACTTCCCTTCTCCTTCGCATATCGTCTGATTCGCGACTTATGAAAGAACCACTCTATCGTCGTATCTAGCAACCAAGCATGATCGAGATCCGTAATCTCCCGGTCGTACCAAAGCAGAATCGAAGTAAAAGGAGAATGCATCTGCCGCGCCATCTTCAACTCAAGATCGTCCTTCGTCTTCTCAAATCGCGCCTCGTACTCTTCATTCACTCGAACCGCAGGTAGCAGCTTCTGCGTCTGTTCAAACGGAAGCGCCAGAATGATTGCATCCGCCGTATAGCCCGCATCGGCGCTATAGGCGCGCCACCGACCATCCGGTTCCTGCACCAGCCCTTCGACGCTCGTCCGAAGCCGCACCGTCCCACCATAAGCCTCGATCATCCGCGCCTCCGCTTCATAAAACTCACTCAGCGGAACCGTAGGAATCCCCAGTCGCCCACCTGTAGACGACTTCACAAACAGTTCATGAAATACCTTGCCTGCATAGCGCGTCGAGCAATGTGCCGGCCGGTCGTTCAGGGTCGCCATCACAATCGGGCTCCAAAAATGCCTAATCGAAAGCTCCGTCTGCTTCGTCCTCTTCAGCCAGTGTTCAACGCTCTCCGTATCTTCCGACGGATATCCGCGAAAAAACTCCATCAACCCACGAGCAATCCCCGCCTTATCTTTCAAACCCAGCATCGTCATTTTTGCAAAGCTCGGCGCGAAGTGAAACGGCGCAGGCAGATCGCTCGTCACGATCGTGCTGGCATTCCCATTCGGCTCAAGAAAAGTCTGCTCGTCATACCAGCGAATCTTCCCCGAAGTTCCCGCCTGTTCACAGAGCTCAATCAGATTTGTGCAGCATCCAAGCAGTACATGCTGCGAGTCCACAACCTCCTGGAGCGTCGGATGTTCATAGGAGTAAGCCCTCCCACCCACATAAGGCTTACGTTCAAGAACAGTTACAGACTTCCCTGCCCTCGTCAGTGCGCTCGCCGCAGCCAGCCCAGCTGCCCCGGCTCCAACAACAATTACATCGCTATGTTCCGCGCCACTCACGACACCATCCGGTTACGAACAGCCATCCCCATGCCCTGCGCCAAAATTAACAGCTTCTTCGGAGTCGGCACACTCACGCGCTCGGAAAAAACATCATAGTTCTTCGCCATAATGCGCTCGAGCAGCCCGCGATAGATCGTCACCAAAACCCAAAGCGCCGCACGGCTATCCTTATCGATCAGCGGCAATAGCTCCTCGGACGCAGCGTAATAAACCAGCGCTCGCGCTGCCTCCTGAGCCAATAAGCTCCGTACAACCTTGATATCCAAATCGCGACGAACGACCTGCAGCAGCTGCTTCACCTCAACTCTGCCCGAGGTCAAATCCTGCAGCGGAAGATAGATCCGCCCTCGCTCCGCGTCCTCCCTCACATCTCGCAAGATATTCGTCAGCTGAAACGCAATCCCTG
>Ga0302324_100023969_pt1 | contig 11781 bp, 4 predicted proteins | sample Palsa_T0_1_FD_201949 | JGI IMG/M metagenome (GOLD analysis project Ga0302324, IMG submission 201949) | Peat permafrost microbial communities from Stordalen Mire near Abisko, Sweden - Palsa_T0_1 | ecosystem: Environmental > Terrestrial > Soil > Palsa > Peat permafrost | place: Sweden: Abisko... | reverse complement strand
CCGCAACCTTTCCCCTGAACGTCCATTCCGCGCCTCCGCCCACCGAGCGTCAAAACGTCACGGAAATTTTTTATGGGCAGACCGTAACAGATCCTTATCGCTGGTTAGAGAATTGGCACGAGCCCAAGGTAGCGCAATGGATGAAGGCGCAGGACGACTACACACGCGCCACTCTCAACAGCATTCCCGGACGCGAAAAATTTCTCGCACGCATCAAGGCTCTCGACACCGCCAGTACACGTGTTCGCGGCGCGCAGGTCTGGGGCGGCAAGCTCTTTTACCTCAAGGCCGACGCCGGAGCCGACAACCTGAAGCTCTACGTCCGTGACAGCGCCAACTCCAGTTCCCAATCCATAGAACGCCTCCTGCTTGATCCCGAGCTCCTCACCAAAGAAGGAGTGCATTTCTCCATCGATTATTTCCAACCCTCGCTCGACGGCAACCTCGTCCTCTACGGAATCTCCCCTGGTGGCTCCGAAGACAGCGTAATTCATATCATCGAAACGGCCACCGGCAAGAAGTTACCCGATGCCATCGACCGTTGCCGTTTCGGCGCCGTTGCATGGCTTCCCGGCAACCAATCGTTCGTTTACAACCGCCTGCAGAAAGTTACGCCCGATATGCCGCGCACCGCCTTCGAGCAGCGCAGCCGCGTCTATCTCCACGAGTTAGGTCATGATCCCGAGCACGATCGCTTTGTTTTCGGCTACGGCTACTCCGAAGAAATGAAGAGCGCGGAGCTGAAGTCCGAATTAAAGATCGCCGACAATGACCTCAGCTTCATCACTTACTCTCCCGCATCGCCCTATCTCATCGGATTAGTCGCCCACGGCACCGAGAACGAAGCGACCGCCTACTACGTGCCGTTCGACCAAATGAAGCCATCGCCCATCCCCTGGAAAAAGCTCTTCGACGTGGATGACGCCGTCGTCCGTTTTGACCTTCACCAGGACGACATTTACCTCGTCACCCACAAGCACAATCCGCGTTACGAAGTAACGCGCACCAGCCTCAAGCATCCGGACGTCGAGCACGCCACCGTAGTCGTTCCCGCCAGTGAAGTCGTGATCAAGGAGGCCGACGTCGCCAAAGACGCCATCTACATTCGCGATCTCAACGGTGGCATCGGACGCATGCGCCGTCTCTCGTTCGATGGCAAAATCGAGCCCGTCTCCGCCGGCGAAGGCAAATCCGTCCAGGACATTTCCACCACTCCAACCGAATCCGGAGCCCGCGTGCACGTCGTCTCTTGGACATCCTCTCCACGATGGCTCGCCTACGACCCCCAGCGCAAGACCGCCATTGACACCGGAATTCAGCCGCCTCTGCCCGTCGACACCTCGGCCTACGAGGCCGTCGAAGTCAAGGCCAAGAGTGCCGACGGAACTATGATTCCGCTCTCCATCATCCGCGCAAAAAATCTTAAACTCGACGGCACTCATCCGACTCACGTGATAGGTTACGGAGCCTACGGTATCTCCTACGATGCATTTTTCGATCCCGTCTGGCTCGCATGGCTAGAGCGCGGAGGCGTCATCGCCTTCGCCCACGTTCGCGGCGGCGGCGAGTACGGCGAGGAGTGGTATCGCGCCGGATACAAACTCACCAAGCAGCACACCATCGACGATTTCATCGCCAGCGCCCAATACCTCATCGAGAACAAGTACACCAATCCGCGCCAACTCTCCGGCGAAGGCACCAGCGCGGGCGGCATTCTCATCGGAGGCGCCATCACCCAACGTCCCGACCTTTTCTCGGGAGCCCTGATTCGCGTCGGCTGCTCCAATGCCCTGCGCATGGAATTCGAGCCCAACGGTCCGCCGAATATCGCCGAGTTCGGTTCCGTCACCGATCGCGACGGATTCAATGGCCTCTACGCGATGGACGCCTATCAGCACGTCAAAAACGGCACGGCTTACCCCGGCATTTTGTTAACCGCCGGAATCAACGATCCACGCGTCGATCCGGCGCAGCCAGCCAAGATGACCGCGCGCCTGCAAGCCGCCACTTCCAGCCAGAAACCCGTCCTCTTGCGCATAGATTACGACGCCGGACACGGCATGGGCTCTACCCGGGCGCAACACGACCTGGAGTACGCCGATGAAATGTCCTTCCTCCTATGGCAAGCGGGCGACACCGACTTCCAGCCGAGGTGAGAGATCGCAAGAAATCGCAGACCGGCTCCTAAATGCGGATTTCTCGGTTGCAGCTGTTGGTGTTGCAGCGGTTGAGCTATTCAGCTTTCTCGGAGGCTCAAAGTAGCGAGTTATGATTATGAGGCGCGATATGGCAAACGGAAGAAATAGCGAAGTCGTCGTTCAAAGTTCAGGTAACGTGTTTGCGCGCCTTGGTCTACGCGATGCTGGCGAGAAGCAAACACGAGTGCGTCTAGCCGTCGCCATCAATCAGATCATAGACGCTCGTCATCTATCGCAGACTGCAGCGCAAGAGCGCTTATCGTTCCTGATCGGCTAATCCCCCAGCCGACTTTTGTCCCCCAAGTCTCCGGTGGTTTAACTTCTAGCTAGGTCATGGTTGCAGGATCTCATAAGGTCCAGGAAAACTCGATCTTTGTGTCTTTCACGGTGACAACTGGCCAACCGGACAGATTGTCTTTCAAGCTCTTCACCGCACTGTCCGGAATACCAAAGCCAATTTGTCGAAGCGAGCGAGAAATCCTTGGAACGTTCGAAGAGGGGAGGAATGGGCCGCGCTGCTGCGATGTGATCTAATGGGCCAGCGTGGATATACCGCCTGCCAACATTACCCAATCGGAATCTTCGGGGGCAGAAGAGCGCACCGCATCGGTCGCGGAGGGAATTGCTCTCGGAATGGAACTTGCTCCGGAGAACCGGCTTTTGCCCGAAAAACTGGGCGAAGAACTTTGGCGGGTGGCGGGAGCGGAGCCGGTTGAGGTAAGCAGGGCGGAATTTGCCGAGGCCCTGGAAACGATAGGAGCCCGGGACAACTTCGGCCTCGACCCAGAAAAGCGGGCCAATGAGCGGCAGCGAGAAACATTCTGGCGGGCTCTACATCTGGAGGAACTCGCCATCGCGCGCGGGTGCGCCTTGGGTCGCGAATCCGCATGGCGGCGCTTTCTTGCGCAATATCAGAAACAGCTGATCAGAGCTGCAGTGGAGATGACGGGATCGGCGGCGCTGGGGGAAGAGTTGGCGAGCGCGCTTTATTCCGAGCTGTTCGGGCTGACCGAGCGAGAAGGCAGGCGTTGGTCTCCGCTGCTTCGATATTCGGGACGAGGATCCCTGATGGGGTGGCTGCGCGCGATCCTCGCCCAACGCCGCGTCAACCAGTACCGGAAAATCGGTCGGGAAACGGAGTTGGGCGAGATCGAACCAGCAGCGACCGTTTCCGAGCAGGTTGAGGCAGAACAATTAGAGGGTTTGCGGCTGGCGCTCAAAATGACACTGAGCGAGGCTTCGGCGGAAGAACGCTTCCTGCTCTCGTCCTACTACCTGGACCAGCATACTCTGCATGAGATGAGCCGCGTCCTGCGAGTTCATGAAGCAACCATCAGCCGCAAGCTGAGGCGCGCAACCGAGCGTTTACGCAAACAGCTGCTGCGGACTCTCACGGCACGGGGCCTGAGCCGGCGTGCGGCCGAGGAAGCGCTGGGAACCGATCCCAGGGATGTGGACATCAATCTGCGCAAGTTGCTGCAAAAATCGGAGGGCGACCCGATCTCCGATCAGGAAGGAAAAGATTGAGCCGGAATCTCCAACCCGGGATACATCCTGATGCTGACCAGCTCAGTGTGTTCGTGGAGGGCGCAGCCACCGCTCGGGAACAGGAGCGGATGCTGGCGCACCTGGCTGAATGCGGGGAGTGCCGGAAAGCTGTGTTCCTGATGCAGCCGAACGAGGAGACGCAACGGGCAGCGGCAACGCTTGAGAAAGGATGGATGTGGCGATGGCTCGTGCCGGTGGGGCTGCCCGCGGCCGCGCTTGCGTGCGGACTGATCGCGGCGGTGATTTACATTCGGCCACGTGGGGGCGCGCCCGAGACTCCGCAACAGATGGCAAGCGCGAGGCAGCCGGAGACTGAGCGTCCTGCAACGACTGTTGCGCCAGTCGCCAACGCAGGGGCCGACCGGATTGCGCCGAGCGGCAACTTGGAGCAAGGGGCACCAACCACGAAATCGGAGCGGGCGCCAGCCGCCAACTCGACGCAGGTTGCGCAATTCGGTAGACCGGAGAACAGCTTGGCGTCGAACGCGGCGTCGAATGTCCCCCGAAAAGAGAACCGGATCGCAGGTGGCTTGCGTCCGCCCACATCAAAGAGCGGGCCAATGACCGCAGGGGCCGCGCCGCAGAAACCGGTAGCCGCTCCCTCTGCCTCGGCTTCGGCTGATTCGGCTCCGACTGCCGACTCGTCGCTGGCGCAGAAAAGCATCAGTACTACGGCGATATCCGAATTGCCGTTGAATGGGCGGAATGTTACGGATCTGCAGCGGCTTCAGCCCCCAGACAAGGGCGCGGCGGCGCAAAATGACTTAGCAAGAAAAAAAGAACTGCCCGCGTTGCAGATTCAGGACGCAAGCGTCCAAGCCCAAACGCCTGCCGGAATCTCAGGCCGCATCACGGATCGAACCGGGGCCACGATCGGAGGAGTGACGGTAACTCTGCGCGACGTGTCCGGCAAGACGCGACAGACGACGACCGGAGCGGATGGCAGCTTCCATCTGGCACAACTACCGGCTGGACAGTATGAATTGACAGCGGCGGCGGCTGGCTTCAAGACAAGCCAACAGTCGATCGAGTTGAAACCGAGCGAGATGGCCATGCTACAACCGGTGCTGGATGTGGGAAAGATGTCAGAAGTGGTTGAGGTGGAGGCGGCGACCGGCGCAGCGTCCGTTGAAACTGAATCGGCCAACCTGAGCCAAGTAGTAACGGAAATGACCGGCGTGCACCGGGCCGTCGCGCTACCGTCCGCCCTGCCGGTTCAGGCGACAGTGTCGCACGGCAAGCGGGTTCTCTCTCTTGACGATGCGGGCAATCTCTTCGTGAGCCGCAATGAGGGCAAGAAATGGAAGAAGGTCAAACCGCAATGGGCAGGAAAGGCGGTGCGTATCGAGTTGATGCCACCACCGAGCGGTGAAGCTTCGGCGAAGGCCAAGGGCGAGGCGGCTGTGGCGAACGAGGAGGCGGCCTTTTTGCTAACCACCGACAGCGGCACGGTTTGGAGCAGTAAGGACGGGGCACACTGGCATCAGCGGTAACTTCTGCAAGATGGTCGCTGCCGATAGTAGCTTCCGACAGTAACTTCGTAACTTCTGATAGTAACTCCCCAAAAATTCCTCAAAAAAATAGTCTGCAAAACTCCCGAGCGGGCGCGAACTCCGATTGAACAAAGAAGCTCGGCGCGGCCGCCGGCCGCTTGCCGCGAGGGGGGACGCTCCATGTCTCGCATTTTCCAAGCTCTGGCAGGATTGGCACTGCTGTTTGCACCGACCTTCGGCAACCCGGAGTCGAAAACAATCTCCGCTGTCTATTTTCGCGATGCTCTTTCTATTTCTGTGCCCTACGAAGCCGCTCACAGCGGCGAGACGGAGCTGAAACTAGAGTTGCTGAGCCCCGAGGATCGTGTGCTCGGCGAAGTGCGGCACCGGAAGCGCGTAGCCGAAGGAAGCGCGGTGTGGAACGCAAGGATGGTTCTCCGCGAGCCGATGACGTTGGACGAACTGGTGTGGCAACGCGTGCGTTTTGCGCTGCGCTACAACGACCAGCCGGCTCCGGATATCGAGGAGATCCGCTCGTTGTCGGAGATTCTGGAACGGCCCGTGTTGCGCGTTCTGGGGCAGCGATCGTATATCGCGGGAGCGGCGGCGGCCATGCGGATAATCGTCACCGGCTCCGGCACCGGTGAGACGGCGGCCAAGATGAAACGCGGGACGGTGAAGATCGAGCTGATCGAGCCCGACCTCGATCCCAAGCTGCTTTTTGCTGGAGAACTCGATCACCGGGGATCTGCCGCGGCGGATTTTCATTTTCCAGAAGGATTGACGGGCAGCTTTGCTGTGCGCTTTTCGGCCGATACGCCTCTAGGCCACCTGGAAAGCACCGAGACGGTGCAGCTGGAAGACAAGATCTCGGTGCTGCTGACGAGCGAGAAGCCGATCTATCAGCCCTCGCAGACCATTCATCTACGCGCGCTCGCATTGAACCGCGGCGATCGACATGCCGCGGGCGGGCGCGCAATGACCTTCGAAGTGGAAGATCCACGTGGCAACAAGGTATTCCGCAAAGGCACCGCGACGGACAATTTCGGCGTGGCATCGGCGGAATTCACGCTGGCCGACGAAGTGAATCTGGGAACGTATCACGTTCGCGCCAAGATAGGCGAGGCGAGCTCCGCCGAATTGGCGGTGAATGTGGGGCGCTATCTATTGCCGAAGTTCCGCGTGGCGATCGAGTTCGATTCGAAAAACGGCAAGCCCAAGCGCGATTACCGGCCTGGCGATCACGTCACCGGCGCCGTGAAAGTGAATTACTTTTTTGGCAAGCCTTTGGACAATGCATCGGTCACGATGAAGGCGTCGGGAATGGATGCGGAGCTTTTCGAAGCGGCATCGGCCAAGGCGCGCACGGATCGCGACGGTGTTTATCGCTTCGATCTGGTGTTGCCGCAATTTTTTGCCGGCAACGGAAGGCGCCATGGCTCGGCGCCGGTCGTGGTCGAAGCCACGGTGAAGGATGCGGCCGAGCACTCGGAGACGCGCGGCGAGCCGATCACCGTAAGCCAAACATCGTTGCTGATTACGGCTGTTCCTGAAGGTGGCAAGCTGGTGCGGGGCTTGGAGAATGAAGTGTTCGTTCTGGCATCGTACCCGGACGGAACGCCGGCCAAAGCGGACCTGGCAGTGCGCACGGCCGCTGCCCAGGATCGAGTGCAGACGGACGATGCCGGAATTGCCACAGTTCGGATTCCGGGCAATGACGCCAACAGAGTTTTGCGCATAGATGCCGACGATCACAAAGGCAATCGCGCCTCGGATAGCGTAACGCTAGAAACGCGCGCCGGAGAAGATCAGGTGCTGGTGCGCACATCGCATGCCGTAGCCAGGCTCGGTGATCGCATGGAGATTGCGGTGCTGTCGACGCGGCAACGCGGAGCGGCTTACGTCGACCTGGTACGCGATGGGCAGACGATTCTGACGCGCGATGTTGATCTTGAGAACGGACGCGCGGAGATGAGCGTGGTCGTCGGTCCGGAGATGAGCGGGACACTGACGATCGATGCCTACGTGATTGGGCGGAGCGGCCGCGAGGTCGAGGACCAAAGGCTGGTCTTCGTGCAGCCTGCCGAGGAGTTGCATATCGAAACCGTGGCCGACGCCAAGAGTTACTTGCCCGGCGGCGAAGCACAAGTGCATTTCCACGTGACCAATCAAAAAGGCGAAAGTGTCAGCGCCGCGCTCGGACTAGAGGTTGTGGATCAGGCGGTCTTCGCGCTGGCCGAGAAACAGCCGGGCTTCGCCAAGGTCTTCTTCTATCTGGAACAGGAATTGATGAAGCCGCACTACGAAATTCATTCGCTCTCTTCGACGCAGGTTATCGAGCCGGCGGAAGACGAGTCCGACGAGTCGCACGATCGCGCCGCTCGGGCGCTGTTTGCCGCAGCGGAAACGGTTGCGGCGCACACGCTCGTGAGCGAGACGGGGCGCGCACTGCCCGAGACGGCAAAAGCGGACTACATGGCGCAGTACCGGGATGCGCTTCTCGATTACGTCCGGGAACTTGCCGCGAAGATGACCGACCTCGACCGCAAGCAAGATCTGGCACTGGAATTTAAAGAACTGCGAGACGCAAGCGGCCACCTTCCGCGCGATGCATGGGGTACAGAGATGCGTATCGATGCTGCGCCGTGGCGGAATGGAAACTACCGCTCGTATCGGGTGACGAGCGCGGGTCCGGACCGCACGTTTGGCACGGCGGACGATCTTACATTGTGGCTGGAGCCTAAAACCGCATGGGTGTCGAGCCAGCCGCAATGGGATGCCTGGCGGTCAGCGGATACGATCACGATGCGGATGGAGCACGGCGTCGGCCCCGAGAATGGTCTTGCCGAAATCGATGGCACGGTCACGGATGTGAGCGGCGCAGCGGTTTCGGGCGCGCGGGTTCAGATTCAGTGCATGGAGGATAAGAGCAGCCGAAATACCTTTGCGGACGCGGCAGGAAAGTTTTTTTTCGCGGCATTGCCTCCGGGACGCTACGGGGTGCAAGTCGAGTCGGCTGGATTCAGAACCAGCGTTCGAGTGATTTCGCTCGCGGCCCGCGACCGCGGTGTTCTTTCTGCGACATTGCAGATCGGTGCCGTCAATGAAGTGGTAGAAGTTGAAGCGGGGATGGCCCAAGTGGCGACAATGGATGCAGTAATCGCCAGGGCTACCCCTGAGGCATTGCCGTTGAACGGGCGAAATTTTACGGAACTGGCGCAGCTCCAGGGCGCCAAGAAAACCAGGGAACAGGCGAGGGCGAAAGACGGTCTGGGCGCGACGGGCGCTGCGGCCGCGCCGGGCGGTCATGTGCGCAGTTACTTCCCCGAGGCGCTCTACATCAATCCCGAGATACTCACCAATGGCGAAGGCAAGGCGAGCATCACGATCCCGCTGGCCGATTCGATTACGACCTGGCGCATGGCGATGCTGGCATCCACGCAAACGGGCGCGCTGGGAACTGGAACTTCGGAACTCAACGTCTTCCAGGATTTCTTTGTCGACCTCGATCTTCCCGTGGCCCTGACGCAGGGAGATATTGTCTCGATCCCCGTGGCTGTGTACAACTACGCAGGCCATGCCGGCGACGTGGATTTGAAACTGGAGCCCGGGGATTGGTTCTCGCTGGAAGGAGGGGGCGAGCGGAGCGTCTCGGTCGGCGCCGGGCAGGTAGGCGCGGCGCAATTCACCATCGTGGCGGAGAGGATCGGCAAATTCAACCTCACGCTCAGCGGTCGCATGAAAGGCGGCTCGCAGAGCGAAGACACTGTGGTGCGCGAGATTGAGGTTGTACCCAATGGAGAGGCCAAGGAGATCGTCTTCAGCGGACGGCTGGATTCGTCGGTCCGTCACACCGTGAGCTTCCCGGAAACTTCCATCCCGGATGCAAGCAGGATTTTCGTCCGGCTCTACCCCGGGCCACTGAGCCAGGTGATCGAGGGGATGGACAGCATCCTGCGCATGCCCTTCGGCTGCTTCGAACAGACTTCGTCGGCCACCTATCCGAATGTGCTGGCGCTCGATTACATGAAGCGGACGAAGAAGGTGACGCCGGAAATTCACGCGAAGGCCGAAGGCTTCGTCGCAACCGGCTACCAGCGGCTCCTGACCTTCGAGGTTCCGGGAGGCGGATTCTCATGGTTCGGCAACGTTCCGGCCAACAAGATTCTCACCGCATATGGACTGATGGAATTCCACGACATGGCGAAGGTTTATGACGTGGACCCGCAAGTGATTGCGCGCACCAGCGACTGGATGGCGGGTCAGCAGCAGCCCGATGGAAGCTGGAGGCCCGACACGCAGTTCATCAACGAAGGCGCGACGAACCGCTTCAACGCGGATGTGCTGCGCATCACCGCGTACATCGCGTGGACGCTCGAATCGGCCGATTACAAAGGACCGGCGATTGAGAAGGCCAGGCAGTTTGTCGAGAAACATCTCGACAGCAGGATGGACGCGTACACGCTCGCCGTGGTCGCGAACTTCGCGGTAGAAAACGGCAAGGACTCGGAATTCGCGCGGCGGGCCTTGGAAACGTTAAGGGACGCGGCAACGGAAAAGGGCGACTTCGTGTGGTGGTCGGCGGACGAAACCAGTGTCTATGCGACTGGCGACAGCGCTGCCGTCGAGACCACAGGACTCGCAGTGCAGGCGTTTCTCAGGGCCGGAAAATACACCGATGTCGTCCGCAAGTCGCTTTCGTGGATCGCTTCAAGAAAGAGCGGCGACGGCAATTGGGGGACGACGCAGGCAACGATCATGGCCTTGCGTGCGCTTTTGCGGGCCTCCGAGCAAAGCGGGAGCGATGCCCGCGGAACGGCCGAAGTTCTGCTCGATGGGAAGAAGGTAGCGAGCCTGGAAATCAATAAGGAGAACAACGATCTGTTCCACCAGTTTGTCCTGCCGCAAACGGACGCGGATCGCGACAACGAAATTGAGATTCGTTTTTCCGGAAAGGGCGGACTGGCCTATCAGATCGCCGGGCGCTACTTTGTTCCGTGGCAGCATGTGGCAACGCATGAGCAGTTGGCAATCGAAGTAAAGTACGATCGCACGCGGCTTGCCGAGGATGAGATAGTGACGGGGACGGCGAAAATCCGCAACAATCTGGAAAAGACTGCAAAAATGGTGATGGTGGATCTGGGGATTCCTCCCGGGTTCGAATTGCTGAGCGAAGACTTGCAGAAGATGGTGGAGAAAACCGCGGGCGCAAAAAGCGGGCGGCTGGAAAAATTCACTATGACGGCAACGCAGGCGATCTTATATTTCGATTCGATTGCGCCGCGCGATTCGTTCGAAGTGCGGTACCGGCTGCGAGCGAAGTACCCAATCCAGGCGCAGGCGTTCCCCTCGCGCGTGTACGAATACTACGATCCGAACATCAATGCGATAGCAAAGCCTGTGCATTTTGAAGTGAGCGGACGCTGACCAAGCCGCAGCCGAGAATGCAGGTTGCAGGATTTGCGGGCGGAGTCGAACATAACAAATTCTGACTCTGCCATGAATGCGGACAGTCGGACTGCTTCACCTGATCAGGGAGAGAAACTGAGCAAAAACCACGCTTTCGACTCATGGAATGTCAGTCGGAGTCGCTTCCCTGAAGCCGGCCGGCAAAACCTGCCTGACGAAGCTCGCGGCGCACCGCACGAAAGACTGCGTCAAACTCAGGAAGCGCCTCGATCTGATGACCGAGTCGGCGGGTCCAAAGCGCCTTCAGCCGCTGCTCTTTTTTGAGAATGCGATCTTCAAGGCCGGCGATGTCCTTTTGTCGGAATCGAAGCTTTTCTGCGGTCGCCCCAACCAGCTGCGAAAGGTCCACACCGGCCTCGAGTGTGAGGAACCAGAGATCATAGAGATCCCCCGGTTTATTCAGCGCCTTATCGGAAAGAGCGACGACCTTCTCGATCGCGATTTCGTTCAGACTGTAGACCGCGACCGGACAGTCTTCCTGAAGGTCTTCTAATTCCGGATAGGCGCGTAGGACCGGACGCTGTTCGACCGGTAACAAAGAACCTCAGCGATGGTGATGTCCACTTTGACTGGCAGTCTTCTCGGTCGAAAGTGAAAGGGATTCCGGAGGCTTGGGCAACACACTCGTAAACCTCTTCCAGTCCTTCCCGAATTTCCGCGAACTCCGCCCGGCGTGAAATCGAGATCTTCGGAAAGCCGCCCGCTTTCCATAGTGTATTCGCTAATGTTATAGTTAATAAACTATGACTGCTAATGCCGACACCCGGACCGTCCAGGCGCTGCGCAGCGATCTGGCGCTGCAGATCGCGCGCCACATCAGGTGTAGCGGCCAAAGCCAAGCCGCCGCGGCGAGGCGGCTGGCTGTCCCGCAGCCGACTGTGAGCCAGATCATGCACGGCAAAGTCTCGCAGCTTTCCCTGGAGCTGCTGATCCGCATTGCAGTGCGTGCCGAATTGCCGGTGGTGCTGCAAACAGGCAAGGATGCGGAAGAAGCGGGAGCGTTCGTCGCGGGCGAGCCATTTCAGGAGAGTCGGATCCTGAGGTCGAAGGTTGCCGATGAGGCACGTCAGGCA
>Ga0302324_100023967_pt1 | contig 11782 bp, 9 predicted proteins | sample Palsa_T0_1_FD_201949 | JGI IMG/M metagenome (GOLD analysis project Ga0302324, IMG submission 201949) | Peat permafrost microbial communities from Stordalen Mire near Abisko, Sweden - Palsa_T0_1 | ecosystem: Environmental > Terrestrial > Soil > Palsa > Peat permafrost | place: Sweden: Abisko... | reverse complement strand
ACGGGGACTGCCAGCGCGTGGCCCAGGAGACGGGAACGCCTGTCAAGGCGATCTGGACGGCCGCGCTCGCGGCGACGCGGGAGCCGGGCGATGACGGCTGATCCAGCGGCGGGGGCGGATCTCGACGCCCTCGTCGAGAGGCTGACCGAGCGCGTGCGCGTGCTCGGGAGTGCGGTCGTGGCGTTCTCCGGAGGAGTCGACTCCTCGCTCGTCCTGGCGCTCGCGCGGCGCGCGCTCGCGCAGCGCGTGCTGGCCGTCACCGCCGTCTCGCCTGCGGTGCCCGCGGAGGAGCTCGCGGGGGCGCGGGCGGTGGCCAGGCGGTTGGGCGCCGCGCATGAGGTGATCGCCACCGACGAGCTCGCGCGGGAGGACTATCGGCGCAACGATCGCTTTCGCTGCTTCCATTGCAAGTCCGAGCTGTACGAGCGGCTCGCGGCGCTGGCGGACGCGCGCGGCTACGAAAGCCTGCTTTCCGGCGCCAACGCCGACGACGCCGGCGACTGGCGGCCAGGTCTGCGAGCGGCCGCGGCGCATCATGTCCGCCATCCGCTGCTCGAGGCTGGCATCGACAAGGCGACGGTGCGCGCGCTCGCCGAGAGGCTGGGGGTTCCCTCGGCACGCAAGCCCGCCAGCCCCTGCCTGGCGTCCCGAGTTCCCTACGGCATACCGGTCGACGCACACACGCTCGGACGGATCGAGGTGGCTGAGCGAGCGGTGAGAAAGCTCGGACATCGCTCGTTCCGCGTGCGCCACTACGGCGCACGCAGCCGACTCGAGGTCGCCGGCGAGGAGCTCGATCGCACCTTCGATCCCGAGCACCGTGCCGCCCTCGAGACGGCGATGCTCGCGGCTGGCTATCTCGAGGCCGAGATATCCGCGCAGCCGCTGCGCTCCGGCTCGCTCAACGACCCCGCTCAGGCCGCGCCGACCAGCTCGCTGACGAGCGCGCCATCTCCCGGCTCGCCGATCGAAGCGACGTAGTCGCCCGGGTCGTAGGTGGCACCGGCGACCTGGTAGAGCTTGCGTGGCCTGCCCGGCCCGCACGGAACCGCTTCCACGGACGCGTGGTCGGTTGCCACCAGATACTCGAGGTATCTACGCGCGGTCACCCTGGCGAGACCCGTCGTGCGCGCGATGTCCGAGGACGACACACCGGCCGTCTCGGCGTCCAGCGCTTGACGGACGCGCGTGACGCCCTCCTGCGTGAGTCCTTTCGGCAGCCAGCGCTTGGAGACCCTGCCGGCCGCGCAGACCTGGTCGACGGCGTCCTGGTCGAGCTGCTCGCGACGCAGCGCCGCCGCGCGATACAGAAAGCGGCCGAGCGACTGGCGCAGGCGCTCGACCGGAAACGGCTTGACCAGATAGTCGATCGCGCCGCGCTGGATGATCGCGCGGACCATGTTCGCCTCGCGACACGCCGTCAGCGCGACCACCTCGATCGGGTGGCCTGCGCTGCGCAGCTGCTGCAGCAGGGCCAGGCCGCTCATGCCGGCGAGCTTCAGGTCCAGCAGGACCAGGTCGCACGGCTGGCGGCGCAGAAGCGCCAGGGCGTCCTCGCCGCGCGAGCACACCCCGGCGACCTCCAGCCGGTCGATGCTGTTGACGGTGCGCCGATAGACCGACGCGATCACCGGGTCGTCCTCGACGATCAGCACCTGCCACGGCGCGCCCCGTTCGTCAACACTCATGCGACCTCCCTCTGTTCCCTGAGACCTGCGTCCCCGGTCCCTTGCATTCTAGGCCGAACGTGCCGAACAGCACACGCTTGGCGAGAGAATAGCGCGAGCGAGCCGGCTAAGCCGGTCGACCTATTTGGCCACGCGCCATGTCTCTAATGGGCAAGGGCGCCTCGGCGCTCGGCTAGCCTGCGCTGTCGGACTCGCAAGCCAAAGGAGAACGCTATGTCAGGTCGCTTGGAGGGGAAGGTTGCGGTCATCACCGGAGCCGGCCGCGGGATGGCGCGTCAGGTCGCGCTTCGGTTCGCCGCCGAGGGCGCCGCGATCGTCGGCGCCGAGATCGACCCCGAGGCGGGCGCGGAGACCGTCCAGGCGGTCCGCGAGGCCGGCGGCGAGATGGAGTCGCTGTACGTCGATCTGACCGACGAGGCCAACGCGCATCGCCTCGCCGAGTTCGCCGCCGAGAAGTTCGGCGGTATCGACATCCTCTACAACAACGCGATGGCGATGAAGATCGGCAGCGTCGAGGATCTGAAACTCGACGATTGGCAGTACACGATCGACAACACCTTGACGTTGCACTACCTCGTGACCAAGCACGCGATCCCTCACCTTCGCGCTCGCGGAGGCGGCTCGATCGTGTTCGTCGCGTCTGTGACCGGCACGGAAACCGGCGCCGGCTACCAGGGCAACCTCGGGTTCCTGGCCGCGTACGCGTGCGCCAAGGCAGGCATCCTGCGCCTGACGAGGATCCTCGCCAACGAACTGTCGGAGATCAACGTCAGGGTGAACTCCATCTCCCCGGGGAACATCGGCACCCCCAACGGCTTGAACTTCTATGGCGAGCTCGGCTCAGAGCCCCGCCGCGTCGCCGAACACGCCGCGCTGATCCGTCGTCTCGGCGAGCCCGAGGACATCGTGACGGCGGCTCTGTACCTGGTCTCCGACGACGCTTCGTGGGTAACCGGGCACAACCTCGTGGTCGACGGCGGCTGGGTAGCCTCCGGCGGCTTCGGTCCGGCCACCGACGCCGACAAGGCGGCGCTGGCGCCGATGCTGCTGGAGACCTCGGAGGTAGACACGCAATGGTCGACCACCGGACAGCGCAGGTCCTGACGCCTCAGGCTTCCGCCGCCCACTCGCCGAGCAGCCGTCGTGCCTCGACTCCCGTGTTGACCCGCAGGTTCCGGCGCGCGATCCGCCATCCCCCGGGAGTGCGCGCGCACTCGAAGTGATTGACGCTCACCATCAGCGTGCGGAAGCCGCGGATGATGCCGTGTGGCGGCACGTGCAGCGGCTCGGCCGTCGGGTCGCGCTCGAGCACCGCGATGTGCTGGATCGCCACTGCTCGATCGCCGTGGACGGTGACGTGCACGATGCTGGGGAAGTGCGTCAACCCTCGCTTGCCGGCGACGCGCATTTCCTCATACCACTCCTCGCCCTCCTTCCCAGGCACCATCGCCTCCACGTCCAACGCCGAGGTCTCCGGCCAGTCGGCGACCTCGGGGAAGGTCTCCTTCGGGATCAGCTCGAACACGCCGCCCGGGACGAACTGTTCTCCGCGCTTCTGGAAGGAGTGAGCGTCGAGCAGATACGCGCTGGCGGCGACCAGGTTCAGGACGTCCAGGCGGTCCTGCGCGTCCTGGGCGCTCGCCTCGACGACGCCCAGGCGAGCCTCGAGCGCGCTCACGCGCTCCAGCAGATCGGGTGCGCTAGCCAACTGAGTCTCCTTTCCCTGACGGTCCACTTGCCCTGCGAATCCGCGGCCGTCGCCCGGACTGGGAGAGCCGGCCGCGCTCGCGAAGATGCAACCCGAGGCGCGCCTGAGAGTCGAGATTGTGGGCATCGGCGAGGGCCAATATGCGGAGCCCGGGCAAGGATGGCGTTTAGATGTCCATGTTTCACCCCGACGGCCTGCGGCAGAGCACACCGCCGCCGCCGCAGCTCAGTGCCGCGCTTGGCGAGAACCAGAACCGGGAGATGAGAAGCATGGCCACGACCGAGATCAAGAGCGAGATCGTCGACAACATGAGGATCGACTGGGACGTCCCGATCGAAATGGACGACGGTGTGATCCTGCGCGCGAACGTGTATCGCCCAATCGCCGACGGACGCTACCCGGTGATCGCCAGCATGGGGGTGTACGGCAAGGAATTGCCCTTCCAGATGCCGCCGTATGACCGCATGTGGGACCAGATGGTCAAAAAGTTCCCCGAGGTTCCCGAGGGCTCGACCAACAAGTACCAGGCGTGGGAGGTCGTGGACCCCGAGAAGTGGGTACCGCACGACTACGCGATCCTCCGCATCGACTCGCGCGGAGCGGGGCGCTCGGAAGGGTACATGGACTGCTTCAGCGCTCGCGAGGCACGCGACTTCTACAACTGCATCGAATGGGCCGGCGAGCAGCCGTGGTCGAACGGCAAGGTCGGCCTCTCCGGGATTTCCTACTACGCCATCAACCAGTGGCAGGTGGCGGCCCTCAAACCCGAGCACCTCGCGGCGATCTGCCCGTGGGAGGGCAACAACGACTACTACCGCGAGGCGATCTACCACGGCGGCATCCACAACATCTTCCAGGGCAGCTGGTTCCCGGTGCAGGCGATGCACGTCCAGTACGGGCTGGGAACCCGCGGCGTGCGCAACCCCAACAACGGCGTGCTGGTGTCGGGCGACGTGGACCTGAGCGACGAGGAGCTCGCCGCCAACCGCGGGGACATCGAAACCGAAGTGATCGAAAGGCCGTTCGACAGTGACTACTACCGCGAGCGCTCGTCGGCGCTGGAGAAGATCACGACGCCGCTGCTGTCGACCGCGAACTGGGGCGGGCAGAGCCTGCACAATCGCGGCAACTTCCGCGGCTACCTGTACTCGGCGTCGCCGCAGAAGTGGCTCGAGGCCCACGGCGGCGAGCACTGGACGCTGTACTACACCGAGTACGGCAACACGCTTCAGCGGCGCTTCTTCGACTGGTTCCTGAAGGGCGAGGGAGACTGGGATCAGCAGCCGCCGGTGCTGCTCAACGTTCGCCATCCGGGCGAGAGGTTCGTCGCACGCGCGGAGAACGAGTGGCCGCTCGCGCGCACACAGTGGACGAAGATGTACCTGCACACCGAGGACTCGAGCCTCAGCACGAGCGCGGCGGCGCAGGACAGCAGCGCCGCCTACGAGGCGTTCGGAAAGGGCCTCGAATTCCTGACCGAGCCCTACACCCAGGAGACGGAGATCACCGGCCCGCTGGCGTGCAAGCTGTGGATCTCCTCCTCGACTAGCGACGCGGACATCTTCCTCGCGCTGCGGCTGTTCGACCCCGACGGCGAGGAGGTCCTGTTCCACGGCGCCAACGAGCCGCACGCGCCGATCACGCTGGGGTGGCTGCGCGCCTCCCACCGCAAGCTCGACCCCGAGCGCAGCGAGCCGTGGGCTCCCTACCACCCCCACCTCGAGGCCGAGCCGCTGGAGCCCGGCGAGATCTACGAGCTGGACATCGAGGTGTGGACGACGTCGATCGTGATCCCGCCCGGATATCGCTTGGGCCTGGCCGTGATGGGACGCGACTACGACCACGGCAAAGAGCCCGTCATGTCGCACCTCGGGCTCGAGCTGCGCGGCGTCGGCTTCTGGCACCACACCAACCCGAAGGCGCGTCCGCCCGAGATCTACGACAACAACGTGACGGTGTACGGCGGCGGCGAGCGCGCCTCCTACCTGCTCGTGCCCGTCATACCCCACAAGCCGGCCGACTAGTAGTCGGCCGTCGGATCGGCTATACGATACTAGTATACTAGTTCGGATGTCGGTCGATGCTGACGTCGAGCTCGAGAGGAGCGAATGGCTGAGCGCGCTCGACGACGTGATCCGCCACGAAGGCCGTGGGCGGGCCGTCGAGCTGCTGGAGGCGCTGCTCGCGCGCGCGCGTATCGAGGGTCTGCACCCCTACGACGACCTGACGACCCCCTACGTCAACACGATCGCGCTGGAGGAGGAGCCCGACCTGCCCGGCGACGCCGAGCTGGAAGCGCGCCTGCGCGCGCTCGTCTGCTGGAACGCGATGGCGATGGTGCTGCAGGCCAACCGCGAGTCCTCCGAGCTGGGGGGCCATATCGCCAGCTACCAGTCGGCCGCGACTCTGTATGAGGTCGGCTTCAATCATTTCTGGCACGCGCCCGACGCGCGCCATGGCGGGGACCTCGTCTACATCCAGGGCCACTCGGCTCCGGGTATATACGCGCGGGCTTTGCTCGAAGGGCGCCTGGACGAGCGGCGGGTGCGCGGCTTTCGCCAGGAGGTCGGCGGCGCGGGGCTGTCGTCCTACCCGCATCCCTGGCTGATGCCAGACTTCTGGCAGTTCCCGACGGTCTCGATGGGGCTTGGGCCGCTGATGGCGATCTACCAGGCCCGCTTCATGAAGTACCTAGCGGGACGCGGCCTGCAGGAGACGGCGGAGCGCAAGGTGTGGGCGTTCATGGGCGACGGCGAGATGGACGAGCCGGAGTCGATGGGCGCGATCTCGCTGGCCGCGCGCGAGCACCTCGACAACCTCGTGTTCGTCGTCAACTGCAACCTCCAGCGCCTCGACGGTCCGGTTCGCGGCAACGGCAAGATCATCCAGGAGCTCGAGACCAACTTCCGCGGAGCCGGCTGGAACGTGATCAAGGTGATCTGGGGCTCGCGCTGGGATCCGCTGCTGGGCGCCGACGCCGACGGAGTCCTCGTCCGACGCATGGAGGAGGCGCTGGACGGCGACTACCAGACCTACAAGTCCCGCGATGGGGCCTACGTGCGCGAGCATTTCTTCGGCACCTCGCCTGAGCTGCGCGCGCTCGTCGGCGATCTCAGCGACGAGCAGGTGTGGGCCCTGAACCGCGGCGGCCACGACCCGGTCAAGGTGTTCGCGGCCTACCACGCCGCCGCCACCCACAGCGGCCAGCCGACGGTCATCCTGGCCAAGACGATCAAGGGATACGGGATGGGCGCGGCCGGCGAGGGCCAGAACATCACCCACCAGCAGAAGAAGATGACCGAGGAGGCGCTGCTGGCCTTCCGCGACCGCTTCGGGCTGCCTCTCACCGACGAGCAGGCCCGGGCGGCCGATCTCTACATCCCGCCGCAGGACAGCCCCGAGCTCGTGTACCTGCGCGAGCGCCGCGCCGAGCTTGGAGGAGCGCTTCCCAGCCGCCGCCGCGGCGCCGAACGGCTGCGGGCGCCCGCGCTGTCGAGCTTCCAGGCGCAGCTCGACGGGACCGGTGAGCGCGAGATCTCGACCACGATGGCGTTCGTCCGGATCCTCTCCTCGCTGGTTCGCGACGAGCGGATCGGCCGGCGAATCGTGCCGATCGTGCCCGACGAGTCGCGCACCTTCGGGATGGAGGGGATGTTCCGTCAGCTCGGGATCTTCTCGCAGGTCGGTCAGCTCTACCAACCCGAGGACTCCGAGCAGCTGATGTTCTACAGGGAGGATCGCAGCGGGCAGATCCTGCAGGAGGGCATCAACGAGCCGGGGGCCTTCTCCTCGTGGATCGCCGCGGCCACCTCCTACTCCAACCACGCCTTCCCGACGATCCCCTTCTACATCTTCTACTCGATGTTCGGCTTTCAGCGGATAGGCGACCTGGCATGGGCCGCCGGCGACAGCCGCGCGCGTGGCTTTTTGATCGGCGGGACCGCCGGGCGCACGACCCTCAACGGCGAGGGACTCCAGCACGAGGACGGCCACAGTCACCTGCTCGCCTCGACGATCCCCAACTGCCGCGCCTACGACCCCGCGTTCGCGTATGAGGTCGCGGTCATCATCCAGGACGGGTTGCGCAATCTGCTGGAGGAGCAGCAGGACGCCTACTACTACCTCACCGTCATGAACGAGAACTACCCACAGCCCGCGATCCCCGCCGGCGCCGAGGAGGGGATCCTGCGCGGGCTGCACCAGGTGCGCGCCGCCAGCGGCGGCGAGCCAGACCTTCACCTGCTCGGGTCCGGCACGATCCTGCGCGAGGTCATCGCCGCCGCCGAGCTGCTGTCGCAGCACTTCGGCATGGACGCGAGCGTCTGGAGCGCCACCTCCTTCTCCGAACTGCAGCGGGACGGGATCACGGTCGAGCGCGCCAATCGTCTGCTCGCAACCGGCGAGCCACGTCGCGCGTACGTGCAAGAGTGCCTCGGCGCTCGCGGCACGCCCGTCGTCGCCGCCACCGACTACGTCCGCTCGGTTCCCGAGCAGATCCGCCGCTGGATCGGGGGGCCATATGTCACGCTCGGCACCGACGGCTTCGGCCGCAGCGACTACCGGCGCGTCCTGCGCCGCTTCTTCGAGGTCGACCGCCATCATGTGGTTGTCGCCGCCCTGCACGCTCTCGGCCGCCGCGAGGATGCGCGGCGGGCGATCGAGGACTACGAGCTCGATCCGGAGGTCGCGCCCCCATGGACACGCTGAGCGAGATCGCCGTCCCGGACATCGGCGACTTCGCCGACGTCCCCGTCGTCGAGATTCTCGTCGCCGTCGGCGACTCGGTCGCGCTGGAGGCGCCGCTGGTGGCGATCGAGTCCGACAAGGCCACGATGGAGATTCCGGCGCCCGTCGCTGGGGTCGTGCGCGAGATCCTCGTCGCCGTCGGCGAGAAGGTCTCCGCCGGCACACCGATCGCGAGGATCGAAGGCGGGGAGGCCTCCGCGGTGGCACCGAAGGCGGACTCGCCAGCGACCAATGAGGCGACGGCGGCCCACGCCGTCCCGGCGGCCGCGGCCACCCCAGGCCCGGTGGCCCCCGCGACCCTGGCGCCCCCAGCGGCGCCGGTCGAGGAGCCGGCCGGCGACTGGAGCTCGGTGTACGCCGGCCCGGCGGTGCGTCGCAGGGCCCGCGAGCGTGGGATCGACCTGCGCACGGTCGCGGGCAGCGGGCGGCGCGGGCGGATCACGCTCGAGGACCTCGACCGGCCGGCGGCGAGCGCCGGTGCGAGCGGCGGCGGCCTGGACTCGCTGGGCCTGGCGCCTTGGCCGAGCGTCGACTTCGCCCAGTTCGGCGAGATCGAACGGGTTCCGCTCACCCGCATCCAGAAGCTCTCGGGCGCGAACCTCGCGCGCAACTGGATCAGGATCCCGCACGTCACCCACGACGAGGACGCCGACATCACCGACCTGGAGGCGTTTCGCAGGCAACTGAACGCCGAGCAGTCGGAGGTCAAGGTGACGATGGTGGCGCTCGTGCTCAAGGCGGTCACGGCCGCGCTGAAAGCGCACCCCCAGCTAAACGCCTCACTCGACGGGGACGAGCTCGTGCTCAAGCGCTACTACAACCTCGGCTTCGCCGCCGACACACCCCAGGGGCTGGTCGTTCCCGTTGTGCGCGAGGTAGACCGCAAGGGTCTGCTCGAGCTCGCTGGCGAGCTGGCGGAGCTCGCGGGCAAGGCGCGCGCCGGGCGCCTGTCGCCGGCGCAGATGAGCGGGAGCACGTTCACCGTGTCGAGCCTCGGCGGCATCGGCGGCACGTCCTTCACGCCGATCATCAACGCGCCCGAGGTGGCGATCCTCGGCGTGGTGCGCTCGGTCACGAGGCCGGTTTGGGACGGCCAGCAGTTCCAGCCGCGCCTGATGCTGCCGCTGTCGCTGTCATACGACCATCGCGTGATCGACGGCGCCGCCGCCGCACGATTCTGCGCGCATCTCGCCACGCTGCTGTCGGATATGCGCCGGGCGCTGCTGTGAGCGCGGCGGAGGGCTCGAAGCAGGACGGGGAGAGCGGGGATGTGCACGCGCAGGTGCTGGTCCTCGGCGGCGGGCCGGGCGGCTACACGGCCGCTTTCCGCGCCGCCGACCTCGGGCTGCAGGTCGTCCTGGTCGAGCGCTACGAGACCCTCGGCGGGGTCTGCCTGAACGTCGGATGCATCCCCTCCAAGGCGCTGCTGCACACCGCCAAGGTGATCGCCGACGCCGAGCGCGCGGCGGCGCATGGGGTCTCGTTCGCGGCCCCGCGGATCGACGTGGGAGAGCTGCGTTCCTGGAAGCAGGGCGTCGTGGACACGCTGACGGCTGGCCTCGCCGGCATGGCCAGGCTGCGCAAGGTGCGGGTGCTGCGCGGCAGCGGTGAGCTGACCGGGCCGCACACGCTCGCGGTCGGCGAGCACACCGTGTCCTTCGATCACGCGATCCTCGCGACCGGCTCGCGGGCGATCCGGCTGGCGGGGATCCCCTACGAGGACCCGCGGGTGATGGACTCGACCGACGCGCTCGAGCTGGCCGATATCCCCGAGCGGCTGCTGGTGATCGGCGGCGGGATCGTGGGGCTCGAGCTGGCGTGCGTGTACGACGCGCTCGGCTCGCAGATCACGGTGGTCGAGCTCGCCGAGCAGCTGATCTCGGGCTGCGATCCGGACCTGGTCGAGCCACTGCGCCGGCGGCTGGCCGGGCGCTACGCCGGCATCCACCTGCGCACGCGTGTGGAGTCGATCGAGGCGACCGACGAGGGACTGTGGGCGAGCTTCGCGAGCATGGAGGAGGCAGTTGCGGCGCTCGGGCCGTCAGTCTTCGATCGCGTGCTGGTCGCCGTCGGTCGCGCCCCCAACAGCCGATCGCTCGGGCTCGAGCGCGCGGGGGTGGCCGTCGACGAGCGCGGCTTCGTCGTGGTCGACCGCCAGCAGCGCACGAGCAATCCACAGATCCACGCGATCGGCGATCTCGTCGGGCTGCCGATGCTCGCGCACAAGGCCACGCACGAGGCGAAGGTCGCCGCCGAGGTCATCGCCGGCGAGGACGTGGAGCTCGACGTCCGTGGGATCCCGTCGGTCGCCTACACCGATCCCGAAATCGCGTGGGTCGGCCTGACCGAGACCGAGGCCAAGCTCGCGGGCGTGCCCCACCGGCGTGCGGTCTTCCCCTGGAGCGCGTCGGGCCGCGCGCTCGCGAGCGCCGCGAGCGACGGCCTGACCAAGCTGATAGTCGACCCCGACTCCGACAGGATCCTGGGCGCGGGGATCGTCGGCACCAATGCCGGCGAGCTGATCGGCGAGCCCGGCCTGGCGCTCGAGCTCGACGCCGACGCGCAGGACGTCGCGCTGACCGTCCACGCTCACCCCACTCTCAGCGAGACCTTCGCGATGGCCGCCGAGGTCGCCGCGGGAACCATCACCGACCTGCCCCCCGCTCGCCGCTGAAGGAGACGACCGGCGAGGCGACGTCGTGTCGCCCCGCCGGTCGCGAGGGGAGGAGAGGGTGCTACTACTACCGGCGGATATGTGGCCGGCAGTTCCACCCGCAGCGCGTACCTCTCACACGGCGCGGGCTAAATCGGTGAACTTGTATGCAAGCATACAGGTATGCCGGAGCTAGCGATCACTCGTGCCCACCGCCTCCGCGGCGGCGCGACCTGGCAGCACGTGTATGCGCTGTTGCGCGAGGCGATCGTCTCGATCGAGTTCGAGCCGGGCCAGCAGCTCTCCGAGAACGATCTCGCGTTGCGAATCGGTGTCAGCCGCACGCCGATCCGTGAGGCGCTCGTGCGACTGCGCGACGACCGCCTGGTCGAGATTGTGCCCCAGTTGGGCACGTTCGTCACGCGCATCAGCCCGCTGGCGGTCGCGGACGCGCAGTTCGTCCGCGAGTCGCTGGAATGTGCCGCCGTCAAGCTCGCCGCAAGGCGCGCGGACGCCGAGACTGTCGACGCGCTGAGCGCGATCCTGCGCCGTCAGGCGGAGACGCACGCCAGCGGCGACATCGATCGCTTCTACGTTCTCGACGACGAGTTCCACCGCGCAATCTGCGACCTCAGCGGTCACGGCATCGCGTGGGCGCTGAGCCAGCGCGCGAGCGGCCATCTCAACCGCATCCGCCGCCTCAGCCTGGCCCAGCCCGACTACATCGCGAAGATGCTCGACGAACACCATGCGGTGCTCGACGCGATCGCGCACGACCGCCCCGGCCAGGGCGAGAAGGCGCTGCGCCACCACCTGCGCACGGTGCTCGCGAGCCTGCCCGACATCCGCGCCCTGCACCCAGCGTTCTTCGCCGCCGAGTAGCGCCTGCTACCCGTGGCCCAGCACCGGGTGGGGAGCGTAGGGCTCCTCCAGGCGCGCGATCTCCTCCTCGCTGAGCGTCAGCTGCTCGGCGGCGATCGCGTCGTG
>Ga0302324_100023962_pt1 | contig 11784 bp, 8 predicted proteins | sample Palsa_T0_1_FD_201949 | JGI IMG/M metagenome (GOLD analysis project Ga0302324, IMG submission 201949) | Peat permafrost microbial communities from Stordalen Mire near Abisko, Sweden - Palsa_T0_1 | ecosystem: Environmental > Terrestrial > Soil > Palsa > Peat permafrost | place: Sweden: Abisko... | reverse complement strand
TTGGCGCACTACTAATGGCCGCCAGGTCCGTGCCTCCAACTGAATGTCCTTGTTGACCGTCCAGGAGAGGGAGCCAGTCTAGGGCCATCATAGTGCGAGCTCTCCAGATCCGGGACCCCGGTCAATGAGTGACAAGGCGATGTTACGCCAGCGAGCCGCAGAAGTATTTGATTGCATTTGCGGCACTGGTCACTAAAGTCATTACTGTGCAAAATGTTTCAGGCTTGGATATCTATAGCAAATTCTGGTGCTACTAGAAAGCACGACGCGAAGTAGTGTTTCTCCTCCATATCGGCCTGGATATCAAAGTGATCTCGCCCGCGCTGTTCTCGATGATGGTCATCATGGCGCTCGTCACCACGTTCATGACCACACCCGTGTTGAGCCTGATTTGTCCGAAGGGGGTACTCGATGAGGGCGCAGCCGTCAAACATCCGCTGAGCCGGGCTCAGCCCCGCCAGTCAGCCTGTGGGAAGGCGAAAGCAACGCCACCTAGGCAGACAAGTTACGGGCAGCCGTAGAACGAAGGCTGGATCGGAATGGAAGCAAAGCTGCGGCCCGGCAATGTACACAGTGCCGAGGACTGGGACAAAGTGCTTCTGCCGCAAATCGAGCGCCAGCTACCAGGGGGAGCGATCCAGTGTGAAAGGCCTTGCACATTGACACGAACAGTGGCTGGGAGGATAATCGCTGCCGTTTGTGGGGGCCAAGAAACAGATTCCGACACAATGGAAATCCTCGGGTAGCGGATGGCGGCCAGGATGCCAAAACAGAGATCCTGGATCAAAGCGAGAACTCCATGCAAGTCTAGTCCCGTTATTCGCCATCCTCGCCACCATCCCTCTTCGGCTGGCTACCCAAGAGGATCAAAGTAGCCTCCGCGAACCTCAACGGCACGGCGCACAAAATAGGCGGGAACATTTTGGACTGTAAATCTGAGTTTATTATCCTTGTAGTTCTTGAGCATTGTTGATTCGTACTTGTTACCCGAGGTTCTCGTGAAGGCCGCACCAACGCTTCGCACATTGCTCCTGCTTGTCTGCTTCCTGCAATGCGCTTTTTCGTCAGCTATTGCTCAGAGCGTGACTGTTTCCCCGGCCACGCTATCCTTCGGCAATCAGGCACAGGGCACTTTGAGCGCAGTTCAAAAAGTAACGCTGAAAAACGGGCAGAGTAGTGCGGTCGCAATCACCAGCATTATATCGAATCTTTCTGACTACACCCAGACGAATGACTGCCCGATGAGTCCGGCGACCTTGGGTGCAAACAAGACGTGTGCCATCACGGTCACGTTCACCCCCGCGTCGCTCGGTTTGCGGACGGGGACACTCACCGTGACTGACACGGGCACAAACAATCCTCAGAAGGTCAGCGTAACCGGAACGGGGGACGTCGCTGTCACCGTCTCGCCCTCAAGCCTCTCTTTCGGAAATCAACCGATTGGCCTGAAGAGTGCAGCCTCGGAGTTGACAGTCACCAACAACCAGAGCAAGACCCTAAGAATTGACAAAATCTCGACCGACCTTGCCGACTACACCACCACGAGCACCTGTCCAAGCAGTTCAAATACTTTGGCTGCCGGAGCGAGTTGCACTGTATCCGTCTTCTTCACGCCCAGTGTTTCAGGGACTCGAAGTGGAACTGTGACGATCAGCGACAACGCGAATGTGAGTCCGACGGCAAGTCTCACAGGCACCGGAATCGTTCCTGCTGTTGCCAGTCCCCCCATCCTGACATTTGCGAGTCAGGCACTGGGTACCACAAGCGCAGCTCAGACGGTCACCCTGGCGAACAATCAATCCACGGTAATGACGATTAACCGGGCTACGAGCAGCCTCAGCGACTTTGCGTTCACATCCACATGTCCTTTGAGTCCTGCCACGCTCGCGCCCGGAGCTAGCTGCACTGCCTCAGTTACCTTCTCTCCCAAAGCGACGGGCACAAGATCCGGAACGCTCAGTTTTGTAGACAATGCTAATAATGGCCCTCAAACCTCATCTCTGATCGGAACGGGCGCGGCCGCTACTCTCGTTTCCATGGCGGTAACCCCTGCAACGGGCTCCTTGCCCGTGGGTAATACGGGGCAATTGACGGCAACCGGAACCTACACCGACGGCAGCAAGAAGACTCTCACGACCTCGGTTACGTGGGCGTCGTCTGTGGCCAGCATCGCGACTGTCAGCAGCGCTGGATTGGCGACCGCCTTAGCTCGAGGCACAACGACCATCAGTGCAACGTCGGGAAGCATTCAAGGCTCGACGAGCCTGAAAGTCACAGCATCGGCGCTGGTTTCAATAGCTGTCACACCCACCAACGCCTCCATTCCGGCTGGCACCAGCGAGCGGTTCACCGCGACCGGAACTTACACCGACAACAGCTCGAAAAATATCACCAGCTCGGTGAGTTGGAGTTCGTCAGCGCCAACAATCGCAAGCATCAACACCACCGGCTTGGCGACGAGCACAAGTTCCGGTAGTGCCACGATCACGGCTATGTTGGGGCCCATCGCCGGCTCTGCCCCTCTCACAGTCGGGCCGCCCATCCTGAATTCGATTGCCGTGACGCCGAACAGTCCATCGATACCAGCGGGTACGAACCTGCAATTCAAAGCCGCTGGAACCTACACCAACGGCAGCACGCAAGACGTAACCAACTCCGTGAGTTGGGGTTCATCGGCGCCGGGCGTCGCCAGTGTGAGCAGCACGGGTTTGGCCCTTGGCGCGGGCATTGGAAACTCGACCATCGTCGCCAGCTTGAATTCAGTTTCCGGCTCTGCCCTGCTCTCGGTCGCGCAGCCCGTGCTCGTCTCGATCGCAGTGACCCCAATCAATCCCTCTTTTGCTCTGGGCACGGCACAGCCTTTGAAGGCTACGGGCACTTACACGGACGGCAGCACCCAGGATCTCACCAGCACAGCAACATGGAACACTGCAAACCCGGCTGTTGCTGCCGTCGACAATCAAGGCAATGCCACAGGTGTGGCCGTAGGGACCACGAGCGTAACCGCCGCATCCGGCTCTATCAGTGGTGCGACCACGCTCACCGTGACGCCCACACCACTGGTTTCGATTGCCATAACACCAGCCATTCCCAGCATTTCTCTCGGCACAACAGAGCAGTTCACGGCTACTGGCACATTTGGAGACGGCAGCACACAAGACGTGACTCAATCCGTGCAGTGGTCCAGCGACACATCGAGCGTTGCGACGATCAGCAATGCCGCTGGCACCGTCGGCTTGGCCACCAGTACTGGCACCGGATCGGCCACCATCACCGCAGCCTCTGGTTCGGTGAGCGCAAATACAACGTTGACGGTCACGGGAGCGGTCTTGGCATCAATTGCGGTTGCGCCGGCCGATCCCTTCATAGCGCTTGGCAGTGCACAGTCGTTCACCGCGACCGGTACGTTCACCGACGGCAGTACGCAGGACCTCACCGCAACCGCAGCCTGGAGCTCTGATACTCCTTCTGTCGCTGGCATTAACAATGCGGGGCTATGCACAAGTGTTGGCGTCGGAACCGCAAACATCAGCGCAACGTACGGAACATTGGTTGGCTCAACCATGCTTACCGTTAGCGCGGCTCAACTCGTCTCAATCGCGATCAACCAGCAGACCGTCTCCATACCACTGGGTGTAACGCAACAATTCACCGCCGCGGGTACTTTCAGCGACGGTACGACGCAAGACGTGACCCAATTAGGGCACTGGAGCTCGACCAATGCGAGTGTTGCCACCATCAGTAACTCGCCACCGCAGGCGGGCCTCGCCACGACTCTCGGTCCGGGTACCACGACTATTCAAATCAGTTCGGGAACAGTGAATGCTTCCGCTGCTTTGACCGTGAATCCGGCTATGCTGGTATCCATCCAGATCAGCCCGCAAATCCCGGTTATCTCACTGGGCTCGGGTCAGCAATTTACGGCGACCGGTACTTACACAGACGGAACTACCCAAGATGTCACGACAATCGTCAACTGGACGTCGTCTTCCTCCGCCGTCATCGTCATCAGCAACGCAACCGGAACAAACGGCTTGGCAAGCAGTGCAGGCCAGGGTACAGCGACCATCACCGCGTCTTCGGGTTCGCTCTCCTCGGCGACTACAGCGACGGTAGGACCACCATCCCTGGCCAGCATTACGGTCACTCCCGTGGCCGCAACTCTGGCACTCGGTTACACTGCGCAATTCACAGCAACCGCCACCTTCACCGACGGCTCGACCCAGGACATCACCCCATCCGCCGTTTGGACATCTTTAGTTCCTACAGCAGGAGCCATATCCAGCACAGGCTTGGCAACAAGTCTCACAGTCGGAACCACAACTATCTCCGCGAGCTCGGGGTCCGTTACTGGATCCACCACGCTAACCATCAGTCCCGCAGTTCCCCTATCGCTCAGCATCACTCCAACTGGTCCGTCGATCTATGTGGGAGGTCAACAGCAATTCGCCGCGACCTTGCAATACAGCGACGGCTCTTCCCTGAACGTGACCACATCTGTGACTTGGACTTCTATGGCCGGCGTGGCTTCCATCGCCAGCAACGGATTAGCAAGCGGGGCTGGTGCTGGCTCGACTACGATCGCGGCGATATGGGGCACGAACCTTCTGACCTCGACGACAACGCTGATGGTCATGCTGCCAGCGGTCGAAATCACTCCTGTGACTACTTCCATTCCACTGAGTGGAACCCTGCAGTTCAACGCCACAATCACAGGCAGCAACAACCAAACTGTCAGCTGGAGTGTGGACGGAATCGCGGGAGGCAACACGAGTGTGGGAACTATCTCGTCGAGCGGGTTATATACTTCGCCGCTTATGATTGGCAGCCACACGATCACAGCGACGGCCCAAGCCGATCAGAGCAGTATCGCAAATGCAACCGTGACAGTCGGCACTTTAATACCGGTGGCTGACACATTCTTCGGCATGCATCTGAACCTTCTGTCGTCGCCGATTCCGAGCGCTATGGAAGGCACAGCGCGTGTTTGGGATTCGAATCTAGCGCAATGGCCGCTTCTCAATACGGCGGACAACACGTTCGATTGGACCAACCTCGACAACCTGCTGGCCGCATATCAAGCGGCTGGCATCAACGACATTTTTTATACTCTTTGGCGCGTGCCGCAATGGGCATCTTCCAACCCTTCGGACACCGCCTGCGACTACGCTAAGCAAGGCGCAGGCTTCGGCGGCGAGTGTGACCTACCGACGGATTTGAATGCGGATGGGACCGGCGAGGATCTGATCTGGCGCAACTGGGTGCAGAGTATCGCCCAGCACGTCAACGATCCAACCTATCTTCAGACCCACGCGAAAATCTCCTACTGGGAACCGTGCAACGAGTGCTTTCGCTCGCCGATCCTGGATCCGGGATACGGCTCGGGCAGCGGGGTTGCTTATCGCGGAACGTATCCCCAGTTGGTGCGCATGATGCAGGACGCCCGGTGCATCATTGTGGGGAATCCCAACGACCCCATTACTGCTTTGAATACGACCTGCGGCCAGGCAGGGTATCCCGTGATCGGCGTCGATCCAACCGCGCAGATGGTGATGCCATCGGCAGCTCCTGGAGAGGAGGGCAAGAGCACTCCCTACCCAGCGGTAATGCAGAATCTTCTTTATTGCACCTGCTCAGGTGATTCCTGCTCCGGAAGCACGGTTGGTTGTTCCACAGGCTCAGCCGGCAGCGCTGCCATAGATATTGTTTCCGTTCATCTGTATCCCACTGCCTTTACGCCCGAGGAGATACCCAACCAAATGGCGACAGTGCGTTCCTACTTGAACGCGACCGACACGGCGAAGCCCCTGTGGGTGGGCGAAGGTGGATGGGGACAAGACACAGTGTCGGCTCAAATTAATAAAGGAGACCCGGATCTCGAAGCCGCATGGGTCGCCCGTTTCCACATGATGGTGTGGGCTGCCGGGCTGGTCCGAACCTACTGGTATGAGTGGGATAACACGGCCTGGGGTACGCTTTGGAGCCCAACCAGCAGTACTGATTGCACCACTTCATTCACCAGTGGTTACCTTTGCAACGCCGCAACCGCCTATCAGCAGGTGCACGATTGGCTGGTCGGCTCAACGCTCACGAATTGTTCCGTCAGCGGAACCACCTGGAACTGCGGCTTATCTCTGTCCAACGGGTTTCCCGCACAGATCCTGTGGGACACCTCGCAAACCTGCAGTAACGGCATTTGCGGGACCACTCAGTACCCTGTGTCCGCTACGTTTACCCAGTACACAGACTTGACGGGTGCCTCCTATGCCATTAGTGGAAGCGCTCCCGTTGGCATAAAGCCTATCCTGCTTACAACCCAGTAAAAGGACTGACTAGAATAGTTGGTGGGCAACTCCTAGGGAGGCACATTTAGGTCACTGTTCTGCGTGACTTTTTCTCGGCGAGGAACAACTCCGGCTGTAAGGATTCACTCTCTACAGCCATTCTTTTTTTGCTACAGGGCCGGGATCAACTTCTCCGGCCCTTTGGTAGCGGGTTAGTCTGATCTATCTTTCGCTCTCGGTGAAATGACCCGCTCCTCAAAATGCGGTTGTCGTTCCAATGAGCAAGGTGCGCCCCGCACGTACAATGGAAATGGTATTCCTCTTCCAGAGGTCCCAGGTTCATTCGCGCGATCTCTCACTTCTTGCCGCACTCACACTCGATAGTCTGGTTCAATAAGGTCATGCTCGCGCTCCTGGGTAAATCACTCTTGTGGTGGGATTAACGTCTCAGGCTTAGAGGCTATGCCTTGGGCTTTGACTGGACCATCAAATCATTGGATGACGGTGTCCTATCTCCGGATGCTTGCGAGCACGATGTCGATATTCTTGCGAATTCTCACCTTCTCAGCGGCGGTTGCTGATAGGTCCTCCCTCTGAAGTTTCCCGTACATTTCCATTTCCACTTCCGCTTCCTGCATTTTTCGCGCTTCTGGCAGGGTGGGTTGGTTCGTCATTTTATTAGTCTTTCTGAGGTGGGATCAATTTCTCAGGCTTGCGCTTGCTCGCCTTGACTTTGGAACGCTTGAGGGGCTTGGAGTTCAGCAGGTTTTGTACGATTCCCTCGAACTTGGCACGGTTTACTTTTAGGCTCTTCTTTTGCTCTGTCATCCCGCACAGATAGCCAAGCTTCACAACTTGTTTCAAGCGCGAGCATACCCGACACTGTAGCGCCAGCCAACAATTGAACGGCCGAGATGAGCAACCCGCTAGGCTCAACGGACTTAAGATCCGTCAATCCCCTGGCCGAGGTTTTGTGGGTTCAACTTTCACCTCCGCCGCAACCGTTCCCAAAAGGATATCGCCTATGACAAGCGACACCGACGAAGTAGTACGCCGACTGTTTGCGCTCGCCGCCATTTTGTGTTTGTCTTGACCTTCATCGGAATTGCTTCCTGGAATTTGCCTGCTATCGTTCAACAAGCGCAGTTAGAAATTACGCTCACTCATTGCAGTTGTTCCTTGTGACTCACCGCGAATGTCACTCCTCTCTTGGGGTGACATTTCCACTTATAGCGTGACATTTCCACAGACAGTCGCAAAATGTTTCATCTTGACAACTCAGTCGCTGTGCTTAAGATGCGATTGTGCTCAAGCCCATATGGTTCCACACTATCGGCGAACGGCGGGATGGGTGTTCGATCGGTGCCGTCTTTGAACCAAGAAATAGATTCCGCACAGCGTGGACAAATGGCTTGTCGAGCCACGGGAGAAAATAATGACGAGTTCTCGAGGAAGTCAGTTGAGCGGTGCCATCCTATGCGTCGTCGCAGTCCTTCTGCTGGGTTCGGTGGGAACGGCACACGCCCAATTAAACCTGGTCTATGTTGACACCAATATCGGCACCACGGCTAACATGAACACGGTGGCCGCTTTCAGCAACGATGGATCGGGCAATCTGACTGCGCTGGCCGGGTCTCCCTATCTGACGGGCGGCACCGGCGTCGTCGCAGCCAATTCGGGCGCCTACGATGCAGACCAAGAGATCATCGTCAATCCCAGCGGCACCTTGCTGCTCGCGGTCAATGGACACTCGAATACAGTAGCGTCGTTCACCATCAACTCCGACGGCACCCTGACTACAGTCGCTGGCTCTCCATTCTCTACAGATGGAAGAGATCCGGCGAGTCTGGGATTGTTCAGCGACTTCTTCCCAGGCGGTGTGAGCCTGCTTACCGTGGTCGACAAGGACGCCGACCCCCGCCAGCCAACGACGAGTGGCGGAGTGCCAAGATACAACAATTACAAGGTGAGTTCCACCGGTGTTATTACTCCGCTATTAGGCACCGCGATCTATCTGCCGACGGGCACTAATCCGTCGCAGGCTATGACAGACGCAAGCGCTAAGCTGGAGTTTACTGACGAATTTATGGCCGGCCCTGGCACGATCACCGCGCGCACGGTGTTAAAGGGCGGCAGGATGACGGCAGTTAGCTCGGTAGCTTCGCCCGACGGAGAACTGTTCCTGGGTGAAGTGATGCATCCCACGCAGAACATCATCTACGTGACCATGCCAGCAACAAGCGGACTGGCGGTGCTCACTTTCGACACAACGGGTAATCTCACCTTGGCAGACACGGTGGCCAATGCGGGCAACACGATCTGCTGGCTGGCGATCAATGAGGCTGGAACCGTGCTCTACACCGGGAACAACGGGGACGGGACGGTCAGCGTGTTTGATTTGACCAACCCAACCAGTCCGGTTGAGATTCAGAGTTTCCAACTCAGCGGGACGGCTCCTCACACCTTCAATGTCGGGATCGATCCCACGCAGCAGTTTGTCTACGCCTTGACCGGCAACAAGCTGCACGTCCTGACCATAAGCCCCCTGGACGGAACGCTTTCCGAAGTCGCTCCGGTAGTTAGCTTGCCGATGATGCCTAAGGGGAACGTGGCTCTCGGCATCGCTACGCTATCGCTACCCTGATGCTTGCGGTAGTTTCGCGTAGTGTCGTCAAAATCCGTCGCTTTTTCCCGAGATCGAGCTTTTCAAAAACGTCGCTTTGTTGGCTGCCTCGTACACAAATCCGAGAGGGAGAGCCTCACATGAAGAAACTGTCGAGAAAGGACCGAGCAGATAAAGTGAGCCCCGAGAACCCCGCTCCAGGGAAAGATTCCGCTGGCGAACTTTCCAATCTGAGCCGGCGCAAGTTTATCGGTGGTGTGGGAGTGGCCGCCACAGCCACGGTGGCGGCCGGTGTACTGGGCAGGGCCCCGGTTGCTTTGGCCGTTTCCAGCAAGGCCGCTGCCGCGCAGTCGCAGTCTCGGGTAGGCAACTCCCGTGTGCTGACCTCCCTTGACGACCGTCTGGAGAGAGCCACCACCGATTCCCTCGTTCCTATTCCTCCCCACACCACCAATGGCGACGAGCAGCGTTATCCCGACAGGTCCGCCAGCTACAGCAAATGCCTGCTGCAGAGCGGCTACGGAGTGGTTAATCCGCAGGCTTGGGAGTCCTTTAAGAATGCATTGAATACCGCCAGCCCCACCGCTTGGAACGAGATCATCCTTGGCGGGACGCGCACCGAGAACGGGCCGCAAGGCGCTTATGCCATGGATATGGAAGGTCTCGACGCGATCCAGTTCGGCAATGCCGCGTCTCCCGGTGACCCCAATGGTCTGCCGCTGGTGCCGCCCTTCGCCCAGATCACCAGCGCGGATTACGGTACCCAATTGGTGGAAGAGTACTGGGCCTCGATGCTGCGGGATGTAGCCTTCACTGACTACCCCAACAACGCTACTGCCATGGCAGCCTCTGCGGAACTCACGAGCATGACCCCATATCGGGGCCCGCGCGATAAGAGTGGAAACGTGACCCCGAATCTGTTGTTCCGCGGAAGATTCCCGGGTGAAACAACTGGCCCGTACATGTCGCAGTTGATGATTACTCCCACCACCCTTGGCCAGCAGGCGATCAGCCAGCAGTTGACGACCTACGTGCCGGGCGTTGACTACATGACCGACCTCACCACATGGTTTCAGGTTCAGAATGGCATCAGCACCGGACTCACCAATCAAACCGATCCGGTTCTTCGCTACCTGCATGACGGGCGTGGTCTGGCATCCTATACGCACGTGGACGTTCTGTACCAGGCATACTTCGTTGCCCTCCTGGTGCTGGGCACTTTGGGAGCACCCACGAACCCCGGCAACCCCTACCTCACGTCGAAGACGCAAAATGGCTTCTGCACCTTCGGCCTCCCGGATTTCGCAGCCTGTATGGGAGAAATCGCAGCCCGCGCCCTTTGGCGGGTATGGTACCAAAAGTGGGTGATTCACCTCACGCATCGCCCTGAGGCGGGCGGAGGGGTCATGCAACAGATCCTAAGCGGGAACGAGAACCAAATCGATGCCCGGTTGAACAGCAACGTTCTGAATTCGCAAGCGGTTGCACAGAGCTTTAGCAAGTATGGCACATGGCTCCTCGCGCAGACTTTTCCTGAGGGTTCACCGGCTCACCCCTCCTACCCCACCGGTCATGGAACGGTCGGTGGCGCATGCATCACTTTCCTGAAGTTTTTCTTCGACGAAACTTGGGTGATTCCCAGTCCGCTGGTGCCCACGGATGATGGTCTTTCGCTGGTGTCCTACACCGGCCAGGATGCAGGGCTGATCACCGTCGGCGGCGAACTGAATAAGCTTGCGCGCAACGTCAGCTTCGGTCACGGTGTCCTCGCCGGCATCCACTGGCGCTCGGATACCGATCAGTCCATGCTCCTGGGCGAGGCGATCGCGATTAGCATGCTCCAGGACAGAGCCAATTGCTACAACGAGAAGTTCACCATCAGCTTCACCAAGCTTGACGGAAACACGGTAACTATCTCCAACGAATAACTACTACCGACAGGTTGGGGCGTCGTGTCGCATTGTAGCTCCTGCCGAAAGAATTGGTAGTGACCCTGTCGCGCTGAACCACTTTGAACAAGACGCGCCGCTTCTACTCTCAACCGTCGCAACATCTGCACGGTTCACGAAGTAGAAGAGCACGGAGGCTGCTGCCGGCACACGACCCTCACAGCTTGCAGTCAGCGACCATGGCTGCTCTTTTGCTTAAACCCAGCGCGCCGGCGTTGCTCGGCAAAGGCGGCCTTCATGAAACGGGTCGTTTGGATCGTAGCCTCGGCGTTTCTCACCGGCGTCTTCACCATGACGCTAGTAGCGCAGGACAGCACTCCTCCTCCCAAACCATTCACCTTTGGTAAGTTCTCGGTGCCGGGCGCAGTCGTCCTCGGTGTCGAATCGATCAACAATACTGGTTCCATCGCCGGCTACTACATGGATGCCGCGGGAAACTACAAGGGGTTTGTCCGATCGCCATCCCGGGTTCTTACCACGTTCACGGATCCGGGAGACACCCAGCCGATCTCGTTCACGCAGGGCTATCAGATCAACGCTGAGGGAGTTGTAACTGGCCACTTCTTTGATTCCGCTACCAACAACTACTCCGGATTCTTCCATAACACCGGAGCCCAAACCTATACCAGGGCGAATCATGGATAAATCCGAAAAACGAGGATTCGCCCCGAAATCTTTCGTCAGGTTCACGGCCATTGACCTAGGACCGGGGCGCGAGACGTCTCACTGGCTGGTCGAAACGGCCTACGGTACTCCGCTCACGCTTGGCATGATTTGGTGGCATAGTCCGTTGCGCTGCTACGCCTTCTTCCCAAAACCAGACACGTTCTACGAGAAGACATGGCTGCGCGACATTGCTAATTTCTGCGAACGCGAGACCGAAACGCAGCGAAGGAAAGAGAAGGCTGAAGCAGGTTGAGATAACAAA
>Ga0302324_100023960_pt1 | contig 11784 bp, 11 predicted proteins | sample Palsa_T0_1_FD_201949 | JGI IMG/M metagenome (GOLD analysis project Ga0302324, IMG submission 201949) | Peat permafrost microbial communities from Stordalen Mire near Abisko, Sweden - Palsa_T0_1 | ecosystem: Environmental > Terrestrial > Soil > Palsa > Peat permafrost | place: Sweden: Abisko... | reverse complement strand
GACGTCCGCAGCACGTTGATGCGGCAGCGCACTTGAGCGACCACCTTCGCGAAGTCGAACGAGCCTCGCTCGACGAAGGTGTGCCACCCATCGCCGATCGCTGTGCGCGCCAGCTCCGTTAACGCGGCAGCCGGGACCGGTTCGCCGTTCATCTTTAACTCGCCCCGCACTCGAAGCGCGACTGGCATCCCGCCCTCGAGGTGGAGGTCCGAAGCTCCCGCCTCGCGCGCGAGAGCGACGAAGCGCTCCAGGCTCATGTCTTGTGCGGCCCTCAACCTGAGTGCTCCATCTGGGACTCGGACTCTAACAGCGAGGGGACACGCGCCGAGGCCAGCAAGGCTGCAAGGTCGGCCACGGTCTTGACCGAGAACAGCCGATCGAACGGCATACGCACACTCTCCAAGTCTTCGAGGTCGAGCATGACGATGACGACGGCGAGGGGACTGAGGCCTAGGTCAGTCTCCAAGTTCAGATTGGCTTGGATGCTATTGGGCTTAACTTCGAGATGCTCGGCGAGGATGAGGCGAACTACTTCTTCAGGGGTGCGTTGCATTTGGAGCATGTCTCCTTTGGGGCTTCGCCTCAGAGACACGTCTTGCCCACCTTCTGTTATGCGCGGACACTTTGTCACCGCGATGCGAAATCCTATGACTGTCTGTCTGTCCGTTGGCTGTCGGCAGGTCGCGTTCAGGTCGGCACCGACTAAGTCCACCACGGAAGTGCACCACGCATGCCGGGGGCGCAGCAGCCCGAACTAAACCGGAAGCTCAACGGTCATTGCGGCCACTGCGGGATTACCCGACCCTCGCCCGTTGCCGGCATTACCTGACGGTTATTTTCGTGCCACGCCGAATGGCGCTACCGCTCGCTGTCGAGGTGATCCATGTGCTCGGCGGGGTAGCGCGTTCCGCCAATCGCGTCGCGCGGCACGATGGCCTCAAGCGCCGCCACATCGCTTGCGGACAAGGGCTTGTCGAGGGCGACCAAGGCATCGTCCAACTGGGCTCGAGTACGCGCTCCTACGATTGGGACCAGGGTTGGCTGTTTGGCGAGCACCCACGCGAGCGCGAGCTGAGCCGGCGTCAACCGTCGATCGGCACCGAAGACGTGAAACTTGTCGACGACGCTTGCGTTCTTTGCCCCTTGCGAACCTGCGAAGCGCGGTAGGTGCTGTCGGAAGTCCCCCTTTCCCGAAGGCTTGCTACCCGTCAGCAGCCCCCGTGAGAAAATCCCATAGAGGGTCGCGCTCATCCCGAGCTCGGCAAGGGCAGGGAAGATGGACGCCTCGGGCCCCCGCGTCGCAATCGCGTACTCGATCTGCAGATCGACGATGGGATGCACTCTGCTCGCACGCCGAATCGTGTCGACCCCCACCTCGGACAGCCCGATGTGCCGGACGAAACCGCCCTTGATGAGGTCGGCGATGGCCCCGACGGTGTCTTCGATGGGCACCTGCGGGTCGAGGCGCGCGGGGCGGTAGATGTCGATGACCTCCACACCCAGCCGCCGTAAGCTGTACGTGGCAAAGTTCTTCACAGCCGTGGGGCGGTTGTCGATGCCCAGCGCGGCGCCATCCGGGCCGCGCATCACGCCGAACTTCACCGAGAGCTGAACTTTGTCACGCAGCCCATCGAGCGCGCGCCGAAGGAGGAGTTCGTTGTGCCCATTGCCGTAGAAGTCCCCGGTGTCGAGGAGCGTGACTCCGCGATCGATGGCATGACGGATCGTCGCCACGCTTTCGGCGTCTTCAGCCGGACCGTAGACCCCTGACAGCGCCATGCAGCCGAGGCCAACGGGGAAGACGCTTGGGCCCGTCTTCCCGAGCGCAGTCGAGCGAGGGTGGCGGCTGATGGCGGACTCTTGGTTTGCCATTAGGTGTTCATAACAGTCGCTCGCGGGCTTCGATTGGAAGAACCGGACAGTTGCTCTACCCTCACCAGGGAAGGCGGATAGTGGACTTCAGCACCTCTACAGCAGGCGTTCAGCTCCGGAGGAGGGGCCAGAGTCGTCCGAGATGTCCGCTCTGGTCCAAGCCGTCGACAACACTGGGTCTGGTGGTGCTGCATCGCGAGCCGCTGGACGATGCGAACCCTCCTGGACGCGAAGTTGCGGGACCCCCGCGGGACCCGGAGTGGGGAAGCTGCGGGTCCCGTCGATTGCTGAAAAGCCCCTTCTGTCGGTCCGGGAGGTCGCCTGCAGGTTGACCGTAAGCACCGCGACCGTCTACGGCCTCTGTGACCGTGGCCAGCTTGCTTACATTCGCGTGAGTGGCGCGATTCGGGTGCGGCCAGAGGATCTGGAGGTTCTCATCCGAGGTTGCCTATGGCGAAGTCGAGGGCGGGTGGGTCACCGACGCTGTGCGGGCGTCCGGGGACGGCGGCCGTCGGGGATGTCTTGATCGCCGATCCATTCGAGGAGGTCCGACAGGGCACGGTCAGCGCCGCGGTGACCCTCGAAGGGCTCTGCTTCACCTACAGCCCTCGCAGTTCGGCGCGCAGTCCGACCTTTCGCCCCTTCGGTAGAGGTTTTCGCCCTGACCGGCTCGCCACTTTGCTACTAACCAGCTTCTTCATCGGGTCGCCCTCACACGGACCTTAGCATTCGTGGGATCGCTAGAGCGATGCCGCCAATGCCCGAGATGAGCTGAACATGGCCGATTAGCGCGGAGCTTGCGCGCAGCACGGACTACGGAGGGAAAATCCCGATGGACGATTCAACAGTTGAGACGCAGCGCTTCCGACGGCTGGTCTGGTTGTTACCCGCAGCGTTCGCGCTGCACATCGTGGAGGAATACACCGGTGAGTTCCCCGGATGGGTCACCCACGTGCTCGGGGGCTCGTTCAACAATCTTGCTTTTGCTGCGAACAACGCTGGCTTCATGGCGATCATGCTGGCGCTCACGGCCTGGACCAGTGGGTCCGGGTCGCGTCTCGCCTCCTTTCTTCTCATTGGATGGGCGAGCGCCAATCTCTTCTGGGACGGCCTTTTCCACATCGCCACTACTGCTGCGTTGGACCGCTATTCCCCGGGTCTGGTCACTTCGTCGCTGCTCTACATTCCGATTTCGCTGCTGATCGGTTGGTCATCGCTTCGGAGCCGCGCCCTCAGCCTGAGGGCTCTGTTTGGGGCCGTTGCTGCAAGGGCGGCACTGTTCGGCTTCGTGGTTTGGTACGGACTGTTCCATTTCGCGCTCTAGGGAGGCTGGGACGCGTTCTTGCCCGGTTCCCGTGCAGGTTCATATTCAGGGCAGCGAGATTGGCCGAGCGCTGCTCCGGACCTTCCGGACTGAGCGCCTCAATGCCTTTCTCTCGGAGAAAGAGCAGAGTGGCTTGTCCGCTGCGTCCGTCAACAAGCTTCGAGCGGCGTTTTCACGTGCTTTCTCTACGGCCATCTCCGAGGGCTGGTGGGGAGGCGCCAACGTGGCGAAGACGGCCAAGAGCCGAAAGGTGGCGCGCGGCGGGAAGGGAAGGGCGCTCACCGCGGAGCAGGTGGCACACGTGCTGGCGGAGATTCCCGAGAAGCACAGGCCGAAGGTGGCTGCGATGTTCGGTCTCAGCCTTCGCTTCGGCGAGGTCGCCGGAGCGCTGAGGACGGCGTATGACAGGCGAGCTCGCACCTTCACCGTCGCGCGCTCCTGGAATCGTGAAACGACGAAGGGCGGGGGCGCGGCCGTGGCACTGCCCGTCGCCGCATGGCTCGTCCCGTACCTCGAGCAGGCTTTCGCGGACTCCCTGGGCTCGCGGTACCTCTTTCCGGGCAAACGTGGGGCCATTCTGTCGAGAAACTTCCCAGCGCGTCGCCTGCTTGCGCGGGCGTTGGGCCGTGCAGGCATTGTCGAGCACTACCGCCACGTGTGTGCCGTCGGAAGGGCTGTGGCGAGGTGGTGCTGGCCGACGACGCGGCACTGAGGCGGTGTCCAAAGGACAACAGGCTTCTCTGGCCCGTGACGGTGCCCATTCACTTCAGGGTCGACGATGCACGTCACACCGGCATTACGCTTCTTCTCGACGCCGGCGCGGGCCCACACGAGACGCAGAGACGCAGCGGCTCGCGCGACATGCGGACATTCGCATGACGCTCGAGGTCTACAGCCACGTCCGCGACGGGGCTCTGCGGGCGGCGGTGGAGAGAATTAGGCTTCCTTACGCAAAAAGAGCGGATGGGAAGCGGATGGAGTCGCAACGCATCGCATCAAAGCTGCTTCCGGCCTCGAACAATTCGAGCGACTTCGATGAGTTGGAGGAGCGCGCGATACTGGATTCGAACCAGTGGCCTTCGGCTCCGGAGGCCGACGCTCTATCCATCTGAGCTAATCGCGCGAAGTGGCTGGATGTACCGACAAACCACCTCTAGCGCAAGCGTAGCGCTCCAACGGCTCAGGAACTCGATGGACGAGACGGCTCCGAGCTTTTTCCAGTTGTTCCTACGCAACTGGGTCTCGGCCGCTGCGAGGAGCAGATGTCAGCGGTGCGCCGGAGGCTTTGGTCTTGGGGGGAGACCGTCAGCTCAAGTCGGAGAGCCGCCGGGCCCTGCTGGGGGTGTCGCTGAGGAGCTCTACGTCCGCGGGCGAGGGCACCGGAGCCGCGGGCCTACCCGCGCGCGGGTTCCGACTGCTTAAATGCAGCCGAAGCCTTACAGGTGGTAAGGCTGTAACTGTATCAGAAAGAATGTCGAAAAATCCAGTGCTTACATGGCCTAGGAAAGTGGGGCGCGTCACCTTGGCGGAACGCCGAAGTCATCCCGCTTTCGGGACCGGAGCGTGCTCTCTACGCTAGTCTGGTCACTTGTGCGCCTAACTCCGGGCATGCGAGTGGGACCCTACGAGGTGGTGGTTCTACTCGGAGCCGGGGGAATGGCCGAGGTCTACCGGGCTCGCGACACGCGGCTTGGGCGCGACGTAGCGATCAAGATGGTGTCAGGAGCCTTCGCCGCCGAAGGACCTCGGCGGGAGCGCTTTGAGCGTGAGGCACGACTGGCCAGTTCACTGAGCCATCCCAACGTGGTCGCCGTCTATGATGTTGGTTTCCAGGATGACAAGCCGTACCTCGTCACTGAGTTCCTGCGAGGGGAGACGCTACGTGAGCGACTGACGAAGGGACCGGTCTCACTCGCGACGGCGCTCGAGTGGGCGGCACAGATGGCGCAGGGGCTAGCCGCGGCGCATGAAAGCGGCATCGTCCATCGCGACCTCAAGCTCGAGAACGTATTCGTCACTCGGGACGGCCAGGTCAAGCTTCTCGATTTTGGCATCGCCAAGGGGGCCGAACCAGCGGGCGAGCCCCACGGGTTGATGGACGAGACCGCGGCGCATCGCGAATGGAGTACTGGGACAGGAATCGTGCTCGGAACCCCCGGCTATATGTCACCTGAACAGGTGAGGGGTGAACACGTTGATGCGAGAACAGACTTCTTCAGCCTTGGTGCGATTCTCTACGAGGTATTGGGGGGACGCCAAGCCTTCCCAGCAGACACGGCGGTTGAGAGCAGCTATGCGATTCTTCACTCGGAGCCCGACCCATTGCCGGCCAGCGTGCCCCCGCCAGTTGCACAGGTGGTGCGCCGTTGCTTGGAGAAGGAGCCGCGCAAACGCTTCCAATCGGCGCGCGACCTCGCCTTCCACCTAGAGCTGCTTCGGACGCCCACTGGCTCGAACGCACCGACGGATGACCATTTCGGGTTGTCGGTGCGCATTCGACGGTGGAAACCGTGGCCGTGGCTGCTCGGCGGACTTTTCGCCGCCCTTGCCGTTTCTGGGCTGACTTATTTTGCCGCGCGCGCGAAACCGCTTCCGGCGCCCTCTGTCGAGCGTATGACATTTCGTCGCGGGACGGTCTGGGCTGGCCGCTTCACCCCTGAGGGCCGGGTGGTTTACAGCGCGGCCTGGGGAGCGGAGCCCGAGCAAGTCTTCACGCAAACACCTGGAAGCACCGACGGGCAGCCCTTGGGAGTGCCCGATGCGCGACTGTTGGCAATCTCGGCACAGGGCGAATTGGCCGTCGGGCTCAACAAGGGCGGGCTGGGTGACACGCTAGCCGTCGTTTCTCTCGCTGGTGGAGTGCCTCGGGAGGTCACCGAAAACACTTTCCTTGCGGACTGGTCGCGGACCGGCGAGCTGGCCGTGATCCGCTACGTCAATGGAAGGTCTCAACTTGAGTATCCCCTCGGGACCTCGCTCTTCGAGTCGACTGGGTTCATTGGCTTTCCCCGGGTCTCCCCGGCGGGAGACGTAGTGGCCTTCTGGAGCATGCCGAACGGAGCGGAGCCTAACGAATTGCTGCTTGTAGACCGCAACGGCTCCGTTCGCCATGTGCTTCAGGCGGAAATCAATGGGCTGGCGTGGGCACCGAGCGGAAAGGAAATCTGGTTCAGCGAGGGCGCAGCAATCTGGGCCAGCCCGCTGGGGAAAGAGAAACGGCTCGTGTACCAGGGCGTTTCGGCGATGAAGCTCCAGGACATCTCGGCAGACGGAAAGGTTCTCATCAACGTCGATGACGAGCATGAGGAAGTCGCGTTTCTCCCGGCGGGACAACAGCGCGAGCTTGAGCTTCCCTGGGTGAGCGCCAACTACAACGACATCGCTGGCCTCTCAGATGACGGGCGCAGGCTGCTCGTGACCTACTACCCGACAATCTTCAAGCCTCTCACTTACGTCCGGCCGACGGACGGGTCGGCGCCGCTCAAGCTCGGTCTTGGTCGAGCCTTGGCCTTTTCCCCGGATGAGAAGTGGGTGCTCGCAACGCTGAATCAGAGCGAGCTTCTGCGGCTGCCCGTCGGGGTAGGCGTTGCCCAGAAGCTCCCAATGGAGGGCTTAAACATTGGCGCGGTGCGATGGCTGCGGGATGGCAAGCGCATCGTCGCAACCGCCCAGCGCAAAGGCGAGGCTCAGTGGCGGCTGTTCGTCATACCACTCGACCGCGGATCGCCGACCCTTCTCACAACTGGCCCGGCTGCGGTCGAGGTCTCGCGTGACGACCGGTTCGCTGCGGTCCTGGGACCGGATGGAATCTTGACGCTCTATCCACTGGATGGCAGTCCACCGCTGTCGCTCCCTGATTTGGGCAAGGTCGCTGTCCCAGTCGGCTGGACTTCGGACGGCCAGCTTTGGGTCTCGGTCTGGAAAGCGTCTCGAGAAGGGCCGAGCCACCTCGTCAGGTATGACATTCCAAAGCGACGGGTCGTCGAGGAACGCATCGTCGGGCCAGCCGACATAACGGGCCTCGCCAGCATTGAGCACATCAGCATTACGCCGGATAGCCAGAGCATCGCCCTCCAGTACTTGCGAAGGCTGGGCGTCCTGTATCTGCTGGAAGGGCTAGCGCCCCCCGGTTAAAACGGCCCAGGTACACCCCGAGTCAGCTCGATGTGGTGGGTCCAGCAAAAGCGACTCATCGCAACTCAGGTTGACGAAGGTTGTAGGGCTTCCTTCGAAGCGAGGCCCACCGCTTGCAACGAGATGGATGGCGCAAAGAGTCGTGAGCTCGGCGCACGCTTTAGTTGAGAGGTTTTCTTCTTGCAACGCGTTATTCGTTGCATGCGGCGCTACAACTCAATGGGCGAGTTGCTTGCGATGCAACAAAAATCACTGGTGACGGAAGTAAACATCCATTGCGACAGCAATTCCTGATTGGCATCAACGCTGCATCTTCAGACCATGAACAATTTTAGAGTGTTTGAAGGGCGCGGCCAAACCGCAGCCAATTAGGCGAAGCGTCCGCCAATCAAGGCGGCCGTCTTGGCCACCAGTACGAATTGCGTATGCAGCTTGGTGCCCGGCTACCGCTGAGCACTGTTTCGGCCTCGCGAAGGCCGTGTCCTCGAGCCCAATCCCTAAAATTGGGCCTTCGAGCAAAAGCATTTGGCTCGGCAGCCTCGGGGCCGTGGACGACAATGAGCGGGGGAAAAGCGGCCTCTGCCAAATCCAGAGGTTCTTCAATTCGTTGTCGAAATTATCGCTGTCAGAAGTGCATTTCCCCATAGCTCAAGGAGATACGTGATGATGGGCAAGAACAAGCGATTCGCGGGGGTAACGTTGTTCTCAGTGCTAACACTCGCAGCTCCAGCCTATGCGGGCGGAGGCACGGGCAAAGTCATCGAGTACGACGCGCCAGACGCTGGGGTCGGGAACGGCCTGGGGACCTTTGGCGGTGGCATCAACAATTTCGATGAGATTGAGGGAAATTATTCGGATTCGGCCGGCGTCCTGCACGGCTTTTTCCGCTCGCCCAATGGGAAAATAACGACGTTCGATATCCAGGGCCAAGGCACACAAGCTGGTCAGGGCGTCATTTGCTACGGACTGAACGATGAAGGAGTCATCACGGGAACATACTCGGACATAAATCTAAACTATCATGCGTTCATTCGGATGCCGAATGGCAAAATCTCCAAACTTTCCATCCCGGGCGCGGGAACAGTCTACAACACGGGTAGCGAAGCGACCAACATCAACGTCTTCGGGCTCATTGCCGGGGACTACTATGACGATAATGGCGTCATTCACGGCTTCGTGCTGACGCCCGAAGGTAAGCTCACCGAGTGGGATGCTCCGGGTGCGGGGACCTTGCCAGGAACCGGCTCGGGCCCCAATGGCTTCAGCGGCCTCACGGCACTGGGCGCAATCTCGGGCGTTGTGACTGACAACAATTTCGTTGCTCACGGTTTCCTTCGGTCTCCAGACGGAAAATTTACAGTATTTGATGCTCCCGGGGCAGGCACTCAAGCAGGTCAAGGGACGAACGCCGACAGCATCAACGTGCTGGATGAGATTGTCGGCTGGTTCGTTGATTCAGGCGGCGCCACCCATGGTTTCCTTCGTGACTGCAGCGGAAAGTTTACAACAATCGACCCTCCGGGCTCCGTTTACACGCTTGCATTTACCAACAACGACGTTGGGGAGATTCTTGGAAGCTATCTTGATGCCACGGGCTTCTTGCACGGGTTTATACGCAGTCCGCAAGGTGAAATCAGCACCTTCGACCCTCCGGGTTCAGTGGAAACGGTTCTCGGGATTAACAACCAGGAAGGCTCCTTCTCGGGCTACTTCTACGATGCTGCTTCGACTGCCCACGCCTTCGTCAAAGAATAGGGAAGCTTAGTTGAGAAGGCACGGCGGACGGAGCTGAGTCGCGCTGAGACGCGAGCGCCGAAGGCCGAGGCCGCTGCGGCGGCTGTCGGTGACGGACGACGCATTGGGAAAACTCCGAGCGCCCGGCTTCCAGGGCCTTTGGCCCGAGAAGCCGGGTCGGCCGCGTGTTCAGCCAAGAAGCGGCGCAGTTGGAGCCATTGGGAAGGTATTGCGGTTGAGGAAAAAATAGAGGCCGGTCGTCCCCGGTTGTTGTCCTCCGGCTGGTCCTGCCCTCAACGCGGGAGCTCTCACCGCTCGGGAGCCGGATGGACATCATCCACCCAGTGGACGGACTCCGGCTTTTCGACCGGCGCGATGTCCAGGTTCACGACGACGGGGTCCTGCCCACTCCGCATGAGCACGCACTCGAGCAGCTCGTCGGCCGCGTTGATTTCCTGATGCGGCACATACGGGGGGACGTAGATGAAGTCGCCAGGGCCCGCTTCTGCCAGGAACTCCAGGCGCTCTCCCCAGCGCATCCGCGCTCTTCCCTTCACCACGTAGATGACCGACTCCAAGTCTCCATGGTGGTGGGCTCCCGTCTTCGCTCCGGGCTGGATGGTGACTGTCCCCGCCCAGAGCTTCTCTGCACCCATCCGCGCCCGGGTGATGGCCGCGGCGCGGCTCATCCCGGGCGTCTGGGCGGTATTGGGGTCGAGGTTTCCTGCCTTCACAACTCGGACGCCCTGCTTTCGCCAATCATGCGTGTGGCTTTCGGACATGAGTTGCCTCGCTGGAAAGTCGAACGCTGCTCCAGTGTACGCCAGGGCCGTCATTCGGCGTGAAGGGATTGAGTCGCCTCTCCGTTGACTGTGGCATTTCGGTTTCTGCGGCGCCGGCCCCTCACAGCTCGGCGAAGTGTCGTCCGCCCGGCCGCGCGAGCAGCCAGTCCTCGTCGCTCGGCCTTCTGGAAGCGACACAGTCGGGCTGTGCCTTGCCCGGCCCGCCTAGCGCTCGAAACTGAATTCCAGGGTTTCTGTCTCGCCAGGGGCCACGGTGACGAGACGCCGCTCCTCCTGGTCGCCGAGGACGAGGCGAACGGGGTGTTTCCCCTCGTAGAGGGGCACCGGCTTCTCGAAGGGCGCCTCTCCCATCCTCTTGCCGTCGACATAGACGACGATTCCCGGCTGGACTTGAAAGTCGATGGCGCCTTTTTCGAAAGTCACCGTGCGCACGCCGTTGTCTCCGGCGACGAGGTCGACGTGCTCGACCCGCGTCAGGCCCAGCCCCGTGTCGAAGAGCTCCACGTCCGCGGGCCCGGGCGCTGGCATACGCACCACCACCGGCGTCGTGCCGACGATGTGGTTACCAACACGGACGCGCAGTGGCGGGGTGCTTTCAAAACGCATCGTCGCCTCGGGCGGCTCCTCTGGCGCCTTCGGCGCCTGCGCTTCGGCGGCCTCGAAGGCACCGAGCAGCTTGTTCGGGACGGTGCGTTCGCGCTTCGCAGAAGGGGCGAGGACGGTGCTGGCCGGGGGCGAGGAAGGCTTGAGCGCCGCCTCTTGCGCTGGCTCGGGTTGGGCCACGGGCGGGGCCTGGGCCGGGGGGCCGGGGATTGGCGGGGCGGGCTTCGCCACCGTCTCCGGAGGAGGAAGGGCAGGTGGCGGGGCCTGGGGGGGAAGGACTGGCACCGCAGGCGCGGACGGCTGCGCGGCCGGTGTCATGGCTCGATTCCGGTAAAGCCACCCAGCCACGGCGACGAGTCCGAGACAGAGGAGGACGGCCACGAATGGCCAGCGCGACGCCCGGCGCGGCGAGTCTCGGAACGGGTCGGTCTCCTCCGTTGCACCGTGGAGGTCCGTGTTGTCGAAGTCGACACCGAGGGGACGGCCAGTCCGGACGGGAGAACGCTCCGACTCCAGAGCGCCCGGGAAGACGAATCCCTCCGGCGCCGCCCGCCGGAGCCGCGAGGCGACGGCCGTCTTCGCTTCCCCGTCGACGCCCGGCGCGTCGACGGGAAACACCGAAGGCGTCGCCGCTGCCCCGAGTGCCGTGGGGGTGAAGATGGGGAGCTCGGGCTCCGTCAAGGGCGTGCCCACCGGGACGACGGGGACCAAGCGCGTGATGAGCTGGGCCAGCGCATAGCCGCTCGCCGTTTCTCCGGTGGCGTGGATGTAGCGTTCCAGGTCGGCCTGCAGCGCTCGGCAGTCCTCGTAGCGTTCGTCGCGGTTCTTGGCCAGGAGCCGCGCCAACACCTGCTGCAGTGCCAGCGGCAGCTCGGGCCGTCTTTCGGCCGGCGGCACGTACGGGTCATAGAGCACCTTCCGCACCAGGCTGGCGTCGCTCAGCGCCTCGTAGGGCATGTTGAGGGTCAGAAGCTCATAGAGCACGACGCCCAACCCGTAGAGGTCCACGCGGCGGTCGAGCACATCGCCCTTGAGCTGTTCCGGCGCCATGTAGGCGACCTTGCCCTTGATGGTTCCGGTCTGGGTGTGGTGGCTGACGCCGCGGGCCTTGGCGATGCCGAAGTCCACCACCTTCACCGAGCCGCTTCGCGAGACGAGGATGTTGTCGGGGCTGACGTCGCGGTGCACCAGCTGCAGAGATTCGTCGGTGGCGGCGTCGGTGAACTCATGGGCGTAGGCGAGTCCCTCGGCGGCGGCGGAGACGACCCGGGCCGCGAGCACGAAGGGAATGGCCAGGGATTGCTCGCGCGCGCG
>Ga0302324_100023958_pt1 | contig 11784 bp, 7 predicted proteins | sample Palsa_T0_1_FD_201949 | JGI IMG/M metagenome (GOLD analysis project Ga0302324, IMG submission 201949) | Peat permafrost microbial communities from Stordalen Mire near Abisko, Sweden - Palsa_T0_1 | ecosystem: Environmental > Terrestrial > Soil > Palsa > Peat permafrost | place: Sweden: Abisko... | reverse complement strand
CGGGCTCCTGCGCCAGCGGATGGTCGTTCCCCGCGAACCCGTCCGGGGAGTGGATACGCCCTCTGAAGCGGTCGCCGTGTGCCTGGAGACCCACGGGCGAGTGGATCTGGCCGAGATCGCCCGACTTCGGGGGCTCAGTGAGCTTGACGCGCGCACCGAGCTCGGCGAGCTCGTCTACGAGGACCTCGACGGGCAACTGCTCCCCGCCGCCGAATACCTCTCTGGAAATGTCCGCGCGAAGCTCGCCGCCGCCCGCACCGCCGCCGAGCACCGGCTAGAGCTGGCTACAAACGTCGAGGCGCTGGAGCGGGTACTGCCGCAGGACCTGGGTCCGGAGGAGATCGAGCCGCGAATGGGAGCGGTGTGGATCCCGGTGGAGGATCACCAGACCTTCCTGCGCGAGCTGCTCGAAGACGACACGCTCGAGGTGGAGAGCGCGGGCGGCGGGGTGTGGGGCGTGCGCGGCGTCCGGCGCTCAGTGCTCTCGATCAACCGGTGGGGCACCTCGCGGATGCCGGCGCCGCAGCTGGCGCGCTACCTGATGGAGCAGCGCGCGATCAAGGTCATGGACGAGCTCGACGACGGCTCACGGGTCCTCAACCCCGAGGAGACCGCGGCGGCCCAGGAGAAGGCGCAGGCGATGCAAGAGCGCTTCTCGGAGTGGGTGTGGGAGGACCCCGGACGCGCCAGCCGACTGCTGGCGGACTACAACACCCGGTTCAACTCGATCGTGCTGCGCGACTACACCGGCGAGGGACTGCGGCTGACGTTCCCCGGGCTCGCCAGAACGTTCACCCCACGAGATCATCAGCGGGCCGCTGTCGCCCGGATGCTCGCCGAGCCGACCGTCGGCCTGTTCCACGACGTCGGCGCCGGCAAAACGGCGGAGATGATCATGGGAGCCACGGAACTCAGGCGGCTCGGGCTGGTCCGCAAGCCGGTGGTCGTGGTGCCAAATCACATGCTCGAGCAGTTCTCCCGCGAGTGGCTGCAGCTGTACCCGCAGGCGCGCGTCCTCGCGGCCGGGAGCCAGGACATCGCCGGTGAGAAGCGCCGTCTGTTCGTCGGCAGGGCCGCGATGAACGACTGGGACGGCGTGATCATGACCCGCTCGGCGTTCGAGCGAATCCCCGTCTCAGCCACGGCGGAGATCGACTACCGCGAGCAGCAGCTGACCGAGCTGCGCCTGATGCTCGAGCGCGCCAAGGGCGGCAGCGGACTGACCGTCAAGCGCCTGGAGAAAGCGGTCGCCCGCGACGCGGAGAAACTCAAGCGGCTCAGGGACAGCGAGAAGGACGCTGGGGTGACCTTCGAGGAGACGGGGTTTGACTACGTGATCATCGACTTTACCTCTCGCCCTTTTCCTGTACGGCTCGTACGTTCTCGGGGCTCAGGGGCCGTCTCGCGGACACGAGGACGGGGATGTGTGTGGCCGCGTCGGGCTCGTTCGCCACGGCGTGGGGTTGACCGCGAATTCTCAGTCAGACGGCGAAGTGAGCCCGTAGGGCGAGTGGAGCTGGCTGTCTGAGAATTCGCGTGCGCCCTCCGCGATGGACCGGTGTCGCCGTGGAGTGGTCCGGGGTGTGCGCCACACTCGGTGGATGAGCGGCACCGGCACGCTGGGCGGCTCCTCGCGGGGGTCTGGGGATCTGCGGGTGCAGTTGGTGAAGCATCGCGACGGGCGTCGTTCGTATGTGGTGCTCGACGTTGCTTCGGCGTCGTTTCACGTCCGCGCTGATCTGTTCTTGGCGTCTTTTGGTGAGGGGACGCAGCGGACGTATGCGTACCACCTGGTTGATCATCTTCGGTGGCTAGCGGCGGGGCGCTTGGTCGAGGAGACGGTCACGATCGAGGATCTGAGGCGGTACATGGCGTTGTCCGGCGCCGAGCGCGCCGGCCCGTTGGGCGTACCGTGGCGGGAGCGTCCGCTGGGTGAGGCAGCGCTGGCGGTGAGGGCGACGTGCCTGAAGGGCTACTACTTGGATCTGACGATGAGGGAGGGCGCCAACCCCTCGCTGCGCGCGGAGCTCTCTGTGCGGCGGTTGGCGAGCCACCGGGATCGGGACCGGTCGGCGCTGGGGCATCTGGTGACGTCGCTCGCGTCGAACCCTTTGAGTCATGGCGCGCCGCCGAGGAGGCATCCGCGTCTGCTGCCGGACGGGGCTCGCGATGCGATGCTCGCGGCGGTCCGGACGGCGCGTGATCGGATGATCGTGACGTGGCTGAGCGATTCGGGCATGCGGATCGGGGAGCTGTGCGGGCTCTCGTTCTGCGATCTACACCTGCGTGCGGGGCATGAGTGTGGGGAGCGCAGGGGGCCTCATGTTCATATCGTCAAGCGCCGTAACCCCAACGGCGCGAGCGCTAAGACGGGACGTCCGGTCAAGCTCGTGGAGGGGGTCGTCACCGGCGGGACGGTCCGTCGGGCAAGCCCGGCGATGGTCGACAGCTACCACGAGTATGTGGCGGAGGACTACTACCGGGTGCGGGCTGTCGCCCAGACAGATCTCGTCTTGGTTCACGTCGTCGGCGTGACGGCGGGTGAGGCGCTCGGCACGCATGGTGCGCGCCAGATGATCGAACGCGCCGGACTTCGCGCCGGGTTGGGACGGATCAAGCCTCACGCCTTCCGACACACGTGGGCTACCGCCCTGACCGAGGCCACGGGCGGGAACACCAAGGCGGTAGCCGACGAGGGCGGCTGGGCGAGCTCAAAGACCGTCGAGGAGACCTACGCCCACCTCGCTGGAGACCCAACGCTCGAAGCGGCGCTCGAGACAATCTGGGGCGAGAACTCGTGAGTAGCGCCCCGTATCTGATCGCTTCGGTCGATGAGCTGTTCGCGCTCGATCCGCTCGCTCGCTTTGCGGCCTTGATCGCCGGCCCGAACTTTGAAGGCTACCTGCGCGCCGAGCCGATCGGGTTCGACCCAGCGCATCCGATCTACGGCACCGCGTGCCATGTTCCGGGCTGTGCGATGCACAGCACCCAGGCGGAGTGGTGGTGCACGCGACACTGTCAGTCTCGGCATGACGCTCTGCGGGGCGGGGTCGGCGAAGCGCAGTGGTTGGCCGCAGCGGTCCCGTTCAGTTCCACGAAGGCCCGTCGTCCGGCGGGGCTGCGGCTTCCGGCGTGCCGCTTCTGTCCTGATCGCGATGCGACTGCAGGCGATTTGTGCCGCCGGCACGAGGTGCGCCTGGCGCACGCTCGCCGTCGCGTGCACGGTTTCACCGAGGAGTCCTGGGCTGCCCGTCAGGTCGCTTTTCCGGGCGTTGGTGACTGCCGCGTCGCGGACTGCCTGCGGCGAGCCGAGACCGAGCCGTCGCTGTGCCCGACCCACCGGCGCGCTTGGGTCGCGTCCCGCCGGCCGACCGGCCTGGAGATGCAGAGATGGCTTATGAGGTGGGGCGGCGATCCGGACGCCGGCGTGGTCTTCCTTGCGGGACTTGAGCCACTGGTCGCGGCCGAGATCCGGTACGCGCTGTGGACGCACACGAAGAACGCGGCGCCGGCGAGGTGGCATCCGATGTGGTTACGCCGGCTGGTCAAGTCCTGCCGAGAGGGCGGCGTGCGGTCGCTGCTCGAGCTCGATCCGAGCGACCGGTCGTGGACCCCGCAGCCTGCCGCGATCAACCGGATCGTGCGCGAGATGCTCAAGGACGTCCAGCCCATCCATCGCAGTCGAGCAGACACGCGGGAGCTCGGATACCTGGACACGAACTACTGGGGGTTTCGCTTCCCGGACCGCCGCTCGGCGTTTGATCTCACGAGTATCCCTCAGCGCTGGCTTCGCGACCTGACCTGGGATTACCTCGCGAGCGAGTTGGACGGGCCGGGCCGTCCGCGCACTCAGGGCCCGTTCGAGGCAGCCCGTCGAGCGATCGTGAGCTTCGGGACCTACCTCTCGGATTGCGACGCTCAGCACGGTGATGTGCCATCAGCGCTACCGGATTCGACCGCGAAGGAGTTCGCCCGGGATCTCCGCGCGCGAGTGTCCAGCGGCGAGGCGGTGCGCGGCCTCTTCCGGGTCAACGGCACCCCCTCGACCGCGACGGCGACGACCTACCCCTTGATCATGAACGCGCTTCGGCGGGTCATGCGCTGGGCGATGGACTCAGGCGCAGCGGCCGCCGTCGGACTGCCCCGCCCCGTCGTGGTCACGATCCCCCACGGCGGGGCTGTGTCATTCAAGAACCCGCGACCGTTCACCGACGTCGTGCTGGGGGTGTTGAGCGACCCCGCGAATATCCGCCTGCTCGATGAGATGGATCACCACGACACCGGTCTGGCCGACATCTGGTCGATCCAGGTTCAGTGCGGTCGCCGGATCGGCGAGGTCGTCAAGCTCCGTCTGGACTGCGTGGGGGAGCACCTCGGCCGCACGTGGATGTGGGTCGACATGACGAAGGTCGGCAAGCTCGACTACGCCGTCCAGATCCCACGGGACGTCTACGATCTCATTCGCGCTCGCCAGGTCAAGACGACCGAGCGGTTCCGTCTGAAGCACGGGGCCGAGCCGACAGCTAAGCAGCAGCGTGTCCTCGCGTTGTTCCCAAGTCGGGTCACGAACCCGACGTTCGAGCGGTCGATCTCGGCATCGGCGTTCTCGGTGTCGTTTCGGGCGTGGCTCGGGCTGGACGCGATCAATCTGCCCGGCCACACGACCCATCAGGCCCGTCACACGCTCGCGACGCGGCTGGTGAACGCCGGCGCGAGCATGACGCACGTCAAGCGGGTCCTCGGCCACGTCTCCGAGCGGATGGGCGACTCCTACGTGCTGATCGCCGGCTCCCAAGTCGAGCCGTTCCTGCAGCAGATATGGGTTACCGGTCCTGGGAATTCCAAGCCCGGCACCGTCGTCCTGACCCCGACGGACGCCGAGAGGAGCATCGCGGAGAAGCTGATGGTCGATCTCGCGGCGATCCCGACCGAGCATGGCCTGTGCACCTACAAGCCGGTCGTCGGGGGAGCTGACTGCCCGTTCGAGCGCAAGTGCCACTCGTGCGAGCACTTCGTGATCACCGGCGCTGACTACGGCTACTGGAAGCGTCAGGAGGAGCGCTGGGCCGCGATGGCTGAAGGTGCGCCGGACGAGAGCGCTCGCGAGTACATCTACGGGACGTTCCGGCGCAGCTCACAGGCGCTGGCTGGTCTCGAGAAGGCGTTGCTCGCGCTTGGGCTGCTCGAGCAAGCCAAGGATCTCGATCTCCGCAGCCCCCAGCAGGACTTCTTCAACCCGATCTGGACGCAAGGTTGGCGAGCGGGTGACCTGGTGGGGATCGGAGGCGGTGAGACCGCAGATGGCGATGCGCGCGAGCTCGAGCAGCGCGGACACGGCGAATCGCGGGTGGCGTCGTGAGCGTGGTTACCCTGCGGCCGCGGCCGCGGCCGCGGCCGCGGCCGCGGCCCGAGCGGGCGATCGACGCTCGCAAGCGCGATTCCACCGCGAAGGTCGCCGCGGTCAGCAGGGTTGTCAAGCTACTGGGCCGTTCCGGAGCGCCGATGACCCGTGCGGCGATCTCACGGCTCGCGGGCGTATCACGATCCTTCACCTACGAGAATGACGACGCCCGTGCGGTCATCGCCGCAGCGCAGACGCGCAGCCAGGCCCGCGCCGACGGCAGCCTCGCGACGATCACCGCCCAGCAGGAAGCATCGTGGCGAGAGCGGGCGCTCAACTCCGAGAACCGGGCCCGTGAGCTCGGTCGTGAGATCGCGACTCAGCGCCGGCTCGTGAGCGATCTCACCGGACAGCTCAGAGAGCCAGACGGGACCTGGATCGAGCACGACCGTAACCGCCTGCGCCGCGAGAACGAGGTGCTCCTGCTCGAACGCAACCAGCTCGTGCGCGAGCGCGCCGAGCTGCACCGCAAGCTCGACGGCGCACGCGCGAACGTCTCGCGCTTGAACGAGCAGCGCGTTACCCAGCTGTTCCCTAACGGCCCCGGACCGACCAAGCCATGACGACAAGCAGCCACAAAGGACGGCCCTCATGAACCTTTTCGAGGACGGCCTCCAGGAGCGGCTGCGATCCCGCGGCCCGCTGGCCAGCCGGCTGCGCCCGTCCACCTTGGATGATGTCGTTGGTCAGGATCATCTCCTCGGACCGAAGGGCGCCCTGCGCGCGCTCGTCGAGGCCCGCAAGCTCACGTCGGTCATCCTCTGGGGACCAGCCGGCACCGGCAAGACCACCATCGCCCGCCTGCTCGCCGACGCCGTCGGCGCGCAGTTCGAGTCCCTCAGCGCCGTCAGCGCCGGGGTCAAGGACGTCAGAGAGGCAGCCGAACGCGGCCGTCGCCGGCTCGGAGAGACCGGCGCCTCCACGGTGCTGCTGCTCGACGAGGTCCATCGCTTCAGCAAGTCCCAGCAGGACGCGCTGCTGCCCAGCGTTGAGGACGGCACCCTGACCCTCGTCGGCGCCACGACCGAGAACCCCTTCTTCGAGCTCAACGGCCCGCTGCTCAGCCGCTCCACCCTGTTCCGACTCGAGCCCCTCGACCACCAGGCGCTACACACCCTCCTGCAACGCGGCCTCGAGACCGAGGCAGCCACGATCGATGAGCCCGCCGCCGATGCCATCATCGACATCGTCGACGGCGACGGACGCGCGTTGCTGACCACCCTCGAAGTAGCCGTGGCGATAGCGGGCGACCGCCGACGTGTGAGCCTCGACGACATCGAGCGAGCTAGAACCACCCGCTCACTGACCTGGGGCCGCGACGACCACTACGACGTCGTCAGCGCCTTCATCAAGAGCATCCGCGGCGGCGACCCCGACGCCGGCCTGTACTGGCTCGCCCGGATGATCGTCGCCGGCGAGGATCCCCGCTTCATCGCCCGCCGACTGGTCATCCTCGCCAGCGAGGACATCGGCATGGCCGACCCCACGAGCCTGCTGATCGCCGCTGCCGCCGCACACGCGGTCGAATACGTCGGCCTACCCGAAGCGCACCTCAATCTCGCCCAGGCCGTGATCCACCTCGCGACCGCGCCCAAGTCCAACCGCGCCGCCACCGCGATCTGGACAGCCCTAGACGACGTCCGCTCCAAGCCCGCTGGCCCGGTACCGCCACACCTCCGCGACGCTCACTACAAAAGTGCTGAGCGCATCGGACACGGCGTCGGCTACCGCTATCCCCACGACGATCCGCATGGATGGGTCGAGCAGGACTACCTCCCCGACGAGCTCGCTGGCGCCAACTACTACCAGCCATCTGACCACGGCCATGAGTCTGATATTGCCGAACGACTGCGCCGCCAGGGCGGCGGCATCGATGCCGAGCGCGAGCACGCTACCTCCACTCAATCCAAGCAACGCGCTCGCGATCGCCCGCCTGACTTGCAGGAGCCGGACAGGCCTTCTCGATCGTGACGCCGTGATCGCAATCGCGGTTATTCGGCACCGAATGGGGCCCAGCGACAGTCTCCGGAACGCAGCGCTTGACAACGCCACTTCAGGGAGCAAAACGATCTCGTACTCCGTCGACTTCACGATTTACCAGCTATTCCGACACATCGTTTCCGACGCTGCGCTGGGCCCCAAGCGGATCAGAAGTACAACGGACGGCTTCAACTGCACGACGGCCAACGTGAACAATGCACTGGATATCAAGCTGACGTGCACGAGCGCCCAAGTCGATTCGCCGAGGCCGCGTAGCTGCCGGCGTCGTCCGGCGGCGAGCTCGGCGGGGAGCGTGAAGGGGACGTTGCCGAGCATCTTGATGTGCTCGTACTGGAGCGAGAAAGGCGTTGGAGGCCTTTATCGGCGATCTCGTCGCCCGATGGCTCGAAGGTGGGCGATCGCGTCGGCGAGGTATTGGGCGTTCCACAGGTCAAGCGCTTTCACTGCAAAGCCGAGCGCGCCGAGTTGGTCTTCTCGACCCTGTCGGTAGCGCTGGCCCCGCTCGCCGTGCTTGCCGCCGTTGGAAGATAACCCGGACGACGCTTGACGCGCCTGCGGTTGAGGCGTACCCTAGCCAAAGAAAGCATTAACTAAAGCAATAGGTAGTGGGCCTAGAGGTATGGGATGAGGAGTTACCTGGCATCGGGGATCCTGGGCGGGAGAGAGGGTATGCCATGAACCACAACAGACGGCGAGCGTTCACATGGAGTGTCGCCAGTGTTGCGGTCGCGTTTGCGGTTGGAGTCACGCTATCCACGTCGGTGTTTGGGGGGCATCGATCTATTGCCCATGCGGCGAGCGTGCCGCCGGGGTGCGGAACGCTCATTCCGACGAAGAAGTGCCTCGCCGGCGAGTCCACGCCCACCCAGGCGGGGACGTCGGTGCCGGCGCCAACACTGTCGTACCCGTCACCAGACACGACCTCGTGCGGCGACGACTTCTTTGATTCTGCAACGCAGAGCGCGCTGAACGCAAATTTCGGCGGGATCAACTGCTTCCAATTCGATGGATCGAGTCAATGGATCCTGATCGCCAGCGGGATGGAGCTCAGCGGCGACGGACCAACCCCCGGCGGAGCCATGATCGCCACCGAGACATGTTCAGCGTCAAGTAGCCCAGACTGCATGGATCCGAACGCGGCTCACGACCCTGGAGATTTCACGGTCGCTTATGCCCCAAATCCGTCCGCCTCGGAAGTCAGCGAACTGTCGTCGTTTGACAGCAATCTCCTTGTGATCAACGTTCCCGGGTGCGGAGCGACCCAGTTCGACGCAGATGACGGTCTTTGGTATCCGGGGACCACGTCGACGAGCGTTGCTTTGGAGAACGCTACCAGTCCCGCAGGGGCCACATCGGCCGCTCTGAAGCAGCTCGACCAACTGATTTCAGACACCAGTGGCTCAGTTAGCCAGGCCCAGACCGCGATTGCCAAGCTGACGGCTACCATCGATCAGGAACCTGCTGGCTCAGCGTCGCCGGTCACAACGCTACTTTCGCAGCTCACTAGCGATCTTCCCGGTTCGGTCAATGGCGCGACTGTCACGGGGCTACTCGACGAGATCGCGCAGGCCATGTCAGCCATCCCGGTGACAGATAGCCCGCTCTCCACACCTCCGGAGACGAGCCTGTCGACGGTCCTGAGCCAGCCCGCCCCTCAAGCAACAGGATCATGCGCACAATGACCGACAGCACGAAGTTGCAGCAGGTTCAGGACCGCCGCTCAAAGCGGAGGCGAGCACGACGATTCCTTCCGCCTATCGCCGCCCTTCTGCTCGGTGCGCTGTTTCCCTTGGTGAGCTTCGCGCAGTCGCCTGCTCCCACGAGCTACATGAAGGATGTCGGGCCCGGGCACAGCTACCCAACTGGCGCGGGGGTAGTCGTGGCCGAAGGGGGCGAGCTGGGTGACTGTGGAGCGACCACTCCATTGCAAGCAGAAGAGGAGACGGTCAACTTCCTCAACGATAATCGCTACACCGTGACCGAGGTCTCGATCTACTCGGGGTGTGGCACTGAGGCGTACTACCTCAACACAATTCGCTCGATGGAGAGCTACATCGAGAAGCACGGCAAGAATCCGGGCAGCCACTGGCTTGGCTTCATGCTTGACGAAGAATCCGGCTACGGTTTTTCGCCAGGAACGCTCACCACTCTAAACCAGGCCGTGCTCGTCCTTATGGCCGCGGTGCCTGGGTATTCGTACTTCTTCACGGAGGACGCGGTAGGCGAAGGCGACTGGACCACAGCGGAGTACGAGGCGGTCATCGCCGGATCGTTCCCAGCACCTCAGGTCTACAACTCCTTCATGGTCGGATTGGTGAACCGCGTCTGTCGGCAGGTCGTGGTGTACTGCACCAATCTGGTCACGGCAGATCCGACGAACTCGGCTCAGACCGGCTATCCGTACGACAACGGGCCTGCCGACGCGAAGCAGATCATCGGGCCCCCATACCAATACGGAGACCAAGGGCCCGGCTATTACAATTTGTTCTATCCGGCCTAGACAATCCGCGGCGGGACACGAGCCACGACCGGGCCTCCGGCCTTGTGCGGCGCGCAGCAGGCTGACGCTCGTGAACTGCTCCTGGCGCGTGATATTTTTCAGACGGGACGGAATCGAGGCTCCAGCGGCTCGCGGGATGAGGCGACCGGAGAGAGGATCGTAAGCGTGTTACCGGGACTCCCTGCAGGGGTTTATGCGGCTGCGTCGAGACGCGCGGCGTGGCATCGAGTGTTTGACTGGATGCCGACGAGGATCCGGCCCGTCCGGGGCCGCACTGTGGTGACCGTTGCCGGGATGTTCGTGGCCGTGCTGGTCGGGGTGCTTGCACTTGGTGGTCTCACGGGCGGCAACGTAAGCGAGCATCCTGTGCGTCCCGCCATTCAGCAGCCTGGAGTCGCCAATGCGCGGCACCAGCACGAGAAGCGATCGCAGGATGTTCCGCAGGAGTGCGCCGCTTCGGAGGTGAAGTTGTCGTTTGACGGAGTGCTGGTTGGAGGCACCGTCGCGACGGTCCACGTGCTCGTCGCCGCACGTGGCAAGCCATGCGGGCTGCGCTGGCCAATTGAGTTCCGCATTCAGCGCCCGGTTGCAAAGATCAGTGGAAACCCTGCTCGCATCCGCCTTGAACGTCCACTGACTCGCTCGGGGACGCTGGCATTGTTCACTTGGGGCAACTGGTGCGGAGCTGCCAGGAAACTGTCGGGCCTGATAACCGTTGGTCCGCTTTCCAAGCGGTTTACGTCTCCTACAGTTGCCAATTGCGTCCAGCCAGGCAAGCCCTCAGGGCTGCAAAGTTCGAGTGAACCCGCGCCCTAGCCCGGATTGTGCGAGCGCCCAGAGTTGGAGGAGCTATTGAGTAGCTGAGACCAACAGAAGCTCATCGTCGCCAGCGGCTGCGAGTCCCGTCCGGGTAGCTGTCGGGAGGCCCGGCAGCAGGCTGGCGGCTCGGTCTGGAACGGGTCGGGTCCGAGCGCAGCGGCAGAAGCCTCGTTGGAGGGAGCAAATCGGCGGTCAGCTGAAGCCTGCCGCGTTCTTAGTTAGCTAGTTGGGGGGTACGGCCGCGGCAGACGCCGCGACGCGGATCTCGGGACCACCGGCCTGCAACTATTCGTATAGCCGTATAGCGACAGTCCGGCTGACCTGAGCGCATGTGGTCTGACGACGCATCCGTTGATGTCCACGACGCCGTTGCCAGGCGGCGGATAGGACTACGCCTACGACGAGGGCCAGGGCATCGTGGTGCACGACCACATCTTGCCTGCCGGCGGGTAAGCAGCTTCGAAATCATGTCCACAAGCCCTCGGTCCCGGAAAGGCCTTGGGTCACCACGTGCCTCAGCGACATGCACGCCACGCTGAATCGTCCGCGTTCCACCACTGCAGCCCGACTTGCCGCCGCACCCGAGCAGTGACCTCGACGAGGCGCACTCGGCGAAGAACCTACGGACCGTTTCGAACATTCGTGATGCGGCGATCGAGGGGTCAAAGCGCGCCAGCGACCTGCACATGAAGCTCGAGTATCTCCGCGGCCGCCACGGCGAGCGCGTCGCGACGATGGCGACCGCCACGCCGATCGCGAACAGCATCACCGAGGCGCACGTGATGTGCCGCTACCTGCGGCCCGACCTGCTCGCCGCCGCCGGCGTCGAGGACTTCGACTCGTGGGCCGCGACATTCGGTGAACTGGTCACCGAGATCGAGATGGCCCCGACCGGCGGCGGCTCTTACCGCATGAACACGCGCTTCGCGCGGTTTCAGAACATCCCGGAAATGTTGAAGCTCTGGCACGTGTTCGCCGACGTCAAGACGCTCGAGGACCTGAATCTCCCCACCCCTGAGATCGCTCTGCGCGCGGACGGGAAGCGGCTGGCGGAGGCGATCGT
>Ga0302324_100023957_pt1 | contig 11785 bp, 9 predicted proteins | sample Palsa_T0_1_FD_201949 | JGI IMG/M metagenome (GOLD analysis project Ga0302324, IMG submission 201949) | Peat permafrost microbial communities from Stordalen Mire near Abisko, Sweden - Palsa_T0_1 | ecosystem: Environmental > Terrestrial > Soil > Palsa > Peat permafrost | place: Sweden: Abisko... | reverse complement strand
AACGGTCTGCTCTTGCAGCGCTACACCGGCAAACCGCCCGGGCGAGCTCACGAGGGCAAGATCATCACCATCCGGCCGAACCTGCGCTGGACCTCCGACGGCTTGGAGATCGCCTGCTGGAACGGCCAGGTGGTGCGTGTCGCCTTCGCGCTGGATACCTGTGACCGGGAAGTCATGGCCTGGTGCGCCAGTACCGGCGGCATCAGCGGGGAGATGATCCGCGATCTCATGCTCCAGAGCGTCGAACGGCGCTTCGGTTCGTGCCGCCTGCCTCATCCGGTGCAATGGCTCTCGGACAATGGCAGCTGCTATCGCGCTCGCGAGACCATCGACTTTGCGATCCGCCTCGGGCTCGTGCCGTGCTTCACGCCGGTGCGCAGCCCGCAGTCGAATGGCATGGCCGAAGCGTTCGTTAAAACCTTCAAACGAGACTACGTCTATGTTCACGATCGTCCTGATGCTCAAACCGTCCTGTCCCAGTTGTCAGCGTGGTTCGAGGACTACAACGAAAGCCATCCACATAAAGCCCTGCAGATGAAGTCACCCCGTGAATTTATCCGCAGCTATCAACCCGCGACCTGTCCGGTCTGACGGGGGCAACTCCACCCCTGAATCACAGTGTCGCCATCCCGTCCTGCACCTGCACCTCCACACTCGTGACTCCTGCAGTCTGTCGCGAAATCCCTGAGCGCGGAAGAACGCGGTTGCCTAATCGCTTACAGGTCGGCGTCCGGCAACCTCTTCAGGGGTTTACGATGAGACAAATTGGCTTTAGGCCGTTGTCATCGTCGCTTGATCGATCCGGCGAGCGGTTATTCCGTTATGAAAAGCCAGGCGGAGCCTCCGTTCGGCAGTCGCTTTGCTGTCAATCAAGAGCAACTAAAGCGCGACACGAAGCTGGCAGTCTCGCGATTGAAGCAGGGGAGCTATAGTATCGGAAGTCTGTCTGCAACTGCCGACCGCGCTTAGTAAAATACCCATGGATAACACGCCTACGTCGACCATCTCGATTTATGGAGGCGCCATGCAGCACGTGAGCGTTGATCACAACGACACTTCCAGGAGCCGTCTCCGCGTACGTCAAACGCGTATCAGTGTCATCTGAAAGCTCGGCGGTGTTGTGCGTTCCGGGGATCAGCCTAGTGGCGCCATTGCCGATGTCCATCTGATCAAGCACCCAAATCGAGTTGGCTGTAACGAAGCCCTCTGGCCCAACAGGACCTTCATCTCGGTGCAGCGGTTGATGTCCGTGTCCGTGCAGGGGCTCCAAAGTATTTAGACTGCTCAATACACAGTCCGGTCCGATAACCGACCTGATAAGGGAAATCACTGGATCTCTGTCAACTAGCGGCCAAATGCAGGGGTGCTTTGTAAGCAAACAAGTGGCAAAGTTATACCCCCGCCGAACAGCGCCGTTCTCCGGGGCGCGTCCGTCGGGACGCCCGTCGGCGATATTCAATCCTTCGAAGTCGATTCTTGGATCATGGAGTCGATACAACGCGTCGACGACTTCACGCAAGTCCTTCACTTCGGAAGTTGAGAGGACTTCTGGCAGGATCGTATAACCGCGAGTTAATAGTTCCTCTTGGTGAGTGTGGAACCGAGAGTCCACATCGGTCGACGGCGCGCGTTGGAGCATTTAAGGCCTCGTTTTGCTGGGTGCCGGAAATGGACATAGTCGCAAGACTAAGTATCCGTCTAGCTCCTATTCAGACGACTGTGTCGGGCTCAAATGGGGGTTGCTTCATTATGTAAGTCGACGGCGGCTGCCGATCGGATGAGCAGTGCCTTATGTGCAACGACCAATTTGTGACCGGCTCACGACTGACTGCATAACCGCACGTCCTTAGTATTGTAGCCGCGAATCCAAATAACGGAGCTATGCGTTACATGTTTAATACGATTGTTCGAGAAAAACCACAAAGACAAGCGAATTGCACCGGTAGAGCGTCTCTGCTCGAGCGTCTTTGCTGCATTCTTCCGTTCAAACTCATGTCGGCGGGTGCGAGCAATTTGAGGCTCGGATGGTATGCAGCGATTCTGATCGGTACTCTTACCGCTTCCGGTCCCGCATTCGCGCAGCAGAAAACCGGGCCGGGCCTTAACGCTGAAGACAGCCTGACGTGGAACGGCGTTACGTTGTATGGCGTCCTGGATGTTGGTGTTCAATACGATACGCACAGCGCGCCGTTCACCCCGTACCGCCCGGCCGCAAGTGGCAACATTGTGCGGAGCAACAGTCGCGACAGTTCGGTTGTCGGATTCACACCGAGCAACATGGGCCAGACGCGGGTTGGACTGCAGGGCCTCGAGCCCCTGGCGGGCGATTGGTCGGCCGTGTTTCAGGCGGAGACTTTCTTCAATCCCCAGTCCGGCGAAATCGCAAATTCCGTGAAGTCGTTGGTTGTGAACAATGGCGTCAGCCTCGCCAAACAAAGCGTCGGTGTCGATGGCGGTGCGGCGGGCCAGGCCTTCCAGACCGCCTATGTCGGGCTGCAATCGGCACGCTTCGGTGCCCTAACCTTCGGTCGTCAGAACTCGCTACTTTCTGAAGGCGTTATTCAGTACGACCCCAACTACAAGGCCTCGGCCTTCGGTCTGCTCGGCGCGTCAAACACCTATGCCGGCGGCGGTAGCAGCGAAGATGACCGTCTCGATTCGACGGCGAAGTACCGGGTGAACTTCAACGATCTGCTGCACCTCGGGGCGCTGTACAAATTCAGCGGCTCCAATGGATCGGCGAACACCGCCGTCCAGGCCAATATAGGCAGTAGCTTCGTGGGTGCATCGCTCGATGCGTATTATTCCAAGATCTACAGCGCCATCACGGCTAGCTCCCTGAGCGCCGCTCAAGTCGCTGCGCTGCCGGGACTCGGGTATTCGGTATCGAATTCTCTGGCGGGGTCGATCTCGGACAACACGACGTATTCTCTCATGGCGGCGTACAAGTTTGAGCCGTTCAAATTCTTTGCCGGCTACGAGTACATCCAGTACAGCAATCCATCGCGGCCGTTAGACGCTGGTTTTACTGACATCGGCGGTTATGTTCTGGCTTTCGTCAACAACTCGGCCTACGCCGAAGCCAAGATCGTGCAGGTCTATTGGACCGGCGTTCGCTACAGCGTCATTCCTAACCTCGACCTGACCGCGGCGTATTACGGCTATCATCAGAGTGCGTATGGCACCGGGAAGCAGGCAGGCTGCTCGACTATCGCGCACAGCACCTGCAGCGGAGGCCTCGACGCTTTTTCCTTCGACGCCGACTACAGGTTCAACAAGCACTTCGACGCTTATCTGGGCGCCATGTACAGCGGCGTGCATGACGGCGTGGCGAACGGCTACCTCACGACGACCAACATCAACCCCACCATTGGCGTACGCTACAAGTTCTGATACCGGCCTCTTGGTTGGGATCTGAAGCGATAGGCGACGCAGCGCTGCAGGTGGGGCAGCGCTGCCGCCAGATGTACGTTTTCCTAAAAGGAGAACCGGCTCGGCGGGTGAACTACTCGTGCGTGTCCATTTGCTTAGGCCCTTTGCCGCGACCTCGGCTACAAGCATCGATGGGGCCGGATCGGCTTTCCCACTCTTCGCTCCTCTTACTCCGCTGGGCTCGCTGCAGCGCTTTGTCCAACCGCGCTCGTCGGTCAGCTCATTTGGAGTTCGTGCGGAATGGAGAATGAGAACGTAGCACCATGGCCTTCGTTCGGCTCCGCCCAAAGACGGCCGCGATGGCGCTCGACGATGGTGCGGCTGATAAACAAACCAATGCCCATGCCATTACTCTTAGTCGTGTACAACGCCTCGAACAGTCTCTCCGCATCCCTCGGATGGAAACCCATTCCGGCGTCTCGGACGGCGACGCATACTTTTGCGCCTTCGTGCCGCTCGGTCCGGATCAGCAAGTGCCTCGGACGATCCTCGACATCGCTCATTGCCTCGGAGGAATTAGCCAACAGGTTAAGAACGACCTGTTGGAGTTGGACTCGATCGCCTCTGACACGTGGAAGGTCGCCGGCGAACTCGGTTCGGAGAACCACACGGTGTTTCTGAAGTTCACTCGACAGCAAAGCAACCGCTTCTCCTATAGCGTCATTCAGGTCCAGTGACTCGGATGTAACCTCCTTCTTGGCAGCGAGTATGCGTAAGCGCGTGATGAGATCGTGCGCTCGCTCCACGTCTCTAAGCGCGCGCCGCGCTGCTGCGCGGGCACCGTCGAGTCTCGGAGGATCCGTGGCTAGTGTACGCAGACACGTATTTGCGTTAGTCATGATGCCTGCCAGCGGCTGGGTAACTTCGTGCGCAATTGAAGGGGCCAGTATTCCGAGGGTGGTAAGACGGGCCATATGAGTCAACGCTGCATTAGCCTGGCCTAGCGCCTCCTCCGACAGTCGACGACTGGTGAGGTCGTGCACTGCACCGATGTACTCCAGTTGACCCGCTTGGTCCCTGATTCCGTGCGCGATGACGCGCAAATACTTGACCGAGCCATCGGGGAGTCGCAATCGGGGCTCGAAGTCGACGTCGCTGATCGCACTTCGCGCTTGTTCAATCTTTTCATAAAACACGGGAAGGTCATCCGGGTGGACTCGGGTAGCTATGAGCTCAAGAGTTAGGGGCAGCGCCGGTTCAAGATAGAAAATGTGATAGACCTCCTCTGACGCCGTGATTTCGGCGGCCGCCGAACGCCAGAAGAAACTCCCGGTCGCGCTGATACGTTGGACCTTTGCGAGAAATCCTTCGATTCTCTTACACGCTTCGTCGCTTTGTGCTCGTTGGACCGCAATGGCGGCGCCGTGGAGAAAATGCTGTACGAGAGTTAAGAGGAAGCGAGTGAGAACATGGCTCGGCACTGCTGCCTTCGTGCTGTTTGTCATTTGACGGCCTCCGAGCATCCGGGTTGTTTCCGTGCCAATAGGTTAGTGGAATCGTCGCGCGAAACCATCGGGCCTTAGGCGTAGATAGGTTATCCCTTCGTGCATTCGACGCTTTTCGTTGGGCCACGTCGCTTAGTCGTCGCGAATCATCATGCGCTCGTCGCGACGCCACGTGCCGTTGCACGTTGATCGAGCAACAACCTCGCGAGATGGATAGTTGCGGCTGAAGCTAGGCCGTGGAGTAAGCGCGGTTAGAATGCATCATTCAAACGGACGGGCAGGGTGAAGGTGAAAACCGCGCCTGTGGGATCTCCCGGGGTGGCCCGCAATTGTCCGCCGTGGGCCTCGACAATCGACCGACAGATCGACAGACCCATTCCCAACCCGGCAGGCTTGGTCGTGTAGAAGGCTTGGAATATTTGCTCGCCACTGCCTTCGGGGAACCCAGGGCCAGAATCCTGGACCTCAACAGAGACTTCGTTTTGCTCAGACCTGGCGCTGCTAATCAGCAAACGCCGCGAGCCGGCGTCTGAAGCGGACATGGCCTCTATAGCGTTGATAATCAAGTTAAGGAGGACCTGCTGCAGCTGGACTCGGTCTGCTTGAACGAGCGGCAGGCCCTCGGAGAGATGCATTTGGACAGCGACTTTGCCGTTCTTCGCTTCGCTGCGCGTCAGAGCTACGACCTCGAGGACCGCCTGATTAACGTCCAAGCCGTCCTTGCGCGGAGGTGCTTTCCTGATGAAAGCGCGGATTCTACTGAGGACGTCGGTGGCACGATTGCCGTTGGTCACGATGCGACTAAGCGCCTGGCGCACCTCTTGCATATTGGGTGGCGTTGCACCCAGCCAGCGCAACGCAGCGTGCGCGTTTGTAACCGCTGCGCCGATAGGCTGGTTTACCTCATGTGCTATCGACGCGGACAATTGCCCCATGGTTGCAACGCGGTTCGCGTGCGCCAATTCCATCTCCATCTCTCGATGTCGCCGCGTGGACGCTTCGGCAACCTTCTTCTCCGTAATATCTCTTACAAAGCCGCTGAATCCCCAGTGCCCATCAATCTGATATGGGGCTATCGATACCTCTACCGGAAACTCGGTGCCCTCTCGGCGGAGGGCGGTAATCTCAATTCGCCGATTGAGTAAGGGTCCTTCTCCGGTGCTTAAAAAATGCTTCAGCCCTTTCTCGTGAGCGTCGCGGTAACGCTCGGGGATAAACAGTTCGGAGAGTGCCCGACCTACCGCCTCGTAGCGTTTCCAGCCGAACATCGTTTCGGCCTGCGCGTTCCACTCCGTGACCTTTCCGCGCTCATCTATGCTTAAGACGGCATCCAGCGCGCTGTCAATGATCCCTCGTGTTTTCGTGTCCCTGTCTTGAAGATCGCTGTATAGGTGAAGGTTTTCCAGCGACATCGCGGCTTCCGTAGCCAGCAGATTGATGACCGCGATCCGCGCCGGCGCAAGCGCGCTGGAGGTCAGGTTCTCGAGGTAGATAGTGCCGATAAGGCCGGTCTGCCGGAGCAGCGGCAGGCAGAGAATGGATCTCGGATGACGCGCACGTATATATTCATCTGCGGAAAACGGGTTGGTGTCCGCCGCATCTTGCAGAAGTACGCTATCTTTCGTTCGAGCGGCGTAGAGGAGCACTGATTCAGCGAGGTCCGCTGCTGTTATCCTCGCTTTTCGCAGACTCACCGACACAGTGCCGCGGCCGGTGGTTGCTTCCGCCTCAATCCAGTACTCCTCGCGTCGCGCAAGAACTAACAGAGCTCGCTCGGCCCCGGCGTACTCAATTGTCGCGCGCATGAGCGTGTCGACCAGCTTATCGGAGGCAACTTCGCCTCGCGCAGACTGGGAGACTCTCTCCCAGAGCACTTCGAGGCTGTTGTCCGATCCGGCATCTGATGAGGAAGGCGGGCTCATCAGCTGTAAGTTTTCACTGGCTCATTAGTGGCTGTTCGTCGAACGCGAAAATGGCGAAGCAGAATTCGTGGGACGTGACACACGGTAGCAGAGAGCAGTATCCGTATGCTCGTCGGATGCGAAGATCGTTATGAACGGGCTTCCCCATCATCCGCATGCACCAGAGCGGTGCGGACGAAGCCCAGCAGTGCATTGTCATCAAACGTCTTGCTAAGATAACAAATTACTCCGGCGGCCAGCGCACGCGCCCGAACATTGTCGTCGGGATAGGCAGTGATAAGAATCACTGGTATCGTGCGGCCGGAGGCCACTAAATGCCGGTGTAGGTCAATCCCGGTCATGGTAGGCATGTGGACGTCGGCGATCAAGCAGGCCGTACTTCCGAGGCAAGGGGACGCGAGGAAGGCCTCCGCGGATGAGAACGCCTCGACTTCGAATCCCAACGACTTTATGAGACTTTTGATCGCCTCACGGAAGGCCTCATCGTCATCGACAATTGAGATGAGGTATTTCGACACCACCGGCCTCCGCGTCCAACTGCAGGCAAGACGGTACACTGTATGGCCACGTTGACGCATTGCACCTTAGCGCCAAGCAGGATGGCAGAAATGATTGGAGCGATTATACTTTGGTATATAATGGAGCTGCCGCCGGTCTGCGCGTAGGCGCGGGGCAGGCTCATAGCGCTTATCAAAGTCGCTCAAATGATGCAAACGCCGACCCCGGAGGTGGACCGTACCGTCTTCATCGTGGATGATGATCCGGCGATCCGCGAATCACTTCTAAGCTTGCTTCGATCAGTGGGTCTGGGCGTGAAGGCGCTGGCGTCCGTTCCGGAATTCCTGAGCTGCCCGCGCCCTGATGGACCCACGTGCCTGGTGCTCGATGTGAGACTTCCCGGACGAAGCGGTCTCGATTTGCAGCGCGAACTCTCTGCGGCAAATATTCAGCTTCCAGTCATTTTCATCACTGGACATGGAGATATTCCGATGTCTGTCCAGGCGATGAAAGGAGGGGCGATTGAATTTCTAACGAAGCCATTTAGAGATCAAGATCTACTCGACGCTATTCACCTCGGCTTGGCTCGTGACGGCGAGCGGCGCACGAATGATAGGGAACTTCGGACGCTGTCGGACCGGTTCGAAACGCTAACGTCTCGCGAGCGCGAAGTGATGACCCATGTGGTAACGGGCCAGCTAAATAAGGAGATCGCCGGTGACCTTGGCATCAGTGAGATCACAGTCAAGGTGCACCGCGCCCAAGTAATGCGAAAAATGAGCGCCGGTTCTCTAGCCGAGCTTGCGCGGATGGCGGACAAGCTGAAGGGCCTGGCGCATAAGCCCCATACTATATAGGTTGGAAAGCGGGCAATCGATTTCCCTAGCATTTCTGATGGAGGCGCCCGACGACAACGCCTATTTGATGAGCGACTTATAAGACGGCCTGAAAAAATCATCGAAATCGATGATCTTAAGAGTGTTTTTGGCCCGATCGATTCGAATCGCAATACGTTCATCCAATCGTCGCATTTAAAACCAACATGATGAACGAGGCTATCGAGGTCGCGGCATCTTCGCGCGACACCGTATCGGCAGGAATCTCGTCAGGGTCCAGTCGTCTAAGGCGCGCGCCGCCTCGCTGATGCTCTCAAACTCCGCAACTTTCACGAAAATCAGTATGTTATCCAGGTGCTGCATCTCGTCGGCCTACCGATTGCGTCGTTGCGCAGTCTGACTGCGCCATAGGGTTAGCGCATTCGCTTTTGACGACAATAGGACTTTGTGGTCGATGGCGTGGAATGAGAAATTTTCAGCCACTGCTGGGCGAATTATTGGGCAAGCGCTGGAGGATGATTAGGGGCTTAGGTCGGAAATCTATTTTGCAATAATGGCAAGATCACCGCGTTTCCCAGCCAAAGCACTCGGCGTTCGGATCTGCGCATGATGATCACATCCCCTGCCGCCATTTGACCGGGCGACCAAGCCTATGGCAGGAGGTTGAGCGACCCGCTATTAGACCTTGGTATTAGGCGGGGCGATCCAACGGAGGTTGGCCAGGCGTCTGCGGTCAGCAAGGGATTGTCGATCGCAGCCTTTGGACGGTCGAGCATTGCTTCCCGGCCCCGGTTTGTGAAAGATTCGCGCCGAAGCCTCAACATCGACATTGAAGCGTCAACATCAAGTTCCTTACGGCCGCTCGACGGTACAGGCATGGTGGACATGGACAGTGACCAAAACGCGGCGCCGGAGGTTGACCTCGGCAGGGTTGTGAATGCGCTTCCCGCACTGGTCTGGACAACGCAAGGCGACGGTCGGAGCGATTTCGTCAACCGTTACTGGTGCGAATACACGGGTCTTGGACCTGACGTGGCGCTCGATCATGGGTGGCAGGGGGCAATCCATCCCGATGATTTGACGCCATTCTTGGACTGCTGGAGTGTCATCCGGCAATCGGGCGTCGCCACAGAGATCGATGTCCGATTGCGGCGCTTCGACGGAGAATACCGTTGGTTCGTGCTCCGCCCCTCCTTCATGGAGGATGTAAGCGGCCGTCGTCGTTGGTGTTGGCTTGGAATGTATGCGGACGAGAGTCCCTCGCTTGATGGCCGCCTGCGTCGCTTCTTTGACATGCTGCCCTGGCAGGCGGGATTTCTGAACGCGGCCGGCGTATCGGAGTTCAGCAATCTGCAGGCCCTCAAGGACTTCGACATGACCCAGGGAGAGTTGGAGCAGTGGCGAACGTCCGGGGTCATCCACGCGGACGACCACGAGAGAAACTACAACGCGCTTACGGCTCTACTGACGACGGGCGAGATGTTCGACCAGCAAGTTCGCATGCTCCACCCGAACGCCGGCTATCGGTGGACGCGCGCACGCTGCGTCCCGGTCCGGGACGCACAGGGCAACGTCGTCCGCTATGTAACGTTTCAAATTGACGTCGACGATCTGAAACGGGCGGAGGATCTGCTTGCAGCTGAAGTGAAGCTGCTTGAGATGGTGGCGCGAGGCGAACCAGTGAGCCAGGTTCTGGACTTCCTCGGCCGTCACGTGGAAGAGCTCTGCGACGGTTGCGTCTGCAATATCCTCATCGTTGCATCCGAAAACAAATACTTCGAGGTCGGCGCCGGCCCCAGCCTACCGGACACTTTCAACGAGTTCCTGAACCGGAGGAGCATTGACCGCGGCGGGTACGACCCCTATTCACTGGCGTTCATGAGGAAGACCCCGATAATTACCGCGGACTTGGCAAATGACTCGAGATGGGAAGGGTCGGCTTGGCCGGCGGTGATGAAGAGTTTTGGGTACGCGTCGTGCTGGTCGATGCCCATAATCTCTGGTTCAGGTGAAGCCTCCGGGATCATCGCGATTTATCGGCGCGAGCCAGTAAATCCAACAATACACGAGCAAGATCTCATGGACCGGCTCGCAAAGATTGCGGGTATTGCCATCGACCGTGCCCGGGCCGACGAAGCTCTAAATCAGGCCCGGTTGGAGTTGACTCATGTGGCGCGGACTGCAACGCTCAGCGCGATGACCGCCTCCATTACGCACGAGGTGAGCCAGCCTATCTCCGGTATCCTAACCAACTCCAACACCTGCGCGCGAATGTTAGCGGCCGACCCACCTAACGTCGTAGGAGCGGCCGAGACGGTTCGGCGGACGATCCGAGATGCCAATCGCGCCTCCGAGGTCATTAAGCGTCTGCGAGCGATGTTTTCAAAGAAGGCGCCGACCATGGAATTGGTCGACCTTAACGATGCGGCGCGCGAAGTGATCGCCATGTCTTCGGCCGAACTAGGACGGAGCCGCTCGGTCTTGGAGACAGACTTCGCGGAACTTCTGCCGGCTATTAGCGGCGATCGCGTGCAACTGCAGCAGGTAATCCTGAATCTGCTGCTGAATGCTGCTGATGCAATGGCCGGCATCGAGGATCGGCCGAGAACGCTCCGACTTCAGACGGAGATCCAAGGCAGCGACAGCATCAAACTGTTCGTTCGGGACTCCGGTGTCGGCTTAGATCCGCGCGACATCGGAAAGCTGTTCGAACCGTTCTACACGACCAAAGCGCATGGCTTGGGCATCGGTCTGGCGATCAGTCGTTCGATTATCGAGAGTCATAAGGGACAGCTGTGGGCGATAGCCAACGACGGACCGGGCGCGACATTCGGTTTCTGCATCCCTCGCGCCTCCGGGGCTGTGACCGATACAGCCGCCATTATGAGATCAGAATCGTACCCATCCGGAACTGGTGCCGTCCGCTAGAACCTCGTCCCTCTTCAAGTTCGCTCGGGCGCAGAAAACTGCGACGATAGCGCCCATGGCGTCTCCGATTCTCAAAATTTGCGGACACTCACCCATTAACTAGGCTTCCTTGGCTGTGCTAATTCCAAGCCTCCCAGCCATATTCACCAAATCGACGAAAGTGCTGGCGCACATCTTTTCCATGACCCTACCTCGATGTGCCTTGACAGTGATCTCACTGATATCTAGCTCGAAGCCAACCTGCTTGTTCATTAGTCCCTTCACGACGAGATTCATTACCTCACGCTCGCGCTGACTCAGCGCGGCGAACCGCTCTTGTAATTGACGGTGAGCTGCTTCTCGCTTCAAATTGGCTTGGCTGCGAAGCACTGCGTCACGGATCGCCTGGATCATTGTCCCGTCATCGAGCGGCTTGGTTAAAAATTCAGCCGCACCTGCTTTCATTGCTCGGACCGACGTCGGAATATCGCCGTAGCCCGTTATGAATATGATCGGTGTCGAGGACTTCTCATCACTTATGCGCTGCTGAATATCAAGACCGCTGAGATCTGGAAGATTGACGTCCAGAATCAAGCAGCTTGGTACTACGGTTGGCAATCGCTCCAGAAACTCATGTGCCGATTCGAACAGCGCAGGTTGCCACCCTTCGTTTTGGATCAAGAGCTCCAGGGATTCGCGCACAGAGATATCATCGTCAACAACGACGACCGTTGGCGGAGTCGGC
>Ga0302324_100023956_pt1 | contig 11785 bp, 7 predicted proteins | sample Palsa_T0_1_FD_201949 | JGI IMG/M metagenome (GOLD analysis project Ga0302324, IMG submission 201949) | Peat permafrost microbial communities from Stordalen Mire near Abisko, Sweden - Palsa_T0_1 | ecosystem: Environmental > Terrestrial > Soil > Palsa > Peat permafrost | place: Sweden: Abisko... | reverse complement strand
GGCAAATTTCCCTTCGTGTCGCGGGATGACTACAAGGACACGCCTGCGGTCGGCCATCTGCGGGACTACTCGAACTATATATTTCCTCGCGGGCGGCATACTTTCATGGCGGCAATCGCCGTCGTGCTGCGCGGGCTCACGACGAACATCGTATTCGTTTCCGCCGCCATATTGTTTTTCGCCGCCGCAACCGTCTTCGCCTATCCCGACACGGCAACGCTGGGTGCAGGAAGCTACATCCCCCAACTGTTCAAAGCCGCCGCCTGCGACTTCGGAAAAATGCTATGCGGCAGCGCCCGGCCGTCCGTCGCATTTCCATACAATTTCACGCTCTTGCTGATGGGAATTGTCGGCGTCGCACTTGTGGCGTGGGCAGTCGCCCGTTCGCTTGAACGAACGCTCGCAAGCGACATCAGCGGCCCAATGATCCGGTTTGTATCGACGCTTCTGGTGCTGGTGGTCGCGAGCGCAGCGCTCGATCTGGTGCCTTTGCTTCTCCGCATTCTCTTCGCGGCAGGAAACGCCAAAGGCGGATTGTTCGGCTCGGTGGAACGCGAAGTCGATTCTATCGGGATTGCGCTCGCTCCGCTCGCTGGAATTGCAGCGTTCATGAGCGACAGGCTTGCGAAATTTCTCAAGAATACGCAGGCGACCGGCAAGTCGGGCATTCTCATAAGGCGGCTGCTGGCGTTTGCCGCCCTCTGGTTTGCGGCGCTCGTACTCCCGTTGCTTTTGCTTCTGCTGTTTCTTCGCGTCGCGGTGATCGGTGTCGTTCAAACAGTCCCCGGCAGCCCGAATCCGTTTGTGTTCGGCCCGTTCAGCGCGGACGGTATGGTGACGCTTCCCTTCGGAGATGGACAGGCGCCGTTCGCATTGGCGTGTGCGGTCGGCTTTCTGGCGCTGCTTTTCATCTGCCTGTTCTTCTCGCCCAACGCAAATTCTCTTCATCGGCTTTATCGCGACAGGCTCGGCAAGGCATTTCTGTTCGATCCGGGCGATCGGCTGGATGCGCGCGGAAACCTGAAACCGGAGGCAAAGGCGTCCCCGAATGAGACGCCGTTGTTGTCGCGAGAGACGTCAGCCGACGAAAATGACGATCTTGTCCCCCGCGACACTCTCAAGCTGCATGAGATCGGGCGGGATCGAGGCGGACCGTATCAGCTCATCAATGCCACGCTGAACCTTCAGAGCTCGAAGAAGGACAACCGGCGCGGAAGAAACGGCGATTTCTTTCTGTTCAGCGGCCGTTACGTCGGAAGCGAAGCAACGAAATACATTGCGACCGATGCAATGGAAGCTGCCGACCCCAATCTCGATCTGGCGACTGCCGTTGCGATCTCCGGCGCCGCCATTTCTTCGAACATGGGTTCGGCGTCCATCCCTGCGCTGACGCCGACGCTTGCGTTGTTGAACATGCGTTTGGGATATTGGATGAAAAACCCGAATATGTTCGTCAAAAAATCGGTGTTCGCGCGACTCAAGGAGTCTTCCAAATTCTATCTGATCGATGAAATGCTCGGCCTTCTCGACGAGAATGAGCCGCGAGTCTATCTGACGGATGGCGGTCACATCGAGAATCTTGGGCTTTATCAGCTCCTCAAGCGTCGCTGCCGGGCAATCGTTGCCGTCGATGCGGAGGAGGACTCGCGGTTGGCATTCGCCGCTTTTGCCACGGCGCAGCGATACGCCCGCATCGATCTCGGCGTGCGAATCGATCTTCCATGGCAAGGCATCGCTGCGGCAACGGAGAACGTTGCGGTGAATTTTCCCTATGGCGAACCCCTCACAATGGTGCATGGCCCGCATTGCGCGCTGGGCGACATTGAATATCCGGACGGAACCAAAGGAATGCTCCTCTATGTGAAGGCGTCTCTGACCGGCGACGAGAGCGATTATGTGATGAAATACAAGCGCGAGAACCCGGCGTTTCCGTACGAATCTACCGGCGATCAATTCTTTACGGAGGAGCAATTCGAAGCCTATCGAGCCCTGGGTTTTCATGCCCTGAATCAATTTCTCACCAAGACAAGCGAAAAGTTCGGGCACTCGGTCCAGCTTGGGGGCGAGCCTGGAATTGCGAGGGACAATTTCCTGAGACTGTTCGCGATTCGATCGTGACGGAAGCCACACGAATGGCTTAGCGTGTTTCCCGTCAACAGGAGTGGAGACCCATGCAACGGACGACGCGCGTTCTCGCGGAAGGCATCTATTTCGGCGAAGCGCCGCGCTGGCACGACGACCGGTTGTGGTTCAGCGATTTCTACGCCCATGCCGTGAAATCGGTATCGCTGGCCGGCGACGTGCGCACCGAGTTCGAGATCGACGACCAGCCCTCGGGACTCGGCTGGATGCCGGACGGTTCGATGCTCATTGTGTCGATGACGAGGCGCCAGGTGCTGCGTCGCTCGCGCGACGGAAAAATCGGCTTGCATGCCGATCTGGGCTCCGTCGCCGGGTTTCATTGCAACGACATGGTCGTGGATGCGTCCGGGCGCGCCTATGTTGGCAATTTCGGCTTCGATCTCGACAAGGAACTGGTCGCGCGGGGCGCAGAGAGCGTGATCGCCGATCATCCCACGGCGAAGCTTGCCTGTGTCGCACCTGACGGCTCGGTCCGCGTGGCGGCCGAAGGCATGCGTTTCCCCAACGGTTCGGTGATCACTCCGGACGGCAAAACGCTGATCCTGGGCGAAACGCTCGGTCTGTGCCTGACGGCTTTCGATATCGCCGCCGACGGATCGCTTTCGAACCGCCGCGTCTGGGCTTCGGTCGCGCCACGTGTTCCCGACGGGATCGCGCTAGATGCCGATGGCGCCGTCTGGGTCGCCAATGCGCTCGCGCCGGAGTGTGCGCTCTTTGCCGAAGGCGGCAACGTGATCGAGAAGATCGACACGGGTCTGAATTGCTATGCCTGCATGCTGGGAGGCGAAGACGGCAAAACTCTATTCATGCTGACTGCGCCGACATCGCTCGCGCATGAAGTGGCCGCGTCGCCGAAAGGCAAGATCCTCATCGCAAAGGTGGACGCGCCCCACGCCGGCCGCCCGTAGAAGCGGATCGATTCCGCCCGCCGACTTTTTTGAATGCTGCCATAATACCTGACATTCGGTGTCATGTATAACGTCCTACGGTGTCCCCATCGCAAACAGGAGGACTTCATGACCGATCAATCGAAAACCCGCCGCAGCGTTATCGCCGCTGCCCTCGTCGCCGGCGCGGGCGCCGCAATTTCCACAGCCGCCGAGGCCGCACCCTCGACAGGAGAAGCCGCAATGACTTTCGACCCGAATCGCGACGGCGCACATGATTTCGATTTCCTGATCGGCGACTGGAAGGCCCATGTCCGGCGGCTGCCCGATCGTCTCGTCGGTTCGACCGACTGGATCGAATATGACGGCATTTCCAATCACAAGAAGCTTCTCGACAGCAACGCGAATTTCGAGGAATTCGATGTCCGGAATCCCGCAAAAAGTCTGCGCATCAAGGCGCAGACCTTGCGTCTCTACAATCCGTCCACGCATCAATGGTCGATCTACCTGGTCGATGTGGACAACGGCACGCTTGGCCTGCCCGCCACGGTTGGCCAGTTCACGAATGGTCGCGGCGAGTTTTTCGACCAGGAGGACTACAAGGGCCGCGCCATTCTCGTGCGGTTTCTTTGGCTCAATATCTCGCCGAATGCCGCGCGCATGGAGCAGTCGTTCTCACCCGACGGCGGGAAGACCTGGGAAGTGAATTGGATCTGCGAGCTGTCGCGGTAACGCCGCCGGCCGGGCGGCGTCATGCCGGCCCGGCCGCGCGGAATTGGCCTGAAGCCTGCGCGATCGAGTTCGATTGTGTTCAAAACTGCTCACTTCTTTCCGTCTAGCCGGCGGCCGGAACGACGTCGCCGCCATTTTGCGGCTCTTGCCCCCAAGGCAGTGGACGCTCTCTCGTGAGGCGTTATTATCGACGCCGTTCGGGGTGCGCCGATTGATCGTTGAGGGAGTGGTGGATGGCAGAAGACGGTTCGGCGCTTATCGCGGTACATGCGGCGAATATACCGAACGCGTTCGATCTGCGTCGCGTGGGCGCCCATCCCGATCACTGGTATCCACTGGCCTGGTCCGACGAATTGAAGCCCGGCAAGGTGCTGGGCCGCCGCTTTGCCGATCAGCCCATCGCGCTTTATCGCGGCAAAGACGGGCAGGTGGTTGCGCTGGAAGACCGCTGCGCCCATCGCCAGGTGCCTCTGCATCTGGGTGTCGTCTGCGGCAACGAACTCAAATGCCATTATCACGGCTGGACTTACGATTCCGCCGGCAAATGCGTGGACGTGCCCTATCTGGGCCGAGAGCGGTTGCCCAACGGGGTGAGAAATTATCCCGCGCGCGAGATCGACGGGCTGATTTTCGTGTTCCCGGGCGATCCGGTCTTGGCGGCGGGCCGCCTGCCTTCGACACTCGGCGCCTCGCAGCGCAAGGACTACAAAACGCGACGGCTCAACCGCCGGGTCGCCTGCCACTACACCTTCATGCATGAAAACCTGTTCGACATGAATCATCAGTTCATGCATCGCAAGCAGATGGGTTCGATCAAGGCGCGCTGCATCGGACGCGATCACGGCGAGGACTGGGCGCAGGTCGAATACACTTTCAGCCGCACCGAAGGAAAGCCGTCGTTGGGCGAGCAGGTGATTGTGGATCTCGTGCGCAAGCGCAACGAAGCGAAACAGGATTTCTCCGATCGCATGCGCATCCGCACCGACTATCCGAGCCAGAGTCTGAGGGTCTGGGTGGGGCGCGATATCAAGGACACACAGGATCCCGTGCTCGATGTATGGCTCGGCTATACCCCGCTCGATGCCGAGCAAAAAACCAACCGCACCTTCGGCTATCTGTCGGTGAAGAAGCCGCCCGTGCCCGGCCTCATCCACGCGGTGTGGCCGTTCGTCGTTTGGTTCACGGAGAATATTTTTGCCGAGGACAAGGACATCGTCGAACACGAACAACGCGCCTATGATTCGCAAGGCGGCGACTGGAACAACGAAGTATTCCCCGCCATCCGCGATCTCCGCACCGTCCTCGCCCGCTGCGGCAAGCCGATGGACGGGTGAACGGCCAAGGCGATTCCGGCCCGGTCGGCGAAGATCGCGGCCATCCGCGAGGAATAGTTCGCAATAGAGATATCCCACCTTCGTTCAGGAGGCGTGTTTCTTGCGGGCGCGCAGGCGCGCGCCGGGCAAGGTGATGGTGGCGCAAGTGCCTTTGCCCTCGGTGCTTTCGAGCGCGATCGCACCGCCATGCAGCTCGACAAGACCCTTTACGATGGGCAGGCCGAGTCCGGTACCTTTGTCGCCGGAAAGCGTGTCGTGACGGCCCTGGCCGAATTTTTCGAACGCGCGGCCGAGATCCTCCGCCGCGATGCCTATGCCGGTGTCGCGGACGCCGAACTCAAACTCTCCCCGCACGGTCAGCCTCGCAAACGCGGTAATCGTTCCTCCGGCAGGCGTGAACTTGACGGCGTTGGACAGAAGATTGAGCAGAATCTGTTTCAGCGCACGCTCGTCGCACACAACCAGCGGCAGATCGACATCGAATTCGCTCGCAAGAACGCTGCCCGCTGCGGCCGCCTTCGGCGCGACGAAGGTGAGTGACTCTCCGATCAGTCCCGCTAGATCGATTTCGCGTTCGCGAAGTTCCACCCGGCCGGCTTCGATCTTTGCAAGATCGAGAACATCGTCGATGAGGGAGAGAAGGTGCCGGCCGGCGCTGTGGACCAGGCCTGCATATTGCACGGGACGGTCGGGATCGTTCCCGAACACGCGCATGGTAATGAGCTCGGAGAATCCGAGGATGGCGTTCAATGGCGTTCGCAGCTCGTGGCTCATGCTTGCGAGGAACTGCGATTTAGCGCGGTTTGCGCTCTCCGCGCGCGCACGTGCCGACTGTGCGTCGGCAAGCGCGATTTCGAGGCGTTCGATCAGGTCCTTCTTCTCTTCCCGCAAGAGGAGCATGCCGCGCGAAACGTCATGGTACACATGCGCCATGTAAAGGAGGAACGCGATGTATACGAGCGAGATGATGCACAAAGTGTCGTAGACCATCCCGCCCGATCGCAGCGGCGTCAGCACCATCGCCGGCCCGTACACCAGAAATGCCGTGAGCGTGACCCACGAGCTCGCGCCTGCCAGCACACAATTGCCGGCGATCGTCGAGCCGAGCAGGAGCAGGATGAGAACGTGATCGAAGTCGTTGTCCGGCACCCACAGCAGGATTGCGAGGCTGCCCCACGCCAGTTCGATTGTCACAAAGGCAACGCAGAAAATGGCGGTCCATCGGGCGGGGGAATTCAACCGTTCACTCCGCGAAAATTTTCGCGCCACGAAGTGGAGAGGAATTACAGCGGCGAACACGAGGCCGCACCAGACGAACAAAACACCGTGCGGCACCCACTGCGAGAACATGACGCTTATGAGTGACGCCAACAGCGGCATCATGACGAAATTCGGCTTCAGATTGTTCGAGACGATTTGCAATTCAGCAAAGGCGAGCCGGGACTTGTCGTACGAACTGGCCATGCCGCAGTTTCGCCTGTCCGCGCCATGCAAGAGGCAATGGCTTCCCGTCACGACCGAGCGCGAGAGACCAGTTTGGCAGCAAGGAGTTAACGCGAACCTTCCCCGGGAGCCCTCGGTAACTACCTAGGGTCAGTTGCCGGCGTGATCGACAGCCGAAGCAGGGTCGGCGAAAAACCCTGACGTCACGCCTGTTTCATCAGGTGCGCGCGGCCGTTGACACGTGGCGGGCGCGGATCGAAGCCTTGGCGGGAACGGCGGCGGTTATGGCTCTGACAATTCCCTTCACGTCCAAACCGGCTTCGGCATATTGCGCCGCCTGGTCGTCGTGGTCCTGCAGGCGATCCGGCAGCGTGAGCGCGCGGATCGTCAGCCCGCGATCCAGCAGGCCAGCGTTTGCCAGATAATGCAGTACCTGCGAGCCGAAGCCGCCGGCCGCTCCTTCTTCCACCGTGAACAGCGCGTGATGATGGCGGATAAGGTCGTTGACCAGATCGGTGTCGATGGGCTTCGCAAAGCGCGCATCGGCGACGGTGCAGGAAATGCCCTGTTCGTCCAGCAATGACGCAGCCTCCAACGCCGCGGTGAGGCGCGTGCCGAGACTGAGAATCGCGATGTCGTCGCCTTCGCGCAAGATTCGTCCCTTGCCGATTTCGAGAATCTTCGATTTTTCCGAGGATGCGATGCGCGCGACGTCGCCGCGCGGATAGCGCAATGCGATCGGGCCTTCGTCATAGGCCGCGGCTGTCGCGACCATATTGGTCAGTTCGCTTTCGTCCGCCGCCGCCATGACGACCATGCCGGGAAGGCAGCCGAGATAAGCGAGATCGAAACTGCCCGCATGCGTGCAACCGTCCGCGCCGACGAGGCCGGCGCGGTCCATGGCGAAGCGAACCGGCAATTTCTGGATCACGACGTCATGCACGACCTGGTCATAGGCGCGCTGCAGGAACGTCGAATAGATTGTGCAGAACGGCTTGAAGCCTTCCGTCGCCATTCCGGCTGCGAACGTGACTGCGTGCTGCTCGGCAATGCCCACGTCGAACATGCGGTCGGGAAAGCGCTTCTCGAACAGATCGAGCCCCGTGCCCGAGGGCATCGCGGCCGTGATTGCGACGATCCTGGGATCGATCTCGGCCTGTCGAATCAATTCTTCGGCGAAGACGGTCGTATAGGTGGGGACGCCGCTTTTTGCCGCCGATTGTTTGCCGGTTGCGACTTCGAACTTTCCGACGGCGTGGCCTCTGTCGGCCGAACCGGCCGCAGGCGCATACCCGTGGCCTTTTTCGGTAACGATGTGCAGCAGCACCGGCCCGCCGTCTTCTTCGTCGCGGATTTCTTCCAGCGCGGCGATCAATCCATCGACGTCATGGCCGTCTATGGGTCCGACGGTGCGCATTCCAAGCTTTTCGAAGATTGTGCCGGTGCCCGACATGGCAGCCGTCATGCCATTCAGATGTTTGTTGAGTGCGCCGCAGGCCGGAGCGATCGACATGTTGTTGTCGTTGAGGATCACCAGCAGCCGCGAATTGCGCGCGCCGGCGTTGTTGATCGCCTCGTAGGCCATACCTGCGCTCATCGCGCCGTCGCCGATCACGGCAATGACGTGATTGTTGCCGCCGGCCAGATCGCGCGCGACGGCCATGCCGAGGCCGGATGAAATCGAGGTGGAAGAATGCGCTGCGCCGAATGGGTCGTATTCGCTTTCCGCGCGTTTGGTGAAACCCGAAAGCCCACCCCCTTTGCGCACGGAGCGCATGCGGTCGCGCCGGCCGGTCAGGATCTTGTGCGGATAGGCCTGATGGCCGACATCCCAGATCACGCGATCGTCTGGCGTGTTGAACACGTAATGCAGCGCGACTGTCAGCTCGATCACGCCGAGACCCGCGCCGAAATGCCCGCCCGTGACGGACACGATATTGATTAGTTCGTTACGCAATTCTTCCGCAACCGCACCCATCTGGCTCTTGCCGAGCTTGCGCAGATCGATCGGTTCCCGAATCTTGTCCAGGAGTGGAAATTCAGCCTTCACCGATTGCAAACTCATGAAGTCTCCAAATTGGTGTCGTATGTGAACGGAACGAACATCGGTTTCACGATTCGCGATTGAGAAGAAACATCGGCAATTCCTGAAGCTGCATCGCAGCCTCGCCGTAAGGTGCTACGGTCGAGGCGGCGCGGCGTGCGAGCGTTTCGGCCTTGGCGCGCGCGGCTTCGATTCCCAGAAGAGACACAAGCGTGGCCTTGCCCTGGTCCCTATCCTTACCGACTGTCTTGCCGGCTTTCTCCACCGTGCCCAGTTCGTCGAGCAGGTCGTCGGTGATCTGAAAGATAAGACCGATATCGCGGGCATAGCTGCGCAGACGATCTTCGTCTGTTTGTCCGGCTTGGCCCAGGATCGGCCCGGCGACGCAGCAGAACTCGAACAGCGCGCCCGTCTTCAGTTGCTGCAGCAGAATCACTTCGTCGGTTCCGAACGCGCCGGTTGGCGCCAGCATGTCGATCATCTGGCCGCCGATCATGCCGTCGCTGCCGCCGGCCTTGGCCAGTTCCAGCACCAGCCGGCAGCGTACGTCGGCCGAATCGTGTGTCGCAGGCGCAGACAGAATCTCGAATGCGGATGTCAGAAGCGCGTCGCCCGTAAGCACTGCCGTCGCTTCGCCAAACGCCTTGTGCGTGGTGGGCCGGCCCCGGCGCAGATCGTCGTCGTCCATGCAGGGAAGATCGTCATGCACCAAAGAATAGGTGTGCACCGCCTCGATGGCGGCTGCGGTGCGCGCGGCCCATTCCGGGTTCACGCCGAACAGTCCCGCACTCTGCAAAACGAGAAACGGCCTGAGTCGCTTGCCGCCTGCGAAAATCGCATAGCGAGTCGCTTCGTGAATGCGTGCGTGCAAGCCGCCGGGTTGCGGCAATATGCGTTCAAGGACCGCTTCCGTAATTTCCGCGGAACGTGACAGTGCCGTAATGAATCTTGAGGATTGCGCCTCAGGCGTGGTGACCGATTGTTTTTGTTTGGTCGAATTCATCGCGTCTGGTCCCGGTCGCGCCGGCATGGTTTGCCGAATATCATGTTATCTTGCCAGCGCAAGGGGCGGTTTTGCCAGCTTTATGATGTGATCCATGACGGCGCATAAATGTTTTGGATTGAACGGGAAATTTCGGACATCTGCCGGAATATTGCGCATTTCAACTCCCCTTTCGCACATATTTTCACCCCCAGCGGCTTTAACTCGCGAATCGACGATTTGGTGCCGCGGCCCTTTGCAAAAATAGCGGTTGCGAGACCTTCGAAGTTTCTCGAAACTCCGCGCTCCATCGTTATGCAGGGGGCAAGTCGTTTGGACTCGTGCGCAGAACGCAATGGAGGGAGTTGTCGATGCGCGTAGTTCTTGCACAGCCTCGTGGGTTTTGCGCCGGTGTGGTCCGGGCCATCGACGTCGTCGAAGGCGCACTCGAGCAATTCGGCGCGCCTGTCTATGTGCGTCATGAAATCGTTCACAATCGGCACGTGGTGGAGGCGCTGAGGAACAAGGGTGCGCGATTCGTGGAGGAGCTGAACGAGGTCCCCGACGGCGCAGTGACGATTTTTAGCGCGCATGGCGTGTCCCAGGCCGTGGTTAACGATGCGGCGGCGCGCCAGCTGCCGGTGATTGACGCGACATGCCCCCTCGTCTCCAAAGTGCACAGCCAGGGCAAGCGCTATGTCGCGAGCGGCCGCACGCTGGTCCTGATCGGCCATGCGGGTCACCCGGAAGTGGAAGGGACCATGGGCCAGGTCGGAGGACCGACCTATCTTGTGTCGTCCGAAGCCGACGTGGCGGCGCTCGATCTGCAGCAAGACGCCAAAATCGCTTATGTCACCCAGACTACGCTCAGCATCGACGATACCCGTTCGATTATTGGGGCTTTGCACCGGAAATTTTCCGATGTGGTCGGCCCCAATACGTCCGATATCTGCTATGCTACGCAAAACCGGCAAACTGCCGTCCGCGAGCTCTCCAAGATCGCGGACATCGTGCTTGTCGTGGGCGCCAAGAATAGCTCGAATTCGAATCGGCTGCGGGAGATCGGTTTTGAAAACGGTGTGCCGAGTTATCTGATTGCGGACGCCAGCGAACTCGATGTTACGTGGCTCGAAGGCAAGCATGTGATCGGATTGACGGCCGGCGCCTCGGCACCGGAGAAGCTGGTACAGGAAGTGATCGAGCGTTTGCGCAAACTGGACGGCGCACTGGAAGTTGCGGAATTGGACGGCAAGAAGGAACACATTACCTTCCGCTTGCCCGCGGAACTGAGAGCCTGATTCGGTCGGCGCGGCCGTCGAGAATGGAGTTACAAAGTGGGCATACCTTTCAAGCAGGCGGCCAAAATTGGCAGTTACGCCGTCAAGCAGCATCTCCTGGGCCGCAGCCGCTATCCGCTCGTCCTGATGCTGGAGCCGTTGTTCCGCTGCAATCTCGCCTGCGCGGGATGCGGCAAGATCGATTATCCCGACGAGATCCTGAATCAGCGCCTGTCCTTCGACGAGTGTATGGAAGCGATCGACGAGTGCGGCGCGCCAGCGGTTTCGATCGCAGGTGGCGAGCCGCTTCTGCATCGCGACATGCCCCGCATCGTCGAGGGCTTTATCGAGCGCGACAAATTCGTGATCCTGTGCACCAACGCGCTGCTGCTGGCCAAGAAGATCGACGACTACAAGCCGCATCCCAATTTCAGCTGGTCGATCCATCTCGACGGCGACAAGGGGATGCACGACCATTCCGTCTGCCAGGAAGGCGTCTACGACAAGGCCGTCGAGGCGATCAGACTTGCGAAGTCCAAGGGCTTCCGCACGCAGATCAACTGTACTTTGTTCGGCGGCGCCGATCCGGAACGCACGGCGAAGTTTTTCGACGACGTAACGGCCATGGGCATCGACGGGATCACGATCTCGCCGGGCTACGCGTATGAGCGCGCGCCCGACCAGGAGCATTTCCTCAATCGCGAGCGCACCAAGAAGCTGTTCCGGGACATTCTCGGCCGCGGCAATGGCGGCAAGAACTGGGAGTTCACCCAGTCCGATCTGTTCCTCGATTTCCTTGCGGGCAACCAGACCTATGAATGCTCGCCCTGGAGCATGCCGCTGCGCTGCGTGTTCGGCTGGCAGAAGCCCTGCTATCTGCTCGGCGAAGGCTACGTCAAAACCTTCAAGGAATTGATGGAAGGCACGGAGTGGGAGAAATACGG
>Ga0302324_100023952_pt1 | contig 11786 bp, 7 predicted proteins | sample Palsa_T0_1_FD_201949 | JGI IMG/M metagenome (GOLD analysis project Ga0302324, IMG submission 201949) | Peat permafrost microbial communities from Stordalen Mire near Abisko, Sweden - Palsa_T0_1 | ecosystem: Environmental > Terrestrial > Soil > Palsa > Peat permafrost | place: Sweden: Abisko... | reverse complement strand
TGCGCTGACGCGGGCAAAGGCACGACGGGCGCCGATTCAAGTGGCGCAACGCTGGTCATCGTCATCGAGGAGAGCGGCGCTGCTGTTTGCGTCGTGATCGGCTCCGAGGTGGAGGGCGGTGGCGCCAGGGGGTGATTGTGCGAGCTGTGCACCGGCACCATGATGGCGGTGACCACCACCGCTGCAGCAAGCGGCACGAGCCAGAGCATGCGCGCCGTGCGCACGGCGCCGTGGGAAGGGGCGATGCCTGCCACCGTTTGGACAGAGGGCGAGCTCACGGTGTCTGCGATGTCATCCGCCAAGCCCTGTTCGATTCGTTTGAGCTGGACCGTTTTCGTCTCGAGAGAATCGCTCGAGATGTGCGTCACCCATGCGCCCACATCGCGCGCGCTCGCGCGCTCGCCCGAGGCTTCGAGAGCGAGAGCCATGTCGCGCGCGGTGGCGAAGCGCGCACCGGCGCTCCGCGAAACCGCCCGCATCACGACGTCATCGAGGAGCGGTGGAACCTCCGGACGCAGGGAGCTCGGACGTGAGATCTGCGCATCGAGCGACTTCGTGACGATCTCGAGAAACGACTCACCCGTGAAGAGCCGCCCTCCCGTCAGCATCTCCCACAGGCAAACTCCCACGGCGAAGACGTCGGACCTCCGGTCGACCTGGCCGCGCATTTGCTCGGGCGCCATGTAGCCGGCCTTGCCCTTGACCGCTTGGTTGCTGAACTTCTCCGCGAGGCGACCCTCCGCTTTGGCAATCCCGAAGTCGGCGACGTGCGCGACGCCGTCGGTGCCGACGAGCACGTTCTGCGGCGACACGTCCCGATGGACGATCTGCAGCGGCTCGCCCGCTTCGGACTTCGCTTCGTGCGCTGCGTGAAGTCCCTCGAGCACCTCGATCATCACCGAGAGGACGACGCCGATGGGCGCTTGCTCTCCACGCTCGCGCATGGTGCGAAGGAGCCGCGAGAGTGACTCGCCATGCACGTACTCCATGACGAGAAAGAGCTCGCCGGCGTCTTGGACGACGTCGAGCGTGGCGACGACGTTCGGGTGCCGAATGCGTGAGACGAGGCGTGCTTCGTCGAGAAACATCGCGCGAAACGACGCCTCTTGCGCGTAGTGCGCGTGTAGCATCTTCACGGCGACCATCCGCGAGAAGCCCCCCTCGCCGCGCATGCGCGCCAAGTACACCGTCGCCATCCCCCCCGCTGCGACTTCGTCGTAGAGCGTGTAGCGGCCGACTTGTCTTCCCAAGCCATCCGTAGAGTACCACGTTCGGAACGCTGCGGTTGGGCGGGGCGTGGGGTGAAAGCTCCGCGCCCGCCCGATGGCTTACGCTAAAAGTCTTCTGGCTTGTCGATCTCGACCACGCTCGTTCGTCGCGTGATCGAACCCCCAGAGGAGAACCCATGAAATATCTGACGTTCATCCGTCATTCCGAGTCCTATCGCGAGTCCGCGCCACCGTCGGCGCTGATGGAGGCGATGGGCAAGTTCATCCAGAAATCTTCCAAGGACGGCACGCTCGTCGACACGGGCGGCCTGCTTCCGAGCAAAGACGGCGTCCGCGTACGGCTCGCTCAGGGCAAGATCAGCGTGATCGACGGGCCGTTCTCCGAGACGAAAGAGGTCATCGGCGGCTGGGCCATCCTGAACGCGAGCACGAAGGCCGACGCCATTCGCATCGCAACCGAGTTCATGGAGCTCCACCGCACGCACTGGCCTGAGTTCGAAGGCGAGTCCGAGGTGCGCCCCATGTTCGACCCCGGCATGGGCCCGAAAGGAGCTGCGTGATGCGCGTCATGGTGTTCGTCCCGGGAGACAAGAACTCCGAAGCGGGCAAGATGCCGAGCGAAGAGCTCGTCGGCAAAATGATGAAGTTCAACGAGGACCTCGTGAAGGCCGGCGTGATGCTGGCGGGAGACGGCCTCACACCACTGTCGAAAGCCAAGCGCGTGAAGTTCTCGGGCTCGCAGCGGACCGTCGTCGACGGGCCGTTCGCAGCGTCGAAGGAGATCATCGCGGGCTATTGGATCTGGCAGGTGAAGTCGATGGAAGAAGCCGTCGAGTGGCTCAAACGTGCGCCGTTCGACGGCGGAGTCGAGGTCACCCTTCGCCCCATCTTCGACCCTGAGGACTTCGGCAAGGAGCTCACACCGGAGCTCCGCGCGAAGCAGCAGCAGCTGCAAGCCGAAGCCGAGCGGCTGCGCAAGTCGTAGTCTCGTCGGAGGAACATGACGGCCACGCGCAAAGCGGTCGAGGCGGTGTGGCGGATCGAGTCTGCACGTCTCATCGGCGGTCTCGTGCGCATCGTCCGCGACGTCGGGCTCGCCGAGGACCTCGCGCAAGAAGCGTTGGTCACTGCGATGGAGCGTTGGCCCACGGCTGGGATCCCCGAGAACCCTGGCGCGTGGCTCATGGCCAGCGCGAAGAATCGCGCCATCGATCAGCTCCGGCAGCGGCAGATGCAGGACCGTAAACACGACGCAATCGAGGCGGCGGGCCTGCCCGTCACGGGCACTGATCTCGAAACGGCCATCGACGAGAACGTCGGCGACGACCTGCTCCGGCTCATGCTCATTGCCTGTCACCCCGTCCTTTCGATGGAGGCACGCGTCGCGCTCACGCTGCGCCTCCTCGGTGGGCTGACGACCGACGAGATCGCCCGCGCCTTCCTGTTGCCCGAGCCGACGATCGCCCAGCGCATCGTGCGAGCAAAGCGCACACTCACCGAGGCGCGCGTCCCTTTCGAGGTGCCGCGGGGCGCGGACCTGCCCGTGCGCCTGTCATCCGTGCTCGAGGCTGTCTATCTGATCTTCAACGAGGGTTACGCCGCGACCAAAGGCGACGACTGGACGCGTCCCGAGCTGTGTGAGGAGGCGCTGCGGCTCGGGCGCATCCTCGCTCAACTCGTTCCCGAGGAAGCCGAGGTGCATGGGCTCGTCGCGTTGATGGAGATCCAGGCGTCGCGTCTGCGGGCGCGCGTCGGCCCCTCTGGTGAGCTCGTTCTCCTCTTGGATCAGGACCGCACGCGGTGGGATCAGCTCTTGATTCACCGCGGGCTCGCCGCTCTCGCTCGCGCCGAGGCGCTCGAGCAGCCGCTGGGTCCTTACACGGTGCAGGCCGCGATCGCTGGCTGCCATGCTCGAGCGCACACAGCCGCCGAAACGGATTGGAACCGCATCGTCGCGCTCTATGACGCTCTCGTAGAGCTCACGCAATCGCCTGTCGTCGCGCTGAATCGGGCCGTGGCCGTATCGATGGCTTTCGGGCCCGCGGCCGGGCTCGAGCTCGTCGACGCGCTCGTCAACGAGCCGGCGCTCGCGTCCTACCACCTGCTACCCAGTGTCCGGGGCGACTTCCTCGCGAAGCTCGGTCGTAACGACGAGGCCCGCAAGGAGCTCGAGCGAGCGGCTGGCTTGGCACAGAACGCGAGGGAGCGAGACTTGCTCCTTTTGCGAGCCAAAGCATGCGAGACGCGACCGCTGTCATAGGTCTACTATGACGTCATGGCGATCCGTCGTGCTGCTGCCTTCGGCTTGGTGACCGCGGTTGTGTTCGTGGCGTGCCTCGCCGAGTGCGGAGGCGGGGGCGGCTCTTCGGCCGATGGTGGCCACGGCGACTCCACGATCGGCAACCCGTTCGGCGACGGCGGCGCTCCGATCACCTCGCTCACCATCCAACCGCAGAACCCGACCGTTCCGGTCACGATCACGAACGGCGCAGTCTCGACGATGCCGATCACGTTTACCGCGCTCAGCGGGACCCTCGTCGTCCCCGCGTCGTTCTCACTCGATCATGGTGAGCTCGGTGTGCTCGTAGCCGGCACCGGCGTCTTCACTGCGTCCGGCAATCAAAGTGGCGTCGGCACGGTCACCGCGTCGGACTCGAACGGGGTTGCGGCCGACGGTGGGCCTGTGTCCGCGACGACGAGCCTGACGGTGACGATCGCGATGTCGCAGAACGGGAAACCACCGGCGGGCGACGCTGGCGGAGGCAACTCGCTCGGCGGCAACAACGGAGTCGGCGGCAACGACTACGGCGGCCCAGTCGACCCCACGACGAAGACCGTGCTCGACGGGCCGGCCACAGCGCCGAGCAGCGCGCAGGAGCTCGGGTTCCTCTACCCGTACGACAAGACGGTGTGGCCGCAGGGCGTCCTTGCGCCGCTGCTCCAGTGGCAGTCGACGCACGCGAGCGCGACGACCGCGGTCAAGATCCACCTCTCGGAGATGGGCTTCACCTTCGACGGCTATTATGCCGGCCCCGGTTTCGTGAACGAGCCCATCGACGAAGCTGCGTGGAGCAAGGCGCTCTACGGCAACCAGGGCGATCCCCTCGAAGTCGACGTCACGATCACGGACGGGACGACCGCGTGGGGCCCGATCACCGAGCACTGGAACGTCGCCGGCGGCGTGCTGCAAGGCACGGTCTATTACAACTCGTACAACTCCCAGCTCTCGGGGAGCGGCAACGGAGCTGTCCTCGCGATCCAGCCTGGCGCCATCTCGCCGTCGCTCGCGATACCCGGTAGCGACACGGACTGCCACGTCTGCCACGAGGTCTCGAGCAACGGCGGCACCCTCTTCATGATGGACCACACGTACACGACCGAGGGCTCGTACGACCTCACGATGAGCGGCGCGCAGATTCAAAGCTACGTGGGCACCAGCACCGCAGCCGACGGCACCTCGAACAGCGCCAAGTTCGTATGGTCGGGGGTCTACCCCGATGGCACGTTCGCGATGACGAGCTCGACGCACACGGTCGTCTACACGACGCTCGACTCGGATCTCTACCGCCGCGACACCGCCAATCACGTGACCTACGGCGGGGCCATCACCGAGACGGGGTGGACGAGCGCCGTCACCCAAGCCATCACGCCGTCGTTCTCGCCCGACGGCGCGCACCTCGCGTTCAACTTCTGGACGGGGCCTGGTGACGGCACCACCGTCGCGCGCAGCGGACACTCGCTCGACATGATGGACTTCGACTGCGGCCAAGGCACGGTCGACGGCGGCGCACCGTCGCAGTGCGGAGGCACCACGTACGCGTTCTACAACTTGCGCGAGCTCTACTACGACACGACGCGCTACGTCGGGTGGCCCGGCTTCACGCCAGACTCGAAGGGCATCGTGTTCCACAACGCCGTCCAGAGCGGCTCGAGCGGCTGGGCCGACGATCAAATCTCCACATGGGACGGTGCGGAGGCCGAGCTCTGGTACACGGATCTCAACCCGATGCCTCAGCCCCTCCGGATGAACTGGCTCGACGGCCTCGATGGTACGAGCACGAGCTATCTCCCCACCAACACGAACCACCCGAACGACACCATCCTCAACTACGAGCCGACGGTGAACCCGATCGCGTCGGGTGGTTACTTCTGGGTCGTCTTCACGTCACGCCGGATGTACGGCAACGTCGCGGCTGGCGATCCGTACAGCGGGTACACGGGAGCTCCGATTCCGAAGAAGCTTTGGGTCGCCGCGGTGGACATCAACCCGACGCCAGGGACCGATCCTTCTCACCCTGCGTTCTACTTGCCGGGTCAGGAGCTCAACGCGGGTAACTCGCGTGGCTTCTGGGTCGTCGATCCGTGCATGGCGAACGGCAACAGCTGCGTCACGGGCGACGAGTGCTGCAACGGCTTCTGCCGCCAAGACGCCGACGGCGGTGGCCTCGTCTGCTCGAACAACCCTGGCGGGTGCGCGCAACAATACGAGGCGTGCACGACGGACTCGGACTGCTGCGGAGGCGGGACGCAGTTGACGTGCGTCAACGGGCACTGCGCCCAGAAGAGCCCCAACTAGACGGGCCATGCACGGCGCGATCATCACACGCACGAATTGATCACGCGACCATGCACGAATCGATCGTGGTTGGGTGGAAGCGAACGCTGAAAAGCCCTCCCTGACCGTCGAGCACACGCCTTGCACTGCATCGACGTGGAGGCTGCGATGCAATCCAAATCCTTTTGGTTCCTTCTTTCTTTCCTCTTTGCGTGCGGTGGTGGTGTCAGCGGTGCACCCAACACCGAGTCCGACGCGGGCAACAACGCGGACGTCGGCCCACCCCAGAACGGGAACGACGCGGCGACCCAGCCGCCGACGAACGACGCATCCAGCGACAACGTCGATGGTGGCGGCCCGATGGACTACACGGCACCCACCGACGTCAACGCACACGCCTACTCCGTGCTCGCGGCTCCCGCAGAGAACATTCCATCGACGGACCCCGATTTCATACACACCAGCAGCGGAGGGATTTGCAACAAGCGATCTCACGTGCTTCATCCGCGCGACTGGCCCAAGCCTCTGGTCCCAAATCTCCTCGTCGTTTCCCGAGGTGACGGGCGCGGTTGGATTCGCGACGGACGCGTGGACGTCCGCATCATCGCCGCCACGCGGCGAAACCTCGATCAAGAGGTGCAGGCCGGGCATTTTCGTGACGACCTTTTCTTCCGACTGGCCGTCGGACGCGTCGAGCTGCCACCGCTTCGCGAGCGCACGGGCGACATCGCGCTGCTCGCGCACCATTTCTGGAAGGTGCTCGGCGGCGAAGGCGCGTTGCTCTACGATCTCCAACGCCGCTATGAAGGGTACGCATGGCCGGGAAACGTGCGGGAGCTTCACAACGAGATCGCACGTCGCATCGAAGTCGGTGATGTCGAAGTTCCCGCGCCGAGGCCCAGCCAACGACCCGGCGCGCCCACGCGTGATTACGTCGACGAGGTCGTCGCGCAGAAGCTCCCCTTCACGCGCGCTCGCGACCGCGTGGAGGAAGAGTTCGTGCGACGCTACGTCGAGAACGCATTGCGCGAGCATGACGGCAACATCACGCGCGCGGCAGGCATCGCGCTACGCTACTTCCAGGTACTTCGCGCACGCCAGTCGCGCAAGCGGTGAAATTTCATGAACGAGACGAACGCCGAGCAGGTGCAGCAGGATGACGGGCGCGTCGAGCTGCGCCCTGAAGCACTCGCGAGCCTCGAAAGCTCGCCGATCTACAACCACGATCTCGCGCCCACGCGCATCGCCCAGCGCACGTGGACCACATACACGTTCGCCGCGCTGTGGGTCTCGATGGCCCACTGCATTCCGACGTACAAGCTCGCGGCAGGGCTCATCACCCTCGGGATGAACTGGTGGCAGGCGCTCGTCACCATCCTCATCGGCAACCTCATCGTGCTCGTCCCGATACTCGCGAACTCCCATCCGGGAACGAAGTACGGCATTCCGTTCCCGGTCTTCGCGCGCGCGGCATACGGCATCTACGGTGCGAACCTGCCCGCTGTGATGCGCGCGCTCGTCGCGTGTGGGTGGTTCGGGATCAACGCGTGGATTGGCGGGCAGGCTCTCCAGACGTTCTTTCGCGCGCTATGGGCAGGGTGGCCCACGCTCCTCGGTGAAGGGCTCGTGGGCGGCCACCTTTTGACGGAGTGGGTGAGCTTCGCGCTGTTCTGGGCGATCAACATCTTGATCGTCGTCCGCGGGATGGAGCTCCTGCGCAAGGTCGAGAACCTCGCCGCACCGTTCGTCCTCGTCATGACGGCGCTCCTCGTGACGTGGGCGATCACGAAAGCCCACGGCCTCGGGCCCATCGTCAGCGGTCACGACGAATTCCCGACGCTCGGTGCCTTCTGGAAGGTGTTCGTACCGAGCGTCACGGCCATGGTCGGGTTCTGGGCGACGCTGTCGCTCAACATGCCCGACTTCACGCGCTTCGGTCGGTCGCAGCGAGAGCAGGCCATCGGCCAGGTGGTCGCGTTGCCGACGACGATGACGGTCTTCGCGGCGATGGGAGTCGTCATCACGAGCGCGTCGGCGGTGATCTACGGCAAGTCGATCTGGGACCCCATCGAGCTCGTCGGGCGCTTCGAGTCGCGCGTCATCGTGGGCATCGCCATGTTCACGGTCGTCGTCGCCACGCTGAGCGTGAACATCGCCGCGAACGTCGTGTCGCCTGCCAACGATTTTGCGAACCTCGCGCCGAAGCACATCTCCTTCAAGATGGGCGGCGTCGCGACGGGCGTCATTGGTGTCGTGATGATGCCGTGGAAGCTCATGGCAGACCCGCGCGGCTACATCTTCCAGTGGCTCCTCGGCTACTCGGGCGGCCTGGGCTCCATCGCGGGCGTCCTCGTGTGCGATTATTGGTTCGTCCGAAAGCGCAGGCTCGAGCTTGCTGACTTGTACAGGCCACACGGTTCGTACCCGAACGTGCGTTGGGCGGGGCTCGTCGCGACGGGCGTTGGGTGTCTGCTCGCGTGGATCGGGCTCGTCGTGCCGCCGCTGCGCCCGATGTTCGACTACGCGTGGTTCGTCGGCGCCCTGGGCTCGGCGGGGACGTACTTCGTCTGGTCGAAGCTGAGTTGAGCGCGCTCGTCGTTCCGTCGAAGGCGTTCAAGCGGCTCGTCAATCCGAGGCGAGAGAATCCGCTCGCTCCGCCTCGCCCCGCCGACGCGGCCAATGACTTCGCTAGCGCAAAACAAAAATGGGGGGCGGCGCGCGACCACTGGCAAGGCGGGTGGTCTCGGCGCAAGGATGCCCGTGTCGAGCTGGAGAACGCCGTCGATGCACTGTTCGAGTCGAATGATCTTCCGGCTGCGCTGAACCTCGATCTCTTCGCCGCAGCCGAACGCGTCCTCCACGGGAGCGCATCGATCATTGCCCTCGTCAGCGCGCGCTTCGGCGCGCTCGCAGCCCTTCGCGTGAAGGTCCGCTCACTCGATTGGGTCGTCGCGAGCGGACGCGAGAAGCAGACCTGGTGGTGGATGCTTCAAGAGGCGAAAGCCACCGTCCCCCACATGGTGGACGCCGGTTGGCGGGCCGTTCGCAACGCGTGCTGCCTTGCGGATTCGTCGTCGTACGCCGAGGCAAGAGACGCGGCCGAGACGATTCGGCTCATGCAGCCCGAGATCGTCAAGCGCGTGCCCATCGACTTCGCTTTCCCGAACGAAGAGAGCTGGAGCGCGAACGACATGCGCGCCATCTTGGTGAGCCCCGACTTCGCGAAGCTCACCTACCTCAGCGCTCCGCTCTTCGCGTCGCTCACGGACGAGGACGTTTGCACGCAGTTTCTCCGGAAGGCGGGAGGACGCCAGGCGATCGCAACGCTTCGCCACTCATGCGATGTCATCGCCGCCATGCCAGCGCCTGCGGCGACGCGGGTGTTACTGTTGCAAACCGAGGTTGCTCTCAGCGCCAAGCATTATGACGAGACGGAGCTCACCAAGCTCGCCTGTGCGCTCACGTCGATCGAGAGCGAGGCGATGGCGCGGGGTCTCGCAAAGTACGTTCGTCACGCACGCTTCGAACGGTATGTGGCTTCGTACTTCGAGGAGCACGGCACCCTCGCGCGCGGCGCGCTCGCTGATGCGGCGAGTGGCAAGAGCCTGATGGCAGACGCGGCGCGACACCTTCTCCAGGGACACGACCGAGCGAGCGCACCCGATGGCACGGGCGTGCTTGCGCTCGACGACGCCCCGCGGGTGCTCCGTGACGTCGGATGGATGCGACGCGCTCCCCGGCGCGTGCTCGCCCTAGAGCGGTTGCCGTGGTTCGAGACGATCGCGTGGGCGGAAGGGGAGAAGGAGACCATCGCGGCGACGCCGGCCGTGACGGGGCAGCGGAGTCATGTTCGTCCGATCGACGACACCGAGCTCGCCGAGTTCGATGCGCTCCCCGAGGCCCAGAAGTACGTCGACGTCTGGCCGCGGTGGAACAACAAGCAGTGGACGTTGCTCGAGCTACCCGACGATCGCCGCCTCGACCTCTGGAGCCGCGGAAAGGCGCGCCTCTATCATCGACCACCATGCTTCATGCTCGCGTGTTACGGCGCGCAGACACTGGACGGGCTCTACGCTCGCGATCCCTTCGAAGCGTTCGACGATCGCGTCTTCGTCACATGTCTTCGCGTCGACTCTCCGCGATCGGCACTCGTGTGCGCCCGCGCCAGCGGGAGACGTCGCACGTGGCGCAAGCGCGCCAAAGCGTGGCTTTGCGACCACAGCGAGGCTGCGGCCATCGGGCTCATCCCCATCGCCCTCGGTCGCGAGAGTCGAGCGCGACGCGCGACGCTCAAGGCCCTCCGTTACCTCGCACACGAGCGGCCCGAAATCGTCCGTGAGGTTGCGGGACGTTACGGCGACACCGCTCGTGACGTGGTGGTCGACCTCGTCTTCGGCGACCCACTGATGCGCATCGATGCGCGTGGGCAGCCTCCCGGTTGGGTGCGAATCGACGCCTTGCCTGTTGTCGCGACTCGTGATGGCCGCCCGCTCCCACGCGCGATGGTTCGCACGCTGGTCGACATTCTCCGCGCGCGCGGCAACGACGTGCCCTACGCGGGCATCGCGATGCTCAGAGAGGAGCTCGATCAGCGGTCGCTCGCTGATCTCTCGTGGGCGCTCTTCATGACGTGGATCCTTCACGGCCGAAAACGCGTGCACGAATGGATGGCGCAATCCCTCGCAGCGTTCGCGAACGAGGACACCGTCGTGCGGCTCGCGCCGTACGCTCGCGAATGGGCCCACGCCGATCCTCGAGCGTGCATCACCCTCGTCGACGTCTTTGCGGCCATCGGAACCGAGCCTGCGACGCTCGAGCTCGTGGCCATCGCCGACGCAGCGCGAGCGCCGATCCTGATCGAAGCCGTGACGGAAGCGCTCGGTCCGCGGGGCGAGCCCGTGGCCTACCTCGGGCTCGACGAGCGCGGAGAGGCAACGCTCGACCTCGGTTCGCGCACCGTTCGCGTCGTCTTGGACGAGTCGCTGGTCCCACGCGTCGTCACGGACGCTGGACGGCGATTGCCCCAAGTGCCCCGCGCAAACAAGAACGACGACCCCAAACTCGCGGCTCTTGCAGCTCGCCGCTTCAATCGCTTGCGACGCGAAGCGGAGATCGTCGCCAAGACGGGCTTGCGTCGGCTCGAGCGCGACATGCTCGACGGCCACCGCGTGGGTCTGACGGAGCTCGAGACGCGCTTCGTTCACCACCCCCTCCTGCGTCATGCAGCGCGCCGCCTCGTTTGGGAGAGCTTCGCCGACCGCGAAACGGTGACGTTCCGCATCGTGGACGATGGGTCGTATGCAAGCGATCGAGATTTACCCGTCACGCTCGACGTGGGTGCGGAGATCGGCCTCGTCCACCCGATCAACCTCGACGAGGCCGCCCTGCTGCGTTGGGGAACACTGTTCGCTGACTACGAGCTCCTCCAACCGTTCGAGCAGCTCGGCCGCATCACGTTCATGTCGAGCGCTGCCGAAGCAGCTGAGATCCTGAAAGCCCTTCAAGGGGTGACGGTCGAAGCGCGTGCTCTCTTGAGCACCCTCGATGCCCATGGCTGGGCGCGTGTGGCTGGGCGGCGGACTTCGAGTGCGTGGCGCGACATCCGCAGCGGGGTTCGCGCTTCGCTGGTTTATCGGCCTGGCGTCTTCCTCGACAAAGTGCGGGAGGCGCCACCCCAGAAGCTCGGCCCCATCACTTTGAACGTCGATCTGGCGACGTTGACGCGCATCGAGCTCTCCGAGCTCGTACGCACCGCGCACACGCTGCGCGGGTGAGCCAGGTCAGGAACCGCGCGTCCGAGCGTCTCTCAATCAGACGTTCGAGCTGCTCCGGTTCCCGAGAGGCTTCCGCAGGTCAGCTCGTCCCCGCCGCAGTCCAATGCGTCGTTCCAATGGGACGCTGCATCGTGGAAGCGGCACCTTTTCGTGGTGGAGCGATCTCACCACTCTCCCTGATTGGCGCGTGACGCCCACGGCTCGCGTGGTGCGAGCGCGGCGCCGCGC
>Ga0302324_100023950_pt1 | contig 11786 bp, 10 predicted proteins | sample Palsa_T0_1_FD_201949 | JGI IMG/M metagenome (GOLD analysis project Ga0302324, IMG submission 201949) | Peat permafrost microbial communities from Stordalen Mire near Abisko, Sweden - Palsa_T0_1 | ecosystem: Environmental > Terrestrial > Soil > Palsa > Peat permafrost | place: Sweden: Abisko... | reverse complement strand
GGAGGAAATCATGGTGTACTGTCCTGAATGCGAGACGGACCTCGACATCGACGAAGATGAGGTCGATGAAGGCGCGGTCGTCTCCTGCCCGGAGTGCGGAACGGACTTCGAGGTGGTCACGGTGAATCCGGTTGAACTGAAGATAGTGGGCGAAGACGAGATTGAAGATGAGGACGAAGAAGAAGGCGCCGACGAGGAGGATGAGGACGAGGATTGAAGACTCTTGCGCGTCCCCAGTGTTTCGGCGCCTGGTCGCAATGGCTGCGTCTGTGTTGTTTCTGGCGTCTCTCCTAGTCCCGCTGAGCGCGCGGGGTAGTGAGCCCGAGAAGCCAAAGCCTTACGCCCTTATCTTCGGAACGGTCTGGGACCCCGACGGACACGCGCTTTACGGGGTCACAGTGAAGATCCGCCGGGCCGACGACAACAAACCCCGCTGGGAGGTCTATTCCAATCACTCCGGCGAGTTCGCGCAACGAGTGCCTGCCGGCAAGGCCGACTACATCGTCTGGGCCGACGTGAAGGGCTACAAGCTGCCCTCAGGCAAAAAGTTAAAGCCGGGATCCGAAGTAACCGTGCACATCGACAGTGACGAGCGCTCGGACATCAGTCTTCATTTAGACTGGTAATGGTAGCCGTGTGGTCGAAAAATCGGCGACAATGGATTTATGAAGAAGGCGATCATCGCAGCGGGGCTGCTGGTTATCCTGTCGGCGTTGGCCTCCCCGCCATCGCTTCGAGCCCAGCTGTTTGGCCGCGATGCGAAGCAAGAAGACAAGACCCGCCTGCTCACCGGAAAGGTGCTGGATGGCGGCGACAATCCTTTGCCCAACGCGGTCGTGTACCTGACCAACACTCATACCCGGTCAGTGAAGACTTATATCGTTGGCCCGGATGGAGCCTATCGTTTCCCGGCACTCCAGCCCAGCATCGATTACGAAGTCTATGCGCAGTTCAACAACCGCAAGAGCCACACCAAAACGGTGAGCCAATTCGACGATCGTCAGCAGATTTACATCAGTCTGAAAATCAACGCCAAATCCGAAACCAACTAAAACTTAGAGAACACGATGCTGCCACGGCATCAATTTCAGCGGGTGCCTTGCCTCCGCGCGGGAACGCGGCGCCTGGTTGACTCGGATACGCGATCGCGGAAGCGCTGGCGCGGGAGGGCGCGCGGGTCGTTGTGAATGGGCGGACCAAAAAGCGACTCATGCGGACAAGAAAAAAGGCCACCGTTAGGCGTGGCCAGTTTCCGATGTGCGCACTGAAGCTAGTTGCTGTCGCCGCCGGCCCGTTTCCAGGAAATCAAGTCGCCAATAGTTGTGCTGGTTGAGGAAGACGTCGTCGGGTGCTTATAGGACTCGACTTCCTGCCGCGAGGCTTCTTCGCCGACCGCCCGGATGCTCAGGCCAACTTTTTTCTCTTCCTGGTTCATCTTGATGATCTTGAAGTCGAACTCGCCGCCTGGCTCGAGATGCATCGGCTGCCCATTGGCATCGACGGCTTCCGAGTTGTGACACAGACCTTCAATGCCCTCGGCAATCTCGACAAATGCTCCGAAGTTCGCCACGCGCAGAACCTTGCCATGCACGATGTCGCCTACGCGGTGCTGTGCAAAGAATGAATCCCAAACGTCGGGCTGCATCTGTTTCACGCCGAGCGAAAGGCGCCGCTTATCCGGTTCAATGGCCAGGATGACGGCCTTGACCTTGTCACCCTTCTTCAACACCTCGGAAGGATGCTTCACGCGGGTGGTCCAGCTCAGGTTGCTGACGTGCACCAGGCCATCAATTCCATCTTCGATCTCGATGAAAGCGCCAAACTCGGTCAGATTGCGAACACGCCCCTCGACGGTCGCACCCACGGGATATTTGTCATGCAGAGTGTCCCAGGGGTTGGAGGCGAGTTGCCGCATGCCCAGCGATATCCGCCGCTCGGTCGGGTTCACGCTGAGGACGACGCAATCCACCTCGTCGTTGACGTTGACCAGTTTCGACGGATGTTTCATCCGCTTCGACCAGGTCATTTCGCTCACGTGGACGAGGCCTTCAATGCCCTGCTCGAGTTCTACAAAAGCGCCGTAATCGGTGACGCTGATCACGCGGCCGTGGACGTGCGCGCCCACGGGATAGCGGTGCTCCGCATCCAGCCACGGATCCGGCGTGAGCTGCTTGAAGCCCAGCGAGACACGCTGCTTGTCTTTGTCGTACTTCAGGACCTTAACCTGAATCTGGTCGCCGACGTTGACCAGGTCGCGCGGGTGCGTCAGACGACCCCACGACATGTCGGTAATGTGCAGCAGCCCGTCAATTCCACCCATGTCCACAAACGCGCCATACTCGGTCAGGTTCTTAACGATGCCGGTGAGGACGCTGCCTTCTTGCAGATGCTCCAGCGTTTTGCCGCGCTTCTCATTCTGCTCTTCTTCGAGAAGCTGCTTGCGCGAGACTACGATGTTGCCGCGCTTCTTGTTGAGCTTGATGATGGCAACTTCCATCGTCTGGCCCTTCATCCCATCCAAATTCCGGATCGGACGCAGGTCCACCTGCGAGCCTGGCAAGAAGGCGCGCGCGCCCTGAATGTCGATGGTCAGCCCGCCTTTGATGCGCTCCACAACGATGCCTTTGATCGGCTTCTTTTCGTTATAAGCGCGCTCAATCTCATCCCACGAGCGCAGTCGCTGCGCCTTGAGGTGCGAGAGGTTGACGTAGCCTTCTTCGGTTTCGCCCTTCTCCCGCATCACGTCGATCTCGGCGCCGGGCTCGAACTTCGGCTTGCCCTCGTGATCGAGAATTTCGGCAATCGGCACCATGCCTTCGGATTTCGCCCCGATATCGACCACGACGTGGGTCGCGGTGAGTTTCACCACGGTTCCTTTAATCACGTGGTCTTCGCCAACCGCTTCCTCGGTTTCGGTCTCGAAGTGCTCGAGAGCGGCGGCGAAATCATCGCTGCCAGCCGCGGCATTCTCGTGGGCGGAACTCCCGGAGGTATCGCTCTGAAGAGCCTCGAGTGGACGAGAGTCGTTTTCGCGAGGGTCGTTTTCGCGAACGTCGTTTTCGCGAACGTCGTTTTCGCGAGAGTCGGGGGCGGAAGCCAATGGTTCCGCGGATGAGGGTTGCGCGAGCTCGGGTGCGTCTACTACAACCGAGCCGCCGGTGTGATTGTCGTGTGCAGGTGTCATGGTTTCGATGCTGGATTCAAGGTTACGGGCGGTGCTGTCGTCGAACAAGTTCATAGCCTTCGTGTCGACGCGATGGGCCTCGACTCCTGTGGGACGTGGCATAGCGGACGGCTGGCGTGGTCTTTAGGTTGCGTTGAGGCCGACCTGGCGGACGACCCTAGGACAATTCCAGCTGGTTCGAAACCTCGTCCAATAGGGACACTTCGACTATAGCAACCGCTTTGGAACAGTGTCAAACGCCAAAGAGCCCGATTTCGGGCTACGGCCCGAATTTTCATACACTCGCGACATTCCTGCGCTTTTTCTCCTGTTTTGGAATGGTAACCGTTACCATCGCCCCTTGCGCAGCTGGCGACGTGCGGGCAATGGCCCCGCGTTGGCTGCTTCTGCTACCCTCCCCCCATGGATCATCTCTGGACACCGTGGCGCTACGCGTATGTCACCGGCGCCACACTGAAGCCGGGCTGCATATTCTGCGATGCTCCCAAGGAAAGCGACCAGCAGGCGCGCATCGTCCACCGCGGGGCATATTGCTACGTCATTCTCAATACATATCCGTACACCAACGGCCATGTCATGGTTGTCCCTTACGCGCACCTGGATGAACTAGACAAGCTTCCCGCCGATGCCGCCCACGAGATGATGTCCCTGACCCAGCGCATGGAGACGGTTCTGCGCTCTCTCTATAAGCCCGACGGCATCAATCTCGGCATGAATATAGGAAAAGCCGCCGGTGCCGGCGTGGCCGGACACATCCACATGCATATCCTGCCGCGCTGGGTCGCGGACGCGAATTTCCTCAGCGTCGTTGGCGAAACGAGAGTGTTGCCTGAGACGCTGGACGTGACTTGGGAGCGGATTCGGCAAGCATTCTCACTTTAGTTCCCTGCCAAAGAACTCGTCCGTCGCCCCGTACGCCCGAACCCAGCTTTTCCACAGCAGAAATCCGTGGATCTCGTCGGGGAAGATCAGTTCCTCGACGTGCACTTTTTGGGCTCGCAGACGCTGCAAGAGATCGACGGTCTGTGAGAACGGGACATTGCGATCGTCGTCTCCCTGGATGAGCAGCACTGGCGACCTCCACGTTGCAATGGCCGCATTCGGCGACGACTCGAACGCCAGCTTGACGGCGGCATCATGATCGGGCGCATCCGCTGGAATTTCTGACTTGAAGTCCGACCAGTCATGCACGCCATGCAAATCGACTCCGGCGGCAAACATATCGGAATCGTGCGCCAGGCCCATCGCGGTGAGGTATCCGCCGTAGGATCCGCCCCACAACCCGATTCTTTTGGCATCCACATTCGGCAAGGTCTGCAGATATTTCCCGGCCGCCACAATATCTTTGTACTCGGCGCCGCCGCGCGACCCGCCATCTTTCGGTTGGCGAAAGTGCCGGCCATACATAATGCCGGTCCGATAATTGACCGCCAGCACCACATACCCCCGGCTCGCCAGATATTGATTCATCGCGTAAGCGTTGTGGTAGTAGTCCATGTAGTGGAAACCGAGCATCATCTGTCGGATTGATCCACCGTGAATAAAGATCAACGCGCGGCGCGGACCAGTTTGCTTCGGCTCGAATAATTGCCCGTGTATTTCCCAGCCATCGGCGGCCTTGAAGATCACCTGCTTTGGTGTGACCAGTTGGGATGAAGGAAAGTCTGCCGGCAGCGCGGCTTTCGCGATCATCTCGCGGCCCTGGGTTGTGACCACGTAAGGCATTGCCGGAGTCGTGGCCGTGGAACCCAGGCAGACAACCTTCCCCGCGATTTCGAGTGGCGTCCACTCCATGGTCTCGCCGTGGGTCAGGGCTTCCGGCGTGCCGCCCGCAACGGCAACGCGCCACAGATGACGCCGATCCACATCCCGGGGGTCCGTGCCACTCTGATTTGACGAATAGATGACGGAAGCCTTATCGGAACTCAGCGCGGCATCTTCGGTCTCAAATTTTCCTGGAGTCAGCGGCGTGGCAGCGCCACCGGTTGTCGCGACGGAATAGAGGTGGTTCCATCCGTCCTGTTCGGACGAGAAGACGATGCGATTCCCCGCGGCAAATTGAAACGACCCATCTTCGGTCAGCTCGGGCAGCGAATCATCCAGCGCCGGACCGCTCTTCCATATCTCGCGCGCGGAATCGCCGGCGACGTCATAGACCCATACGGACCAGGGCAACGGCAAGAGCGGGATCAGCGGCTGCTTCATCTGCTTGCCCACCAGACGCACGAAGGCGAGCTGGCTGCCGTCGGGCGACCAGCGGGGGAGCAAATCGCGGTCTGCGCTGGGCGACAGATAGCGCAGCGTGCTGCGGCCAAATTCGTAAATGACGACAAAGCTGTGATCGCCGCGATCACTGATGAAGGCAATCTTCTTCCCGTCGGGCGACCATTTCGGCTCCTCGTTGCTGCCGCGCGCGAAAGTGAGCGCTTTGGCCTTTGCATCGCTACCACCGGAAATGGGCGCGATCCAGATTTGCTTCTTTGCCGACCAAACCGCAAACTCACCGCTCGGCGATATCTGGATGTCTTCGCATCCCTCCTCATCGCAGCCCATGTCGCCGAGCAGGCGAGGCTCGCCCTTGTCTACATCCGCCGCCCACACCTGCTGCACGCGCTTTTCGACGCCGCTGGTCGGGTCGGCAATTTCTCCCGCGCTATTGGCCTCACTGCCCCGCGCATAGACGACGGTCCGTCCGTTGGGGGTCAGTTTCAACGCGGCAATCGGCATGCCGTCGTCGCCCGCGTAGTGCGTGACCTGGCGCGCTTCAAAATTTGGCGCGTCCGCAACCCACACGTTGCGCGCCCCCTTGGCCGCAAACACCCAGGCGATGCGTCCGACAGGGTCATTCGAGGGCTGGTCGGCGACGAGATTCGTCGGAAATGGTGAACTCATTACCTGTTCCAGCGAGAAACCATGAACCGCCGTCTGTGCACTTTGCGCGGAACACAGAATCGAAGAAGAGCACAGCAACGAGGCGCAGACAAATGATAGGGCGGACAGAGTTCGAATTCCCATCGCGGCAGAGTACGCGAAAGAAGGCAGGATTGACAACTGTCTGGGCGACCGCGTAATACGCCTTATATGTGGAGGACGGATGTCTCTTCACGTCCAGCGGGGGGCACGCGGATCGCGCCCGGATGGCGGAAATCGGAGGGACCATTGCGGGCAGTCCCAGTAGGCGGCGAGCCTGTATTAGACGCTCGAAGGTAACTTTCAGGCGGGAAAAGTCTGTCAATCGCTGCCCAGAGAACCGCTAAACTAAAGAGGCCCGATTCTTCATGAAGAGATTTGCAGCTATTTTTTTCTTTTGCGCCTTGCCGCTCTTTTGCCAAAGCAACAGCGGCGAATTACGCCTCAAAGTGACCGATCCGGCGGGTCTGGGCGTGAAGACGACGGTTCAGATCGTCAGCGAGGCGAATCAGTATCGCAATTCCCTGGCGACCACCGACCAGGGTATCTTGGATGTGCAGCGCCTTCCGTACGGCATCTATCAGCTCCAAATCAGGCAGCCTGGGTTTGCAGAGATATCTCAGTCTGTCAATATTCATTCCTCATTTCCGATCGAATACACAATTCGACTGCTACTGCCTACGGTGAAACAGGCGGTAAGCGTGAGTGCGGCCAATACCTTGGTTGACCCCGATCAGGCGGGCTCGGTCAATCACGTGGGATCAGACGATATCCAAACCCGGATCAGCTCCATTCCGGGCCGTTCCCTGCAGGACTTGGTGAATTCACAGCCCGGCTGGCTCTACGAAGGCAATGCTGTGCTGCATCCGCGAGGCTCGGAGTATCAGACACAGTTTGTCGTCGATGGCATTCCGCTCACTGACAATCGCTCTCCCAGCTTCGGACCAGCGATGGACGCTGACGACATACAATCGTTGAGCATTTACACCGGAGGCATTCCGGCGGAATACGGCCGGAAAATGGGTGGCGTGGTCGAGGTGAACACGCTGCAGGACTCGCAGCCCGGTTTTCACGGGCAAGTAGTGCTCTCTGGCGGCAGCTTTGATTCGGCCGCCGCCGCGGTGCAGGGACAGTACGTCTGGGGGAAGAATACCTTCGGCGCCAGCGCCAGTGGCAGCATGACGGACCACTATCTGAATCCCGTGGTTCCGGAAAACTTCACCAATGCGGGTACGCTGGGAGTTTTTTCGGTCAACTACGAGCGCGCCTTGACGCCGAAAGATCGTTTACGGTTTATCGTCCGTCACGAACTCGCGCGTTATGAAATTCCCAATGAACTGGTCCAGGAAAATCCGCAGCTGCTACCCGATGTCTGCCCACCCGGGGATACGCCTGGTACCTGCCAGCCTGCGCCTCCGCCGGGAACGCCTTCCCAACTTCAGACCGCCGACAATTTTGAGACGATGGGCAGCGCTTCCTATCAGCACATTTTCTCGCCCAACGTTCTCATTGACGTCCGCGGAATGGGGCGCGACAGCTCCAACGACTTCTATTCCAATCCCTACTCCTGGCCGGTCATTGTTTTCCAGCACAATGACTTTAAGGAAGCATATTTCAACAGCTCGATCTCCATTCACCGCGGCCATCACGAATGGAAAGCCGGCGCTGAGTCCGACAGCATCTTCCTTCACGAAAATTACAGCGATATCATCACCGCCAACCCGAATTACGCGAACAGTTATCCCTTCGATCGCGGCACGATAACCACTTTCGCGTTCGCCGGCAGGCGTCCGGACCTCGAACAGGCCGCCTACGTTCAGGACCTCATTCACTTCGGCAATTGGACCATCAATGCCGGCCTGCGCTGGGACCACTACCAGTTACTGCTCAATCAAAGCGCCGTCAGCCCGCGTTTCGCAGTGGCCCATTATTTTCCCAAGGCGAGTTTGATGGTCCACTTCTCCTACGACCGCATCTTTCAAACCCCGTCGTTCGAGAACATCCTGCTCTCCAGCTCCAACCAGGTACAATCCTTCGAACCCAATATTCTGCGCCTGCCCGTGCAGCCCTCTCACGGCAACTATTTCGAATGGGGCGCCAGCAAGGGCTTTTTCGGCCAATTCCGCTTCGACGCGAACATTTTCCGCCGCGCCGTCAACAACTACGCCGACGACGACCAGATCCTCAACACCAGCATCAGCTTTCCCATCGCATTCGAAAAGGCCATTCTCTATGGCGCTGAAGCCAAACTCGAACTCCCGCACTGGAAGAGTTTCTCCGGCTTTATCAGCGAATCCTACATCGTCGGCAACGCCTGGTACCCGGTTACTGGCGGCCTCTTGATCGGCGTGAGCGACACGTGTGTCAGTCAACCTAACGGGATCACCTGTCCCCCGCTCTCGGGCCATTTCCCTGACTCCCAAGACCAGCGCCACAGCCTTCGCGGACGCCTGCGCTATCAGGTGGGGCCGCGCTTCTGGATCGCGGGCGGAATTCAATATGACACCGGGCTGCCGTTCCAGATCGACACTACCGAACAAGCGGCGCTCGCCGAATACGGTCAACAGGTAATTGATCGGATCAACTTTGCGCGCGACCGGATTCTTCCCGCGTTTCAGGTCAATGCCTCGGCGGGCGCCGATGTTTATAAATCGGACCACATGGTTACGCGGTTCCAGATCGACGGACAGAATCTCAATAATGTACTTAATGTGATCGACTTCGGCGGCCTGTTCTCAGGCAACGCCATCGGACCATCGCGGAGTGTGTCGGCGCGGCTCACGACTACGTTCTAGCAGGCGGCACAACACCGAACCACCAGAATGCGTTTACAATCGCCACACGTTTGCCAAAGATCGGCATCGAGAAAGGATGTGGAATGGGTTCAAGAAAGATCAGGTATTGGTTGTCGGCGGCCCTCGTAGTCGCTCTGTCGGCGACGCTTCTGTGGACGCAATCTCAGAAAGTTCCGACCAATGTTGCTTACGTCAGCGAAGAAGAGGGCGCGATCAGCGTGATCGACCTCAGCACGCTGAAGGTGATCCGCCGGGTCGAGCCGAAAGATGTAGCGCCGAGAGGGCTCGCCGTGACCTACGACGGGAAATATCTCATCACATCCAACAAGAACACAAAAGATGTGACGATCTTCGATACGTCGGGCCTGAGCTTGGTCAAACGAATCCATATCGGAGACAACCCTGAATTCGTCAAGATCAATCCCGCTGGTGACCGGCTCTTCGCGACGTTCGAACCCAGCTCGGAGGGCGGACCTCCGGGAGCGCCGAAAGCCGCCAGGGACAGCGATGACGAAAATGGGCCACCTGCTCAGATTGCCTCCTTCCATGTCGGAGATTGGGCGGCGGGTCCGGTTTCTACGGCAGGCCAGGAAACGGAAGGCGTGGAATTCTCGCGCGACGGAAAGCTGATGCTGGTAGCGAACGAATCGCAGGAGACCATTGGCGTGTTCGACGAGGCCACCGGCGCGCATCTGCGCGACGTCGATCTGAAAGCCTATGGAATCCGTCCGCGCGGTGTGAAAGCTTCCCCACAGGGTACCGGGTACGCCGTGACCATGGAAACGTCCGGCACCTTACTCACGATGGATCAGAATTTCAACGTAATCAAATCTGTGCCGACAGCAGCCAAGCCCTACGGACTTACATTCGACCGCGCCGGCAAGCGTATTTTCGTTTCAGCGGCGCTGGCCGGCAAGCTCCAGGTGTTTTCGGCGGATTCTCTCCAACTTCTCGCTGAAGTGCCCACGGACAAGAGGTGCTGGCACTTCACATTTACGCCGGACGATTCCAAAATCCTATTAGCCTGTGGTCGGTCGAACAATGTGGTTGTGATTGACGCCAGTTCATACAAGAAGCTCCAGACCATCGAAGGATTCAAGCTGCCGTGGGGAATCGTGACATATCCGAGGTCGTACGGAAGTTTGGGTTTGCCGTAAACGCCGCGGAAGTTCCGGTTCCAGCTCCGGTTAAATGACAGGTTTGTGGAGAATCACGGCGTCCTCGCCCGTGGCTGACGACTGGTGTAGAATTTGAGGGTCGAACCCCACGCTGTGATCATTCATTCTCGGCAGCGGATTGCATCGGGACGTAGCGCAGCCTGGTAGCGCACTTGCTTGGGGTGCAAGGGGTCGCGAGTTCAAATCTCGCCGTCCCGACCATTTGCTTACGCGAGTCAGCTCCCTGATGCCGCTCGCCGTTGCGTTTCTCCTGCCGTTGGGGCATCGTTTCACGGTGAAAGGAGCGCCGAATCATGATCAACGTTGTCGTCCACCACGAAGTCGCCGACTATGCGGCGTGGAAAGCGGCGTTCGATTCCAACCTCGACTGGCGGCGCAAGAACGGCGAGCTGACCTGCCGTGTTTTCCGCGATGCTGGCAATGTAAACATCCTCACGCTTCTGTTTGAATGGGAGAGTCTGGAGAAAGCGCGCGTCTTTCTCGCTTCGGACGAACTTAAGTCCAAGATGGCGAGCGCGGGGGTCAAGGGACCGCCGCGAGTTGATCTGCTGAATGAGGTGCACAGCGTACGGCGCAGCGCGGCCGACTGATTGGGGGGAAGACGCTGTCCACCAACCCGTTCTCGTCCCTGGTTGGCGTTCTCTGGAGTTTCCGCTCAGGAAGGTGGAGTCCATTTCCCGGCGGTCGGCATCCAAAAGGACTGGCAACCAGAACCGGATCCGGAACCAGACAACTCCGTCCTGACGATTTATTTCTTTTGTGGCTTGCCCCAAATTCGTTGTCTCAGGAGAACCTTCATGGCCAAGAAACCAATCTCCAGCAATTCGCACAAAGCTTCAGCGCAACCCCACTATTCCCAATCCGCCCGCGAACTTCAGGCATTTGGCACCGTGACGGCCACCATGCCGTTGCAATTGGAAGAAGCGGTGCGGCTGGAAATGACCGAACAATTGAACCAGCTCCTCGCCGACACCATCACCCTTCGCGACCTCTACAAGAAGTCGCATTGGCAGGTGTCCGGCGCCACTTTTTATCAACTGCATCTTCTCTTCGATAAGCATTATGGAGAACAGAACGAGATCGTCGACACGATCGCGGAACGAATCCAGCTTTTGGGAGGAATCAGTATCGCCATGGCTCCCGACGTCGCCGAGCTGACTCGCATTCCGCGTCCACCCAAGGGCCGCGAAGAGGTTCCGGTACAACTGTCTCGCCTGCTAGACGCGCATCGGGTCATCATCAGCCATTGCCACGAGCTCGCCGAGCGGGCCGACAAACTCGGGGACGACGGAACCAACGATCTCGTGGTGAGCGACGTGCTTCGTCCCGGGGAACTGCAGGTCTGGTTCCTGAGCGAACACCTCGTCGACGCGCCGCTGGTGGAAGCCGAGCCGCTGCGGGAATCGGCGTAAGACCGGAAATTGATTTGCGATTGATTCAGAAAGAGTGCACGCGGGCTTCACAGCCCGCGTTTTTCTTGCCTTCAACGTTTCGCAGGCGTGTCGGGTCAGTGACGCGGGGAAAGAATGTGCAGGATCTGCTGCAGTTCGTGCCGCAGGTGCGCCATACTCGTGGAAGAATTCGCCGGAAACGGGAGCGCCGTCTGCTTCCGCTCGGACTTAGTCTCTTCGCGCAACTGACCCCGGGCTCCGGCGATCGTGAAACCGTCGTCGTAAAGCAGTCTCTTGATCTTCACGACCGACTCCACATCGCGCTTGC
>Ga0302324_100023949_pt1 | contig 11786 bp, 15 predicted proteins | sample Palsa_T0_1_FD_201949 | JGI IMG/M metagenome (GOLD analysis project Ga0302324, IMG submission 201949) | Peat permafrost microbial communities from Stordalen Mire near Abisko, Sweden - Palsa_T0_1 | ecosystem: Environmental > Terrestrial > Soil > Palsa > Peat permafrost | place: Sweden: Abisko... | reverse complement strand
AGTCGTGGAGAACGATGTTGAGAAGTGAACTGTGAACCTGTAACCCGCCTTCTGCACCCCCGGCGTAGTCGATGAAGCCTAGCTTCCTGAACTTGTTCATGAAAAAACTGACCCGCGACCGCGTTGTGCCGATCATTTCCGCCAGCATCTCCTGACTGATCTTGGGGATTACAGTCTCGGGCACGCCTTCCTTGCCGAAATGAGCAAGCAATAGAAGAATCCGGGCCAGTCTTTTTTCACTGGAATTGAAAAGCTGGTCAACCAAATCCTCTTCGTACCGGATGTTCCGTGTCAGCAAGTATGCCACGAACATATCGGAAAAGGTGTGTTCCTGGTGAAGCACGTCCATCATGGACTTCTTGTCGATTTTCATCACGGAGCAATCGGTCATTGCGGTTGCGGAGCACAAGCGCAGGGGCTGCCCTGTAAGGCAACCTTCGCCGAAGAAATCGCCCTCGTTCAGAATGCCTATTGTCGCTTCCTTCCCGATCTGCGACAAAACGGTGAGTTTTACCTTTCCTTTCTTTATATAAAAAACAGCATCGGACGGATCGCCCTGAGCAAAGATCGTCTGCTTTTTGGGAACAGCTTCGATCTTTCTACCGCCGTTGATGGTCGAAAGGAAGGTCTTGGTATCGAACTTGATGAGTTTCTTGGCTGCTGCCACGAGTGGCATAATGACCTCCCTTTCAAGAATTCCGAATGCGCAAAAGGCAACTTCCGTATGATCAAGGAAGAATAAATGCGCAAGAAGGGCGAGAACAGGGTCAAATTTGCGGGCAAAAGCTGCGAATTCGCCCGACAACAATAATGATTTCACCCTTGCCATCGAAAGTCAATAATCCGCTCCATCTTGCTGATTTCGCTGACCATCGCGATTGTCCTGCGGTGGAAGCCGCTCCTTGCGAAGTTAATTGCGAACCGAGGAAAGCGCCTTCAATCGAGCAATTACCGGGAGCCGGACTTGGAGCTGTCCGGGGGAAAGACCTCGCTTCAAGGAGTTCTGTAAAAGTGAGCACTTTTGACCAGTTCTCTGCCCGGGCTGCCACCTATCATCCTTGCCAACGAACCAGTTTAGCCAGCCTTGGAGGAAGTCATGGAAAACTTCGCCGAGTTGATGCAAAGGCTGCTTGAAATCCAAAGTGACGGAAGACAAAGAAGCCCAGAGTTGATCGCAGAAGATGAGCGATTGATGGATGGTCTACGGACGAAGCTCAGCCAAGACGGCTCAGAGCAGACGCGATTCAAGGTTTAGCGGGCTAGAATGGAAGAGGCATTGCGTCCACTAATGCGAGGCGATTGATTCCCTCGATCCTCGCCTCTCCAAGCCTTCTACTGACCTTGCAGTGGATCGCATTATAGGACGCTAAGCCTCTTTTCGCTCGTCGCCCGACAGAGCGGTCTCGACAATTTCAAGTTTCTCCGCTCAACTGGGAAAAAAGGTAGATCGCCATCCAGACGAGATCGAGAAAAAGAAACCTGCCCGCGAGACCCTAAGCCCATCCGCCGCCCAGGACACACTCGCACCGATGTCAGATGAGCCGACCACCCGAGTCCCAATTAAACAGCAGATTCAGCAACGTGCCTACGAACTTTACGAACAGCGCGGAGACAGACAATCACGATTTGGACGATTGGCTTCAGGCCGAGTCCGAGATAAAGGGCACGTAGGTGAACGCAGCAACGGCATAGCTTCTGGGAGTGAAGGAACGTGGGCGCGGCGACCGACCTATTGAAGCCCTGCGATGCCCGGCTGATGTTGTGCTATCCAGTGAGCAGTCGGGTAAATCATGTGGCGAACGACGACGAGGGATGCTCCGCTCCAGTGGACGTTGCTGACGTTCTGGATAGGCTGTTCTTCTGGTGACGGCTATCTGCCGGACGACTGCTTTACGGGTTCTTCTCGAAGTAGGCCAGAGCGTTGGTGCCATTTACGCTGCCCCAGCCTGTGGTGTAATCCCAGTTTTTGGTAGCTTTGTAGCCAGACGCGATGCTGCAGCCATTACTGCCGCTGGTCACGTCGTGCACGTCGGTCGTGTAAGAAGATGACGCGCCCAGCTTGTAGAAGAGAGGAGCGACATTGCCAGTCCGTTTTCCCTTGAGCGCCTCAAGCGCCAGGGCCCAATAGCCAGCCATGTTCGGGCCACCGAAGCTGGTGCCATACCCGGAATACCATGCCCCCTCGTAATAGGTGGATTGGCCGGTGTTCGGGTCCGCATCGAATGCGATATCGGGAACGTCGCGCTTCTTGTTGCTCGGGACACCTGGTCCAGCCTGCCAAGTGGGCTTGGTAAAGTAAGTAGACGCGCCGCCTCCGGAGCAGGACCATGCGGACTCGCTCTTATACTTGAACAGGGAAGTAGCATTGAGCGTCGTCCCGCCGACAGCGGTCACATTCGGATCAGTTGCCGGAAAGGAGGGGTTGAGCAGTTTGGTGTCGCACCCGTAAGCACCGAAATCGCCCGATCCCGAAAAGACAGTCATGCCCTGAGCGGCCATCTGCGCAAAGGAAACATCCTCTGTCTTCATAACCGAAGTTCCGGCATTGCTTTCGCAAGCAGCATAAGAATTGGAAACAATCTGAGCTGAATTATCATTGGCGATCTGACTGTACATCAGGGTGAAATCAGCAAACGCAGTCGAGGGTGCTTCGTAAACTAAGAGGTTTGCGCCCGGAGCCTGAGCACCTGCGTACTCGACATCCAAGGTCGGCTCATAACCCAACTCGCTGGGGCAGCCGTTGACGCAGATGTTGGTAAGAGTACCCGTGCGCTCGATCTGATAGTAGTAAGTCCAGAAGTAGTCGGCGTCGGAGGTCAAGTACGTAAATCCCGACGAAATGGCAATAGTCTCGCCAGTTCCGTCGTAGATCGTTTTGCCGTGAAACGTGTTGAGGCGGCTGGGGAAGTTGTAGATGGAGGCTATCTGCAGCGGCGTATACTCGACGGTCGAAGCAGGAACCGGCTCGAAATGGGACGCGTGATGCATCGTCTCCAGCGAAGTCAGTCCCGCCACCGATTCCACCACATCCTTTAATCTGGATGGAACGCTCGGGTTGCGATCATTCGAAAAGTGAGTTTCTGTGCCGAACTGGTAGACATTGATGTTGATCGCAAATGCTTCCTCGATTTGAGCGACCGTTCCGCTGGCTTGGACCAGCACTCGGTTATCCGATACACGGTTGACCGTGAGTCCGTGAGACTCCAGATGCTGGCGCACAGCATCAACGTCAGTTTGACTCGGCGAGAATTTGGCGAGGAAATCCGTGGGTGTAATCCAGCGGTGATAGTCCGGTGAATCGGCACCGTACAGGCGATCGAGCAGGTCAGTGAACTCTGCTTCGTTGTGGCGTTTGAGACCGACAACGATGGTCAGCACCGCGTTGGGATCGCTGTGGTTTACGTAGGTGGCGTCCTGCAATGCGGGAGCAACGTTGCCCGGGATCGTGACTCTTCCGGAAGTTTGCTGCGACGGGGCGGCGAACGACGACACAGCAAGCAGCAAGAAACCCACAAGAGACACGCGAACTGGAGGCATGTCGATATTCCTAGAAACAGGACGGGATTATATCCCGGGAGCGGGTGGACTCAAGATGCAGGAACTTGCGGTAGTGCCTCAGTTTGAAATCTCATAGGCTAGATCGTCGGCGCGGCCTGTGCGATACTCGGTTCATGGCGAAGCGTCCACGCGATCCCGTCCAGCTTGCCAAACAGGTATTCGACATTGCCATTGGCGAAGCTGAGGACACTGTGAGCGAGTCTAAGCGGCATCCGTCCAAGCGAAGGGCTGGCGGACTAAAGGGCGGACGCGCCAGAGCGCAAACCCTTTCCGGTACTGAGCGCACCGAAATTGCCAAAAAGGGAGCCGAGGCTCGTTGGAAAAAATGAACCCGCCGATATTTTGACGGGTTCCGTGGTAGAGTTCCAACTCTGAGGCGGCTTACTTACTTTTTCTTCGGATTGTGGATCGGCACGTGTTCGTGCTCGGTAGTGCGCGGGTGTGTACGTGCGTACTCAGGCTTAACAAAGCGCCCCGTGACTGCGCTCCGGTCAACCGGTTTAGTGGGAATGGTTTTCTGACTCATCTGCTTTTCCTGATCGTGGGCAACTCCGCCCACTCGGTAGCTGAGTTGGAAACTGGCCTTCCGGCCAAGGTCTTATACACCTTGGCCGGAACGGTCGTGCGACCTGCATACCCAAAACGGGCACAGGATTCCCTTATAAAAACCTTGACAGTGGGATAAAACGCGGTAGGATAATGGCAGGTCTGCACTGTCGCTACTGCATATAGTATCTTCGGCCCGCCACCCGGCACAGGTTGCGGGTCGTTCTGTCTGAGCTATTCTCCGTCCATTCGCCAAGAGAAAGCAAGGACTTTTTTCTCTAGTCTGGCGCTCGTAATTCAAAGACTTCGCCTTCGCTGTCCTCTTTTGTCCACTTGCGATACCGCGTGGCGCGGGTCTTCGTACCCTCAACTTGCTTAATCATTTTCTTTGCTTCCATGCCGCGAAAAATGCTTTTCACTCTCCAGTCTTCTTGGATGAAAGTAATCTTCCGCGCCTGCTTATTGTTGATCGTTTCATGGTTTTCCAGAAATTCCATAATCGTTAATTCGGCTGTGGCTAGCTTTTCATGTTTGATCGTGACCAAGAACGAATTGCCTGTTTCCTTGAATACCGGGGGTTCAAGTCCGAGGGCGGTCATGGCTGCGATTGCCGTTTTAATGCCCTCTCCTACATCGCGATTTGGTGGATGCGGGAACTTGTTGAGTATTCGCTGAACTGCACCATTGCGGGCTGCGCGTTGAGTCGTGAGAGTCCTAACTGTCATGTTGGCGGGGAGGCGACCGGGGCTCTGAACTTCAATGCGATTATCGAAAATTCGAATGTGAATATCGTCAGTGATGCTATAGTCCCGATGGATAACAGCGTTAGTGATGATTTCATGGAGCGTCTTAGGGGGATACTGGACGTGTTCGAATTCCGCACCAGTCCCCATTTTCGGAATCTGCTGAATAAGCTCAGTGGTGAGCGATACGGCAGCGGTAATCTGTTTGTATAAACACCCTTCAACGGTCTTCGGAATGAACGCCTCTGCATCGCGAAAACCCTCAGCCTGAGTAGTCTTATAGCGGTAGACTTTAATTCCGCAGTGCTTTGGAACGATTGCCTGTGGCTCATCGGCAAATAGCAAAACCGCGGCAACTGTAGCTTTGCCGTCTCTGATCAAGGTTTGCTTTCTCAAATATTCTTCTGGTTTTGCGGTCGGGACAACCGTGGAAATGAATTCAGATACGATCTCGGATTCAACAACGACCGACAAGTCCGCATGAGTAATTTCATTTTCAAAGGAATGAACGCCTTTGGCATATTCCAGTCTGCGGCGAAGCTCGATTGTGTTTTGCGGGAGGCTCTGAGCGTTGTGACGAAGGTACGGAATGTTGTTTGAAGCAAGTATCACGCCGCGCGTCTTGTTGACGGTAATATGAAGCACCAAGCCTGGCAGGTCGGCGCACCGTAAGAACTCATACTGAAAATCTCCCGCTGGGAACGCCTGGGCATGTCCATTCGCTGCTTCAGGATTAGCGAATCCACGCCACGATCTTGTCTTTACGCCATTCACTTCGAATTCATCAATACCGATATATAAATCGCCTCCGTCGGCATTCGCGAAGGCCGATATGTCCTCAGTCAAGCTGCTGGGTTTCTTCTCGATAGCCTTAACATCGCCGTACTGGCCCTCTTCGGCGCTGATAATCCGGTCGGCCTGTTCTCGCGTTATGTCCTGAATTTCGAATGCCATATTCGAATAATATCATGGCGTTTCATTCGAATATAAGCTATTATTCGCACACTGTGTATATCGATAGTTCGAATGTAGTAATTTTAAACTGAACTTTATGCTTGACAAATGGAAAACGGAGGTGTACTTTCAATGACATGAACCGCCTGACAGTTACCGACCGCGCCAAGATTCTGGGGATGCTGGTAGAGGGAAATAGCCTGCGTTCCTGCGCTCGAATGGCCGGTGTCTCCCTAAACACCGTCACGAAGCTGCTGGTGGACCTTGGCGCAGCCTGTGAGCAGTTCCATAATGAGCGTGTCCGCAACGTCCGCGTCCGCCGTCTACAAGCGGACGAAATCTGGTGCTTCGTGGGCGCGAAGGCGAAGAACGTCACGCTGGAGCAGAAGGCGCAGGGCTGGGGCGATACGTGGACTTGGACGGGGCTGGACGCGGACACGAAGCTCTGCGTGAGCTATCTAGTAGGCGGACGGAGCGCAAATTGGGCGATGGAGTTCATGCTGGATTGTGCCAACCGAATCAAAGGCCGCGTACAAGTCACGACGGACGGGCACAAAGCGTACCTAGAGGCAGTGGAAACAGCGTTCGGCGCGGAGTGCGATTATGCGATGCTCCAGAAGATTTACGGCGCACCCGCAGAAAATGACACGCGCTATTCGCCCGCCGTTTGCATCGGCTGTGACATGAAGGTTGTGAGCGGCGATCCTGATCCGAAGCATGTGAGCACGTCCTACGTGGAACGGCACAACCTGAGCATGAGAATGGGGATGAGGCGCTTCACTCGCCTAACGAACGCTTTCAGCAAGAAACTTCAGAATCACGAAGCAATGGTCGCGATCTACGCCGTACACTACAACTTCGCCAGAATCCACAAGACGCTGAGAATCACTCCGAGCATGGCCGCTGGCCTAAGTGACCACGTTTGGAGTCTTGAGGAAATCGTGCAAATGGCAGACAATTACATGCCGAAACCCAGCAAGCGCGGGCCTTACAAGAAAAGAGTGGCATAAAATGAAGTGGACCCTGCGGCTGTTGGCACTAGCCAGCACTACCGTGTGCGGCATTTGTTGCACCGACAAGGTGTGCCCCATGAAATATTTTCGAGTATCGCTCATGGTAGGGTTGGCAGCAGTTGCAACGATTCTTGCCGGGCCGTCGCCGCTTGTCGCCCAGGCCACGTCGACAGTGCCACCTACAGCATCACTCGACGGAACCTGGGAAGGAAAAATGAACGGCCTTCCGGCAATCGAACTAAAGATTGACAATTCCAGCGGCAAGGTTAGCGGCACGATGCTTTTCTATTTTCAACAACGCACTGACCCCAGTGAGCCCTGGCACGCGACGGGTGGAAAGCCCGCACCGCTGTTGCTCCCACACGTGGAAGGGAACATTCTTACATTTGAACTCCAGCATCACAAATGTCACAACTGCGCGGAACTCGGCCCCAACCAAAAGTTCCGCGTAGAGCTTAAGGAGCCAAATGAGGCACGTTTATGGATGTGGGAAAATCAGGACGCACCTAAAGACCCGGGCCCCGGCTTGAAGCTGGACCGGAGAGTCGAGCCTGCACCGCCGCCAAAAGCTGCCAAAACACCACCTGGCTCGCTAGAATAAATCAACCTGATGCGCAGATTCTTTATCTCTATCTCGTGCGAAAGATGCGACAAAATTCAAACTGAGGCACTACCGAACTTGCGCTTTTCTCTGATTCGTTGACGCAACCCAGAATAGGGAGATGGCCCGAAGGTATACCCGTGGGCCTTTCTCGGTCGAGGCGAAACAGGGGGCGAAAGGCCCCGTAAAAGAGGCTCAAAATTTTACCCCTTGCGGGCCGGGGGCTGAAAACCTTCGATGTGGGCGGGGAAGTACCCAGAAAGCCGTTAGCTATCCTTGCGATAGAGGAGGTCACGCATCGCTAGCCTCCGAGCTTCGTTCGCTTCCATCAGAGCCTTGCGCTCATCGGCGTCCATGCCCCGCTTCGTTATGGGATCAGCGTGTTCGGGTTCGCTGCACGCCGGGCAGTGGTTGGCAAAGCCGGGTTTGTCCGGCTTCAGCTCGAACTCTTCTGAGCAGACGGTGCAGACTTGGATCGGGAATGCCATCCAACGATCATGATACAACCCACGCCCAATCATCTTTCTCCAGTCAGGCGATTTAAGCACGTCGCCGGTTGGTCGACAATATGCCCCTGACTCCAGATGAAGACCATTCGCAATTCTGCGAACGGAGGAGATGGGTGTAGACTCGGGGCCGTTTGTTGATCAGAGAGGAGATTGCGCATGAAGAGCAGCAAGCTTTTCGCCGGTGTGGCGGTGGCTTTCCTTAACGTCGCCCTGTGCACTGTCGCGGTTGGGCAGGACAATGCAACCGCCCAGGAAGTCATCGCCAAGGTAAGGGAAGCAGCCAGCGCCCTATCGATGACAGGCGATTTGGCGCAGTTCAACCAGAAGCAAGGTCCGTGGGTGTGGAAGGACACGTATATCTTCATCCAGGACTGCAGCAAGAAGATCATGGCTGCTCACCCGATCAAGCCGGAGATGATAGGCCAAGACCTCTCCTCGGTTAAGGATGCGAAAACGGGGAAAAGCATCTACCCGGACTCGGATGCCTACTGCAAGACCGTGCAGGACTCGCCTTCCGGCACTTGGAATGAGTACTGGTGGCCGAAGCTTGGCGAGAAGGAGCCATCGAGAAAGATTACCTACCACTTGAGTGCTAAAGGGACCCCGTACATTGTGAATGCCGGGGTCTACGACGACAAGGCGACCGTCGAGGAACTGTCAAAGCTGAGCAGCATGAAGTAAGCGTCGGCCCTCAGCCGCCACGCCCATCGGGAAACTGCCCTTCCTCCCGCGAAGGAGGAAGGGCATCCCCTTCTTACCTCATCCCCTTTTACTTCTGTGAGTGGACTGAGGCCTGTCGATTCGGACACGGTTCAAGTCCACGGCCCCGGACTCGCACCCATGCCCAATAGTACGAGAACGATTTTACAAACTGGTGACAACCCCTTGACACTTCCGAGTCGCGACTCGACCTACAATCAAGGGTCAAGCAGGTCAGAGAAGGTTCTGTGTCCGTTACTCCTACCGATGGTTCGACCCTCCTCTGCCGCTGATTTCGCTAAGGAGAGACTACTATGCAAGTTTGCAGGACGGCAGTCGTCGCTTGCTTCGGACTGGTTCTTTTCATGGTTTCGTCCCCGGCCGATGCGCAATATCGGATCACAAACTTAGTTTCGAATCAAGTCCACCAAGCCCCGACCATCGATCCACTGCTGGCCAACGCCTGGGGATTAGCTCGGGGCGCCACATCGCCTTGGTGGATCAGTGATAACGATACCGGCTGGTCGACCCTCTATCAGGCAAACGGAACGCAAGTGCCACTCCGGGTTTTGATTCCGACCGCCGGAAACGGGCCAGCCTCGCCGACAGGCCTAAACGGCCCTGGCACGCCGACTGGAGTCGTTTTCAACGGATCGTCGACCGATTTCCAGATTCAGGGCATGGCATCAGCCTTCATTTTCGCGACGCTGGATGGGACTATCAGCGCATGGGCGCCAGGAGTAAACGCCAACCAGGCGACGATCGCGGTGGACAACTCGGCCAACAAAGCGATGTACACGGGCTTGGCCATCACCAGCAAGCCCTCGGGGAATTTCCTCTACGCGGCGGACAACACGAACAATGTAATAGATATGTACGACGGCAACTTCACCCTAGTGAAGTCGTTCGGTGATCCGAACATCCCATCAAACTTTTCAGTGTTCGGCATCCAGGACATCAATGGCCTAGTCTACGTCGCGTATGCTATCCCGAACGTCGGCGCCGGCGGTTTCATCGACCTCTTCAAGGAGAACGGTACCTTCGTGAAGACACTGATCCAAGGATTGCCACTCAATCAGGCCTGGGGCATCGCCGCGGCTCCCGGCAATTTTGGACCGCTGAGCAACACTCTGCTGGTTTCAAACAACTCCGTTAACGGCACCATCAACGGGTTTGACCCGATTACTGGGAAATTCGTGGGTACGATAAAGGACGAGAACGGTAAGACGATCGTCCTGAACAACCTCTGGGGAGTTGCCTTCGGCGGAGGAAACTCAACCAATGGAGCAACAAACGAGTTGTTCGTCACCGTGGGTCAGGGAATTGGCACCGCCGAATTGGCCGGCACCTTTGCATCCATCGTCTACAAGCCATAACCGACGAACAGGCTTAAAGCCGAAGACGTAACGAGGGCCGCCTGAAACAGGCGGCCTTTCTGCTTGGGGAGTTGGTTGCAAAATTGGGCCAATAGGAGTTTGAAATCGAGGAAGCGGGTCAAGCAAGAGAATGGGCATACGGTTTGATGGCGGAGGAGCGGCAGGTTTGGTCGGATGTAAACAGATGGGATGAAAATGCCGCTTCCATCCGGTTGCGATACGCTCCCAAGTTATCGACGTGCTCGAAGCACAAGAGATAAAGGAGACCGGCAATGAAGAAGATTAGCACTAAGTGTGCGAAACGATGAGCAAGCTGCCTGCAACAGCAATCATGTCCTCTGCTATTGCCACGGCGAAGTCCGGGAGATGCGCCCGTAACACAAGATCGCGACGGATTCGGTAGCCCGTAAATGTTCCTACAAGGGCACCGGCGATGCCGATGATTCCAGCACCTAACAAGTTTCCGCCAGTGCTTGTCGCCAGCGCTACGCCGCCTAAACAGCCGAGGACAATCCGTGCGATCAGCCCGAGAGGCGCAGTACGTGCCGGAGTGTTAGGCAGCTTGTCTGCGATCAGTTCAATGAGAGCGAGCATCGTAAACACAACGAGGGTCACGGGGTGACCTAAGAAAGCGAGCTTGGTTCCTTCAAAATGCAACCAGCCAAGATGCGCAGCCCAGCAGACAGCCGCTGGCGGCGTTAGCGACCGTAGTCCAGTTAAGCAGCCGAGCAGAAAGCAGAGGAGAAGCAATGTCATGATTGGCAATGCCCCCTTTCTTGGGACACCAGTACCTTAACCGATCAAGTGGTCACTCGGCATCCACGGCGATGCACAACTCTTTAAGCAGCCATTCTGGGATGTAGACGCGATTCTTGTTTTGCTCGCACCAAGCACGCAGGGCTGCTGATGACGTATACATCTCTGCCGTCAGCTCCAGTTGCTTGACCCGCAGTTCGAATTCACTGGGGAGTGCCGGGGAGGGTGGTATGGGACGCCCCCAGTTGGGATTTCCGCGTTTGCGATTCACAGGGAGACAGCCGGGATCAGCCATGGGACCTCATCATACGCTGCCCTTTCTGCCTACGCAGCAGCAATCCCCTCGAACCACCGCCAACCCCGTCGCTTTCATTGACTCGCCCATTTTGCCCACGTAAGATTCTGGTCCAGTGATCGGCAAGACCATCTCGCACTACCGCGTCGTCGAGAAGCTGGGCGGCGGAGGTATGGGCGTGGTGTACAAGGCTGAGGATGTCAAACTCAGCCGCTTTGTGGCACTCAAGTTCCTGCCCGACGACGTAGCCAAAGACCCGCAGGCACTCGCCCGCTTTCAGCGTGAAGCCAAGGCTGCCTCTGCGCTGAACCATCCGAACATCTGCACGATCTACGAAATTGGAATAATCGCTGGGCCGCACCGATTTCTGGAATTGGGGAGTTGTGGTTCAAGAGATACAGCATTTGCTGTAGCGCAAATTTTCTCGCTTCCTCCCGAAAACTCTCGGTAATTTGACTGATCAGCCCGCTTACCCACACAAAATACACGGTGCGAATCAATGGCACGACGCGTGCTCTCACAACCACCGAGCAAGGCTGGAGAAGCATATGCTGAGTGTCCATATTGAAAACATTGGCGAAATGGCGATCATTGAGTGCGAAGGCCGAATTGTCCGGAGCGAAGCTGCTCTCGAATTACGCAAAGCTGTCAACCTCCAAAGCGATGCCCGGACCATTGTGCTCGATCTCTCGGAAGTCTCCGCGATCGAAGGCGGAGGTCTAGGCATGCTGGTGTT
>Ga0302324_100023948_pt1 | contig 11786 bp, 9 predicted proteins | sample Palsa_T0_1_FD_201949 | JGI IMG/M metagenome (GOLD analysis project Ga0302324, IMG submission 201949) | Peat permafrost microbial communities from Stordalen Mire near Abisko, Sweden - Palsa_T0_1 | ecosystem: Environmental > Terrestrial > Soil > Palsa > Peat permafrost | place: Sweden: Abisko... | reverse complement strand
AAGCCAAACGGGTCGTGGCCATAGAACCCAAGCACCCTTACCTCGCCGACCCCCAATCCCCGCAAGTTGGCAACTACGTTGCCAGCTGCCGCAAGGCTGTACCGCTGTGAGCCAACACGGCGGACCGGCAACCCCGTCTCGAGCGAGATCTCGCCAGCGTCGCCCTCTAATTCCCAGTACGCGTCTAAAGAGAAGTCGCCGACCACGGCGATCCGCACGGCCTCGAAGGACGCTAAGATTTGTGCCAGATCTCGACCGGGGACAGATCCAGCATCGTGCCTGTCCGCCAATCCCTGCGAGTACCGCGACTGTGGTCGTGTTGCCTCAGCCATTTCAGGACCTTTCGTCCTGGGCGTAGGGCAGAGGCACCTTCGGTCTCAGAGGTTCGGTCCGGTACGGAAACACTTGAGGGGACATTAGTCACTGACAAGCGCTTGCGCAAGCGCTTGTCAGCCACCTAGAGTCGTTGAGGTTTCAACCTTTGGCATAGACGAAAACCAGCCGTGAACTCTTCCTACAAGAGAAACGAAGGTGACACCTAACAATGACACACTCCACCTTAGAATTGGCGGATCGTCCCTAAGCCGACAAAGGGCTGCTAGCAGGGCCGATTACCTCAAGCAAACGTGTGCCACTTCCATATGAGTGGGGCCAGGTCGTCCCCGACCCCCGCCTGGTGGGGGCGATCGTCGACCGTGTCACCTTCAACGCCCACATAATCGAGACCGGCACCGAGAGCTATCGCTTGCGCACCACCAAGGCCAAACACCGGCCCAAGAGCTGAGTTATCTCACACGCTGCAGCGCAGCGTTGGCCTCGGCCAGGTCGAAATGCGCTGAGTCGAAGGGCTCGCCCAGCCAGGCCAAGTAGCTGTCGTGTTCCTCGTCGGCGGGGTCGTCGAGGGCTTGGAGCATTGCTCGATAACCGCTCACGCCTCCGCAATCTTCGGGCGGGCAGGCGTTCTGGCCGTCCACGCACACGGCGAACTTGAGGCCGAGGTGCAAGCTCGAGCGGTCCTCCACCACCACGTCGTGCTCCCAAGAGTCGCCGAAGTCGTACTCGTAGACAAAGCGGCGTTGGTCTTTTAGCACCTGGAAGACGTTGACGGCCGTCTCGTCCAACTCATCGAGGGGGTTGTCATCGAACTGGGTGCCATATGTCAGGTCCCCGAGCCTGAAACAGTGCAGGTGGGAGTTCGTCCAGCCCATGGCCGCCTGGAGCATCAAGTGCAGCTTGTCCAGCCTCACGCCGCCCGGCACCAGGAGGCGACGCCAGACCACGGGGGCCACTCCCTTCAGCTGGACACGCAGCTGGAACCCGCTCTGACCCGACGCCTGAGGCACACCCGAACACTACGCGGCCCTGCCAGCTCCCACTGCTGAGGGTGGGGCCAAGTCAGACGCGCGCGATGGGGCCAGGTTGGCTTGACAAACCCACCAAGTCCTATTCCGAGCGGCTGTTCAAGTTCCCAGAAATCGGCCAGCTCGAACACGACGAGGCCCGGGCCGCCCTCGTAGGCCCGGCGCAAGAACGGGGGGTCGGCTACGCCGATGACGCCACCGAGGCCATCGTCACCTATACCGACCGCTACCCCTACTTTTTACAGGAGTATGGCAAGATCGTCTGGGACGGGGCCTACGAGCCGCCCATAACGCTCGAAGACGTGACCCGTGCCCAGCCCGTGGTCGAACAGAAGCTAGACGGCAGCTTCTCCAAGGTGCGGGCCGACCGCACGACCGAGCTGGAGCCGGCCTACTTGGGGGCCTGGCGGACCTCGGGCCGGGCCCGCAAAAGGCGTTGGACGTTGCCCGGGCACTCCATCGGGCCTCTGAACAGTTGGCCCCAACGCGCTCCCGCCTGATCGAAAAGGGCCTCCTGTACACGCCTAGGTTCGGCTTGGCTGCGTTCACCGTCCCTCAGCTCGACCGCTACATGGTTCGCAACCATGCGTTGGTCGTGCCCGAAGTCAATAGGAGAAGCCGCAAATAGGTGGAGTGCTGGTGCACTGCGGCCGGCTCGATCTGGGATCCCCTCGCTGTTGAGTTATGGGAGCGGGCGGGTCGGTCAGTGCTGGCGGCCCGACCTCGTCTAGCCGACCTGCAGGCGTTGGCGACTGGCTTGAAGCCAGCTCCATTACCTGTGGCCGTCTGGGGGGGGCACCCCACTGCTCCCCGCAAAAGACCGGTCATCCTTCCCGCCTGGGCCGCCGCCAGCATCACCATCGCCACCTGTCGTTGGAGCCTCGCCGACGCACTGCCGCCGCCAAGAAGCGTGGCGAATATCGGGAACGGAACATTCCGCCTGGTTGATTCCAAGTCCAATCGTCGTAGCTGCTGACGCCGTAATCCGGGGTCGTTGCAGTCGGGACCGATCACAGACATGCGAAAGCCATCGCGGTCGAACCTATGATGGGCCCATATGTTGAGCAGGCACATGCCAGCTGTTACCGCTCCCACTCGGTGCCTTAACGTCTTCGCAGGACATCGGTTGCGCGTGGTGTGGCGGCAGGTGTGAGCACCACCTCGCTCCAGCCGCGAGGTCCTCTCACGACACTGCAGGCCCTAGGTAGCCGCCGCCCGTCCATTGCCGACGTGGCCCGCCTGGCTGGCGTTTCCCGTCAAACAGTTTCGCGTGTTCTGAACGACAAACCAGACGTCAACGACGCCACCCGGGCCCGGGTCCGGGGTATCATCGACCAGCTGAGCTACCGGCCCAGCTCGGCTGCCAGGGCCTTGGCCAGCGGAAGGTCGAAGACACTGGGGGTTCTCACACTCGACTTGGCGCTTTATGGGCCTACGTCGACCTTGTTCGCAATCCAGCACGCGACACAAGAGCGCGGTTATTTCGCGTTCCCGGTTGTCTTGCATACGATCGACCGTCATTCCGTGTCGGAGGCAGTACGTCGCCTGGCGACCCAGTCCGTTGAAGGGCTCGTTATGAACATCCCGTTCGACCTCTCCTACGACCCCCTGGCTTCGCTCCCGGAGGACATGCACGTGGTGGTCATAGGAGGCGGACCAGGGACGGCCCACTCGGAACACCTCGTGGTCGTGGACTTCGACCAGGAACTCGGGGGCCGTTTGGCGACCGAGCACCTGTTGGCTGCCGGCAGTTCGACTGTTTTCCACGTCACCGGGCCCAGTCACTCGGACGCGGCTCGCAGTCGCCTATCAGGTTGGCGAGCGGCGCTGCGGGATGCAGGGGCCGAGGTCCTGCCTCCCCTGACAGGGGACTGGAGCGCTCTTTCGGGGTATGAGGCCGGTCAGGTCCTGGCCCGGATACCGGACATTCACGCAATCTTCGTCGCCAACGACCAGATGGCTCTCGGAGTGCTGAGGGCGCTGCACGAGCGACGCCGGCCGGTCCCCGAGGACGTCGCGGTGGTGGGCTTCGACGACATTCCCGAGGCTGCGTGTTTTATACCTCCCCTAACAACGGTGCGCCAAGACTTTGACGAGCTGGGGCACGTGGCCGTCCAGATCCTGGTAGACCAGCTCATGGCAGGTGTCGCGGGCCCAGACCGCGTTGTCATCCAGCCTGAGCTCATCTGCCGTGAGTCGAGCCTGTCGGCGTAGCAGGCCAGCCCACCACCTCTGCCAGCGCCCGCGGCGGGCGTGGCAACACCGCTCCCAGGCGTTTCAGGAGAAATGCCGGCACCGAAGGCCATTGACGCTTTCATGCCTTCGCTCTCGTCGTACGTGGTCTCGGCGCGTTGACAGCTCAGAGGTGAGGTACTAAAGTCCCCGAATCGTGAGCGCTCACGGTACTCCGCGGTGGCCGTGTGCGGCCAAGGGGCAACGTAATTATATTGCCCACTTCATAAGGTAAGAAGGGGTATTGAACCAACCTCTCGAGCAAAGGATCTGGTCCTATCGTGTCAAGCTGATTGGGCACGCTCCCAGAAGCTCCTCACAACGAGCTGGACATCGGTGCCGGGGGGCACACCACTGCTGACAATAAGGAGGCAAAGATGAACAGAAAGCGAGCCCTATCCCTGTCCGCGACCGCCGCAGTCCTGCTCGGTGCGTTGGCCGTCCCCGCCTCGAACGCAGCTGCGCAGGCCAAGGTCACCCTCACGTGGTGGAGCTGGACGGGCAACCCTAAGACCGTTATCGCCAACTTCGAGAAGGCGTACCCCAACATCTCGGTCCCGGTCCCGCCGAGCTACGGCTCGGGGTCCACCTTCTATGCCAAGCTCACCACCTCCCTCGCCGGGGGCACGGGCCCTTGCATAACCCAGGTGGAGTACTCGGAGCTTCCCCAGTACATCGCGGCCCACGACCTGACCAATATCGCCCAGTACGTCTCCAGCTACGCGAAGGATTACCCCGCCTGGGTCTGGGGGCAGGTCTCCCAGGGCAGCGCGGTCTACGCTGTCCCTGAGGACATCGGCCCTGAGGGGCTCATGTACCAGCCGGCTGTCTTCAAGAAGTACAACCTGCCCGTCCCGACCACCTGGAGCGAGTTCGCCTTGGATGCGGCCGCCATACACAAGGCCGACCCGAGCATGTACCTCGACCCCTTCGTGCTCAACGACCCCAGCATCCTGGAATCGCTGTGGTGGCAAGCCGGTGCCCGGCCTTTCGTGTTGGAAGGGAACGGTACGTGGAAGATCACCGTCAACGGGGCGGTGGAACAGAAGGTCACGGACTTCTGGGCCAACTTGGTCAAAAGCGGTAACGCCCCCGTCGACAACGACTTTACGACCGAATGGACTCATCACATTGCGCAGGACCGGTATGCGGCAGCGATCGGGGCAGCGTGGGGCCCGGCTTACGTGATCTCCGCCAACCTGGCAAGCAACTCCACTCAGGAGTGGGCCGTGACCCAACTGCCGCAGTGGACGGCGGGTGCCCACGCAACGGCGAACTGGGGTGGATCCACCAACGCCGTGACCAAGGACTGCCCCTCCCAGGACGTGAAGGACGCAGCGCTGTTCGCTGCCTACATCAACACTTCCAAGAGCGGCATTGCGATCGACGAGGAGTCCGGTACGCAAGGCGGTCGGGGGCTCTTCCCGGCGGCGCTTGCCCGTGCCACCGTGCCGCAGTTCAATGTCCCGCAGCCTCACTTCACGGGCAATGTCAACGCCGCGTACAACACCTACGCCGGGCAAGTTGTGACCAACTGGGAGTGGAGCCCCTTCGACGCCGAGTTCCGCAGCTTCATGAGCACGCAACTTGCAAGTGCCATCGCGGGCAAGCAGACCTGGGACCAGGCTCTGTCCGCGGTTGAGTCACAGCTGGTCGGCTACGCCAAGTCGGCTGGCTACTCTGTGGAGAGCTGAGCCGTAGTAGTGACGGGGGAAGGGCCAGCGCTGCTCTTCCCCCGTCCTCCGGGTCTTTTCAGATAAGAGAGGAGCGGAAGTGGCGGTTCAGGCAGGGGGCGTCACCGCCTCGCCGCCGATTGGGGTGATGGTGCCAAGGGATGGGACCACGCCCAAGGGACGGCCACTGCGCGCCGCACAGGGCCGCTCCGGGCTAATGATGACTGGCCCATTTCTGGCGCTGTTCGCGGTGTTCTTCGTAGGGCCGTTCGTTTACTCGATAATCCTGTCTTTGCGGTCCCCCCTGACGGGCGCTTACTCGGGCTTGCTCAACTACCGCACGGTCATGTCCAACGGCACCTTCTGGAGCGGGGTCGTGCGAATGGGGTACTTCGGCGCGGTCCAGGTGACTGTCATGATCGGCCTCGCGATCGGCCTGGCCCTCTTGCTGGACAGCCCATACTGCCGGGGGAAGAAGGTTTTCGCCCTCATTTACTTTCTCCCGTACGCAGTCCCCGGCGTTATAGCCGCCATTATGTGGGGTTTCCTCTTAGAACCCGACCTCGACGGCGCGCTCGGGGTGCCACACCAGATCGGGCTCGCGAGCGGCCCCATCCAGCCGCTCGACTACCGCTTGGCGCTCTACGCGATCATGCTGATAGTCACCTGGGAGTGGACCGGCTACAACATGACGATCCTGCTCACAAGCTTGACAAACGTGCCCCACCAGGTGCTCGAGGCGGCCAAGGTGGACGGGGCTTCGGAGCTTTCAATAGCGGCACGGATCAAACTGCCCATGGTGCGCCGCACGGTCTTGTTCACGATCATGCTCTCCATCATCGGCACGCTGCAGCTCTTTAACGAGCCGGTGATCCTGAACGAGATCGCCACTACAGGCAGCTCCCTCACTCCCAACCAGATCATCTATACCACCGCGTTCTCCTTTGGCAACGAGGAGCTGGCAGCTGCCCAGTCGGTCGTCCTGGCCGGCGTCACGATCGTCGCTACCGTCGCTTTCTTCGGGATCGTGCGCAGCAGGACTGGTCCCGCTGCGAGGGCAGGGGCGGCAGCCAAATGAGCACTGGCGCCGCCCAGCTGCCGTCGTCTTGGTTCGGGCGGCACGGTGCTGTTTTTTCTCGGCGCGCCAAGACCACGGTCACGACCGCCTTGTTGGCCCTCGCTGCCGCCTACGTGCTCGTGCCGATCTACTGGCTCCTCGTCGCATCCTCCAAGAGCAACAGCCAGCTCTTCTCCACCCCGACCTTCCTCCCGCCGGCGCACCTGTCTTGGCTGTCCAACCTCAAGGACCTCTTCACATACCAGAACGGCGACTTCGGTTGGTGGCTGATCAATTCCTTCATCTACGCGTCAGTGACGGCGACGCTGGGGTCAGCGGTATCGACCCTGTGCGGCTACGGCCTTTCCAAGTACAGCTTCCGCGGCAGACGATTGGTCTTTGGCTTGGTGGTTGGGTCGTTGATGGTGCCGGCGACGGCACTCGTGGTGCCGCTTTTCCTTCTCGAGCACTTCATGGGCCTCACGAACACCTATCAGGGGGTCATTCTGCCTTTGATCGTTTACCCCTTCGGTGTCTACTTCATGTCGATCTTCGCTACCGACGCCGTACCTGACAACCTTGTCGACGCGGCCCGCGTAGACGGCGCCGGAGAGCTGCGCACCCTCTGGCAGATCGGCAGGCCTCTCCTGATGCCGGGCATAGTGACGCTTTTCCTGTTGTCCTTCATCGGAACCTGGAACAACTACTTCTTACCGCTCGTGCTGCTCGGTACCGAGAGCCGCTTCCCGCTCACCGTCGGTCTTTCCGCGTGGTTGAGCAGCATCAGCTCGGTCGGCGCTCAGCCCATCTACCCCGAGGTCATCCTGGGCTCGTTTGTCTCGGTCCTGCCCATGCTCGTCCTGTTCCCCTTCTTGCAGAAATACGTGGCAAGGGGCTTCTCTTTAGGAGCGATTACCGGTGAATAAACGCATACGTTATGGAGGCGATTACAACCCCGAACAGTGGCCTCGCGCCATATGGCAAGAAGACATCCGTCTCATGAAAGAGGCAGGCGTCGACCTCGTCACCTTAGGCGTGTTCTCCTGGGCCGAACTCGAGCCGAGGGAGGGCACCTACGAATTCGCCTGGCTCCATGAAGTACTAGATCTCTTGGCAGAGGCGGGGATCGGCGTGGACCTGGCCACGCCTACCACGGCACCGCCGCCGTGGTTGACCACCAGCTACCCCGACGTCCTGCCGGTGGACAAAAGGGGCACCCGCTACAGTCATGGGAGCCGCCAGCAGTTCTGCGTCTGCAACCCAACGTACCGGTTGTTCGCCAAACAGATCGTTGCTCGTCTCGTCTCCGAGGTGGGCGGCCACCCAGCCGTCGAAATGTGGCATATCAACAACGAGTACGCCTGCCACGTGCCGTACTGCTATTGCGACCACCATGCCGCGGCCTTTCGGGCCTGGCTGGCCTCCAGGTACGGGAGCCTCGAGGAGCTCAACCAGGCATGGGGCACTGTCTTTTGGAGCCAGCGGTACAGCGAGTTCGCGGAGATATTGCCACCTCGTCTGACGCCCTCGTTCTCGAACCCAAGCCAGGAGCTTGACTACTGTCAGTTCAGTAATGACGCTTTTCTCGAGGAGCTACTCGAAGAGCGACAGATACTGACGGCCAGCCGGCCGGACATCCCCGTCACTACCAATTTCATGGGCTTTTACAAGCCATTGGACTATTTCGCCTGGTCACGTGCACTCGACGTAGTGTCCACTGACAACTACGCCGACCCGGCCGACCCCGAGTGGGCAATGCAAAACGCCATGCACTACGACCTCGTCCGTTCGTTGAACAAGGCACTGCCATGGGTGGTGATGGAACAGACGACCTCCAGGGTCTATTGGCGGGAGCACAACGTGCCCAAGAGCCCCGGCCAGATGCGGGCGATGAGTTATCAGGCCGTGGCCCGGGGCGCCTCGGGGGTCCTCTTTTTCCAGTGGCGCGCCTCACGAGTTGGAGCGGAGAGGTTCCACTCCGCCATGTTGTCGCACTCGGGAGAAGCCTCGCCCGTTTGGGGCGAGATAGTCGACCTCGGTCGCGAACTCGCCCAGCTACAAACGCTGGGCCAAGCCCAGGTAGCGGCGCGGGTGGCGGTGGCGTTCTCATGGCAAAACTGGTGGGCAGTCGAAGCCCCCGCCAAACCGGCCAACGACCTCGTCCTGGCTGAGCAGCTGGCTTGGCTGTACCGGCCGCTTTTTCGCTCAGGCACAACCGTGGACTTCTGCAGACCGGACGAGCGGCTAGGCGGCTACGAGGTCGTGCTAGTACCCAGCCTTTACCTAGTGACACCCAAAGAGGGTGCCAACCTTGTGTCTTTCGTGCAACAAGGCGGCAATGCGGTGATCTCGTTCTGGTCGGGGATCGTGGACGAGCACGAAACCGTGTACCCCGGGCCTTATGGGGGGCCTCTCCGGCCGCTCATAGGTTGCGACGTCCTGGAGGTGGCACCGTTGCCGACGGGCGAAGCGGTGGAGGTGGAATGGGAGGACGGGACGAAGACCACGGCGGCATTTTGGACCGACATTGTCGCCGAGACCAGTGGCCACGTCCTTGCCCGCATCGCCAGCGGCCCGTGGGCGGGGCGCCCGGCGGTCATCGAGAACCGTGTGGGAAGTGGGCGCACCTATTATCTCACCACCAGGCTCGACCCAGTCGGTCTGGCGAGGGTATATTCCAGGATCCCAGCCCTCGCGGGAGAAGCCTCGTTGGAAAGAGTTGGCGAGGGAGTCGAACGTGTCGTTCGAACGGCGCCAGAGCACAGTTATGAGTTCCTCATCAACCATTCGCCCGAAGACAGAGAAGTGGACATCGCCGCCGGCGGGTTCGAACTGTTGGCACGGGCTGAGCTTGGTGACCGAGTGAAGCTGCCTCCGATGGGTGTTGCGATCGTACGCCGCCCGACCGGGGATCCCAACTAGCTGAGCTTGACCGTCATCGGCCTCAAAGGTCTTCATAGTTCACCAGTGGCCCACTCGCCCCGAGAGGGCCGCTTGACCGAGGATCTTTTCGGCGACCTCCATGGTTTTCAGGCAGTCCCGGAAGGGCGAGGTCGTCACCTCCGGGCCACCTGAGAGCGAGTCGATGAACTCACGGTTCTTTGCCCGGAAGCCTCCGTAGACGTAGAAGTCCTCACCGCCCGCCACCTCTTTGGCGTCATAGCACTTCCCTTGGTAGTCGCCCTCTACGTAGACGTAGGCCTTCCCCTCCACCTCGGCGTCGGTGTACGCGCCGGGAGCGTGCATCTCGACCCGGAACACTCTCCGGCCGCTCACCCAGCTGTTCAGGAGCACCCCGACAGAGGAGTTGTCGAAATACAGCGTTGCGCCTATCCAGTTGATGTCTGGGGCCTCCACCCTGGCGCAGCGGCTCTCCAAGCCTTCCAGCTCCCCCCCGCAGATCCATCGCAGGGTATCTATGGAGTGCACGCAGTCGTCCATCATGTGGTCCCTCGCTCCCCACATAGGCTCGGGCGACCACTTGTAAAACTCGCAGACGGCATGGGTGATCGGCCCCTTGGCGGTGCACTCAGCGTGGACCTTGCGTAGCAGCGGGCTCGAGCGGCGCTGGTGGCTCACCTGAGTGATGGCTTTGTGCTGCTCAGCCAGCTCGGTCAGCATCGTCGCCTGGTGCAAGTTGAGGCCCATTGGCTTCTCGATGTAAAGGTTGCAGCCCTGGGCGAGGCACCACACCCAAATGTCGTAAAAAATGTGGGGTTGCCCGATGGCGTAGACGCCGTCAGGCTGGAGCTTTTCGACCATCTCCTTGTAATCCGTGAACCTTGCCATGACCCCCCACCGCTCCCCTGTCTGTTGCAGGCTGGCTTCGTCGACGTCGCACAGGCCCACGATCTCGACGTCGTCGAACGAGGCGAGCGATGGGTAGTGCACCATGTTGGCCATGTGCCCGGCACCGATAACGCTGATGCGCACCTTTTTCATTGCTCGCCCCCCTCGGCCAGGGCCTCTGTTACCGACTTGGCCCACACGAGGTCGGCTTTTACAAGCTTGTCGACGCGAGCTTGTTCGTTGTACTCGGCAGTGAGGCAGATGTCCCCCCTGTAGTTGCGCGAGCTGAGCTCAGCGAGCACCTCGGGCCAAGAACAAAGGCCCTCCCGTCCCGGGACGAACACGGCGTCCCAGCGGGCAGCGCCAAAGTCATCTTTGCCGGCCGGCCCCCACCGGGCGTTCTTAAGGTTCACGAGGCAAAGGTGCGGCCACAATATGTCGGCGGCCAAGCGGGGCAGCTCCCCGTCGAGCCCACAGTGCGCGCCGTCCCACACCGCGCCCACGAGGCGCGGGTCGTAGTTTTCGACGAGGTGCCGGACTCCCATGGCGTTGGCGATGCTGTCCCCGTAATGGTTCTGGATCCCCACCTTGACCCCGGCGTCATCAAGACTGGGGAGCAGGCCGTCAAGCCACCTCTTGACCTCCGCCTCTCGCTCTAGGTACCCGAGCCCCCGAGGGACCTCTACGCAGATCCTGATAACAGAGATACCGGCTTCGCCGCACGCGGCAATAACTGCCGGCGCGGGGTCAGCCGCCACGCTGGCTATTCGGAGCCCCTCGGCGCCAAAAGCAGCTACCGCCTTAGGCAGCCCTTGTTCGACTTTGTCTGGGGTCACCTGAAAATCTGGCCTCACTGGCAGCTCGACACCGTCAAGTCCCAGCTCGCGGACGTGCCTGGCGAGCTCACCGAGCCCCACCTCTCTCCAAGGCTTGGTGAAAACGGCCCATCCTCTAGGCTCCCATCGCGCCATCTCATCTCTCCTTGTCTTTTGGTTTATTTGACCACCTCCTTAGCACCTGAGGGGACCGATGGTTAGGGCACCCATTGCCGATGGCTATGAGCACCGCGCATCTTTGCCGCGGCGACCAGTGTGGCCTGCGGAGCGGTGGTCAGTATGGTCGGGGATCGGGGCAGGCAAACGACCGCCGAGCGGCATGTTCGTTTATCGGGGGGCCACGGACATCCAATGACCGGCAAAGTCATGTGGGTATTCCGCGACAGAATACGCGGCCGATATGCTGGATAAAGCCAATAAGGGACGAGCAATATCGGCACGTATGGTGCCGTCGTTCGAAGTAACAAACCTAAGACAGTAAGTGGATTGTCGGGATCGAGTCTTACTACCGCTCTCGAAGCGTGTCCCTTACCATCGGAGCTGATGGCCGCGAATGGCTTGCGGCATTCGCGAGCTATGCCAAGCTAACAGTAGCGCTGGTTCTGCCGGGCCGACGTGAAGACGATATACGACACATCCTCATCAAGCACATTGATGGCGCGCTGTAGGTGGGTAAGGCTCAGGACCGTAGCCTTAAGTGAGCGGAGAGGCAACCGGCTGTGACCGGCTGCCCCTCTGCTGTTGGGGGGATCTAGAAGTCGTACTGCTTGTAGTTGGCTGGGGTGAACTCCAGGGGCGCCGAGAAGATGACCGTGTTCTCGGTCGCGCCGCTGATCTT
>Ga0302324_100023947_pt1 | contig 11787 bp, 8 predicted proteins | sample Palsa_T0_1_FD_201949 | JGI IMG/M metagenome (GOLD analysis project Ga0302324, IMG submission 201949) | Peat permafrost microbial communities from Stordalen Mire near Abisko, Sweden - Palsa_T0_1 | ecosystem: Environmental > Terrestrial > Soil > Palsa > Peat permafrost | place: Sweden: Abisko... | reverse complement strand
GACCGGTCGGCGAACGCGCCTGGCGACGCCGAGGATCTGCCGCTGAATCACAGGCACCCGCTCGGGTGGGAACTCGACGCCAAGATCGCCGCGCGCCACCATCACGCCGTCGGATGCTGCGACGATGCTCTCGAGGTTCTCGACTGCATCGGGCGTCTCGATCTTTGCGATGATGGGCGTCTCCTGGCCCCACGCCTGGCAGATCTCGCGCACGAGGTTGATGTCGGCCGCGCGCCGAACGAACGACAGCGCGATGTAGTCGACGCCGAGCGACAGGCCGAAGAGGAGATCGGTCTTGTCCTTCTCGGTGAGCGCGCCGCCGCGCATCGTGCGTGACGGCAGGTGAACGCCGACGTGATTGCGGAGCGCCCCCCCCTGCTCGACGACGACCTTCACAGCACCTTCCTCGACGCTCGTGGCGCGAACGACCACGCGCCCGTCATCGAAGAGAATCGCATCCGCGACGGCCACGTCCTCGTGCAGCCGCTCGTATTGGATGGGGATGATTGTGGGGTCTTCGGCGTGATCGCCCGTCACGAGCGTCAGCGTCGTGCCGGCGGTGAGGACGGGCGGAACGGCGAAGGTGCCGGTGCGGACCTTGGGCCCGCACAAGTCCTGAAGGGCAGCCACCGCGCGACGCTCGCGGTCGGCTGCTTTGCGGAGCCGCCCGTAGCGGGCTGCGTGCTCCTCGTGGTTGCCGTGTGAGAAGTTGAAGCGCGCGACGTCCATCCCAGCGCGAATCAGCTCTCCGAGGCGCTCCTCGCTGTCGCACGAGGGCCCGAGCGTGCACACGAGCTTGGTGCGCCGAATCGACCGCGCGGCGACGGTGTCGATTCCAGGAGGTCCCGGAGCGGCAAAGCCGCGAGGAGTGGTCACGGCGGAAGCATGCCAAAAAACAACGGCCGCCGCGAAAAAAGAAGGTAAAGCCTTGTCGTGGCCGCCGTGGAGCCGGAAAGAGACGAAAGCGGCGAGCTCATGCTCGGCGGTATGCGTGTGCGCACGGCCGCACCCACGACTCCCGCATACGTCTACGATCTCGGGGCGATGGAAGCCGAAGCGGAGGCGCTTCGGGCAGCGTTCGGAGCTCACCCGTCGGGGGTCTTCTTCGCGGTCAAGGCCAACAGCGCGGGACCCGTCATCCGCGCGCTCGCGTCACACGGTTGTGGCGCCGATGTCGTCACGGGCGCCGAGCTCGCGCTCGCGCTCGCGTGCGGTGTTCCAGCGGAATCCATCGTCTACAGCGGCGTTGCGAAGACCGATGAGGAGATCGACCTCGCCGTGTCCACGGGCTCACGAGGGATCCGCGCCGTCCAGATCGAGAGCATCGAGGAGATCGCCCGCGTCGATGCTCGTGCGCGGGCGGCTGGGCGCGTGGTGCGCATCGCGATTCGCGTCAACCCCGGCCTCGACCTCGAAGAGCTCGCGACGCACGTGCACGTGGCGACGGGCCACGACGAAGCCAAGTTCGGCGTCGCCAAAGCCGACCTCGAGCACGCCCTCGCTGCAGTGACGGCGTCGAAGCACGTGACGCTGACGGGGATCTCGTCGCACGTCGGCTCGCAGCTCTTCACGACCGCCCCCTACCTCGCCGCCGCCCGCATCACGTTCGACATGGCCAAGGCGATGAGGCAGCGCTTCCCGCTCGAGTTCGTCGACACGGGGGGAGGCTTCGGCGTCGACTACACGGGCAAGGATGCAGCACGTCCCGCGGACTTCGTGCGCGAGACGCTCGCCCTCATGCACGACGCGCGCGTGGGGGATCTTGCCCTCCACGTCGAGCCGGGGCGCGCCCTCGTTGCACGCCACGGTGTGCTCGTCGCGAGCGTCATCCAGCGCAAGGTGTCGCGTGAGGCAGGAGGCCGGTGGCTCCTCGTCGACGCAGGCATGAACGACTTGATTCGGCCGGCGCTCTATCAAGCCAAGCACCGCATCGTTCCGCTGCGTTCGCCGGCGAAAGCCTCGAGTGTGAGCGCCTGGCGTGTCGTCGGTCCGATTTGCGAGAGCGCAGACGACTTCGGAGCGCACGATCTGCCGGATGACGGCTTCGACGCCGTCGCCATCCTCGACGCGGGCGCCTACGGCTACACGATGGCGAGCCGGTACAACGGTCGCGCGCTCGCTTCGGAAGTCTTCGTCCGGGAGGGCCGTGTGGTTGCGTCCGTACCGCGTGCACCGATGACGGCATGGGCCGACGAGCGTGCGAAGATCTGAGTCAGAGCCGGAGTCGGCATCGGAGCCTTTGCTTGCTGCGCAGTGTTCGGATAACCGACGTTCATGAAGCGCGTCACGCCGATACGCATCGCGATTGGGCTCGCGATCCTCGCGGCGATCGCGGTCGGGGTGTGGACCTTTCGAGGACCACGCGTCGTCGTGCGCACCGTCTGCCAGAGCGATCGCGACGACGCCGTGCGCGTGCTGTTCATCGGCAACAGCCACACCTTCGTCAACGATCTCCCGACCGTGCTTTGCGGGATGGGCGCGGCCTCACAGCCGCCGGTTCCACTCGCAGTGACCGAGGTCGTCGCTCCCGGCTACACGCTCGACCAGCATCTCCGTGAAGGCAGCGCTGGACGCGCCGTCATCGGATCACGATGGACCTGGGTCGTCCTCCAAGAACAGAGTCAGACGCCATTCATCGACCGCGAGGGCTTCGACAAGTCCGTGCATGCGTTCGACGCGTTGATCCAGCATGCGCATGCGAAGACGGCGGTCTTCGCTCTGCCGCCGCGTCGTGATGTTCGCCAAAACGCCGACGCAGTAGAGGAAGCGTACGCGCAGGTCGCCGCGGAAGTGGGAGCGACGGTCGTGCCCGTCGGGAAGGCGTGGATGAGAGCGATAGCGGCACGCCCAGACGTCGAGCTCTATCAAGCCGACGGCTACCACCCACGGCCGGAGGGGACGTACCTCGGGGCGTGCGTCTTCTACGCAAAGCTCACGGGCCGCTCTCCGGTCGGATTGCCGTCGCACGCTAGCTCGATCGCGCTCGACGCGAGCCTCGCCGCAGCCCTTCAGGGCGTCGTGGCGGACTTGCGCTTGTAGAACGGCGTGGGAACGACGACCGCCTCGATGTTCTTGCCGCGGCAGTCGACCATGAAGTGCGTCCCGACGTCGGTCTTGCCGGTGGGGAGGTAGCCGAGCCCCAGGTTCTTTCCGACGGTGGGGCAGGGGCTCCCGCTCGTGCAGATGCCGATGTCTTTGCCCGTCTCGTCGCGAAGCACGTAACCGTGGCGCGCGATGCCCTTGCCGACCATCTCGAACCCCACCATCTTGCGGGCGAGGGGCGCGGCCTTGATCTTCTCGAGGGCAGCCCGACCGACGAAGTCCCCCTTGGCGAGCTTCACGACCCACCCGAGACCCGCCTCGATGGGGTTGGTGGTCTCGTCGATGTCGTTTCCGTAGAGCGAGAGGCGAGCTTCGAGACGGAGTGTGTCTCGCGCACCGAGGCCGCACGGTGTCGCGCCGGCGTCTACGAGCGCCCGCCAGAGCTGCGGCGCGTCGTTCCACGGGCAGAAGATCTCGACGCCGTCTTCCCCCGTGTAACCCGTTCGCGCAGCCGTGCACTTCACCTCGGCGATGATGGCATCGCGAAAGTGAAAGGACTGGAGCGCGGAGAGCTTGGATGCGTCGCTCCCGCAGCGTCCGAGCACCTCGAACGCCGTCGGGCCTTGGAGGGCGATGAGGGCCGTCTCGTCGCTCACGTCGCGAAACTCACAGTGGTTCTCTGCGGCGTGCGAGAAGACGCCCACCATCTTTTCGCGGTTCGACGCGTTGCAGACGATGAGCCACCGGTCTTGTGCCGCGCGATAGACGATGAGATCGTCGAGGATGGTGCCGCGCTCGTTGCAAGCGCACGTGTAGAGCGCCTGCCCGTCCACGAGCTTCTGCGCATCGTTCGTGATGAGGTAGTTCACGACTTGCGCGGCATACTCGCCGCTCATCTCGAGCTCGCCCATGTGGGAGACATCGAAGATCCCCGCGGCGGTGCGCACGGCCGTGTGCTCCGCGACGATGCCTGCGTACTGAATCGGCATCTCGAACCCCGCGAACGGCACGAGCCGAGCGCCCGCCTTCTTGTGCTCCTCGTACAGCGACGTGTGCATCACAAATCTAATGCGGTGTCGGGGGGACGACCACCGTGTTGATGGGCTGAACGTTCATCCCGCCAGGATACGAGTACGACACGTTCGCGGTGAACGACGTCGTGACGGGCGTGCCCCAACCCCAGACCGAGAGACCGAATGGCGCGGTGCTCGTGAGCTGATGGCGCCCGTTCGAGCAGCCGTTGACGTCGGTGAAGTTGCCCGTCTGGAGGTCGAGCCGCGTGTACTGGTAGGAGCCGACCGTCTGCCACCCGGTGATGGGGCCGGTCAGGCACTCGATCGACACGTCCTGGAAGTTGTTCATCGCATCGGGCCGACGAATCAGCGTGAGCGACGTCTCCGGGTAACTCGGGTCCGTCATGATGACGTAGTACGAGAGGTACTGCTGCGGCGGCACCTGCACGCTGAAGTCGGGGTCGCCGTACCCGCCGCTGTTCTTCATGTACGTCCACCCCGAGCCGCTCATGTACTGAAAGAGCATGAACGGGTGGGACGAGTCCTGGCTCGTCACGACGAATGGCGTCGCGGTCGAGAACTCGGCCATGTCGCCCTGGTTGAGCGTCGTGGGCGGTGCGGGGTAACCCGACCCTGCTGTGATGGTCGGTGAGAAGCTGAGCGACGTCGTGTCGACCGCGCCGACGAGCCGCCAGATCGCAGGCTCCCCCGTGCGCGAGCGGTACATCACACCCACGTACTCGTTCCCGAGCGCCCGTACAGGCGGAAGCATCTGCTCGCCGTGGTCGCAGAAGATTGTCCCGGTTGGTGTGTTCATGCACGGATTTCCCGCCATCACTCCGACGGGGTTGTTCGTCGAGATGACCGAGCCGACGAGATCGGCCGACTGCTCGATCTGCGCCTGCTGGCCCTTTTGGAGCGTGAAGGTCACGGGCTTGTTGGCGGGGCCGCTTGGAATGCCGTTGCCACCGGTGAGCGCGACCTTCGGGAGGAGCGTCACCTGGGTGTTGTCAGTCGCGGCGATGATGTTGATGCCCGGATTGTCGACCATGTATGCCGACGCCGTCGACGCGATGTAGTTCGTGTCCCAGGCGCTGACGGGCAAGAGCAGCGACGCACCCGTGACGGCTGCGTCACCGCCGCCGTACGGATTCATCTCGTAGGCGACGACGGGGACGTCGGTCGTGATGTGGAACGAGTTTCCGATACCGTTCCCGCTGACCATCGCGGTGTTGTTGGCGGGGGTGATGGGGCACTCGGGGTCGGTGCCCTTCGTCCCACCCAAGAACAGGATCGCGACCTCGCCCGGCGCGAGGGTGCCGGGGTACGCGCCGTACGTGATGCTCTGACCTTTGCCGCTCGGGATGGCTGTGAAGCTCGCCACGTTCGAGAGCGTGGTGCCTGCGTAGTCGACGCCGATGGTCACGGGCGTGTCCCAGGTGTTGGCGACGAACGCGACGAAGCACGAGGCCTCGCCGTCGTACTGGTCCATGAACGTCGCGTAGTACTCGCAGCCGACCGAGTTCTTGTTGTCGACCGCCGCCTGGCAAGCGTCCACGCATGTGCCGGTCGAGACGTCACAGCCTTCCGTACCCATGCACGTCGTGACGATGTTGTTATTGCAGTCGAGGACCTCGTGGAGATCGCTCGAGCAGCCGCGAGCGCACGTGTCGCTGTCGGCGACGCTCGTTTCGGGGAAGCTCAGGTTCGAGTCGAGCCCGCTATCGACCGTGCTCGCGTCGATGCCACCGTCCTTGGAAAAGCCGCTGCCCGTTGAACCGCAGCCGCCCAAGGAAAGGGCAACCGCAACCGCCGCACACGCCAACCCCAACGAACGTTGCATGGGCTTCTCCTGATGTCTTAAGGAACGCGAGAAGTGGAATTCTACCGTGTCTATGCACGCGGCGCCGGTCTATTTTCGACATCATGAGGGTCTGGGCGGTGATCATCACCGTGGCGCTGCTGGCGCAATATCGAGGCGGGCCGACGCTGTCGCTCGCCCATCCGGCGACCTTCCTCGCGGTGGTGGCTGTGTGCGGAGGACTCTTTTCGCTGCTTCCCATGAGTGCGACGCGGCGGCGGATCCTCATGTGCGCGGGAGGAGCGCTCGCCGCAGGTCTCTTTTGGGTTGCCGCTCCGCTCGCATGGTCGGTCGTTGGGCTCGTGCTCTTCACGCACGTCGTGTCGAGGCTGCTGAGTGGTGAACGGCAGTCGGGCGTCTCAATCGACGTCGCGCTCTTCGTCGGCCTGGCTGTCGGCGGTGCCCTCGCTGCACGTTCTGCGATCTCCGGCATCTACGACATCACGCTCTTTGGGTGGGCCTTCATCGCCCTCAAAGCGCTCGTCATCGCGCTGCTCCTCTCTCGAGAGGATCGCAGCGCGACCCGACCGCTAGGACTTGCGCTGCTTGCGCTCACGCTCGGGCTCGTCTTCGTTCGCGTCATCGACGTCGTTGGAACGCTGTCCGCGCCCGTCGAGGTGTCGTGGGCCGAAGCGCCCTTCCTCGTCGACATGCTCAAGCTCGACGCGCACCAGCCGATCTACGGTCCGCTCGCCGACATCAACTCGTACTCGTATTCGCCGCTGCTTCAGCTTCTTCAGCACACGGTCCTCACGCCGCTTCACGCGCAGCTGTCGCTCGTCGCGCATCGCGGCCTCACGCTGCTCGATCTGTTCGCGGCGAGCGTGGTCTTCGCGTGGGCGGTCGCCCCTCACGTCGCAGAGGGGCTCGCCCGCATCCTTCCTTCACGGTCCGGCGTTTGGGGCTTCGCGATTGCGTTGCTCGTCGGGTTCTCGAGCTTCCTCGCCGGATCGATTCACCCCGACCATCCGACGCTCGTTTGCGTCGCGGTCGCGTTCGCGCTCGTCGTTCGCGAGCGGGCGTGGCCACGATGGCTGTGGTGGCCGACGCTCCTCTTCGTCACTCCGGTCGGTGTAGCGTTCAAGCTCACCGCTGCTGGGATCGGGCTCGGGCTCGGAGCGGTCATGATCGTCGAGCGCCGCCTACGCGAATGCCTCGTCCTTTTCGTCTCCGCGTTGATGTCGGTAGGCACCATCCCGCTCTTCAATGCGACGTGCGGTCCATTCAGCACGTACGCCATCGCGATGCAGCGATCTCATCCCATCGAGTGGGCACGGCTCTTCTGGCCTCCGACGATCCACTTCGCGGCCGCGACCGTGCTCGCGCTCGCAATTACAGCGCTGCTCGCACGCGGAGCGGACGCAGAGACGCGCGTCGTGCTGCGTCGCATCGGGCTCTTCTTCGGAGGTGTCGTTGTCCTGATGCTGCCGGCCTATCTCAAGTTCGCCGGCCGCGAGAACAACCTCCTCGCCGTCCTCGCGCTCGGGGTGTTGCTCGTGATCGTCGCCGCCGCGAGACAAGAGCCGGTTGAACGCACTCACCCGCTGCTCGGCCCCGCCGTCGTGCTCTACATGATCATGCTCGTGTGGACGCCACCCGGAACGTCGACCGTCGTGCCCGTGCCGATGGCCACGCAGGTGCACGCGGTCGATGCCGCGATGAGCGATGATGACAAGTGGGGAGCGCAAACACTCGTGCCGTCGGCCGCGCTGTGGATCGCGCACGGACGCCATGACGTACCGCTCGACCGCACCAACAGCGCCTACGAGCTCTTCTTCGGCCACCATCCCGAAGCCGAGCTCTTCTTCGACCACATCGAGGATGGGCGCTATCGCTCCGTCGTCGCATGGAGCGGAGATCTCGAGCACTCGGGAGCACCGGCATTCGCGGAGCGCTACGTCCATGCGCTCGCGTCCCGCTACGATCGCATCTACCCACCCAAAGACGTCCCCATCGCAGCCGTCGCGTATGTGATCTACGCCAGGAAGTAGGCACCTTGCGCTGTGGCGCGGACGCCCTTACCTTGCGGCGCGATGAAGACCGTTTTCAGCATGCTCCTGCTTTTCGTCCTCGGTCTCGCGTTCGGCTGCGAGAACTACGATCGCCTGGTCGAGCTCGACTCCACCTGCGATCAGAAGTGGGCCGACGTGGGAACGCAGCTCCAGCGTCGCTACGATTTGATCCCCAATCTCGTCGCCACGGTAAAGGGCCAGGCCAAGTTCGAGCAGGACACGCTCGAGAAGGTCACCGAAGCGCGCGCGAGCGCGACGCAGATGAAGCTCAGCGGCGAGGACTTCAGCGATCCAGCGAAGATGGAGCAGTTCCAAAAGGCGCAGAGCCAGCTGAGCGGCGCTCTATCTCGGTTGCTAGTCGCGAGCGAGAACTACCCCGACCTCAAAGCCAACTCCGCCTTCCACGACTTGCGCGTCGACCTCGAAGGCTCGGAGAATCGCATCAGCCGTGCCCGTCAGGACTACAACGCTGCCGTAAAGGACTACAACACGGAGCTCGGCAAGGTACGCGGCATGGCCGTGAACAAAGTGACGGGCAAGCCCTTCAAGAAGCGAGAGTTCTTCCAAGCCGACAGCGAAGCGAAGGTTGCCCCGAAGGTCTCGTTCTAGCGTCGCAGGAGGCGCTCGAGCGAGGGCGGAACAGCTGGGGCGTTCTCGAGCAATGGCTCGAGGGAGGCGCTCGAGAGTGTGTGCCAATAGAGAACGTTCTGGAAGCGCGCCGACCTCACGCATTCGAGGGCGCCCGCGAAGCACTTCGCCGTGTACGTGAGGTCGAGTGACAAGCCCGCCTCGTCATGCGCGATCGCCTTGGCGCGCTTACCAGCTTCGGTCGGTTCGCCATAGCCCGCGCCGAGCTCGGTCGTGAGGAGCTCGAGCCTTCCGCCCAGCGCAGCCGGGTCGCGACCGCCTGCGCGAGCGTAGACTGCCCGCACGAGGCGGCGCGTCCAGTACGACACGAACCACACGGGCGCTGCGACGACGATCCCAATCACGCGCGTCGAGAGACCCGAAAGCGCGAGACCCGCGACGAGCCCCGCAGCCGTGCCGCCCGAGCCGACGGTGACGATGATGACGTCCGGCTCGGGGAGGGCACCCGCTTTGACTTGCGCGGCGAGCTCGTAAGCGGCATCGACGTAACCGAGGGATCCCACGACATTCGACCCGCCCATCGGCACGAGGTACGTGCTCGGGCGCGCACGTACGATCATCGACAGCGCAGCCCCCGCGTAAGAGCGCGCGGGGTGGAGCTTGGCTCCGAGCGCGAGGTCGACGCGCAAGTTGCGCTCGACGTGCTCGGTGCGCGGCTGGGGAACGACCGCGGCTTCGACCAAGAGCCCCGCGCGCGATGCGTGAACGGCGGTCGCAAGAACGTGATGGCTCCCCACGGCTCCCACGGTCACGATTCGTTTCTTGCCGTGCTCGAGGGCGTACGGAATGAGCCGGTCGAGCTTGCGGACCTTGTTGCCGCCGTAGATGGGGTTGGTCAGATCGTCCCGTTTCACCCACAGGCCCAGCTTTTCGTGGTGCTCGACGGGCGTCGGATACTGGCCAATCACAGGAAACCTCGCCGAAACATGGCTGGGGGATGATAGGCGCGCCGCCGTGAAAAAGATCGAAGCCATCATCAAACCTTTCAAGCTCGACGAGGTGAAGGACGCCCTCGCGGAAGTCGGCATCCAAGGGATGACCGTGACCGAAGTGAAAGGCTTCGGGCGAACGGGCGGAAAGAAAGAGGTCTACCGAGGCTCGGCGTACGTCGTCGACTTCGTACCGAAGGTGAAGCTCGAGATCGTGGTCGCCGACGAGATCGTCGCCGACGTGCTCGAGGCCATCGAGAAGAGCGCCAAGACGAACCGCATTGGCGATGGCAAGATCTTCGTCCTTCCCGTCGACGAAGTCATTCGGATCCGCACTGGCGAGCGCGGCAAGGACGCTACCTGAGGTCTCGCAGTCCACTCCTTAGGGAACGTGGACAGTCGCGACGAGGAGGCGGTTCTCGTCCACCGTCACTGTGCCGGGCGTCGTGACCTTGAGGCGCTGACCACCGCGACGCGCGCGCCAGACGCCGACGTAGATTTTATAGGTCTTGCCGCTCTCGACGGCGATGCCGGGGAGCACGTCACGCAGCGTCATGCCCGTCGGGAACGCTTCGAACGGGGCGACCGTAGCGAGGGCCACGTGGTCGACGTTGACGGTGTCGCCCTTGTCGGGCTCGAAGTGCACGAAGATGCCAAGCCCGGGCGGCGCAGGGCGGGAGAGCCGCCAATCAAGCTCGAAGTCGAGCATCGGGCCGTCGGGGGCGCGCTGAACGACCGCGCGGGCCGCATCGAGTGAGATCCCATCTTCGAGCTCCGCACCGATGTGCGTCGTGCCCGGTTGCGGATCCGCCTGAACGATGGGGTCGCCGTTTGGAAGCGTGAGCCTGTGCGCGGCTCTCGCGGGCTCGTGGACGAAGAGGAGCGCGATAGCGACGCCGATGAACGGGGCTCCAGCGATCGCAAGCTGGATGATCGGCTTGAGCCGCGTCATCCGCCACAATGCGATGCACGCGACGAGCGAGAGCAGTGACACGATGAGGCCCCCGACTCCGGACCGCGGGAGGAAACGAAGAACGACGTCCTGAGATCCCGCTGGCAAATCGACCGCGAGGCGCTCGTCGTCGCTCGCCACGGTACCGACACTCGCGTGCCAACCTGGATGCCAGTTCTGGTTGACGATGAGGCGTGCAGGCTTCGTGAGGTCCGCGTGAACCGTAATCGAGCCCGGCGACCACGTGCGGCGCTCCACCGTTCCGGCGGTCTTGTCGGCGAGGAACTCCTCGTGAGCGAGATCGCCGCGTAGGGAAGGGGACTGCGGCACCTGATAGTCGTCGAAGCACGACAGCGAGCCGCGATTCACACCGGGGTAGTAGGCCGCCAGCCAGCGGTCACCGCGCGCGTTGGCAAACTCGCGAGGCTCGGCGTGGCTCGGCGCTTCCATCAGCGATCGCCCGCGTTGCCAGCCCCAGTCGTTGTCCGCGAGCACCCCGTCGTCGACGCACGCGAGGACGAGCGCGGCGAGCACGAGCCAAGGTTTCCACCGCCGCCTGCGTACGATGGCTTCGAGCCGACCAAAGCCACGCGCTGCGAGCACGGCATAGACGAGCGCGAACGGCACGAGGAAGCGCTCTGGGGAGCGCAACATCGTGTACGGCGGAATGGTCCGGAGAAGCGCGTAGCCCGAAGGCTGCGCCGCGTATCCCGATGCGAGCCACAAGAAGAAGCACGCCGTTCCGAGGAGCCACACGCCGCGTCGCTCGAGCGCCGCGAGCACCGCGAGCGGGAGCACGAGAACGCCGACGAGGAAGTCCCCACGGAAGGGGATCCCCGATCCAAAGAGCATCTTCGCGATGGTGATGGGGCCGACCGCGTCAATCGCACCGAGCACGCGAGGCGATGCCGCGAGGGTCTCCGTGATTGGCCAGAGCCGAACCGCGGCGATGCCAGCACCGAGGAGCGCCGCCACGGCGCCGAGCATGATCGCCTTGCCGAGCCGCGAGCGCTCTTTGCGCAGCCTGAAGACAGCCCCGAGAAGCTCCCATGTGCCGACGAGAAGCGTGTAGGGCGCGGCGTACGTTCCGCCGAAGCACGTCATCCAACCCACCGCGCCGCCCGCGATCACCGCGCCGCGCACCTCACCCTTGAAGGCGCGCCGAAGGCCGAGGGCTGCCCACGGCAAGAGCTCGAAGCCGAAGAAGTTGATCCACTCGAACGAGCCCGAGCGCGCAAAGAATCCGCAAAGGGCAAAGACGGGCGCGGCGAGCATCGCCCCGAGGGTGCCCGCGCTGTGGGATCGGGCGTAGCGATACGTCCCCTCGAGC
>Ga0302324_100023942_pt1 | contig 11788 bp, 7 predicted proteins | sample Palsa_T0_1_FD_201949 | JGI IMG/M metagenome (GOLD analysis project Ga0302324, IMG submission 201949) | Peat permafrost microbial communities from Stordalen Mire near Abisko, Sweden - Palsa_T0_1 | ecosystem: Environmental > Terrestrial > Soil > Palsa > Peat permafrost | place: Sweden: Abisko... | reverse complement strand
CTGCCGAGGGAATCGACGGTACGGGCGGCGCCGGATAGAGCAGTGCGCTCAAGGCGGGATAACGTGCGGCGAAGAAATACATGGAATATGCGGGAAAGAAGACGATTACGGGCACAGCGATCAGTGCGGTAACGAAAAGAAAGGCGGCCAGCAAGACGCATCCCGCCACCACGGCGAGCGTGATGGTATACGCAGTCCACTGCAAGCCGGCGGATTTCCCAGCTAACACTGCGGCGATGGCGACTCCGGCCGCCGGAATAAAAATGATGAGGGCAAGGATGAAACCAACGATACCGAGGATGATGGCTGCGCCGATGGCGAGCAAAATCTTCATTCCTACATAACCCGCGTAGCCGCCCTTCTCGGCCTGCATCATCGCCCAAAGGCGACGCCAGCCTTCCACGGCGCCAATGTTTTCCAACGCCATTTGCGGGACGACGAAATCCTTAGTCAATACAAAGACGAGTGCCATCGCGAGCACGAAGATTACAATCACGAAAAAGAGCGCAATGCCCACGAGCACGAGGCCCACCACGTGCTGTTTGGGATTGTTGAACCATCCTGCCGAGAAGGCCACGCCAGCTGGAATTCCGACCAGCACGACCAGCACGCCCAGAGTCACCAGCGCGTAAAGCAGCTTCCAGAGGAAATAGCGCCATCCCGGCTCCTGCCGCCGGTACCAGCCCTGGCGGATGTGGCATTCTTTTGCCAGGATGCTGTCGAACAAGATGAAGCGCATGACGCTGCTGATGTACATGAGAACGATGCCCAGCACGAGCGCCGACACGCCGATAACGATGGCCAATGTCGCGATCAGCGCAGGATTCGCGCCGGCGAAATCGGGCGCGAGAAAATGCTGCGTGCCGCCGGGATGCTGTGGAATGTTGAAGTTCGAGAGGTTGGGTAGGTTACATCCGCCGCCGGAGCTGAGTTCGCCGGCCAGCAAGCCCACGATGGCAAGCCTTACCCATTGACCGATGCGAAACGGCTGAAAGAGCTGCCGCTTAGTGTGCTCGATGGCGGGAGAGATCGCGTCTACGGCGGAGAACGGCAAGCATACACCTCGTCATCTTTATCTTCGAATGGTCAGCAAGGTACTGCAAACGCGGGAGCGGGTCAAATGAAATCGGAAGAGGGGACAAAGGCAGAGGTAAGAAAAACGAGCCAAACGCGCGATTATTGCGTCGCAAAGGCGCGACGCTTCGCGCGACTCGCCCAGATCCTTCGCGGCGCAAAGAACGCTTGCTCAGGATGACAATTCCCAACCGATTTCACTTCTGCATTCTTACTTCTAGCTTCTGCTTTCATTCGTAACGCAGGGCTTCCACTGGATCGAGTTTCGAGGCGCGCATGGCGGGAACCAGTCCGCTGATCACGCCTACTACGAGTAATACAGCGCTCGACAGCACTACGGTCATGATAGAAATGCGCAGGTGAATATCGCCCTGACCGGAGGTGTCTTCGAAGAGCGGGCCCATCATGGGCAAAGTGCCGACGGCCCAAGCGATCAGGTAAGAGAGCGCAACACCGATGGCGCCGCCCAGCAGCATGATCAGCAAAGTTTCCGCCAGGAATTGCAGCTTGATGTGGCGCTTCCTAGCGCCGAGAGCGCGGCGCAAACCGATTTCGCGAATGCGCTCGTCGACGGAAACCAGCATGATGTTCATCACCCCGACGCCGCCGATGCCCAGGGTTAATGTTCCGACAAAGGCGAGCAGTACCTGCAGACCAATGGTGAGCGCATCGATCACCGGGCGGAATTCATCCCGGCCGAACATCTGAAAAGCTTTGGGATCGGTCGGCGAGAAATTCTGCCGGGTAGCGACCGCCGCCAGTACCTGCGCCATGGCTTTCTTCTCGAACTGCGGTGCAACAGGCTCAAACACCATGACTGCCGCGTAGCGCGTGTTCCATAAATCTCCGGCAGTCGAGTAGGGGATCCATGCGGAGTCGTCATCGCTGCTGAAATAATTGCTGAGCTGAATCTTGCGCGCCATCACGCCGATCACGGTGAAGCGTACGCCGCCGACTTCTACCGTTTCGCCTACAGCCGGCCGCCCGCTGAAAAGTTGTTCCTTGGTGCGCCCGCCGAGAAAGATCACGCGGCGGCGCTCGAGTTCGTCGCCCGAATCGATCCAGCGACCCTCAGACGGAACCTCGTTGCGCATCTCGCCATACTCGGGACAGACCCCGCGAATCGCCGCGATGCCGACCATTCGGTCGCCATAGGCGATTCCCGGGCGATTCACGGTTTCGAGACACACGTGTTTGACCAGCGGAGCGGTTGCCTTCACTATGTCGAGATCAGACTGTTCGAGAACAACTTTCTTGCCGGCGCGCTGGCCGCCCGGTTGCTCGCTGGTCTGCTGAGGCCAGCAAATGACAACGCTTTTTCCGAAGGCGTCGAAGCCATGGACGAGAACTCCGCGAAAGCTGCTGCCGTAGGCAATCAGCAGGGTGACCGTGGCAATTCCCCAGACAATCCCGAGCATGGTGAGCAAGCTGCGCGTAAGGTTCCGCTGCAGCGCGACCCAGGCTTCGAGAATGATTTCGATCAGCATCCGACAAATTTGATAATCGAGTAATTTAGTAATTTGAAATCGAACTCAACGCAGGTCTCAAATTGCAAATTGCTAATTACCCAATTACTAAATTCCTTCCTTACCCTCCGGCCTCGTAGCGCAATGCTTCAATGGGATCAATCGATGCTGCTCTTCGCGCGGGATACAGGGCCGCAGCCACCGCGATTGCTCCCAGCAAGGCAGTCGCCACCAAGCCCGCCGTCCAATCGGGAATCAATCCCGCAAAAAAGTCGGGCATGGGCAACAGGTTCACCAGCGCGCAAAAGCCGAAGGCAACTCCCAGGCCGATGGCGCCGCTGAGCAGGGCGATAATCAGGGCCTCGACGAAGAACTGGCGCAGGATTGTTCTGGCGGGAGCGCCGAGGGCTTTACGCACGCCAATCTCCCGGGTTCGCTCGCGCACGGCGACCAGCATCACGTTCATCACACCGATGCCGCCGAGCAACAATGTAACAATTCCGACTGCGCCCAGAAAATATTTCATGCCGTCGGTCATGGTCCTGAAGGCTTGCGCTTCCTGCACCGTATCCCAGATAGGACAGGCCTCCTTGTCGTTGGGGTCGTAGCGGTGCATGCGGGCCAGCGCGACGCGAATTTCGTGTTTGCAAGCTTCATGCTGCTCCACCGATTTGGGCGTGACCAGCAGCTGATCGAACGTGGTGGAAGTTCCGGGAGGCTTGTCGGGGAAATCGCGTCGCATCGCGGAAAACGGAACGAAGATTTTGTTGACGTCCCAACCGTCGTAACTGGAATCCTGTTTCTTTGCGGCCATGACTCCGATGATGATGTAAGGGAAATCGTTCAAATAGACGTTATCTCCCACGGGATTGCGTCCGGGAAACAATTGCTTCGCGGCGTCGGATCCCATAAAGGCGACGCGGCGCGCCTCGCGCATGTCATCCCAGTCATAGAATCGTCCCTGGCCTACGTTCAGGGTGCGAATGTAGGCGAACGGGGGATGCGACCCGGTGACCGTGAAAGCGGCATTGTTGAAGTCGCTGTGCGCCCGCACCGTATTTTGTTCGAGCTCCGGAATGGCATATTGGCAATCGGGACTCTCCGCCTGTACGACGGGAAGATCGGCGTCGTCCCAATGCACCACGCGCCCCGCGTGAGTTCCACCGGCTTGGAGGCTGGTGCGGCCGTGGAAAACGATCATCACGTCCTTGCCCAGATTCTTGGCTTGCTCCTCCTGCCCTTTGCGCAGGCCTTCACCAGCTGCGACCATGAGGACGATCGAAACGATTCCCCACGCGATGCCAAACATGGTAAGAAAGGCGCGCAGCTTGTGCGCCCACAGAGTGCGCAGCACGTCGCGGAAGAGATCTCCCAGGGTCATAGCGTCTCTTGTTTGGACGGGCCCGGGCAAGGAAAGTAACCGCCGGGCTGGCTCCGTCTCTTGTTATTAGATACGTATGGGAGGAAGTCTTTGTTCGAGAGAAAATACGCGCATTATTATGGGACCTCCGACCGGACCGCCGCACCTAGCGGGGCATAGATCCATCCCTCAAATTCCGCGAGCGCCAGCTCACACTGCAAACGGTGGCGCTCTTTCCGGTCGCGAATCTTTTTCTCCAGCGGGGGCAGGAGGTCGAAAGTGATGTTGGCCGGCTGGAAATTCCGGGAATCCGCATGCGTGACGTAATGGGTCAGCGATCCGAACGCGGAGACCCGCGGCGGCGACAGGGGCGCTTCTCCGCGGGCTAGGGCCGCCGCGTGCAGTCCAGCCATCAAGCCGGTTGCAATCGATTCGACGTAGCCTTCGACGCCGCAAATCTGTCCCGCAAACAGGACGCGCGGATGCGCCTTCATCTGCAGCGTCTCGAGCAGCAGCGCTGGGCCGTTGATATAGGTATTGCGATGAATCTGGCCGTAGCGCACGAAGCGCGCATTTTCCAGGCCCGGAATCATGCGCAGCACGCGAGCCTGTTCGCCGAACTTCAAGTGGTTCTGGAATCCGACCAGATTGTAGGAATCCGCGCGCAGATTTTCCTGGCGCAGTTGCACGACCGCGTACGGCATGTGGCCGGTGCGCGGATCTTTCAAACCTACCGGCTTCATGGGCCCGAAGCGCAGCGTATCGCGTCCGCGGCGGGCGATTTCTTCAATGGGCAAACAACTCTCGAAATAATTCAACTTCTCCCAATCGCGTTCTTCCACGGACTGCGCGGCCAGCAAAGCATCGTAAAAGCAATCGTATTCGTCACGATTCATGGGACAGTTGATGTAATCCGCCGACCCTTTGTCATACCGCGCCGCCATATAGACGCGCGACATGTCGATAGAATCCGCTTCGACAATCGGGCTGATCGAATCGTAGAAATACAAGTGAGGAAGCTGGCTCGCCTGCTCAGGTTTTGATTTTTCAGCGCCCGAGCTCAGGCGTGCAATCTCGCCAGCTAGCGTGTCGGAGGTGAGAGGCCCGGTGGCGATTACGGTGATCTGAGGGCCAGATTCTTCAACTGCGGTTACCTCTTCCCGACGCACGGAAATGCCTGGCTCCTGCGAAATTATGTCTGTCACCTTTGCCGCGAACGTCACGCGATCGACCGCCAGAGCGTGTCCCGCCGGAACTGCGCACTGGCGGGCAATTTCGAGGAGCAGCGAACCCGCTCGCCGCATTTCTTCTTTCAACAGCCACGGAGCCGTATTTTCCGAATCCGACTTCAAAGAATTCGAGCACACCAACTCGGCAAAATCTGCCGTCTGATGCGCAGGCGTCAGGCGCACAGGGCGCATTTCGAATAATTCCACATCTACGCCCCGGCGCGCGCACTGCCATGCGGCTTCGGAGCCGGCCAGTCCCGCGCCGATTATCCGAACCAGGGGTTTCACGATGCTCTCTCCGCGAGGCGGCGTAGTGCATCGTCGGTCAGTAAGGCCGATCGCCATCGATCGCGAAACTCGGCTCCGAGCGCCTTGTAGAGGCTGATCGCCCGGTCGTTCCAGTTCAAGACTTCCCAACGCATGGTACGGCTATTTTTCTGCAAGGCGATGCGCGCTACCGCAGCCAGCAATGCCATGCCGATTCCCTGTCCACGAAAATGCGGACGCACAAATACGTCTTCCAGATAGAGTCCCGCCCCCACCCACGTCGAATAATAGGGAAAGAAGAGGGCATAGCCTGCAGCCTCTCGATTCCAATCGGCAATCAGCGCGCGAAATTTCGGATTCGGACCAAACCCGTCCCGAACAAGGTCGGCCTCTTCGATTACGCACAGATGCAACTCCCGCTCGAACTCCGCCAGTTCACGGATGAGTGTGCGCAGCAGTGGCGCATCGGCAATCGTCGCACAACGAATCAGCAACATTTAGAAGAAATATATCAGCACCGGTACGAGGTGCGTGGTCACTGCCTGGCGTCCTTTCATAAGCGTAGCTTTGCTTAACAACGGAGCCAGCCGATGTGCGATGATGACCATGAAACATTTCACGCCCAGTCTTTAGAGGATTCGATGGCACGCATCGGCTTAATTGAACCGAGATCTGCGTCTCCTGAAGTGCGCGAGATTTATGACACCACGCTTCGCGGCAAGCCCGGAAACATTCAAAAGGCTCTGGCGCATCGTCCCGAGATGCTTAAAGGTTTTCTGGCTTTCTACGGCACTGTGGGACGATCTCTCGACCGCAAGTTGTACGAACTTATTTATCTGCGGATCTCTTTCATCAATGGATGTCATTACTGTACCCAACACCATGTTTCGTCGTCGAAGCGGGTCGGGCTCACTGCCGAGGACTGGGAGGCGCTCAAGGCGGGGAACTATTCGCGCTATAGCGAGAAGGAGCGGGCGGCGCTGATCTACGTCGAGAGGTTGACTCGCGCTCCGCACGAAATCGGCGAAACCGACTTTGACGAACTCAAGAAAAACTTTTCCGAGCCCGAGATCGTCGACATCCATATGCTTGCCGGCCTTGCCAACTTGACCAATCGCGTGACCGACCCGTTGGGCCTGGTAGTGGAATTTCCGGAAGAGAAACTCTAACCTGCCACGGAATTCACGGATCACACACGGGCTTTCACTTTATCCGCGATCATGCGCGCAACTTGAGTGAGAACTTATAGGATTTCGCGCGCTTCTCCTGTTCGCTTCGTTACCCGCTCGCGATCCAGATATTCGAGCAATGGGATGGCATACTTGCGGGTCACTCCGGTCAGTTCTTTGAATTTCGCTACGTCGATTCTCGTGGACTTCGCTTTGTATGCGGCCATCTGCCGGCGCAATTCTTCGAGGGTGCTGCGATGAAAAACCAGTTCGTCTGAGACCTTGATTAGCGCTTTATCGCGCAGCAGAAGCGTCACAATCTTTTGCGCCCGCGCCTTGTCCACCTTGAGCCCAGCCATCACTTCACTGAGCGCCGGAACCTTCAGCCCCGCCGTGGCGAAGGCTTCTTCGATCTTCTTTTTCGATTCGCTTTCCTCGTCCTTCATCACCACGCCGTGGCCGGGCAGCCGCGCCAGATCTCCGGCAGCCTCGAATCTCTTCTCTCGAATCAGCATAGCGAGGGCGGCGTCGAATACCTCGGCCGACGCTCCCGTCTGCTCGCGCAATTCTTCCCTGGCGATGCCGGCCACCAGAGGATTTGTGTTATGGAACTCCAAGGTCCTGCTTACAATCTGCGCTTTCAGGCCCTCCAAGGCAAAACCATCCAGGAAGAGGTCGCCGGCGCGCACAACATCGCGCGCGTTGATGGCCGGGGCGAGTTGCGTTTCGATCAACTCCTTCGTCCAGCCGGTTTCGACAATGAGTCTCGACATCGAGATTCCGATGGGCCCGCGGCGGGCGACGCGGGCTCTGAGGATCGCATCCGAATCGCTGCCAGCGAGAGTTTTCAGAAACTCGATTTGTTCTGGCAGGCGCGGAATGGGCGCTGCGTCCAACACAACTCCGCCGCCGATCGTTACCACCGGCGAAAATTGCCGGATGATAAAGCGATCTCCGGGCAGGAGCAGCGCCGGTTCCGGCAGTTTGAGCCGGGCAAAGGCCTCGCTGCCCTTAGCAATCTGTTTCGGTCCCTGAAGCAATATTTCCGCGACTGTCTCCATAGTGTAGGAATGAAAATGCACTCTTGCGCGATCTTTCAAGGCCCGCGGTGCCGAACCCAAGAGTCGCAGCCTCACGTCTGCTTGACGTGTTGGCTCGAAGGTTTGGGGGGGTGCCAGGGTCATTCCCCGCTGAAGATCATCCGTGCTCGCGCCAGCCAGATTCAGGGCAGTGCGTTGACCGGCGATGGCTGCGCCCGCCGTTTGCCCATGCACTTGCACGCCGCGAATGCGCACCCGGCGTCCGGCAGGAAAAACCTCCAGCTCCTCTTCGCGGCGTATCGTCCCGGCTGCCAGGGTTCCGGTTACTACGGTGCCGAAACCTTTCATGGTGAAGACGCGGTCGATCGGCAGCCGGGCAATGGCGCGAGACTTTCGCGGCTGAACTCCGGCTGCGGCCGCGACCATCGCCCGCTTCAGGTCTTCGAGACCGGCGCCGGTCAAAGAACTCACGGCGATGATCGGGCTCGGTTTGTCCAAAAACGTCCCACGCAGAAACTCTTCTGCTTCGAGGCGCACCACGTCGAGTGTTTCCAGGTCGACAGAGTCGGACTTGGTGAGTACGGTAATGCCATGTTGCACGCCCAAGAGTTGAAGAATATCGAAGTGCTCGCGGGTTTGCGGCATGATGGCCTCGTCCGCAGCAATGACCAGAAGCACCAGATCGATTCCCCCCACACCCGCCAGCATGTTACGCACAAAACGCTCGTGCCCCGGAACATCGACGAAGCCCAGGCGCAATGTCTCGCCGTTCGGCGCGGGTAAATCCATGTGCGCGAAGCCGAGGTCGATCGTGATGCCGCGCCGCTTTTCTTCCTCCAGTCGGTCGGCGTCGATTCCGGTCAACGCCTTGACCAATGCCGTTTTGCCATGGTCGATATGGCCGGCCGTTCCTACAATGATGGATTTCATCTGGCTCGCTATCTTACTGGAGGATCCATTGCGGCTGGAATGGCCCTACCCATCCCTTGCGCTAAATGCGACAATAGGGGTTCCCCATGAGCACGCCCGCGATCTCTGCCATTTCCCCAGACGTTCTCCGCCAGCACGGCCTTACTTCCGGCGAGTACGAAAAAATCAAGCAGCTTCTCGGCGAGCGCGAACCCACGCTTACCGAGCTGGGCATCTTCAGCGTGATGTGGAGCGAGCATTGCTCCTACAAATCGTCGCGCGTGCATCTGAAGCGGTTGCCCACGCGCAGCAAGCGCGTGCTGCAAGGGCCGGGCGAGAACGCAGGCATTATCGACATTGGAGACGGCTGGGCATGCGCTTTCAAGATCGAGTCGCACAATCATCCGTCGTTTATCGAGCCGTTTCAGGGCGCGACCACGGGTGTGGGCGGAATCTTGCGCGACATTTTTACCATGGGCGCGCGGCCGGTTGCTGTGATGGACTCACTACGCTTCGGTCCGATTGCTGATGCTACGAAACATGGAACCCCGGACGCCCTCGTCCGGGGGGAAGTCGGCGCTGCGCCTGGGCTTCGCTCTGGCCCGGCGGACGGGGCGTCCGCCGCTCCACGAGTTGTTACTCAGGCTGAGATTCACAAGAACCACTCCATTCTCGAAGGCGTGGTCAGCGGTGTCGCTTCTTACGGTAACTGTTTCGGAGTGCCCAACCTCGGCGGCGAAACCAAGTTTGAGCCATGCTACTCAGGTAATCCGCTGGTAAATGCATTTGCCATGGGATTAGTGCGCAAGGATGAAATCTTTTACGCGCGTGCCGCGGGCGAGGGTAATCCGGTGATCTATGTCGGCGCCAAGACGGGACGCGATGGAATCCACGGCGCGACCATGGCAAGCGAGGAGTTCAGCAAGGCTTCGGAGGCGAAGCGCCCTAACGTACAAGTTGGAGATCCTTTTTTGGAGAAGTTGCTGCTCGAAGCCTGTCTTGAGGCGATGCGGACTGGCGCGATCGTTGGCATTCAAGATATGGGCGCGGCCGGACTTACCTGCTCGACCTGCGAGATGGGTGGACGCGGCGGCGTAGGCATTGAGATTGAACTGGATCGCGTGCCGCAGCGTGAAACCGGCATGTCTGCCTACGAGATCATGCTCAGCGAATCGCAGGAGCGCATGCTGCTGGTGGCGGAGAGAGGCCGCGAGCAGGAGGTCTTTCGCATTTTTGAGAAGTGGGGGCTGGATGCGGTAGAGGTTGGCAAGGTGACTTCTGAAAATAGACTTCGCGTGCTGCATCACGGGGAGATTGTCGCCGAGATTCCGAACCAGGCGCTGACCGACGACGCACCGGTCTACGAGCGTCCGCTGGCGCGCTGGGAGCCTCCGGTGCCGCGGGAGATGCCGGGGGACATCAAGCTAAACGCCGGCGGCGACTTCACGCAGAATTTGAAGCACCTTCTCGGCAGCCCCAACATCTGCGGCAAGCGTTGGGTTTGGCAGCAGTACGATCACATGGTGCAGACCAACACGGTGGAAGCGCCGGGTGCGGGCGATGCGGGCGTGATTCGCATCAAGAATCCAGATGTAGGCTTGGCCAAGTCCGGTTTGTCCCAGGATGTCCCGCAGCGCGGGCTCGCCATGGCGCTCGACGGCAACAGCCGCTGGTGCTATCTCGATCCGCGGCTGGGGGCGATGCATGCCGTTGCAGAGGCCGCGCGCAAGGTCGCTTGTTCGGGCGCTACGCCCGTCGCCGCAACCAATTGCCTGAACTTCGGCAATCCGGAGAAGCCGCACATCATGTGGCAGTTTTCGCAAACCATCGACGGCATTACGAAGGCCTGCGAGGAGCTGGAGATTCCGATCACCGGCGGGAATGTCAGCTTCTACAACGAGACGCTGGGCGAGGGCATTTATCCTACGCCGGTGCTGGGGGTGGTGGGCATTCTCGAAGATGTGCGCAAGACAGCGAAGATCCACTTTGCCGCTGCCGGACGCACGATCATGCTATTGCGCGCGGGCGAAGCTGCCGATATCACCGATGTGGAGAGCGAGTTTGGGTCGTCGGAGTATGCAAAGGAAGTCCTGGGCGCGTTGTGGGGATATCCTCCGGAACTTGATCTGGAGAAGGAAGCTGCGCTGCAGAAGGCGGTCGTCGAACTGATTCAGCGGGGTCTGGTGGATTCGGTGCATGATTGCTCGGATGGCGGATTGGCCGTGGCCTTGGCCGAAAAGGCGTTCGCGAAAGGTGTGGGGGCGCGCGTGAATCTGGTGTCTGGCGGGCTTCCCGCGGAGTTTGTGCTGTTTGGAGAAGATGCAAGCCGCGTTGTGCTGTCGTGCGACCCGGGGATGGTTCAGCGAATCCAACAGATAGCGGAGAGGTATGAGATCTCTGCGGACGTGCTGGGAGAAACAATTCCGGAACGGTTGGAAATCTCGTTGGATGGGCGGGTGGTCGTGTCGGCGGCGGTTTTGGATTCTAACCAAGCTTATGAAACTGCGCTGGAATCGGCTTTGCGGACTGATACGGAATTGGTAGCGGCGAATTGAAATCGTTTGGACATCAAAAGCTGCATCGTGGAAAGAAAATGCGATGCGAGCTTCGCTCGCGGACAGCCGAGGGCGGCATGGATGGTGCTGGACTTTAGGTTTTGAGCTGAGAGCTAAAAGCTAATTGCTATATGCTGGCTTCTGACAAATTTCATGACGAGTGCGGCGTGGTGGCGATCTTCGCTCACCCGGAGGCGGAGAAGCTCGCTTACCTGGGGCTACATGCGCTGCAGCATCGCGGGCAGGAGTCGGCGGGGATTGTTACTTCCGATGGCCTGACTTCGCGCGTGCACAAGGCGATGGGCACGGTCGCCGACATCTTTACCGAAGATGTGCTCTCGAAGATTCGCGGGACGCTGGCCATCGGACATACGCGGTACTCGACCGCGGGCGATTCGGCGTTGCTGAATGCGCAACCGATTCTCGTGCAATCGAATAAGGGATCGATTGCGGTGGCGCATAACGGCAATCTTGTAAACGCGATGGAGGTGCGCAGCCGGCTGGAGCGCCAGGGTTCGATTTTTCAGACCAATAGCGACACGGAAGTGATCGTCCACCTGATCGCGCTCTCGCGGGAACAGACTTTGCCGGAAGCGATCGCGGACGCGCTGCAGCGGGTGGAAGGTGCGTTTTCTCTAGTGCTGATGACTCCGGACCGGATCATTGCGGCGCGCGATCCGCGCGGCTTTCGGCCGCTGGCTATGGGACGCATTCCGGCG
>Ga0302324_100023941_pt1 | contig 11788 bp, 14 predicted proteins | sample Palsa_T0_1_FD_201949 | JGI IMG/M metagenome (GOLD analysis project Ga0302324, IMG submission 201949) | Peat permafrost microbial communities from Stordalen Mire near Abisko, Sweden - Palsa_T0_1 | ecosystem: Environmental > Terrestrial > Soil > Palsa > Peat permafrost | place: Sweden: Abisko... | reverse complement strand
TGCGCGCACGGTCTAATCCTCATTAACAGCTAGGGAGGGAATGCTCAATGAACATTGTGGTTGGATCGTTGATCGATTGGCCGCGGAGGGTCGCGCAGCATTTGACTTGGCTCGCGCCGCTGTTCGCGCGCATCACGGTGGGGTGGGTGTTCTTGTGGAGCGGCTGGGGCAAGCTCAACAATTTGCCCCAAGTGACTCAGAATTTCATCGACTGGGGCATCCCCTGGCCGCACCTCTTGACGCCGTTCACTTCGGGAATCGAGTTTTTCGGTGGTCTGTTTCTGCTGGTCGGATTGCTGACTCGCATCTCGGCGGGCGCGCTTGGGATCACCATGATCGTCGCCATTAAGGCGGCCAAGTGGGGCGACGTCGATTCCCTCGAGGCGCTCCTCGGTTTCGATGAGTTCGAGTACCTCGCCTTGTTCCTGTGGCTCGCGATCGCGGGGGCGGGAAAAGTGTCGATCGATCATTGGCTCGAGCGCTGGTACTTACGCACGCAGGGGCGGGGCGTGCGCAGAGCACCTGCCGACGTCGCGGCGTAATCCAGTGCGCCCGATATCGAGTTTCCTTGCACTGTGCGGCTTGCTCACTGCTTGCGCGTCCTCGGGACCTGTCATGCTGGGGCCCGCCCGAGCGGCCATTTCGCCGGATCAGGTGAAGATCTATTGGAGTCCTCCTGCGATCTTCGAGCCGGTCGCCGACCTCAACGCCTCGAGCCACACCGTGTTCAAGCCGGGCGGACAACAGGCAATGGACAAGGTCATTGCCGAGCTCAAGGTCGAGGCCGCCAAGCTCGGCGCAAACGGCCTGCTGCTCGAGGGCTTCTCGGACGCGCAGACCGCATCGGTGGGCACGGGCGTTGGTTCTCAATCCTACTCAGGAAATACGGCAGTCGGGGTAAGCGCCGGCGGCGCTTTCGGGGTGTTCAAAAAGACCGGGAGAGCGCGCGCGATTTTCGTACCGCCAGAGTGAGCGGGACGCTGCGGCGCCAGTTTAGGCTTACCGCCGCAAAGCGCAGGACTTGCGTACACCCCGCACCCTCGTGTGGACGGAGACATCCGGCAGGGGGCGCCTCGACGCCGCGGCAATCCGCTTAGCCAAGGCCGGCTCAGGCCACTATCTGCCCACGACCGAAGATGGGCGGCCCGTGGATTCCTGCTACCCGGTTAAAATCCGCTTTCAACTGCACAAATAACCAAATACCGAACAGCAGCTGCACCTCATGCGGTGCAGCTGCCAAGTCAACTCTGCCGGACTAGTCTTTAGGCTGCGAGCCGCTCTGAGTGCCCGTCGCCAAGTCCTGACCCTGCTGCTGCATTTTCTGCTGCTTCATCTCGTTCTTACACGTGGTCTGCATGGCCTCCTGCGTCAGGCTGCTGTTCGTGGACTTCTGCCGGGCCATACACTGCTTCATCGTCTCCTGCTTGTTGCTGCTGCCGGAATTGCTGTAACCGGAGTCCGAGCTCGCCGCCGGCGCGGATTGACCGGGTTGCGATTGGTCCGTTTGGGCGACGGCATAGGAGCCGATCGCGACCAAACCCGTAAATGCCGCGCTCATGAGTATGCGTTTCATTACACTTCCCCTTTACGATTGCCAGTAGTGACGCCTACGATAAAGACGCGCGGTCCCGGGTACTATCCAAGAAGCGCCTCTAACGGTTGTCCCCTGTCTCCTACAGCTGCGGTTCGACAACGGTCGCGAGCCGATTGGTGCCGAAGGGACTTAGTACGTTCGGCAGTGCGCGCCGCGGGGGCGGGAGAGCAAATGATGCGTTCGCGATGAACTATTGGGGCCTGGCTCTTGGTGTGGGGTGGCTGATGAGTCTCGGGAGCGGCGAGGTGCATGCGGCGATACCGCCCGAGGACTGGCACGTCGCCGTCGTCAACGACCATCGCCTGTTCTATGCGGTGCACGGGAGCGGACCCACACTGGTGCTGCTGCACGGGGGAGGCGATTCCGGAGAGCATTCGTTCGAGCGCCAGCTGGATTTCCTCTCCGAGCAACATCGCATCGTCGCGCCCGACCAAGTCGGGCAGGGCCGAACCCCCGATGTGCCGGGACCCTTGAGCTATACGGGGATGATGGAGGATACGGTCGCGCTGCTGCACAAGCTCAAGCTCAAGCGTGTGGATATCGTCGGATTCAGCGATGGCGGCATTCTTGGCCTCATGCTGGCAATCCGGCATCCGGAGCTGGTCCGGCGGCTGGTCATCAGCGGGGTCAATATTGCCCCCGACGGATTGAATCCCGATAGTCTCGAGGATTTGCGCGCCAATCAAATTCCCAAGCCGGCGACGATCGATGAAAAGCTGGCACGGCTGTGGCTCACCTCGCCCACCTACGAGCAGCTGAATCTCGGGTTCCTCGAGAAAATTCAGCAGCCGGTTCTGGTGATCTCCGGGGATCGGGACGCCATCACGCTCGAGCACACGCTGAAAATATTCCACGCGCTGCCGAACGCCGAGCTCTGCGTATTGCCCGGAACCGATCACATGACCTTTTCGAGTCGATCGACCTGGCTGAATCCCATCATCGGCGAATTTCTCGATCGGCCTTGACGGCCGGCGGGGCTTGGCAGGAAGACCGCGCAAGCTATAGTGTCCCGGTTCACGAGGACGGAGAAACATGAAATTCAATTGCGCCAAGTGCCCGGGCTATTGCTGCAGTCATGGACGCATCGCGGTCAGCGATCACGACATCAGCCGTTTGGCGCGATTCTTCGGGATCAGCGCACGCCTCGCGCGGCGCCGCTTGACCTACCGCTATCGCTCCGGCGACGTCGACGAATACATCCTGCGGCATCATAAAGACCACATATATAAATCGGTCTGCCGGCTCTTCGATCGAGAAACACGGCGTTGCACGGTGTATCAGGCTCGCCCCAACGTTTGCCGCAAGTACCCCTACGGCAACGCCTGCGGCTACTACGATTTCCTCGCATTCGAGCGCACCCACCAAGACGACGAGGATTTCGTTCCGACCGCCTGAGCCGCGCTCAGCCGAGCGGTAGACGGTGCGGTCTCACCAGCATGTGCCAGTCCTGGTGCTCCTCGAGAATCAGCGACAACGCGGACTCCACCGCACCTCTGACGAGTTGCGCGACGGCCGCCGCATCGTCGACGATGGCTACTCCGCCGCCGGCGAGCCTGCGTGCGGCCGGCTCGGGCCCGACGGCGGCTTCGCGAATCCTCGCGACCGCCAGCCGCAAATCCTTCGACAGCCGATCGGACGCAACCTCGAGCCGGTATGCCTCGGACTGCGCCAGTGCGCCGTGGAGCGATGCGCCGAGGGCGGGAAAGAACGTGGTCACGATCGACAGGTACAACGAGTGTAGAACGAGGTGGGTGAGGGCGCCCAAAGCCGTCAGACCGAAAAGCCAGATGTTGACCGTGTGAATGCGATGCCGCAGCACGTGCTGCCGCAGCGCCACCGATCGGTGATAGTACTCCTGAGCCTCGAGGATGCTCGCCGCCCAATCGGCATAGTCGGCGACGAATTGGGCGTCGGTCCACACGGCGGCGAGAATCTCGCGCATCGCTGCCTCGTTGCGGCGGCAGAGCGTGGTCACTTCGTGGTTACCCCGCAGATTCTGGCCGGGATCGAATACGCGCAGGTACCAGTCGGCCTCCTCGACACTGTGTCGGAAATCGACGAGCGGCGCCAAGATCGGCAAGTAGCCGATGAGCTCCGCCGTGGTGCGCGCGCGGAGCCATTCGCCCTGCCAGTTACGCCGGTGCCCGATCCAGTACACGGCGGCGACCGCGCTGATGATGAATACCTCGCCGAGCGCCCAGATGCCGAGATAGGGGTGCAGATTGTGGCGGCTGTCGTCCCACCCGAGGGCCAACGGCAAGACGGCAAACAGCACCGCGACGGCGCTCAGCAGATAAATCAGCCAGAAGCCGCTGCGGTAGCGCTCGCCAAAATACAAAGCGCGCTCATCGTAGCGGCGACGCTCGGGGTCGAGTTCTTGAATAAGCGAGGTGAGGACAGCGGGTGCGGGGGCTATCGGCGGTGCGCTCCGGCGGCTGACGGGCGAGCCGTACAAGAAAATCTTCTCGACGAGCCGGTGCAGCATGAGGGCCTCAGCTCACGATTTCGTAGGTGTTGCTGAAGACGAGCGGGGAAACGATGCCGAGGCTGCCGTCGCCGTAGTCGACCAGCCAATCGCCCGCGCGTCCCGTAAGTTCCGACACGCCGTCGCTCAGAATGACCCGGAAGCGCTCGTTCATGCGCAGCGCGAGCACCTGATAAGGATTTGCGCGATACCGGCCCGCTTCCCCGTCGACGGTCGGCGCGACCGGGGCGTATTTATCGGCAAAGTGGGACCTGGAGACGCGCCAGTGCTCGCCGGAGGTGCCGGTGAGGATGGCGTCGCCGGGCTTCGCGCGCACCGCGCCCTCGGCCGTGCGAACGATGCATTCTTCATCGGCGAAACGCACGTCGAGCTCACGCGGGAGCTTGCGTGCGATCACGTGGGAGGGCACGTCGCGAACGGCATTCGAGAAGCCGGGTTTGCCGGTACCGCGGAACAAAGGCATTTCGCTCATGTCGTCCAGATCTCCGTCGCTTTATTACACACATCCGGCCGGCGCTTGGCAATGTACGGGTCCGTTGGACGACCGTTCAAATAGGTCTGGAGTCCGGAGCGCCGCATTGCGATGCCGGGCGCCTGTCTGGCAAACTCCGGGCTGCGCCTCTGCGCCGCACCGGGATCAAATGAATCTGCTGTTGCGAATGAACATCGCTCTCGGGACCGCTTTCCTACTCGCGGCGCTCCTGCTGGTGTATGTATGCTCGCGGCTGTTGGAAACGAATGCGCAACAGGAACTGCTGCGCGAAGCCGGGCTGATGATGGACAGCGCGGTGGCGACCTTCGCCTATACCTCCGAGGAAATCCTGCCCTTGCTCCAGCAGCCGATGCAATCGACGTTCCTGCCGCAGTCGGTGCCTTTTTACGCGACGACGCAGAATTTCTTGAAGCTGCATGCGCAGCATCCGGAGTATTCCTTCAAGGAGGCTACCCTCAACCCGACCAATCCCCGGGATCGCGCCATGGACTGGGAGGCGGACCTCATTCAGCAGTTCCGCAATTCGGCTCAGACGCACGAGATCGTCGGCGAGCGCGATACACCACTCGGCCGCTCGCTCTATCTCGCACGCCCAATCCGGGTCACGGGCGAATGCCTGACTTGTCACGGCTCGGCAAGTGCCGCACCGGCGACGCTGCGCGCACGCTACGGCTCGGACAACGGATTCGGATGGCAACCGGACGAGGTCGTTGGAGCCCGGGTGATCTCGGTGCCGCTCGCGGCCGCCGAAGCCGATGCGCATCGAGCTCTGCACGGCATCGTGATCGCGATCGCCGGGGTGTTCTTGCTGTTGCTTGCGCTGGCAAACGGCCTGGTCTACGGGCTGACCGTGCGCCCGCTGCGCCGCATTGCGCGCATCGCCGACGCCTTGAGCCGCGGCGAGTCGCCGGCTGAGCAATTTCCCGGCGGGGGAAGCACGGAGATCACGGCGCTCGCACGCGCGTTCGAGCGCATGCGTGTCAGTCTGGAAAAAGCCATGCGGCTGCTCGAGCCCTGAGCCATGCACGCCGATGTTTTCGTGTCGTATTCGCAGCCCGACCGTTCACAGGCGTTTGAGATCGTGTCGCAGCTCGAGGCCTGCGGTATCAAGGTGTGGGTGGCGCCCCGCGATATCGCTCCTTCGGCGGAATGGGCTGCAGAGATCATCGAGGCGATCGGGGCCTCGAGGATCATGGTGCTGGTGTTTTCGGGGGCCTCCAACAGTTCGCCGCAGGTGCGCCGGGAGGTCGAGCGGGCGGTCCATCGGCAGGTTCCCATCCTGACGGTGCGGCTCGAGGACGCGCTGCCGACGAAGAGCATGGAGTACTTCCTGAGCGCGCAGCACTGGCTGGACGCCTTTCCTCCACCGCTCAGCCTGCATTGCGGGCAGCTCTGCCGGGAAGTGAGCGCGCTGCTCGGCGCGCCGCCGGTGCCGGATCTGCGCGCCGCTGCGCCCCCGACCCCGCGGCCGAGCCCGCCCCCCGTCTTCACGGACCAGGAGCTCGGATCTCTGCAAAAACGTCTGGCGCACCACGTGGGGCCGGTTGCGGGCTATTTGGTGAAGCGTGCGGCGGCGACCGCATCGAGCTGGAGTGAGCTCACTACACAGCTTGCCACGGAGATCGATGCAGCTCCGGCCCGGCAAGCCTTTCTTGAGGGCTGCCGCTCGGCTCGCCTGTGAAAATCGCGGGGATTCCTTATCGGACCATCTGGCCGACGGCCCAGGGGTCCGTTCAGGTCATCGATCAGTCGCGGCTGCCGTTCGAGTTCAGCCTATTGGAGCTCTCGAGTGTGGAGGAGGCTGCGCAGGCAATTCGCACCATGGCCGTCCGCGGCGCGCCGCTCATCGGTGCAACCGCCGCTTACGGGCTTGCGCTTGCCGCGCGTTCAAATGCGTCCGATGCGAGTCTCGACGCCGCCGAGCGGATGCTCGCGGCCACGCGCCCCACGGCTCATAACCTGCTGTGGGCGCTGCGCCGCGTGCGCGGGGTGCTGGCCGAATCGGCGGTGGCGGAGCGCTGCGACGCTGCTTTCCGGGAGGCTGCCCGGATTTGTGAGGAGGACGTGGAGCATTGCCGTCGCATCGGCTCGCAGGGTCTCGGCATCATTCGAGGGCTCGCCGCTGAGGGTCCGGTCCAGATTCTCACCCATTGCAACGCCGGCTGGCTCGCGTGTGTCGACTGGGGCACGGCGCTCGCACCCATCTACATGGCGCATGACGCAGGCGTCGCCGTCCATGTGTGGGTGGACGAGACGCGGCCTCGCAATCAGGGCGCGCTGCTCACGGCTTACGAGCTTGCGGCGCACGGCGTGCCGCACACCGTCATTGCGGACAACGTGGGTGGGCACCTCATGCAGCGCGGCTTGGTGGATCTCGTGCTCGTCGGCAGCGACCGCACGACTTCAACGGGAGATGTATGCAATAAGATCGGCACCTATCTCAAGGCGCTCGCCGCCTATGACAACGGGGTGCCTTTTTATGCGGCTCTGCCCGCGAGCACCATCGACTGGTCGCTCGACGATGGGCGCGCCATCCCCATCGAGGAGCGCGCGGCCGTGGAGCTCACGCACATGACCGGCCGCACGGCCGCCGGGCTGCTCGAGACGGTGCGGGTGGTGCCGGAAACGAGTCCGGCCGCGAACTACGCCTTTGATGTGACGCCGGCGAGGCTGGTGACGGGTCTCATCACCGAGCGCGGGGTCTGCGCCGCGAGCGCTGCGGGCCTGTTGTCGCTCTATCCCGAAAGGTGCCCCGAGTGTTCGGTCTCATGAGCCGCGAGCGCGACGAGCACCTGCGCCGATCGATCATCGCCGGTGGCCGCCGGCTCGCGGGCCTCGGCCTCACCCCGGGCACTTCCGGCAACATCAGCGTGCGACGCGACGGCCGAGGATTTTTCGTGAGCCCGACCGGCCTGTCTTACCACGGGCTTGATGCCTCCGAGATACCGCTCGTGACCTTCGACGGGCGATGGTACGGCTGCCGCCGTCCCTCGAGCGAATGGCGTTTTCATCGCGACATCTTTGTCTCGCGCGCGGAGATCGGCGCGATCGTGCATACGCACTCGCCGATGGCCACCGCGCTCGCGTGCACGGCGCGCGCGATTCCCGCCTTTCACTACATGGTTGCGGTGGCGGGCGGTGCGGATATCCGCTGCGCGCCCTACCACACGTTCGGCTCCCAGGCACTCTCGGACGGCGCGCTCGAGGCGCTCAGGGACCGGCGAGCGTGCCTGCTTGCGCATCACGGCGTGATCGCCTTGGGGGCGGACGTCGACGCCGCCCTCACCCTCGCCGCAGAGGTCGAGGATCTGGCGGTAAAGTACTGCGCAGCGCTTGCCCTGGGGGAGGTCGAGATCTTGAGCGCGGGCGAGATGGCGCACGTGGTCGACAAGTTCCGCACCTACGGTCGGCAGGACGTCCCTGAACCCGGCCTCGAGTTCGGCGGCGACGTGCCGCCGGCTGCGGCGGATTCGCAGTGATACAGGGCGACGGCCCGTACCGGGTCCTCGGTGCGGACACGCTTCCGGCATATCTCGTCACTCTCGAGCAGGTACGTGCGCTGCTCGGCGGGCCGCCCGCTGAGTGGCGGGTTCGCGAAGTGGGCGACGGCAATCTCAATCTGGTCTTCATCATCGAGGGGCGCGCGGGTGCCGTGTGCGTCAAGCAAGCACTGCCGTACGTGCGCGTGGCCGGGCCGGGCTGGCCCATGTCGCCGCAGCGGGCCTATTTCGAGCAGGCGTACTTCCATAGCGTCGCTCCCTATGTCGGCGCCGCGGTTCCCAAGATCCATCATTATGACCCGCAGCTGCAGTGCATCGTCATGGAGCGGCTGTCGCCGCACGTCATCCTGCGCCAGGGCTTGATCGCGGGGCAACACTACCCGCGCGTCGCCGTCGATATCGGTGAGTACGTGGCGCGTGCCTGCTTCTTCACTTCGGATCTCGCACGGCCGTTCGAGCAGAAAATGGACGGCATTGCGTTGTTCGCGCGCAATCAGCCGCTGCTGCGGATCACGGTGGATCTGATTTTCGCCGAGCCGTATTTCGCGGCGGAGCGCAACCGGCACACCTCGCCGCACCTCGACGAAGCCGCACGGACGTTGCGGCTCGACGGCGCGATCAAGTCCGCCGCCGCGGGATTTGGGCACAAGTTCCTGAATTGCCCTCAGGCGCTCATTCATGGGGACTTACATTCCGGCTCGGTCATGGTCACGGCCACCGACAGCCGGGTCATTGATCCTGAGTTCGCCTTCTATGGCCCCATCGGCTTCGATCTCGGCGCGTTTTTCGCAAATTTATTGTTGAGCTGGTATTCGCAGCCCGGCCACGCGAGGGGTGTTGACGATCGCGGTGCCTACCGTGACTGGATCCTCGAGCAAGCGCGGATTTTCTGGGCGACATTTCACCACCGGTTCGTGGCACTATGGATCGAGTCCGGGGAGGGCGATGCGTTTTCGAGGAGGATGTTCGGCGAGCGCGGCGATGAAATGGCGCTCGCGCGGGTGCGCGCGGACTTCATGCATACGCTCTTCACCGACATGCTCGGCTTCGCCGCCTGCAAGATGATCCGGCGAATCCTAGGCTTCGCGCACGTGCTCGACCTCGATGGCATCGCCGATGCGGGCATGCGGGCGAGCTGCGAGTCGGCGGCGCTCGCGATGGCGGCGGCGTTGCTCAAGACGCCGGGGCAGTTCCGCTCGATCGACGACGTGATCGATGCCATGCAGGACACGGCGGCGAGGCGCACCGAGTAGTGTTCGTCAGTCGAGCTTCTGGTTCTCGCCGATGACGGTGGCAGGGATGCCCGTCACCGCCGCCTTCGCCGCGGCGAGCAGGTAGGACACCGGGCCGGGAGCGACCCAATACTCGGCGCGTTCGATCGTCACGCGCAGCAGCGCCAGGCGCCGATCCTCCGGACCGTCGGGATAATACGCACGCTGCTCGATCCCCCAAAGCTCCTTGGCCTTTTGCGGGTCGCGGAGGAGGGTCGAAGAGCCGCTTATCGCCACGTAGGCATGCTGATGCGGATCGGCGTAGCCGAGCCCGACGCGGACATCGCGGTGAATTTCGTCCACTTTCGGGCTGCTCCAGTCGGTGAAGAACCAAAGCGTATGATCGCCCTCGAGCTGCAGAGTCTGCACCGGGCGCGCGTGAAAATGTCCATCGAGATCGACGGTGGTCAACAGCGCGACTCGAATGTCGCGGATGAGTTTTCCGAGCTTGTCCCAGTCGCCTGGTAAGGCCCCCGCTTTGGCGTCTTGCATGAGACGACGTTACCTAGGGCGACGATGGCAGGGCAAGAGCAAGGGCTTTCGCCGGGCTGTAGGCCGGCCCGCACAAGTTTATGACATGTCGACAAGGCCTCTCCGACATGTCAGAATTCGCTCCGGATTCAGGAGGCCCGATGCGGAACGCTCAAGCCAGACTGCGGCCTGCCCGCCGGGTCGCTCCGTCGCATCAAGCGGCGCCGGTTACACTCAATGATCGAGCGTACGAGCTGCTACGTTCGGAGATCCTCACCTTCCGCTTGCGGCCCGGCGAGAAAACATCGGAGCGGCTGCTGGCAAGTCGATACGGGCTCGGGATGGCCGCCGTGAGAGCGGCACTGCCGCGCCTCGTGCAGGAAAGCTTCGTCGAGAAATCTCCCGAGCGCGGCACGATGATCTCACCCCTCACCTTGCGCGGCGTTCGAGAGCTCTACCAGATGCGCTATCTGCTCGAACCCGAAGCTGCCAGGCTCGCGGCAGAACGGGGGATGGACGCAGCGCACCTCGAGCGACTCGATCAGCTGCGACAGGTCTGCGAGGCTCGCTGGACGGACGAGAACGAGGCGCTCACGCGGGTGCTGCTCGCCAACCGAGACTTCAACTCGGCGATTGCCGAGTCCACGGGCAACGCACTGCTTGCGCGCACCGTCGGGCATCTGCAAAACCTGTCGCTGCGCGTCTTATTCCTTGGAACACCGCCACGGGAAGCCGGCAGCTTCTGGAGCACGGGGCCCGCCAAGATTCGCGACGCCATCCTTGCGCGCGACGGTGAATTGGCTCGAGAGCTCTATCGGGCCGATCTGGCGGCGGGCGAGCGCTGGGCGACGCGCGTCATCATGGCGCTGCCCGAGATCGAGAACATCAATCTCGCCGAATTAACGACGACGCGCTCGAAAGCAGCGGCGGGCGAGTGAAAAGATAAGGTCCTGAGATCGGAGCACCACCGTCATGTCCTCGCATTCAGTCAATCCACGGTACGCCGTCCTGTTCGATCCGGTCCGCATCGGTCCGGTCATAGCGCCCAATCGCTTCTATCAGGTTCCCCACGCGAGCGGAATGACCAACGCGTTGCCGCACGTACGCGCGCGCTTCCGTGAGATCAAGGCGGAAGGCGGCTGGGGCGTGGTCTGCACCGGGGCCGTGTCGATACACCCGAGCTCGGATGATGCGCCGCTACCATTCGCGACGTTGTGGGACGAGAACGACGTGCGCTCACATGCGCTGACCGTCGACGCCGTTCATCGCCACGGATCGCTGGCAGGCATCGAGCTCTGGCACGGTGGGGCGTCGGTCATGAATCGAGCCAGCCGCCTGCCGCCGCTGTCACCCTCGGGCATCCCATGGATGGCGACCCACGTCGGCTTCATGGGCAATCAACGACCCCGCGTGATGGATGAGCGCGACATCGGCAGGCTCCTCGCGTGGCAGGCCGAGGGCGCGCGCAAGGCGCGGCGCGCCGGATTCGACATTATCTACGTGTATGCGGGTATGGGATATCTTCCTTACGAGTTCCTGCTGCCGGAATACAATCGACGCACCGACGCTTATGGGGGCTCGATCGAAAATCGCGTGCGCCTGGTTCGGCAGCTCATCGAAGTGACCCGCGAAGCGGTGGGCGGAAGTGCGGCGGTGGCCCTGCGCATCAGTCTCGAGGAGCTTCGCGGCAGACCCGGGCGGCACGCGGAGTCCGAGGCGCACGAGGTGGTGGCACTGCTCGCCGAGTTGCCGGATCTATGGGATGTGAAGATGGACTCGAGTCCCACGGATTGCGCGCCGTCGCGCTTCTCTGCGGAGGGGAGCCACGAGCCGGTGATCGATTTCGTTAAGCGCTTGACCTCACGGCCGGTGGTCGGAGTAGGGCGATTCACCTCGCCGGATACCATGGTGTCGCAGATTAGGCGCGGCGTGCTCGACTTGATCGGCGGTGCGCGCGCCTCCATCGCCGATCCG
>Ga0302324_100023940_pt1 | contig 11788 bp, 7 predicted proteins | sample Palsa_T0_1_FD_201949 | JGI IMG/M metagenome (GOLD analysis project Ga0302324, IMG submission 201949) | Peat permafrost microbial communities from Stordalen Mire near Abisko, Sweden - Palsa_T0_1 | ecosystem: Environmental > Terrestrial > Soil > Palsa > Peat permafrost | place: Sweden: Abisko... | reverse complement strand
GACGACAACGACCCTCGTACCGACGACGGTCTGGACGGAGGCGTACCGCTTCGAGGTTCAGGTCCGCGGGCCGGCCGGCATGCCGCCCGTCTAAACTCGGCCGGCTGAAGTTGGGGACGCCAAGAGTCCCGGTGTCCTAACAATGGTTCTCGCCAACTTTTTCAACGCGCTTCAAGTGCTTTTGCCCGTGCTCTTCGTCCTTGCGTTGGGCTATTGGGCAGGTCGCGCGAAGCAATTTGACAGCGATCAAGTCGCGGGTCTCAACGCGTTGGTACTCGATTACGCTCTGCCCGCACTGCTCTTTGTCAGCGTCGCACGTGCGCCGCGTGCTTTGCTTTTGTCCGAAGAGGCCTTCGTACTGGCGCTGATCGTGGATGGGCTTGGACTGTTCGTGGTGGTCGCGCTCGTCAGCGTGTTTCTGCTGCGACATACGATCAGCGCAGCGGCCATTCAATCGGGCAGCGTCACATATGCGAACGTTGGATACATAGGGATTCCGATCCTCACACCGCTCTTCGGCCAGAGCAGTCTCTTCTCTGTTGCCGTTGCCGCGTTGGTCCTGAACATCACGGTCGTTCCCTTGATGGTTACGATGATCGCATACGGCCAGCAGGGGTCGCTCAGCGGAGGAGTACGCGACCTTGCAGCGACGATCGGTCGCAGCCTCGGGGATAGCTTCAGTCAACCGTTCGTTTGGGCACCACTTCTCGCGATGATTCTCGTGCTGCTCGGGCTGAGGGTTCCAAGAGAAATCGAGAACATGCTCGACCTCATCGGTGGGGCCACCTCGGGCGTCGCGCTCTTTGTGGCCGGCATTATTCTTGCCGCCTTTCGCATTACGGTTACGTTCGAGACCGTGGGGAATACGCTGGTGAAGACGGCGGTCCAGCCCGCAATCATGGCACTCCTCGTCGTGGCGCTCGGCATCACCCGTCCGCCGCGAGCGGAAGCGGTCGTTATCTATTCCCTCTCGACCGCCGCGATGTGCCCGATGCTCGCGGTGCGCTACAAAGTGTACGAAGCGGAGGCGGCTTCAACGTTTCTCCTGACGACGCTCGCCATGGTCGTCGTCGTGCCGATCATTGTCACGTTGGCGCGATGAGTCAGGACACCGGCTGCGCTATTGCATCGGGCGCCGTTTCAATTCCTTAACCAACGTCTCCGCATTCGATCGAATCGACCCTTGGCTGAAATCGACGGCCTCAAGCTGTACAATCTGGGGACCGACGCTCGAAAGGACGGTTGAGTCTAGCAGGATCGGAATCACGTTGCGGTGGTCTCTCGACACCGCTAGCGCATAGCGTGTCTCCTCTTCAACCCACCGCGACTGTAATGCTCGCAGGCTCAGTAGGAGCAGAACGAAGCCGCGCTCCGCGGCGTCCCGGATCACCGAGGCAATTGTGTCCGTGAATTCCCTGGCCGGGCTAAGTTCCACCTGAGGATCCCAAACAGCGAAGTCATGTTCGCGCAAGACCTCGGATATCTCGGCGGCGACGAATTCGTCGTCTCGATGATACGAAATAAATACGGTCGCCCGCCTCGCTAGTCGAGAAGCTTGCTCCAACTGAACATCAACGGTCGCTTCAAGATCGACTGTAGCATACGCACTGTCGGGGTCGGACGTGATGATCTCGAGTTCGCGTTGTACCCATCGAGACTCGCGCGCGTTGGCGCTGTCGCAGAGCAAGAACCATTCACGAACTTCGATCTCGCGTTTCACAAGGTCGTCGAGCTCTGAGTCATCATCGACGCATTTCAAGAAGAACATGAGTGGTTTGTGGTAAAGTGCCTCGAGCTCATTGCGCAGCCGTCGGACCGCCTCGAAGTCCTTGTTGGAGTGCGAGAGGAAAATCCAGGCACCGCCGGTTTTCATGGCCCGCTCCTACTCGTCTTTCGGCTCTACGAACAGGTTTCTCGTGAAGGCAAAAGATCCGCAAGCGATCCTGCGTGAAATCAGCCTCGTGTCCAGCCCATGGCAACGTCGCAAGTTGCGACGCTTCATCGAACAATACTCGAGAGCGTGGCGCAATACGGCGAAGAACCCGCAACGGCCAGGTCATTTCGGAAGTCTGCCTTTGGCATCATAATTTCCGTTGTCTGCGGCTTTTTGAAGGAGTTGCAGCGCCTCCGCCAAGTCGGTACGGCCTAGCCCTCCGTTGCGCAACAGGACTGCTAGTAACACCATTGCATTGGTGTTGCCGAGGCTAATTGCAGTGCGCAGCCAGCGCTCGCCGGCGGCAAGATCACGGCAACTCACATCCTCGTCGTAAACGCCAAACTCACCCTGACCCGTGTAGAGCACACCCAGGTTGTAATACGCTATCTGATCTTTGCCCGCGGCAGCGAGCAAATACCACTTTATCGCTTCGTGACAGTCTGGAACCACGGGCGTGTAGTTCGCAGACCCGTAAAAGTAGCTCGATCCCAAGAACTCGTAAGCGCCCGGATCTTGCTTTAACGCTGCCTTCCGCGCTAGCTCCACCGAGAGAAGACCGAACTGTCTGCTTGCTGCTTCGTTTTTGTTTGTTCCCCGGCCTAAGAGATAGGCGATCGAAAGTTCGTGGGCTGCCAAGTAGCTGCCCCCTTTACCCGCTTCTGAAAAGTACTCAAATGCCGTCTCGTCGTCGTCGACTGAGCCCGATTTGTCGAATGCAGACTTGCTAAAGAAGACGCCGGCGGCATACAAGGCATCGGGATCTCGTGACGCCGCCAACTTGCGAAATGCAGCCGCATTTGATGCGTAGAACAGTTCACCGGGATAGTTAGCGAAATGCTGATTGGCCTGTGCAATCTGGGCCTCTAGTGGAAGTGACGCGTCATTTGCTTTCGCCGTCGAGACAGCCGCGTCGATCCTTCTCACCTGGTCTTGCGCAAAGGTCGCAAATGCGTTGCCGGTTATTGCACGTTCATAATAAGCGCGAGCTTTTGCTGGACTATAGGCCGGGTTGTATTCGTTGTTGTAGTAGATGCCAAGTTGAATGAAGGCTTGGTAACACTTGCTCCCATAAAAGTCGTATTCTTGAGCAAGCTTAGGCGGATTGTCGCAGTGACTCCCGGCGCGTTCGAGGAGTTGAACTCCGCGCTTCTCATCCGCGATTGCACCTCGACCATCGAGATACGCTCGACCAAGTTCGTAGTCGCACAGGCTTACGTGTCCTTGACAGCGAGCGAACCAGCTGACTGCATCGGAAGCGTCTTGCCTTGCGCCAACGCCGCTTTGATACGCTTCGCCAATCTCAGCCTGGACGAGGGGGTCATTACGATCGCCTGACTGCAGCGCATCTCTCCGGCGCCGTATCGTCTCTTCGGATTGACCGAAGTCCGTCCGGATGGTGGCCGCACCCGTCGCACCTTGCTGCTCGGCCGCCTGGGCAAGCTGCAGGGCGTATGCGACATCGACGGGTGCGCCATTGCCCGTTGCGTATCCCCGAGCACACATAACCTTTGCTTCAACGTTTCCGAGATCGGCAGCTCGGCACCACCAGGGCATGGCGTTGAACCAGCGGTCGTCTCGCGTCCCAGGTTGAGGCATCTGCCCCGCGGGCGACAATGCTCGCGCATTCGACAGAGCCGGGGCCAATGCAGCTGTCTGCCACCGACTTTGGAGCTGAAAGCGGGAGTTCGATGAGAGTGCTGCGTTCAGCGAAAGAAACGCAGGGTCGGGGTACAATGGGTCTTCAGAACCATCTACGATCGCGACGAGGTTGCCCGCGTCGTCGAGGAGTGGGCACCCGGCTCCATCACGGGTCATTCGCGTACCGGCACGAATCCAGGCTCCATCTTCACCGACGCTCGCAACGTATGTGTTGATGGCGGGTGAGCCGCAAGGGAGTTCGCTGAGCGCATCACCTTGCAGTACCCGATCACTGAGATCGAGTGCGGTCAAATTGCCTCGGTCGACGGTAAGAATTGCCGCCGCCGTACGAGGTCCGATCTTCGTGATGGCGCGAACTGAGGCGGGGTAGACAACGTCAGGACGGTCAGGAAAGACCACCCGAACGGTCTGCGCGCATCCTGAGCCTTCCCTGGTACAGCCAACCGCGACGGCCGACGTCACCATCACTGACCGAGCGAGATCGCTCCTGATGACGACTGCATAGCCGAACGCCGGCGCGAGTAGGGCTCCCACGGGCGCTCCCAGCGCTGTCATCGCGGTAAACTCGCCGATCGGCACAGCGTTCGCGCTTCGGACATGCCTGTGGCAGGCGATGAGTCGATCTCGTTAGCGATGCCGTACCATCGAGAAGAAAGCGCTGGATCCTTAAGTTCTGGTGCGTCGGACTTGTCGCTATACAGAAACCCAAGCCAACCCGCCGCATCGGCAGAACCTGCAACCGCAGCAGCGCAATACCAATACCGTGCCTGTTTCGCGTCGCGCGTTACAAGGTATCCGCTGTGGTAGTCGCGCCCGAGGTTAAGCATCGCGTCGGCGTTTCCTAGGGCCGCCGCACGACTGACGTAGTCAAGCGCGATCTTCTCAGTATACTCTGAAGAATAACGGAGCGGATTCCCTAGGGGCAACAACTCTCCGCGCTCTGCAATCTGCCCTAATCGAAACAACGCGGCGCTATCACTATTTTGCGCCGCTGTTTTGAGCAATTCTACAGCCCGTGCGATCCAAAGATTAGCGAGGTCTTGGTCCTTCGAAAGACCGGTGCCGCTTCGATACGCTAAGCCGAGATCATCAGCCGCTAGGCCGTTCCCCGCGTCCGCCGCAGCGCGTAGGTCGCGCGCATACTCACCGGGATCAGACGTACGAACCTTGAGAGCAGCGGCATACATCGAAGCAGCCGCAGGAGTTCCCGTTAAACTTCGCGGCGTCGGGTTCGGCGCTTGCACGGGAGTTGCTGTTCGCACTGTTGCGCTATTCGCGAATTCGGGCAAGGCTTTTACGAAGTGATTCAACGCCGCCGCCCCGACGGCAAGGTAGGGGCCAGCGTTCGGCGCTTGGCCGTGCACGATCCCCGATACGCTCCCGTTTAAAGGGTCGAAGACGGGGCCTCCGCTGTCGCCGGGAAATGTCTCAAAATCGCCTTCCAGCGCGAAACCATCGTCGCGCCTGACCTTCCCGAGCGATAGAACGGCTGTCGCTGAGGCTTCAATCCGGCGGTCCGACAGGGCGCCGAGCGTGGCGCCGGGATACCCGAGCGCTGCGGCGGCGTGACCAACGCCAAGCCCCGAACCGAGATCGACTGTAGGGAGCGGCCCTTCGTCCACGACGAAGGCTGCGATGTCTCGGCCGCCGTCGAGATCGTCGATTGCGATGACATGTCCACGACGAGGGTTGCGAAGTTCACCACTTAGGTACACCGTCACTTCCGTGGATGAGCACGCAGAAACCGACATGCAGCCGACTACGTGCGCGGCCGTGAGAAACACTGTCCGACCCGGCGCAGTCGAAACGGCAAACGCTGTGCCCGTGCGAGTGGGGGCGGCCGACCCTGTAGCTCCATCTGCTGCAACCGTTACGAGGGCTAACGCTAGACTTACGCGGGCGGCTCCCGGCGCGACGCTAGCGCCGAGCGCAGCCGTAGAAGTGAGGAGCAGGGTGACTACGGCAACGGCCTCTCTCACAGACTACTTCCGGAGGCCTTGAAGCATCTTTCTAGCACGGGGCTCACCGAGGTCTGCGGCTTGATGCATAAACCGTAAACCAAGCGGTTTCAATAGGTCCGCGTCAGACGCGTGTAGAGCTTCCCCGGTGCTCGACGTGAGTACGACTCTGTCCTTTGCCATGTCCAACATCGCGCAGCCGGGGGCAACGTTTGAATCGTCAACCGCGTCCTCGATAAACGCCCGATTCTCATACAGCGCGAGACCCCAATCAAACAAGCCCGCAGGATTACGCTCCGCTGCTGCTAGGCGAAAGTACTGCGCTGCCGTTTCTTGATTGCGATCGAGTCCGTCACCAGCCAGGTACAACGCGCCAAGTTCATCCATCGCAGGTCCCGAACACTGTAGGGCGGCCTTCTGAAACCAGTAGGCAGCCCGCTGACCGTTCCTCGGCACGCCGGCTCCTTGGCTATAAGCGTGGCCGAGCTGGTACTGTGCGTCGCGGTTACCGGAGGCAGCGCTACTCTTCAGCAGCTCAATCGCTGCGTCGGAAGACTGCGCCCACGAAACCGCTGCCGGCATCAGAAATGCCGTGCAAGAAGCGGTAATGACCGCGTACCTAAGCAGCGTCATGGTCGGGAAAGATTTGTTAGGCAGTCGCGCAAGCCGTCCTCCTGCCGCTCCGGTCTGGAAGGTAGCCGACTGGACGCAACCCGAATTCTGCGACGACATGGTGAAACCGGAAGTTTTCATCAGTTACACGCATCGCGATAACTATAAGCTTACTGACGATCAGCTAGGCTGGATCGATCGTTTCCATGAGGCGCTAACCGCACGGCTGAATACCCTTTGCGGGCGAGAGACCTATGTTTGGCGCGACGAGAAGATCAAGGGCACGGATCTTCTGACGCCAACTATTGCTGCGGCTGTTCAGGGCGCGACAATCCTCGTATCGGTCATATCACCCTCTTACGTCAATTCCGAGTGGTGCACCAAAGAATTAGATCTCTTCGTCACCGCTGCAGACAAGACGCGCAACTTACAGGTGGGCACACAAGCGCGGGTCGTCAAGGTCCTCAAAACTCCAGTCTCGGGACATTCGCCTTTTGTGGATAGGCCGGAGTTGGCCGAGTCACTTGGTTACCAATTCTACCGTATCAACAAGAGTGGCGCTCCAGACGAATTCGACCCGCGGCTTGGCGCCCGGGCCTATCAGGACTTTCTCAACAAAGTCAACGAGCTTGCCCATGCACTCTCGGATTTACTCGAGCTGTGTGGCGCGCCGCGGGCACGGACTCATGTCGTGCCACCAAGTGGCAAAACGGTCTATGTCGCTACCACCACTGCTGACTTGGCACCGCAGGTCGACCGCGTGAGGTGGGAACTAGAGCAGTTCGGCCACACGGTGTTACCTCTTCAACCGACAGCGCTTCTTCCGGATTATCCTGACCGCATTCGAGAGCTCCTGTCCCGATGCGACATGTCGATTCACGCCGTGGGCGCGATTTACGGGGCTATCCCTGAAGGCGCTGAGCGATCCGTCATCGAGTTGCAATACACGATCGCCGCGGAACAAGTACGGAGTCGATCGGATTTTGTCCGCCTCCCCTGGATGCCACCCGGCCTTGAGATTCATGATACTCGATTAGCGACTTTTGTTGCCGCCCTCGGGGAAGACCCGAAGTTCCTCGTCGCACCCGTCGAACAACTCAAAACGAGCGTTCAGGACCTCTTGAAGCCGAAGCCGGCGCAACTTGCTGCGGCACAGACCTCCGACGCCGCAACCGTTTACTTCATATTCGATGGCAGCGATGCAGCTGCGGCGGCTCCCATCGAGGAGCAATTATATGCGACAGGGCTCGAGGTGATACATGCGCTAGCCGCGGGAGACGAGCGCGATCTGCGTCGCGATCACGAAGAAAATCTGCAGCTCTGCGATGCAGTGCTGATCTATTATGGTCAACCCAATGAATTCTGGCTGCGCGCCAAACTGCGAGATCTGCAAAAAGCTTTCGGCTACGGGCGAAGCCGTCCGTTCGTCGCGCGCGCGGTCTTCCTCGCGGACCCCGCGCGACAGGACAAGGACCGTTTTCGTAGCCATGATGTGATCGCAATAGATGGACACGGACCGTTCGCACCCACAATGCTTAATGCGTTCCTCGACGTCATCAAGAGCAACTGGAGTAGCAGCGGGTGAACTCGAGCGGTGCAAACATCCGTTGCCCTTATCCAGGGCTTCGGCCCTTTAATCCGGATGAGGAGAGTCTCTTTTTCGGACGCGAGGAGCAGATCGACGATCTCGTCGGGAGGCTGCGCAAAGGACGTTTTGTCGCGGTCATTGGTTCATCGGGCAGCGGTAAGTCATCTCTCGTTCGCGCCGGCATGCTTCCGGCGCTGTATGGCGGTTTCATGGCTGGAAATCGAGCTCAGTGGCGGGTCGCGGTTATGCGCCCCGGAAGCGAGCCGATTGCCAGTCTCGCGCAAGCCCTTGAGGTCTCCGGGCTGCTGCCCGCACTCGCGAACGAAGGGTCCCTTCGTCTCGGTCTGGCGCGCGCAATCCTGAGTCGCGGGTCGCTGGGATTGGTCGAACTTGTCAAACAGACCGCAGCCGCAGGCAGTGAAAACCTCCTCATCGTTGTGGATCAATTCGAGGAGCTCTTCCGATATGCTGAAGCAGCAGGCGATGAGATGGCCGACCAAACGGCGGCCTTCGCCAAGTTGCTGCTGGAAGCAGCTCACTATCCGACGCTACCAATCTACGTTGTACTCACAATGCGTTCGGACTTTCTGGGAGACTGCTCTCGTTTTCGTGATCTGCCTGAGGCAATCAATGATGGGCTCTACCTAGTTCCGCGTATGACGCGGGAGCAGCTGCGCGCCGCTATCGAGGGGCCCGCAAGGGTCGCTCAGACGCAAATTACTCCGCGACTCGTCACGCGGCTATTAAACGACCTCGGAGACGATCCGGATGATCTGCCGGTGCTGCAGCACGTTCTGATGCGTACCTGGAACCGCTGGAAGGATTGCGGCGCTGGACTAGATTCCCCAATTGATCTAAACGACTACGAGGCGACGGGCGGCATGAGAAATGCGCTTTCGCAACATGGGAAGGATGTGTACGCCGCTCTTTCGAGCGACGAGTTGCGAGAGATCGCAATGCGCGCGTTTAAGGCGTTAACCAAGCTCGGCACAGATAACCGCGGGGTTCGACGACCCACGGAGTTCTCAGACCTCTGCGCAATCGTCAATGCAGACCCGGCTAAAGTACGCACGGCACTCGACGCATTTCGCAGCCCTGAATGCTCGTTCTTGACGCCTCCAACCGAAAGGGCAGTAGAATCGAATACCGTGTTAGACATCGCCCACGAGAGCCTCATGCGCAAGTGGATGTTGTTGTCGGCATGGGTTGACGAAGAGGCACAGTCAGCGCAAACGTACATGCGCCTCGCTAGCGCCGCCGCGATGCATGCACAGGGCAAAACGGCTCTGTGGAGAGATCCTGAGCTCAGCATAGCTGTCGATTGGCGCACCCAAACGAACCCTAGCCGTTCGTGGGCGGAACGCTACGCGAAAGGCTTCGCGGTCGCTATGCAGTTCCTTGACGCAAGTGTAGGTGCACGCGCGCGAGGCCGCTTGTTGCGTTCCGCGGGAATGCTGTCGTTCGCTACATTGCTCCTCGGTTTACTTAGTTTGGTCTTCTTCGCTCACTATCAGAATACTGTCTACGAGACAGCACTCAATGCGAATGGCGCGATTCGGCTCGACACCTTGGCTCTCGAGCTGCCGCCGGGAAAGGTCGAGGATGCGCTGGTTCTCAGCGTTGAGGCTGTGGCACACGCTGACAACGCCGAGACGCGAAGCGCCCTATACGAACTCCTCAGTCGCGCACCCCGGCTCAGGCGAATTTTCCACAACCAACGGCTAGCCACATTCAGTGTTGACGGCCAATACTTGGCCATGACATCGAGTCCGCGATCCGGTCGCTCGGAAGTAACCGTATGGGATACGGCTGCGAATAACGTAGTCGCACGCTGGCCCGTGGTGGAAGCGTTAAACAAGGATGGTTCTTCGCGCGATGGCCCGATCGTTTCGGAGTGCTTCAGTGGGCCAAGGTTGGTTCGGGCCAGTTTAAATGGGTTTTTCCGAACTTTTGACTGGCGAAACGGGAAAATGCTAGTTCCGGCCGTGCGGATCAGCAACAGAGCCTCTATAAGGGCGACGGCGTGCTTTGCAGACAGTTCGCTCGTGGCCGTCGCGGCCGATCGGGGACTTCTCGCTGTGGTTAATGCGGAGCGGGGTCAAATAGTCTGGAAGCATTCGCTATCCGATGGCTCTTTTTGGTCGACCGCTGTCTCGGGCGACGGAAGCCTGATCGCGGCAGGTGGAGATCACGGGCAACTCGCGATCGTCAACTCTCAAGGCGCTAATCTGAAGCGCTGTTTCATTGGCATCGACGGGCCCGTCTCGACCGTGAGGCTTCTACGAGACCAAACGATTCTCGCGGGGAGTGGTGGCGCTACTACGATCGCTCACCGCGACCAAAATTGTCGAGAACTCAGATCGGTCGCGTTATCCGGTCCGCTTCGGAGTTTTGTTCTTACTCGCCCCGGGCGGCTAGTAGAAGCGCGAGGCGACGGAGCCGTCGTCGCTTCCGATCCTGGGCGGCGAAGTGGACCTGAGTTCTTTAGGCAGCCCACAGCCGACGATATCCAATCGATCGAGAATGTCGATCATAAGTTGAACCATTGGCTCGCGGCGGACACCGAAAATGGGATATTCTTGTACTCATCAGGCAAATCGTTTCGACCGCTTCGATTTATCGGCTACGCTCCCGAGCCCTACCGCGGTTTTGCGTTCACGCGAAACCCGGTAACACTGGTTGCGGCGGCCAACAGAAACATCATCGACGTTTGGCGCTTCACCGACGGCACACAAATCGGAGGCCGGTACGGCGCACAGCTCGGCGGCCGGGCTGTTAAGACTGCTGTTCCGGCTACGCGCGCATTCGCTGCTAACCCCGACGGACGTATCGTGTATCTGACTGACGCAGCGGGCATCTTGCGATCGTACGCTGTCACCTCTGGAAACGTCGCGCCACTGGCCATGTTTCAAGGTCCGAAAGGGACAGGGAGACCCGACGAGATTGCGTTAAGCGCGGACGGTTCGCATCTCGTCGAGCACTCAAGCAACGGCCGCTTCTCGATCATGTCAATCCCAGATGGTTCGGTCCTCTCGTCATTCTCGTTGCGTGGTCAAGCCAACGGCGTCGGCTATTTTGTTGAGTACCTCAGTCCGCACGGAGCCTACATAGTTTCAGCGGCTGGAGATATGCTCAACAAGCGATTCGGTATCTACTCGCTTCAAGGAAGGCGTATCAGTCAGCTCTCGTATCGCGGCGACGCAGCGCTTGCCGGATTCAGTGAAGACGACGAGTTCGTGTTGATCCGTGACGGTGACCACCTTGATCTCCTCCGGACGGCCAACGGCAAACGTGCGCAATTTGTCAGCCTTGACAAGGGAGCGGACGAAGACGTTGTCGTTGCAACCGCAAAGCCTGGTTTGTGGATTGCGGTTACGACGACCGTTGGAAATGGCGCGACCGGCATCCAGCTTTATGACTTTGAGACGGGACTAAAGATCGGGGAGCCATTGCCGGGCCTTCAAGATCCTCAAGATCAGCTCAAAGCTTTGCGCTTCGATGAAAGTGGAGACTGGCTTGCGGGAATCACGGCTGCGGGCGCGGTCTATGTCTGGGAGATCGGACTCAGCACCTGGGAGCGGCGCGCCTGCGAAGCCGCAAATCAGGAGATTTCTCCTTACACCTGGAGCGGATATGCCATTCCATTTGCTTACGCGGACGTCTGTCGGCAGTATGATATCCCACAAGGCGAGCCTGTCCCAGCGGGGACCAAACCCATCGCGCTGAGACAGTAGTCGCGGTTCGGACGGCGCTCCGAGCACTGCCTCGCGAGAGTAAGGTCTATCCAGCGCCGGAAACGAGAACCGGGATCCGACGGACCGCAATGCGACGCCGCCTAGCTGCATCGGCGAAAGCGGACGTGTAGTCTGTTCGGCCGAGCAATGGTCCATCCCAGACGACCAGCGCGAGAACGTCGGCGCTCTTTCCACGACCGAGCGCCACAGCTTGGTTGAGAATCGCCTCGTTTGTCGCCAGATAGGCGGCATCACCCTCAGGTAATCCGAGGATATGAAGCCTTCCGTGATTCTCCGCCTC
>Ga0302324_100023937_pt1 | contig 11789 bp, 10 predicted proteins | sample Palsa_T0_1_FD_201949 | JGI IMG/M metagenome (GOLD analysis project Ga0302324, IMG submission 201949) | Peat permafrost microbial communities from Stordalen Mire near Abisko, Sweden - Palsa_T0_1 | ecosystem: Environmental > Terrestrial > Soil > Palsa > Peat permafrost | place: Sweden: Abisko... | reverse complement strand
TGATGCCACTTCGCTCAGCATGACAGAATAATTTTAGGTCTATCGAGGGGTGTGTTCGACGATGACGCAGGCGGGTGAGGCGAGAAAGATTTGGGTGACGCTGAGCGGGTTGCCGCTGACGATTGAGCTGGAGTGGCCGTTTCATCGGTCGACTTCGGGGGCGGATTTTTGGGTGCTGCATGGGGATATCCGGCTGGAGAATTCGGATGGCTTACATGCGCCGGTGGCGGTGAATTTGTCGGCGACGGTGCGGGAGGTGCTGGCGTCGCTGGAGCCGAAGGATGCGGAGGCTCCGGTGATCAATGCGCTGCGCAAGGAAGTGGACCGGAGGCAGATTGAGTTTGTGAAGTCAGGGAAGCTGAAGCCCGTGGCGTTTTCGAGCCGGCATTACGACTTCAAGCGGGGGAAGTGGGTGTTTGGGAAGGCCACGGATGAGGTGATTGCGGAGTTTTTGGAGAGGAAGGTTTATTGGGAGACGAGGCTGAGTACCCAGTACCCAGCACCCAGTACCGAGCGGGGACGCAGTGGGGCGAACACGGCGGGCATTGGTGATGGAGGCGAGCAGCAGGTTCCTCACTTCGTTCGGAATGACACGGCCGAGGTTCAGCGAGTTTGGATTGGGGATCCGACGGAGGCGCAGTATTTGGAGACTACGCCGGGGCATTTGATGGAAGTTGCGGGGCGGTTGGTGGCGGGGGATGGGCTGGTGCGGATGGAGGGGGAGTGGGCGGAGGCGACTGCGGGGTTGATGGGGCATGCGGACAGATTTGAGAGCGCGATGCGCGCGGCAGTGGAAGAGTTGGAGAAGAAGCATGCGTTTGAGCGAGGCTAAGGCGAACTTCCTTGCCACGGATTTTCGCGGATTCACACGGATAGACCTTCCTGGGTAAATTCACAATCCTGAGTCTTGTTTTTCCGGGTTTCGGTTGCGGAAGAAAAGTCCCCAGCAAAAGCGCGGGGCGATGGCGTAGTTTATTTGGATGAGGACTATCGCGGCGATGGCCCAATAGGTGTTGATGAAGCAGAGTGTGGCGCCGGCGGCGTAGAGGGACTGCGCGACTACGATGCGGCGGATTACGGCAGGATGAACTTCGCGCGGGAGGTCGTCGACGAGGAGATGGGCGCGGGTGGCGTAGTTCCAGCTCCAGTAGAGCATGAGTCCGAGGACGAGGATGTTGCTCCAATAGATGAGGAGCGCGGTGCGGTAGCGGATGAATTCGGCCAGAAGAGATGTGGAAAAAGGCGTGAGGCAGACAGCGCAGAGAAAACCGATGTGAATCCATGCCAGATTGCGGTCGGAGCGGGCAAAGTGGTTGAGCTGGGTTTGCTGGCCGACCCAGAAGATGCCGTTGGTCATGATGCTCATGAGGAAGACGAGCAGGCGCGGGGAGAGCGCGATGAGAGCGCGGCGAAGATCGTGCTCGGAGTGAATCGCTTCGGCGGCGGGGACGCGAAGGTCGAGAACGAGCAGGGTCATGGCTACGGCGAAGATGCCGTCGCTGAGCGCGGCGATGCGATCGACGCTTTGACCGGCAACACGGTTGTAGAGCGAGTGCATCCAAGGGAGTCTAGCACTGGGGGTGCGCGGGTGGACGGTTCGTTGAAGGTTGCGCCACAGAGAACTATTCGGCTTTCCCCGCGTTTTGGGGCGGAGCGTGCGGTTCTGGTAATGGTGTGTGTCCTCTTGTCGACAGGGCACGGAAAGGCGCAGGCGAACCCGCCGGAACAGAATCCAAATCAGAACTCCGAACAAGAACAACAGCGACAACTTCCGGATGCTCCTAAGAAACAGGACAATGGAAATCCGGTGGAGCAGGCAGCGACGATGACCAAGGACGTCGCTACGCAGGGGCTGATGAAGGCGCGGGATTGGGAGTCGGGGTGGATCGCGGGAATCTATGTGGGCCCGCACCGGAAGCTGGTTACGCTGACGGCGGAGGAGCGGAGGGAGATTTATCTGAAGCAGACGCTGACGACTCCGGAAGCTTACGCGAAGCGGATGTTCGCGGCACTGATTGACCAGGCTCGCGGAGAGCCGTGGCAGTGGGGCGGGGGATGGGAAGGGTATGGGAAGCGGTTTGCATCGCGCGAGGGACAATTCGTTGCTGCGAACACGCTGGCAGCTTTGGGCAATGCGAAGCTGGGATATGAAGTTCGTTATGACAAATGCAAGTGCGAAGGGTTGTGGCCGCGGACGCGGCATGCGTTTATCCGGAATTTAGTGACTTACGATCGCAGCGAGGAGCATTTGCGTCCGCAGTTGGGCCTGTATGGTGGCGCGTTTGCAGGCGGGATGATTTCGACAACCTGGAAGCCGGGATCGCACAATGCGTTTGCCGAAGGGGGACAGGCTGCGGTGGAGCAGGTTGGGTGGGGGACGCTGCTGAACTTCTTCACGGAGTTCTCGAAGGAGATTAATCGGAAGCAGGGAGTGAAGTAGTTGCTAGTACCAAGTACCTAGTGGCGAGTCGCGGGATGGACCGACCTAGCGGTGGCGATGGCGGCGGAAGCAGGTTCCTCACTTCGTTCGGAATGACAAACTGACCGGTTTCTCTTGTCTTATCCCCTACCTCATCACTACTGAATTGGCAGAGTGCCTCCGTTGCCGTTGGGTTCTTCTTCTGGGGCCAGGACTACGGCGGCGGCTACGCGGTCGCCGGGCTCCATGTGGAGCAGGCGGACACCCTGGGCGTTGCGGCCGGATTCGCGGATGGTTTTGGAATCCATGCGGATGATTTTGCCGTACTGGCTGATCAGCATCACTTGAGAGTTTTCGTCGACCAGCGCGATCGCTACCACTTTGCCTACGCGCTCTGTGGTCTTGATATTGATTACGCCTTTGCCAGCGCGGTTGGTCAGGCGGTATTCGTCGGCGGGGGTGCGCTTGCCATATCCGTTTTCGGTTACGGAGAGGATCAGGGTGCCTTTTTGAGTTAGGTCTACGACTTCGCCTGGCGGGACTTCGGCTCCGGGCAGAACTTCACCTGGCGCTCCCTGAACGGGCGAGTCGCCCGTTCCCACGTGAGCCTTCTCAGTCGCTCCTTGGTCTGTGGCTGATGCCGGAGTAGTTGCGTCTGGTTTGGGCGTGACCGTCATACCTACTACGTAGTCGCGCTCTTCCAGGTTGATGCCGTTTACGCCGTAGGCGGCTCGGCCCATGGGGCGGACGTGATTTTCGTCGAAGCGGATGGCCATGCCTTCGTGAGTGGCGATGAAGACGATCTGGTTGCCGTTGGTGATGCGGGCGGCGACCAGTTCGTCCCCGTCTTCGATGTTGATGGCGTTGATGCCGTTGGAGCGGACGTGCATGAACTCGCGGAGCTCGGACTTTTTCACGAGGCCGTTGCGAGTGGCGAAGAAGATGTATTTGTTTTCTTCTTCGAGATTGCGCACGGCCAGCATCGTGCGGACGGTTTCACCGGCTTGCAGTCCGATGAGGTTGCCGATGTGCTTGCCTCGGCCGGCGGCGCTTACGTCGGGGATCTCATACACTTTGAGCCAGTAGACGCGGCCTTTATTGGTGAAGATGAGGATGTAGGCGTGGGTGGAGGCGATGAAGAGGTGCTCGACGAAATCCTCGTCGCGGGTTTTCATGCCGGTGCGCCCGGTGCCGCCGCGGCGCTGCATGCGGTAGGTGGAGATGGGCGTGCGCTTCATGTAGCCGGAGTGGCTGAAGGTGACGGCGACCTGCTCGTCGGCGATCAAATCTTCGAGAACGATTTCGGCGGCTTCGTCTTCGATGCGGGTGCGGCGCTCGTCTCCGTAGAGCTCTTTTACTTCTTCGAGCTCTTTGATGATGACTTTGCGGAGCTTGCTTTCGGAGGCGAGGATAGATTCGTAGTCTTCGATGCGGCCGCGGACTTCCTTTAATTCGCTGGAAATTTCGTCGATGGAAAGTTTAGTGAGGCGGTGCAGTTGCAGTTCGAGGATGGCTTCGGCCTGCTTGTTGGTGAAGGGCTTCTCGGGATCGAGCCGGGGAGCGCGGCCGGTGGTATTAATGTCGATTTTCTTGCCGCCGAAGTAGGCGACTAAATTTTCGCGGGCGTCGGCGCGGTTGGAGCTGGCGCGGATGATGGTGATTACATTGTCGAGGTGATCGAGGGCGTTGAGATAGCCTTCGAGGATGTGCTCGCGGTCCTTGGCTTTCTGGAGCAGGAAAGCGGTGCGGCGGCGGACGACTTCGACGCGGTGATTGATGAAGTGCTTGATGGCTTGAATCAATCCCATTTCGCGGGGCTGGTTGTTGACCACCGCGAGCAGGATCATGGAAAAACCTTCCTGCATGGAAGTGTGCTTGTAGAGCTGATTGAGAACGATTTGCGGCTCGGCGCCGCGCTTGAGTTCGACGACGATGCGCATGCCGTCGCGATCGCTTTCATCGCGGATATCGGAGATGTCTTCGATCTCTTTGTCGTTGACCAGTTGCGCGATACGCTCGACCAAGCGGGCTTTATTTACCTGATAGGGAATTTCGGTGACGATGATGGCCTGGCGATCTTTGGAGATATTTTCGATGGCGGCTTTGGCGCGCATCATGAAGCGTCCGCGGCCGGTGCGGTAGGCTTCGAAGACGCCGGCGCGGCCGTGGATGACGCCGGCGGTGGGGAAGTCTGGGCCTTGAACGAATTTTAGGATTTCGGCGAGCTGGGCGTTGGGATCGTTGATGAGAGTGATGGTGGCGTCGACGATTTCGGTTAAGTTGTGCGGCGGAATCTTTGTGGCCATGCCGACGGCGATGCCGTCGGAGCCGTTGATTAGCAGATTGGGAATGCGCGCGGGAAGAACGTCGGGCTCGACTTCGCTGCCATCGTAGTTGGGACGGAAGTCGACGGTTTCTTTGTCGAGATCTTCGAGGAGAGCAGTGGAGACTGCCGCGAGTTTGGCTTCAGTGTAGCGATCGGCTGCGGGAGGGTCGCCATCGACGGAGCCGAAATTTCCCTGACCGAAAATCAGCGGGTAGCGCATGCTCCAGGTTTGCGCGAGGCGGACTAGAGCGTCATACACTGCGAGATTTCCGTGGGGATGGTACTTGCCCATGACGTCGCCGACGATGCGGGCGCACTTGCGCGTGGCACGATTGGGTTGGAGGCCCATCTGCTGCATGGTGTAGAGAATGCGGCGGTGCACGGGCTTGAGTCCGTCGCGAACATCGGGCAGAGCGCGTCCGATGATGACCGACATCGAGTAATCGAGATACGACTTGCGCATCTCGTCTTCAATGTTGACGGGCTGAATGTGCAGGGCGCCGGGACTGCCGTCGCCGGGGGGCGGTGGAGGAGTGAGGGGGAGTTCGGGATTTTGATCGTCTGGCATGGTTTAGGTCTTGGGTCTTAGGTCTTTGGCTTCTGGTTTTTCTTTGCTTGCCTTCGAGGCGGTGAAGTTTGGGCTAAACGGTTGCATTTGCAGGTGGTTAATGGGAGTTGTTCGAAGACATTGTAGCACGTTTTGGGATGTGATTACGGCGGTGCGAGGGGGTCAGCCTGGTTGACGGGATGACTTGGGGTTGCGGCTGTTTAAGTTTAAGAACCTAAACACACAGGGCGTAGGGTTCACAGGGTAGAGCTTCTAGGGTCGGGTGATTACTTCGTTAGGCGATGACGGAAGAATGAAGTTTACGTTGCGGCTGGCATTGGCTTGCATCGTTTGAGGAACGTCGAGCGAGGAGAGCGCGATTCTTTTGTTCCAGTAGCCGTCGGTGTAGTAGTCGCCGCGGACGTAGAGGAAGCCCTCGGCGATGGTATAGTCGCGGACTTCTTCGCTGTGTCCGTCACGAAAGACGAGGAGCGCGGGGGCCAGGTTGGGTGCGGGAGATGAGGTGGCGACTGCGGGCGCGACGGGAGGTTCCTGGGCTTCAGCCTGCATTTCGGCGTCGGGTGCGTCATTGCTGACGCGAACGTAGCGGCCGTTTTGGAGTTCGATCATCAGGGGCTGGGAAGCTAGCTGATGGTTGTCGTAAGGAGTTGTGTGTCCGATGTAGTCGGGTCCGGAGTCTCTTAGCGCATCTGCGGCTTGCAGCACGTATGCGGGAGGCTGGGAGGCTACGGGGTAGCCGGTGGAATAGATGTCATCCGCATCAAAGGAATCGCCGAAGAACGGGAACGGCAGAGATGTGTAGGGGGCGTACGGAGACGAGCGACGGAATGCTTGGTTGCGCGCCAATCCACCTGGCGGGGAGTTGAAGTGCTGGAGAGTGCGTCCGGCGTGGGCTGGAGCGGCGGCTCTTTGCGCGACGGCGACAGGAGCGAGGACGCAGAGGAGCAGAAGCATTGCAAAGAGCGCCAGCGAAGCGGAAATGAAGCGCTGCACGAGACCATGATACTCCCGTGAGCGTGACGGCTCAAGCGAAGAGCAGGTCCCTCGACTTCGCAGAATTCTCCGCTTCGCGGATGATCTGCTCCGCTTGGGATGGCAAGGTTGAATCTCGGATCCGCAGCTCTTCCCTTCGCGCGCTACGCATGATCATCCATGGGAGACTTCGATTAGCTTTATCAGCGTCCAGAGGATGTCGGCGACGAGCAGACCCCCGACGCAAGCCGCCACCAGCAGGCGGTAGGGAGTTTCCATGAGGTCGGCTAGGATGCCGCAGACGAAGATCAGCAAAAAGGGGATGGAAGCGAGAAGGAATGCCGCGCCAGCTTCGTCGGGGTGGGCGATGCCGAGGGCGAGAAAGAGCACGGCGACAAGTGCGGGAGCGGTGTTGCCGAAGTAGCGGGTGCGGGGCCACGCGATATAAGTTGTGATCGCGACCGGCAGCAGCAGAACGAAGGCGGGACAGGCACGCAGGATCTCGACTACTATTTGCCGGTAAACTGCTCCCACGGTGAAGCTGCGGAAAGTCGCTCCTAAGAAGGAGGCGTGGCGCATTCCCTGCAGGAATGCGTGAGGATGGAAGAAGTAGGTGGCGAAGAGAATGGTGAGGGCCGCCAGGCAAGAGGCGGCCCAGATGATGACGGCTGCGGCGCGGCGGATGGGCGCGACATAGAGCATGAGGACAAGGGTGACGGGAACGACGGCGATCATAGAGAATTGGGATCCGATGGCGATGGCGAGGGAGACGCCGAGCAGGACGATGCGACGCCAGTTCCAGAGGATGACCTCGCGCGGGGCGTAGAGAGTGTGAGCGACGGCGATGGCGGTGAAGATGGCGCCGAATGATCCCCAGGCGGCGAGGATTTCGGGCTCGGTCTGCCAGACGGCGCTGGCCTGAATCATAGCGGGCGAAAAGCAATAAAGAGTGAGAGCGAGGAAGCCTCCGGTGTTGCCGCAGAGACGGCGAGCGACATACCAGAGCGAGGCGCCGAGGAAGACTCCAAAGGCCAAGAAGGGAAGGCGCGGGAGCCAGCGCCAGTGGAAGGCAAATTCGGAATTGAGCAGACGCTGGGGGCAGGCGAGCAAGGGCGCAGCGGTGACGAGCGGAAGGAGCGGGGAGTGCTGAGTGTCGAAGCCGGCGTCCTCGTTTCGAGAGATTTCCGTGGGAAGCGAGGCTGGGGGGCCGGGATAGGGCGCTCCGGCGATGCCGAGGCCGTGAAGTTGACGCCAGCCTGCGATGAGGCGGACCTGCTCGGAGGCGCTAGAGACCTCGGACTCGCGTGAGGCGAGGGTCCGGAGGTCGAAGTGGACAAGCCATAGAGATTGCATCAGGAAGGCGACGAGTAGAGAACCGGCGAGAAATTGCGGACGGCCGAAGCGTTCGCGGGTGAAGAATCGGGTCATTTCGTTCTGCGCAGGGCAGGACGAAGTGTTTTACCATGAGCGAGCCCCTTTAGGAGAAACTTCTAGTCGCGGACATAGTGGGAGAGTGGTGGCGCGGGCGGGAACAGTAGGTTCCTCACCAGGCCTTCGGCCCGATTCGGAATGACAATGTTTGGAGCGGGGGGGCGAGATCAAGAGCATTAACCGCCCTTCGACATAAAGGCCTCTTAAGGACACGAGGTTACACGAAGCTCGGAATGGACGAGGGGATAAATATTTCGAGCGAGAAGGGGCGGTCGCCGGCTCCCGCGCCGGATTTTGCGGCGGGGGTGCAGCCCTCGTATGTGCGAACCGTGTTTTTTGATCCAGATGGATTGAGGCCGGGATGGGGATTCGTGTTCTACGTGGCCGGGTATTATCTGCTGCTGTCTGTTATCTACCGCTGGGCGGGATCTGTGGCCCTGGGGGTGAACGGGCTTTGGGGCTTGATGCTGGATGAGTTTGTGGCACTGGTAGCGGCGATGGTTCCGGCGCTGGTGCTGGGAAAAGTAGAGAGGCGGCGGTGGGGCGTGTACGGTTTGCCAGCGAGGCAGGCTTTCGGGAAATTATTTTGGGTGGGAGCGGTGTGGGGGCTCGCTGGCATCACGCTGCTGCTGGGAGCTATGTACGGGCTGCGGGTGTTTGCCGTGGGACATTTGGCGTTGCACGGGGCGCGCATGGCGAAGTTTGCGGCTTTCTGGGCGGCGTATTTTCTGCTGGTGGGGCTCTTTGAGGAATTCTGGTTACGCGGGTATACGCAATTTACCCTGACGCGGGCGATCGGCTTCTGGCCGGCGGCAGTCGTTCTCTCGTGCTTGTTCGGTCTGGTCCACCTGTCGAACACGGGAGAAGAATGGAGGGGGTTGCTGTCGGCGTCGGCGATTGGGCTCTTCTTTTGTCTCACATTGCGACGCACGGGAAACTTATGGTTTGCGGTGGGGTTTCACGGTGCATGGGATTGGGGGCAGACATTTGTTTATTCTGTGCCGGATAGCGGCACGCTTTTTCCGGGACATCTGCTTAAGTCATCGTTACAGGGGCCGCATTGGCTTACCGGCGGGCTCGTTGGGCCCGAGGGCAGCGTGTTGTGTTTTGTGGTGATCGGGGTGGTGTGGGTGGTATTTGCGAGAACTTATCGGGAAGTGAAGTATCGAGTGGCTTAGAAAAGCTCTTTGACAGAGGAGAAAAGGGGGAAAGTTGATGGACACACCAATGGCTAACGAAGTGGTGGAGCAGGTAAAGGCCCACCCCAGCCCGCAAGGTAAGACGTGGCGTGGCCGCGTGGCGCGCTTTATCGCGTGGGGCCGGGCGCGCCGCTTAATCGTAAACTTCCGGGCGCTCGACCGGGCGGCGGCTATGGACAGCGTACGCAACGTCCTAGCCGTAATCGGCGTGGGCACGGTCCTCGCAGACTTCGGGACTATGAAGCTGTGGATGGCCGTACCGTGTATGGCCGTGGCGTTCCTGGGGTGGTACGGGGATTATTTGCGGCACTTTTGAAATCTCCGGAGAGACTTGCGGATGAGGGAAGATTCGTTCTTTATGGGCACGAGATCTGTTTTCGTAATCGTATGGTTGTCGGCTGCGGTGGCCTTTGCGCAAACGGAAATCCGGCCGCGGGCTCGTGATTTGGGGATTGAGGTGGGTGTGTTGCCGCCGGGGCCGCTGAATGCCATTACCGACGTTGCCGGAGTTAAGGTGGGACAGACTACTTTGATGCGCGGAGACAATATCCGCACTGGGGTTACGGCGATCCTGCCGCATGGAGGAAATCTTTATAAGGAGCGGGTTCCGGGCGCGGTTTTCCTGGGCAATGCGTATGGAAAGCTGGCGGGCTCGACGCAGGTGAACGAGATGGGCGAAATCGAGACGCCTATTCTGCTGACTGCTACAGACTCGGTGCCGAGAGTGGCGGATGCTGTGATCAGTTACATGTTCAACCTGAAAGGGAACGAGAATGTGTTGTCGGTGAATCCGCTGGTGGGTGAGACGAATGATGGCTGGCTGAGCGACATTCGCTCGCGTCCGATTACTCCCGAGGATGTATTTGCCGCGATCAACAGTGCAACGGGAGGGCCGGTAGAAGAAGGTGTAGTCGGCGCGGGGACGGGAACCGTCGTTTTTTCCTGGAAGGGAGGGATTGGGACGTCGTCTCGGCGGCTGCCGGGCTCAATCGGAGGATACACGGTGGGGGTGTTGGTGCAGACGAATTTCGGCGGGAATCTCATGATTGCCGGGGTCCCAGTTGGGAAGGAGCTAGGGCAGGTCTATCCAAAGATTGCATCGGCGGAGGATGGCACGATGAGGCATCGCGCGCGGGAGACGCCGGATGGCTCCTGCATGATTGTGGTGGCGACGGATGCTCCGCTCGAACACCGCAACCTTAGCCGGTTGGCGGCGCGGGCGATGATGGGCCTGGCGCGGACGGGATCGAGCGAGAGCAATGGCAGCGGAGATTATGTGATTGCGTTTTCGAGTTCGCCGGACGTGCGAATCGAGGTCAGTGAGCAACTCTATCGGCCAAAGGAGTTGATGAGCAATGAGAGTATGTCTCCGCTGTTTGAAGCTGTGATTGAGGCCACGGAAGAGGCGATTTATAACTCGATTTTTCGGGCGCATGACGTGACCGGCAACGGGCATACGGTGAAGGCTTTGCCGCTGCAGGAAACTGTCGAACTATTGAAGAAGCACAATGCCATTGCGGTGAAATAGGGCGGCTCAGTACGGGCGCGACTCGCTTCGCATCGCCGTACGGGCGAATGCGGCCGTCCCGACATGTTCCGTGGTTGTCTCCACATGGTTCTTGTTTGTCCCCACATAATCCTTATTTGGAAACCTTCCCGAGAAAGCTGCCGAAGGTAATTATCCCTTGACAGTAGGTATGGCTGTTTGGTAAGGTTGTGGAGTCAAGGTAGGTAACCAATGGCTCACAACAACCGCAAGCCGAACATGCTGCCGTACACGCTGAAAGACTTCCAAAAGCAGTTCCCGGACGACGCGACCTGCCTTGAATGGCTTCGCAATTACCTCTACCCGGATGGCATCTATTGCGAGACGTGCGAAGCGGTGACTAAGCACCATCGCGTCGTGAGCCGACCGTCCTACTCGTGCGACCGTTGCGGCCATCACGTTCATCCGACCGCTGGCACGATCTTCCACAAGTCGCCCACGCCTCTCACGACTTGGTTCTATGCGATCTACCTTATGGCCCAGACGCGATGCGGAATTTCCGCGAAACAGATTCAGCGTGAGACTGGGGTTACTTACAAAACCGCGTGGCGCATGTTTAAGCAGATTCGCTCCATGCTGGACGATGATAAGGCCCCAGCGTTGGGCGGCTCTGGCAAGGGCGTGGAGGTGGACGAAACCTATATGGGCGGGAAGCGCAAAAGCGGACACGGGCGTCCGATGGTCGGGGATAGGGTAAAGACCCCGGTTGTCGGGATCGTGGAGCGAAAGGGACGCATCAAGGCTCTGGTTGCCGATGACGTGAAAGGCTCTACTCTGCTTGGCATGGTTCGGGAACACGTTCTGCCAAAAAGCACAGTGTTCACCGATGAATATACCTCCTACCAAGGAATCCCGAACATCACGAATAGGGGCTACACTCATCAGCGAATTAATCATTCCTCCAAGGTCTACGTAATGGGAGACGTTCACACGAACACGGTGGAAGGCTTCTGGAGTTTGGTTAAGAACGGGGTACGTGGCGTTTATCATTCAGTCGGCAGGGGCTACTTGCAGTCCTACCTCAATGAGTACAGCTTCCGCTACAATCGGCGCTTCGACACGACTCCGATGTTTCTCAGCTTCTTGCACCAGATAGAAAAGCGCGATGCCGTTGTGCGCCGTGAGCCTGTCCATGATTCCTGAACCATTCTGACTCGGGAGGTTCGGGCGGACACATTATAGGGCGTATAATTCACGGCGCTATGAATGGCGGCCTTCACTACATGCTGAGTTGTTCTGAGTGCGGAAAGCCCATTCCGCTCCTGCTTGAAAAGATAGCCCTAGCGTTTCAGACTCTAGATATCCACAATAAGGAAAGAGAGTTTGTT
>Ga0302324_100023935_pt1 | contig 11790 bp, 8 predicted proteins | sample Palsa_T0_1_FD_201949 | JGI IMG/M metagenome (GOLD analysis project Ga0302324, IMG submission 201949) | Peat permafrost microbial communities from Stordalen Mire near Abisko, Sweden - Palsa_T0_1 | ecosystem: Environmental > Terrestrial > Soil > Palsa > Peat permafrost | place: Sweden: Abisko... | reverse complement strand
GTGACTTCAACGGTAAAGCCGTTGGTTGTGCTGAGCGAATTGATCAGGCACATGCGTGGTCCTGCATCGGTGGCAATCTCCAACACTTCGCCGGGCAAGGAACCAAGAGCCCGGGCCATCCAGGCAGCCACGCAGCGGGTACCGTTGCCGCTGATTTCGGCGATGGAGCCATCGGAATTATTGAGCCATGCGCGCCCGGATTTTGGTCCTGTCCACGCGAAGAATTCAACGCCGTCGGCGCCGACACCTGTAGTTCGTGCGCAGAGATTGCGCGCAAGTTCTGCCCAGTTGAAGCCTGTGGCGTCATCCTCGGTGACGACAAGAAAGTCGTTGCCGCAGGCGTGCGCCTTGGAAAAGGGGATCAATCGTCCTCCGGATCGCGGAAGGTCAACAGCTTATCGATGGCTGGCTTGTCATTGAGATCCGCGTGCAGCCTTTCGTGCTGCCGCTTGGTGGCCGCGAGAGAAAAGCTGATGCGCTGCAATTCACCAATCGAGTTGGTTTCAACGTCCATCAGCCGCTGGCGTGCCTGATCCATCGAGTCAAGAATGGATTGCATCATTCCTGGTTGATCGTGGCCGCGCGCCTCATAAGTGACGGGGTAAGTCTTCAAGCTGAGGCCTTGCTCAAGGAAGCCGACTACCGCAAGAGCCACAACGACAATGAAGGCTCCCACAACGGCGGCCGCATAGAGACCTGCACCGCAGGCCATGCCGATAGACGCCACAACCCAGATGCTGGCCGCGCTGGCCAGTCCGCTGACGCGGCTGCGGTTGTGCAGAATCAGGCCAGCGCCCAGAAAGCCTATGCCTTGCACAATGTTCGAGGCCACCTGTCCCTTGTTGGAGCCATTTGTGCCGGCCAATATAGGGGAGAGCATCGTGAAGAACGCGGAGGCCATGCAGATGAGGAGGTTGGTGCGGATGCCGGCGGACTTGCGGTTCAGTTCACGCACCAGGCCAACCAGCCCGCCCAGCAGGGCCGCCATCAGCAGGCGTCCGATCACGCCATTGGCCACGACCATTTGCTCCAACCGGTCGAATTGGAAAGGTTCTACGATCGATGTCAGGATTGCGCTCATGGTGATTCCTTGAGCGATGCTATCACTGCACCAGCGCGATTGTTCAAGGATGTTCCATGGGGCGTACCGGAGACGTAAAGCGTGGCGGAGGGCTGGCCGGGCGCGGAGAAACGGCGATACACGCTGAGGCCTTCCGGATGGGCATGGACGGCGTGATCAATCTCGTCGCCGTCAAAGGTCAACACCAGAGCTGCATTGGCAGCGGGAGCTTCCAGAGCGTCGCGATAGATCTGAAGGTCGCTTTCGTTGATGGTCTGGCGCAACGGAATTCCGGTGAGCGTCATGATCTGCGGATCGGCCGAGGTGATCATCAGAATCACGCCGCCTGGTCGTTCGGCGAGGAGCGCACGGATTGCTGGGGGAATTTCGAGCTCATAAGGCCGGTGGGCATCGATGTTCTTGGTGCCTTCCACGTAGACGAGGGGTCGCTCGCGCAGCATTTGATAAGCATTCAGGGCTACAAGGACGAAGAGCACAACGGCCGTCACGTTTGACCAGCGAGGTTTCAACTCACGCGGGACGCACACGGAGATCGCAAATTCCGCAACGAAGCCGAGACCCAGTGCGAGGGCCGGCAGAAGCTCGATTCCGTAACGCAGGTTGTACCACGAATACGGCCACCATACGGGGAGAAAAATAGGCACCGAGCCGTATGCGACAGAGTAAGCATAGAAGGGAATCGGCAGAGCCAGCAGCAGCACCCAGGCGATAGTGTGGCGCCGTTGCGTGACCAGGGCCCACGCAGCGCCAAGCAAGCTCAGTACCAAAAGCGCGTTTCCCCACGAGGCAGCGGCGGCGTCCAACTCTCCGGCCTTGATGTAAAACACAAGCGCGACCCAGGGATTGTGCCAACCGGGATGCGGTGGAAACCCGGGCACCGATGTGCGCATTTCAATCGCTTTGGCAGAATAAGGGCCGCGCAGGAAATAGAGCCAGTCACCAAATGCAGCGGCGTTGTAAATGAACCAGGCGACCGGCGCGGCGATCACCAGAACACTTGCCAGCCAAAAAGCACGAGAAAGCAATTGATGATGACGGGCCAGTGTGAAGCCGATCGCCGCCCAGGCGATCAATGCCATGAACCAGCCGTCATAACGCGTGAAAACGGCAGCCACCAGCAGCAATGCGATCAACCACAGCAGGCGATTGGACCTCATGGGGTCTTCGTCGAGTCCGGCGCGCCACTCCACAAGCAAGACCGCGATCCATAGCATCTCGCAAACAAAGAGCGGTTCGGTCATAGCCGTGGTTTGAAGGTAGAGCAGGTTGGGATTGGTGGCGAAGAAGGCCAGAGCGAGCGCACCAGTAGTGCGCGGCAGCCAGTGGCGCGCGAGGCGATAGATTCCTGCGCATGCTGCCAGGTAGGCGAGCGCCGAGGGAACGACGCCGGCCAGTCCGTTTACCCACCAACTGTAGATCTGAACAAAAGGGATGAGCAGAATATGCGGCAACGGCAGCCACACCGAGCCGAGTTGCGAAAAGCGCGGCTGGTGAGAATCGAAGACGCGGCGCGCGATGTGAAGGTGGGCGACGGCATCGCCATAATTGAGCAGGGCGCCGTGCCGCCAACTCCAAACAATCGCCGTTCCCGAGGCAGCCGCGCAGAGGGCCAGTACAGCCGCCCACTCTGCGCGCTCAATGGGCCGATCAGTCAAGGTGGGTCAACTCGCGAAACACGTTGAATCGCTCGTCGATCTCTTTGCGGGAGAGCTGCTGAAGACGCTCAGTGCCAAAGCGCTCGCACGCGTACGAACCCATCACGCTGCCGTAGAACATGGCGCGGCGAAAGACGGCTGGTGTGAGCTCGGGTTGCGAAGCCAGGTAGCCAAAGAAGCCCCCGGCAAAGCTGTCTCCGGCGCCGGTGGGGTCGACTACTTCTTCCAGCGGCAACGCCGGGGCGCGGAAGGCGTGGTGCGGATTTTGAGCACCATGAGAAAAGCTGCGGCCGCTGAAGAAAGCCGTGGCTCCGTATTCACCGTGTTTAACGATGAGCGTGTGCGGCCCCAAAGCCAGCACGCCGCGCGCAGCCTGCACCAGGTTGTTGTTGGCGGCCAGCATGCGGGCTTCAGTGTCGTTGATGAGCAGAATATCCAGGCCCTTGAGCATCTGGAGCAGTGCTGGGCGATGATCTTTGATCCAATAGTTCATGGTGTCGCCGGCCACCAGGCGAACATCGGGCATCTGTTCGCGAACGCGGCGCTGCAAGACCGGATCGATGTTGGCGAGAAACAGGAATTCCGAGTCGCGATAGGCCTCGGGAATTTTTGGATTGAACGACGCGAAGACATTCAAATCGGTGGTGTGGGTCTTGGCTTCGTTCAGGTTTTCGAGATAGGAGCCTTCCCAGAAAAAGCTTTTGCCCGCGGCACGCTCAATGCCTCGCGTGTCGATGGCTCGTGCCTGGAAGACGGCTTCCTGCTCGGGGCCAAAGTCCTCGCCCACTACGGCGATGACACGCACATCCGTAAAGAAGCTCGCGGCCAGAGAAAAATAGGTCGCCGCGCCGCCCAGGCAGCGGTCCTTGCGGCCTGCCGGCGTTTCAATTGAATCGTAGGCAACGCTGCCCACCACAGTTATAGCCATTATTTTTCCTCGTTTGTTTTTAAAATTGACTTCCCAAACTGATCACTCGCCGACTTGCCCGCACGCTACCAACCCAGATACTTGCCAAACAGCAACCCAACTTTTTCTTTCGTTGCTGCGGGAATCATGTCCGGCTGAGTGAGCACGGCATACTTTGCAGCCGAGGCGCAGGCGCATGTTCGGGCGAGACCCTGAGGCAGCGCCGCAACGGCGGCTTTCACTACCTTCGCCGCGTTCTCGGCGTTCTGATGCAGCACGGCAACAATCTCTTCAATGGTGACCGAGTCGTGGCCTTCGCGCCAGCAGTCGTAGTCGGTGACCATGGCCACAGTGGCGTAACAGATCTCCGCTTCGCGCGCCAGCTTGGCTTCCTGCAGGTTGGTCATGCCGATTACGTCAGCGCCCCAACTGCGATAGAGATTAGACTCGGCGCGTGTGGAGAACTGCGGACCCTCCATGCAGACATAAGTGCCGCCAAGCTTGCCCACCACGCCGACCGTCGCACAGGCCTCGACGGCAGCTTTGGCCACAGTGGCGCACACCGGATCGCCAAAGCCTACATGACCCACAATCCCCTCGCCAAAAAAGGTGGCGATGCGGTTGAAGGTGCGGTCGATGAACTGGTCGGGAACCACAAAGTCAGTGGGCTTGTGTTCTTCTTTCAATGAGCCGACTGCCGACACGGAGAGAATGCGCTCGACGCCGAGCTTCTTGAAGGCGTATATGTTGGCGCGGAAGTTCAGCTCCGAGGGAAGAATGCGGTGACCGCGCCCATGCCGTGCAAGAAAAGCAACCCTGCGGCCCTCCAACTCGCCCAGCACAAAAGTTTCGGAAGGCGCGCCAAAGGGCGTCTCGACGCGCTCTTCGCGCACGTTGGTGAACCCGGGCATGGAGTAAAGTCCGCTGCCGCCAATGATTCCGATCTCTGCCTGAGCCAATTTCGCTTCCTTTTTATCCGGCCAGTTTGCGGCCAACCAATATGCCATCGGCAAACATCTCAGTATAAAGGCTGGGGCAGCATTCGCTTCGCGCGCAATGGGACGTCATGTTTGCGGAACAACAAGCAGCGTGATCGATTGCTCTGGGAAGGTGGTGCTGAGGGTGCTCGAGGTGCTTCCCTTTACTGGCGGAATGACCATAACATTTGGCTGGGCGACGATGGCGGCGAGATTGGCATTGCTGTAGAGGTAAGCCAACGCCGTGCCTGTTGACTTCACATTGCCAATAGAGAGCGTGTCCGTGAGGGTGCCATACGTTTTGTTGATCACCATCACCGTGACAGCGTTGTCCGATGTGCGCAATGCACCGTAGACCGAGAGCGCGCCTTGGTTGGCGCTTGTCGATGCCAGCGACCTATCGCCAAAGGTTGAGTTGTCTCCGTCGTAATTGCGGTACATGGCGAAGGCCATCATTCCCGGCATTTGGAGCGATGGATTGGTCGTCGGCCACATGGCGCCCAGATCGAGGCCGTAGCTGCCGAAGATGCCAAGAATGTCAGCCTGCGCCAAGGCGCCGCTGATAGCTTCCATGCCGCCCCAGTTATATTCGTCGATGGCCAGCTTGGTGCCGGGGTATTCGGCGGTCACCCACTTCTGCATCATCGGAATAAGTTGCGGAGCCTGCACTGGGGGCGAGCAATTCGCGGTATAGTTTGAATCGGTTGTGTAGTTAGGCTGAGTGTAATTCGGGTCGGTATAAGTGGGGTCCCAGAATACGCGCGTGGAGTTCAACCGCGCCTGTTGTGCGCCTGTATCTCCAGCCGTAGTAAAGGCGACGGAGTTACCGCTGCCTCCCGGATAGTCGGGTGCGAAATACGTGTGCAGGTCAAGATAATCCAGAAGGCGCACTTTGTTCTTGGCTTCGTATGCCGCAAACTGCTGCAGATAGTACTCAATGAATGGAGTGCCGTTGTGCGCACTACGATCTACCGGATTGCTCCATGGTTCATAACATGGGCCTGTGCCCCATCCTGATTCGACATCCTTCTTGGAGTAGAAATAATCCCACCAAAAATCCATAACTGGCCCACTAACCTCGGCGCTCGGGTCGGCAGTCTTGATAGCCAAGGCGGTGCCCATACCGTTGTTAGTCACCTCGTCATATGTGAAGGGGTTTGGATGAACGTCAAAGTCCTCCGAATCCCACCAACTGGGCTCGTTGTCCAGGTCATAAATTGCTACGCCCTTGCCGCTCCCGCCGCTCGGGTTGCCTTGGCCAAACTTACTCACAAGGTAGCTTACCCAACTGCCAGCCCACGAAGAAGCCACCTGCTTTCCAGAAGGCGGGATTGCCGGAGCGGGCTCCGCAATACTGGTTAACATAGGACTGTTGCCTGTGATGTTGCACCCATTGGCGTTCGTGCAGTTGTTGACTCCATTGGCATAAATGCCGTTACCGCATTCGCGCGAGGTGTCTATGTTTTCCTGGTTTGGATAAGTTGCCACCGGGAAGCTACAGGACGTGCTGTCCTTTGCTACCCATCCAAGCACAGGCACTGTGCCGAGTGTCTTGATCCCGTTGCTGTTATTGCTCTCGACCAGCGCGTCGAACGCCGATACTCCATCAACCGCAAGCCAACCATCTCCACCATTACCGGTCTGGTTTTCAAAGTACCAGTCGGCAATGTCGCTGGTTACATCCAACTGGTAGTTATATCGCTCGGTAGAGTCTCCACCCCAGCGATCGATGCTGATGTTAGCTTTTGCAACCGCTTCAGCGTCAGCCGCGGTTGCGTCAAGCAGGTAGGCATTCATCCCATAGATATAGGGGCTGATTGTGTGAGTGGGCGAGCCAGCGTCTACACTCAGCACCGGGCCGGCTGCTACGGCCGGCGAAGAGAGTGTTACTGTGACGCTGCCGCTCTTGGTCGCGTCTTCAGTGCTGGTGGCGATGACGGTAACTGTGGCCGGTGCAGGATAAGGCGTGGTATAGAGTCCACTTGTGGTAATTGTGCCGGGACTCTGCGTGCTGGTTGATGACGCAGTTAGTGACCAGGTAACTCCCTGGCTGAAGCTGCCTGTGCCGGAAACGGTCGCGGTGAACTGAAGCGTTTTTCCGATTGTGGCAGCAGCTGGGTTGGGGGATACCGCGACTGAGGTGACGGTATCCCCTGTGGGATTGGTCGGCGGCATCGGGCCGCCCCCGCATGCAGTCATTAGCAGGCCCAGGGTGGTTCCCATCAAGACAGCCGAGACGCGACCCGGGTTCCACTTGGAGCTCTGATCGATGCGCTTCCAACGCGAGCTCCGCATGCAGAAATCTCCCTGGGTAACTCTCTATATTCAATCCATTCTTACATGATTCACGACCGGCCGAGAACGATCACAATTACAGACAACGGCGTATATAGTGGACGGTAACCAAAGTTGCCACGCACCAATGGTGGAAGAGGTCGCATGATACCGGAGCTCAGCCTTTTTTTCTTCAGTGCGGATTCCTCCGAGAGGACAGACGGGAAGTATCGGTTGCTGTTCGACGCTGCGAAGTTTGCAGACGAGCACGGGTTCACAGCCGTGTGGACGCCGGAGAGGCACTTTCAGCGTTTCGGGGGCCTCTATGGAAGCCCCACAGCGACCGCGGCAGCTTTGGCTGTGATGACCCGGAACATTGGCATTCGGGCCGGCAGCGTTGTGCTGCCTTTGCAGAACCCGCTCCGCGTAGCCGAAGAGTGGGCAATGATCGATAACTTTTCCAATGGTCGTGTGGCAATTGCATCGGCTTCAGGGTGGCACGTGAATGACTTTGTGCTTTCTCCCGGCACTTACCAGAATCGCTACCAGGATATGTTCGAGAAGATCGAGTTGATCCAACGGCTCTGGCGCGGGGAGAAAGTATTCCTGCCGAACGGAGCGGGGGTTGCGACCGAAGTGGGCATTTTGCCGGCGCCCATTCAGAAGGAATTGCCCATCTGGCTGACAGGCCAGTCGGACGACTCATTTCTCGCGGCGGGGAAGCTTGGCTTCAACGTTCTGACGGCTAACTTCGCGCTCCGGCACGACCTCACGGAGTTTGTCCGCAAGGTGAAGATCTATCGAGATGCCATAGAGACCAATCATGGACGCCGTGGCCACGTGACATTGATGGCGCATACGTATGCAGGCGAAGACCGCGAGGCCATACGAACCATCGCACGGCCCGCGCTGGCCGCATATCTCAAGGTCAATGTCGAGATGCAGAAAGATAATTCCTCAGGCAAGCGGGATGAACGGGGCTTCTCGCAGCTCAACGAGCGGGAGAGCGAGATCATGATCAATTTGCAGGTCAACAACGATCTGCAGAGCCCATTGAGTTTTATCGGGACGCTGGATCATTGCGCCGCGCAGGCCGAACGCCTGCATGAGAGTGGTGCGGATGAAATAGCCTGCCTGATCGACTTCGGGGTCGGGGACGAAGAAGTGATGGCCAGTCTGCGCCGGCTCTCCACGCTCCTGGGGCGGTAAGCACCCGTCCGGGTGGGAAAACCATTGAAATCACTGTGCATAACAGGCGCAGGATGTTACAACAGTTGTGCATGCCCAAGCGCGTAAAACCAGGAACCGAGCCCCAGCCCGGACAGACCATCAGTCTGCGCACGCTGGGTGAGTATCTCAATCTTTCCCCTGCAACCATTTCTCTGGTGCTGAACAACGCGCCTGGGGTGCGTTCGATTCCCCAGGAAACGCGGGACCGTGTGACCGAGGCTGCGGCCAAGTTCGACTACCGGCCCAGTTTTTACGCGCGGTCGCTGCGCAAGCGGCAGACCTTTTCAATTGGAGTGCTGGTGCCGGACCTGAACGATCATTGGGCCACGCAGGTGCTCTCGGGCGTGGAAGAGCTGCTCATCGAAGAGGGCTACTTCTATCTGACGGCCAGCCATCGGCGCAAGCCCGACCTGATTGAGGAGTATCCTCGCCTGCTGCTCGACCGCTGCGTTGAGGGGTTCATCCTGATCGACACAATGCTGGAACACAGCCTGAAATTGCCGACCGTGGCGGTGGCCGGGCATCGAAAGTTTGAGGGCGTCACGAATGTAGTGCTCGATCAGCGGCGGGCGGCGGAACTGGCGCTGCGCCACCTTGTCCAACTGGGGCACCGGAAAATTGCGTTCATGCGCGGAGGCAGCCACAGTTCCGACGCCGACGATCGCTGGGAGATGCAGATGGCGGTGGCCCGGGAATTGAAGCTGGATGTGTCCCCCGCATTGACTGTGCAAATCAAACTGCGCGATTCGACCCCGGAAATGGGCGTTGAGCCGGCTATTGAACTAGTGAACCGCGGCGTCGAGTTCACAGCGCTGCAATGCTACAACGATGTGTCTGCGTTTGGAGCAATTCGGGCTCTCATGGACCGCGGGCTGCGCGTGCCTCAGGATGTTTCAGTGGTGGGTTTTGACGACATCCAGAGCGCGGCCTTCCACAATCCGAGTTTGACTACTATTCGTCAGCCGGTAGTTCAAATGGGCCAGGTTGCGGCGCGCATTCTTCTACAGCGGATTCGCGGCCAGGCAACTTTTCCGGATTCTGTGCCGATTTTCCCGGAGCTGGTGATTCGGGAGTCGACGTGCCCGCCCGGGCCACGGCGCGGACGCGGCAAGCGGGTCTGAAAAGCAGCTGAAACCTGTGGCGCCAGCGCTCGCAAGCTAGAGCATTTTCAGAAATTGTGTAGCCCCGAGTTTTATTGGTATCCCACCCATTCCGCAGGAAAAAGCGGAATGGATGGGGCACGGAGGGTGACAGCAAAAACTAAAATGCTCTATTGTTTGCCCTGCAGTTCGTCTGCCAGCGCTCCGGCGTTATAGAGCTTGCGCAGCCCCTCGATCATGCCGGCGGAGTGGACGGCGACGCATCGGTTCTTCGTTCCATCATAGACAAAGTCTCCGGCCATGGACTCGATGTTGCCATCGAATACGAGGCCCACGAGTTCCCCGTCGCGATTGACGACGGGCGAGCCGGAGTTGCCGCCAATAATGTCTCCAGTCGATACGAAGTCGAGCGGCGTGGCGAGGTCGAGCTTGTCGCGTCCAGCGGCTTCCTTCGGTGTCAGGTCAAACGGCGACTGATTACTGAAGCTGGCCGCGCGATCGTAGAGGCCATAGAAGGTGGTGAAGGGTGGGGCAACGGTCCCGTTGTAGGGGTAGCCCGTGACGGTGCCGTAGCTGAGCCGAAGAGTAAAGGTGGCGTCGGGGTAGGCGTCCTTTCCGTAGACCAGGAAGCGGGCCTTGCCGAGCTTTTCGCCTTCCTTGGTAAGCACGCTGCCGAACGTGTCGCGCAAACGGCGGTTGGTTTCGCGCGAGATTGGGTCAATCCGTCGCGCGGCCACGATCATCGGATCGGTAGAAGCCGCAACGGCGGCTTCACCGCCATCGAGGAGCGATTTGCGGAAGGCGGGGTCGCCAATTTTTGTCCCGTCAATCAGCGCATTGACGGTCTGATCAACGTCGCCGCCTTGCAGGATTGCCTGAATAAACGCGTCATCCTTGCCCAGTTTCTCCACGCCCAGTTTGAGAGCGGTGGACATGTAGAGCTTTTCAGTGGCCACGGGGATGGGCGCCGGCGACGCCAGTTGGAACTTGAGCGTATCGAGCCCCGCTTCGTGAAACTGCCCGAGACGCTCGCCATCGGGTTTCTTGATCTCGGCAGCATACTGAACGATGGTCAGCGCCAGCGAAAAGAGGCGGCTGTCGGTGCGGTGGAAGATCTGGCTCTTGACTTCCGGCTTGAACTGATCCTCCTCATGCGCGATGGTATCCCAGGCATCGCCGTAGGCTTTTTGCCACTCGGGATTGGCGGCCACCTTGGCGCGGAAGTCGGCTTCATCTGCCTGTTTCTTGGCCAGAATGGCAGGGTCGGCCAGAGCGTCTCTGCGGCCAACGTAGACCTTCAGGCTGTTTTGCAGGCCGAAGATGGTGGTGGCAACCAGCCGGGCCTGTTCCGGTCCTTGCGCGGCAAAGGCCTGCGCGGCAGCAACGCGACGCTGCAGGTATTCAGAAACTGCCGGCCCCACCAGGTCGCGCTGCAAGAGCAACTCCGACACGGTGTCGTCCCGCTCGGTGGATCCTGGGTGGCCGGAGATGAAGATCAACTCGCCCGGCGCCGCGCCCTTGGCGCTCCACTTGAGGAAGTTATCGGTGTGCAGCGGCTTGCCGTTGTCGTAGACGCGGAACAGGGCCATGTCGAGGTCGTAGCGCGGATAGGTGAAGTTATCCGGGTCGCCGCCGTAGAAAGCCGCCTGTTGCTCGGGAGCAAACACCAGGCGCACGTCGGTGTAAGCCTTGTACTGGTAGAGCCAGTATTCGCCGCCCTGGTAGAACGCGACGATGTCGGAACGAAGGCCGGTCTTGTCCTTGCTCTCTTTGGTGATGGCGGCGATCTCGGCGTCGCGTGCCTTCAGCGCCTTGGCGTCGTCGGCAATGCCTTTCGCCGCGCCCTGCACGCGCGCGGTCACATCCTCCATGCCGACAAGCACGTTCACTTCCAGGTCGGGCGACTTCATTTCCTGGTCCGGCGTTGTGGCATAGAAGCCGTTGAGCAGGTAGTCGTGCTCTGCCGTCGAGTTCTTCTGCAACTGGCCGCGGGCCACGTGATGATTGGTGAGCAGCAGGCCGTTGGGGCTGACAAAGGAGCCCGATCCGCCGTCGTTGAGCCGGACGCTCGACAGGCGCAGATGGTCGAGCCAGGCCTGTGTGGGAGTGAAGTTATATTTGGCCTTGAGAAGCTTCAAGGGCGGGTTGTCGAAAGTCCACATGCCTTCTTCGGCATGAACGATCGACGCAGCAGCCAGCAGAAGCGCGGCAGTCAGCAGAATTACGGAGCGCAAAGTACGAGTGAGCATTTGTTTCCTCATGAGTTAGGAGAGTTAGCGGAGCCGTGTGCCCCATCCATTCCGCGCTTTTTGCGGAATGGGTGGGCGGCCACAATTCCAGGCGCCCACCGTTACGGCATCACCAGCACCTCAACGCCAGAGGCCGCGTCTTTCTGGTGGAAGACCTCTTCGGTAGCCTTCTGAAATTCCTCCGGTTTGGCGTTGGGAATGTCGGTGAAGGTTTGCGGATTGCGGTCGGTGAGCGGGAACCAGGAGCTTTGCACCTGAACCATGATGCGGTGACCGCGTCGGAAGGTGTGCAATAGGTCGGGCATGGTGAAGTTGAG
>Ga0302324_100023933_pt1 | contig 11790 bp, 11 predicted proteins | sample Palsa_T0_1_FD_201949 | JGI IMG/M metagenome (GOLD analysis project Ga0302324, IMG submission 201949) | Peat permafrost microbial communities from Stordalen Mire near Abisko, Sweden - Palsa_T0_1 | ecosystem: Environmental > Terrestrial > Soil > Palsa > Peat permafrost | place: Sweden: Abisko... | reverse complement strand
ACTCCGGTGCCACGGCCTCGGCTGCGGCGGCGTCGTCGAGCACGACGTGTCGATGGCGAAGGTGGCCGAGCCAGTGGCCGGCCAGGTCGATGATGGCCGCAGCGTCGAGCCCGGCGGAAATCGGGGCGTCGAGCATCACCGAGTTCAGGTGATAGACGGGCCGCAGTTCGTCGTGGAGGATCACCATTCCACCCGGGATCGCGATCGCTCGCCGGGCACCGCGGGCTCGCAGCGACCGGTCGAACGCGAGCGCGGTCGCGAGCAGATCCATGCGCCCTTATGCGGGGGCGGGCACGACGAGCACGGGCCGGTCTGAGATGTGAAGCAGCTTGTGGGGCGTCGAGCCGAGGAGAGCGCCCCTGATCGGGCTCTCGCCCCGCGTGCCCACGACGATCACCCGGGCGTCGCGCTCGTCGGCGAGCTCGACGAGCCCGGCGGCGGGGGACTGCTCGATGATCACCGCCTCGATATCCGGGGTCGCTCCGGCGTCTCCGGCCAGGGCCACGGCCTCGGTCAGGCGCTTCGTCGCGAGCTCCTTGAGCGCGGCGTGGTAGTCGTGGAGCTCCCCCGCGACCGGGTTGAGCTCATAGCCGAAGGCGATCACGATCCACTCTCCGTACGCCTTGCCGACCTCGATGGCAACTCGCACCGCCTCCTTGGCGCAATCGGAGCCGTCGTAGCCGACCACGATCCCCGCGCTCATGAGGTCGCCGCCCGCCCGCGAGTTCGCCGCCAGGCGAACTCGCCAAGGAAAGACAGGGATGTCTTTCCCGCGCTCATGACGAGCGCCCCGCGGGCGCGCCTGCGAGAACGGACGCGTCGACGACCTCAGGCTTGCGTCTGAAGAACTCGGGCGTCGTGAAGCGCTGGATGAACATGAACACGATCCCCAGGATGATCGACGCCAGCGCGATCGCGATGGGTGAGCCGATGCCGAGGAAGGGCTTCGCGAACCCCGCGTGAGGCTTCGAGTAGACGAGGACCGCCTTGACGAGCACGAAGGTGAGCACGGCTCCGCCGAAGAAGGGGAACACGCCGATGTAGATGAAGTTCTTCACGCTCTTGAACAGCTCGCGGCGGTAGAAGATAACGCAGGCGAAGCCTGTGAACCCGTAGTAGAAGGCGATGGTCAGGGCGAGCGAGGTGAAGGCGTCCCCGATCAGGTTCACCGGGCTCGTGACCGACAGGAGCACGTACACGAGGGTCGAGACGGTACCCATCCAGATCGTCGAGAAGCCCGGGCTCAGGAAGCGCGGGTGAACGTTGCCGAACGCGCTCGGGATCGCCTTCATGCGCGCCATCGACAGCGTGGTCCGTGCCGTGGGGAGGATCGTCGTCTGCGTCGACGCCGAGGCGGAGGAGAGGACGGCGATGACGAGGAGCTTGTCGAGCGGGGAGCCGAGCACCCCCTTGCCCAGGGGCGCGAGCACGTCGCCGGGATTGGCGGCCAGCGAGTGGACGCCTCCGAAGGCCTGGGCGGCGGTGGCGACGAGCAGGTAGATGGCCACGAGCACGAAGGTCGAGACGATCGCCGCACGCCCCGGGGCCGTGCTCGGGTCCTCGGTCTCCTCGTTGACGCTCACCCCCGAGTCCCAGCCCCAGTAGATGAAGACCGCGAGGAGGATACCGCCGTTCAGGGCGCTGATGCTCGAGATGTCGAACGGGTTGAACCAGGAGGCCGACGGCTGGATGGAGTGCGCGGGGTGGTCGGCGTAGACCTTGATCAGGGCCACCACGGCGAAGACGACGAGGGTGGTGAACTCCATCGCGAGCAGCAGCCGCTGCGTCCGGGCGGAGATCTCGATCCCGATGTAGCAGATCACCGTCATGACCACGATCCAGGCGATGCCGACGGTGGTGACATCGAAGGTGCTGGGGTTGCTGTTGCCGAAGAGCGAGAAGCTGTAGACGCCCGCCACCGAGGCGAGGCTCGGCATCACGAGCACGTCGGCGACCACGATCGCCCACCCGCCCTGCCAGCCCGCCCACGGCCCCATCGCCCGCGTCATCCAGCTGAACGTCGTGCCGCAGTCGGGGTCGGCACGGTTCATGTAGTAGTACGCAGCCGCGATCGCCGCCATGGGAAAGAAGCACACGAGGATGACCGCCGGCGAGTGGGCCCCAAGGCCGATGACCAGGGCGATATAGCCGAGGGTGGCCGCCAGGCTGTACGCCGGCGCCGTCGATGCCACCCCGATGACGATGTTCGAGACGAACGAGATCGCGTTCTTCTTCAGGCCCTTGTCCTCGACCTGGATGCCAAGGGCGGGCTCTGCCAACGATGCGCTCTCCACAGTGGTCCCTTCTGTCTCGTTGTCGCGCCGGCCTGGTGGGCGGCGGCTGGGTCGATTCATCGTCGAGGCCCTCCGCCCGCCGGCCCATTCTCGTTCGCGGGAGGCCGGAACGCAAGTTCGCGCAAGCCAGACGCCTCAGCCGTTACCGTGTCCCGCCGTGACAGCACCGGCCACTTTCTCCGTCGCCGTCCTCGGCGCCGCGGGCACGATCGCCCCCGCGATCGTGCGCGACCTGGCCGAATCAGAAGAGGTGTCGAGCCTGCTCCTGCTCGATCTCGACGCTTCTCGCGCTGCGAGCGTCGCCTCCGAGCACGGCGGCGGCAAGGCCCGGGCCCAGGCGGCCGATGCCCGTGACACCGGCGCGCTGGCTGACGTGCTCGACGGCGTCGATGTCCTCATCAACTCGGCGAGCTACCGGATCAACCTCGATGCCATGCGGGCGTGCGTGGCTGCCGGATGCCACTACCTGGATCTCGGTGGCCTGTACTGGATGACTCATCGCCAGCTCGAGCTCGACGAGGAGTTCCGGCGTGCCGGGCTGCTCGCGCTGCTGGGGATCGGCTCGAGCCCGGGCAAGACCAACGTGATGGCCGCGCGGGCGGTGCGCGAGCTCGGAGGCGCTGTCGACTCGATCGACGTCGCGGCCGCGGGCCGCGATCCGCGCGCCACGGGCGCCTTCAGCCCGCCCTACGCGGTGCGGACGCTGATCGACGAGCTCACGCTCGCGCCGGTCGTCCTGCGCGACGGAGGGCCGGTGGAGATCGAGGCGCTGAGCGACGGTGGCACGCTCGACTACGGCCCGCCCATCGGTCGGGTGGAGACGATCTACACGCTCCACTCCGAGCTGGCTACGTTCGGCGAGAGCTTCGGCTGCCACGAGGCGAGCTTTCGCCTCTCGCTCGCGCCCCCCCTCTCGAGCCGTCTGCGCGAGCTCGTCTCCGCGACCCCTGCGGAGGTCGAGCAGGCGACGTGCGAGGCCACATCTCCTTCGGCTGAGACGGTGTCCGTCCACCTGGTGATCGCGCGCGGCGGGGGGCGGACGGTCAAGGTGCGCGCGGTCAGCCGCCCACACTTCGGCCTCGGCGGTTCGGTGGTCTCGACGGCCGCGCCGGCGGCGGCAGCGGTGCGCCTGCTCGCCCGCGGTCAGCTCAGCGCGACCGGCGCGACGGCGCCCGAGCGCTGTCTCGCGCCCGAGCTCCTGTTCGCCGAGCTCGAGGGGCGGGGCTGTAGCTTCGAGGTGCTCGACGGGGACTAGCGTCGGGTGGTTGCCGCGGGCCGGTCTACCCCTGATACTCCGAAATCTTGGGTCACTAGGGTGAGCCCTATGGACCACCGCACACTTGGCCGCACGGGTGTCAGGGTCAGCCCGCTGTGCCTGGGCGCGATGATGTTTGGCGCCTGGGGCAACACCGACCACGAAGACTCGATCAGGATCATCCACCGGGCGCTGGAGGCGGGGATCAACTTCATCGACACCGCCGACGTCTACTCGCGCGGGGAGTCGGAGGAGATCGTCGGCAAGGCGCTCACGGGCGGACGGCGCGACAACGTCGTACTGGCCACCAAGGTCCACGGCACGATGGGGGACGATCCCAACGAGTTCGGCAACTCGCGCCGCTGGATCGTGCGCGAGGTGGAGAACAGCCTGCGCCGGCTCGGAACCGACTGGATCGACCTGTACCAGATCCACCGGCCTGAGATCGACACCGACATCGACGAGACCCTCGGCGCCCTGACCGATCTCGTCCATGCAGGGAAGATCAGGTATTTCGGCTCCTCGACCTTTCCCGCCAGCCAGATCGTCGAGGCGCAGTGGGTCGCCGAGCACCGGGGTCGCGAGCGCTTCATCTGCGAGCAGCCCCCGTACTCGATCCTCGTCCGTGGGGTCGAGAGCGACGTGCTCCCGACGTGCCTGCGCCACGGGATGGGCGTGATTCCGTGGAGCCCGCTCGCCGGCGGCTGGCTCTCCGGGCGCTACCGCATGGGCGAGGACGTGCCTGCCTCGCACCGCGCCGAGCGCATCCCGGCGCGCTACGACATGTCCCTGCCGGGGAATCAACGCAAGCTCGAGGCCGTAGAGGCGCTCGCGCAGCTCGCCGAGGAGTCCGGCATGACGCTGATCGAGCTCTCGATCGCTTTCGTCGTCCGCCACCCGGCCGTCACTGCGGCGATCATCGGCCCGCGCACCATGGAGCACCTCGAGTCACAGCTGACGGCAGCCGACATCGTCCTCTCCGAGGAGGTCCTCGACCGGATCGATGAGATCGTCCCGCCGGGTACGAACATGAACCCGGCCGACGGCGGCTGGCCGAACCCCGGGCTCGAGCCGTCGGCCCGGCGGAGATAGCCCTCAGTTACCGCCTCGAGTGACCCCCGCGGGGAGCTGTCAAGCACTCACAATCCGGCCAAGGTATGCTCGGCCGATGAGCGTCTTCTCTCCAGGTACGCCGGTGCGGAGTGCCGTCGGCAAGGTGTTCAGCGACCCCCCGATGCCCCGGATTCCTGGGCGTGGGAACGGCCCGACCGAGGCCGCGAGGAGCACCGCGAAGGACGGCTGGCGGAACCAACTCGAGGTGTTCGTCACGACCCACGGCGAGCCCGTCTGGGAGCTGATCCAATCCGTTCCCCTGCTCAGCCGGACGGCGAACAAGGCCCTCACGAACATCGCGATCATGAAGTTCCCCACGCGTCCCGAACCGCTCTCGACGATGGCCGACTACACGTCGTGGGACTCCCTTACCGATCGGACGTTCAGCAGCCGGCATCTTCCTCCGGCCTCCGCCGCCGGCTCGAGCCTGCCGCCGGTGGAGGAGTTCGAGGCTCTGTTCACCCGTACCGAGTTCGTCGAATCACCGAAGTCCACAGTGCTCTTCTCGTACTTCGCACAGTGGTTCACCGACGGCTTCCTGCGCAGTGACCGGGCGACACCGCCCGACGCACGCAGGAACCAGTCCAACCACGAGATCGATCTCACGAACCTGTACGGTTTGAACCCGGATGTCGCGCGGCAGCTGCGCACGCTCGAGGCGGGACTGCTCAAGAGCCAGGAGATCGGCGGCGAGGAGTTTCCGCTCTATCTCTGCGAGAACGGGGAGATCAAGCCCGAGTTTTCCAATCCGCACCTGAAGCCGGTGCAGTTCGACGAGCAGTCCCTGGAGACGCGCAACCAGCTCTTCGCCATGGGGAGCGACACGTCGAACCTTCAGATCGGCTTCGTGATGCACAACGTGCTGTTCTTGCGCGAGCACAACCGGATCGCGCGGCTGCTCGGAGAGGCATACCCGGGCTGGGACGACGAGCGGCTGTTCAGCACCACGCGCAATATCCTCACCGTGGTCTTGATGAAGATCGTGATCGAGGATTACATCAACCACATCACGCCGACGATCTTCGAGCTCAGCCTCGATCCGGCGAGCTTCCCCAACGAACGCTGGTACCGCCAGAACTGGATGGCGATCGAGTTCGACCTGCTCTACCGCTGGCACAGCCTGGTGCCCTCGAGCTACGCGATCGGCGGACAGAGCATTCCCATCGGCGAGACGCTCTACGACACCGAGACCGTGACCAAGTACGGACTCGGTGCGCTCTTCGAGGACGCCTCCGAGCAGATCGCCGGGCAGATGGGGCTGGTCAACACACCGCCCGAGCTGTGGTATGTCGAAGCACTCAGCATCAACATGGGGCGCACCGTCAACCTCCGCTCCTATAACGACTACCGCGAGCTCTCGAAGACCCCGCGGGTCACCGACTTCGACCAGATCACGGGTGACGTCAACGTGCGTGACCAGTTACGCAAGCTCTACGGCCACGTGGACAACATCGAGTTCTACGTCGGGCTCTTCGCCGAGGAAGTGCCGGCGAACGGGGTGTGCCCCGACCTGCTCGGTCGGATGGTGTCAATGGACGCCTTCTCCCAGGTCTACACGAACCCTTTGCTCGCGCCCCGGATCTACAACGAGGAGACGTTCTCACCCTTGGGCATGGACATCATCACCTCGACGAAGACGCTTTCCGAGATCGTCAACCGCAATGTGCCCCAGCGCGACGGTGGTTACTACGTGAGTCTGACGCGCAAGGATTGGAAACGGTCCTACTAGCGGGTCACTCCGCCGCGCGGCACCACGTCACCTGCGTGACGTAGGGCATCACGAGCTGATCCTGCACCCGGGCCTCCGGGTGCTCGGCGACCAGCGCCCGTAGATCGGAGAGCAGCTTCTTCCGCTCGCGCTCGGGGAGCGTGGCGATGAAGCTGACCGAGGCGGTCCTCGCGAGCAGCACGTCGACGCTCCCGTGCACGACGTTGGCGACGGTACGGTCGGTGAGCGTGGTGAACAGGCCGGTGGCGGCGAGCTGCTCGCGCCATCGGCTCGTGGTGCGCTGGGGGGTGTCGCCCCGGTGGGCGCCGACGAGCTCCTGCATGCGCGCAACCCAGTCCACGGAATCGTCCCAGACGTTCCAGATCACGCCGAGGCCTCCGCCGCTGCGTAGTACGCGGCAAATCTCCTCCGCTGCCTTCGGGGTGTCGAACCAGTGAAAGGCCTGCGCGACGAGCACGGCGTCGGCGCTCCCCGCCGCCAGCGGCATCGCTTCCGCCGTCCCTTCCATCACCTCGGCGGCGGGCACCGCGTGCACGAGCTGGGCGCGCATGCCCGGGACGGGCTCGACGGCGATGACATGGGCTCCGGTCCCGATCAGCGCTCGGGTCAGCTTCCCGGTCCCCGCCGCCAAGTCGACGACGGTGCTGCCGGCACCGAAGGCGAGCTGGGATGCCAGCAGGCCGATCGCCTCCCGCGGGTACTCGGGCCGGCCCCGCTCGTACTCCTCGGCGGCGCTGTCGAAGCCGCGGGCGGCGTTCTCGTGGATTGCCTGGCCCGAAGAGCTCAGCTCGCCACCTCGGCGCGCCGGGAGCGCAGCCAGTCGACGGTCTGGGCGATGCCCTCGGGAACGTCGATCGCGGCCTCCCAGCCGAGCTCGCGGCGTGCCTTCTCGACCGACGGCCAGCGACGCTGAACGTCGACTTCGAAGCTCGGAAGGTGCTTGAGCGACAGTTCCTCAGGGTCCCGGCCGCACGCGTCCCAGACGATCTGGGCGATCTCCGCGACCGTGAGCTCCTTCGAGGCGGAGATGTTGAAGTCCGCGTTCACCCCCGCGGGCGAGGCCATGGCGGTCACGATGCCATCGGCGATGTCGTCCACGTGGGTGAGGGTTCGGGTCTGCTCGCCCGAGCCGAAGATCTCCAGGGGGCTCTGGCCGGAGAGAACTTTCTCGATGAGGTCGGGCACGGCGTGAGCGATACCGGGCTCATCGGGGTCAGGGAGCTCACCGGGTCCGTAGGCGTTGAAGGGGCGGCAGATCGTGTACGGCAGGCCGTGCTCGGCGTGGGCGGCGCGCGCGTAGACCTCGCCAGAGAGCTTCGAGAACCCGTACGCCGAGCGCGGGGCGGCGCAGTCGAGGAGATGCTCCTCGGTGGTGGGGAACTCCGTCGCGCGCTCGAACACCATCGAGGAGGAGACGTAGGTGTATCGCTCGACGTCGTGCTGCAGCGCTGCTCTGACCACCGATCCGGAGAGCGCGTTGTTGACCTCGGTGAGCGTGTGGGGAAGCTTGTGGAAGTTGGCGATGCCGCCGACGATGGCCGCCAGATGGATGACGTGCGAGCAGCCGCCGGTAGCGGCGAGCGCCTCGTCGAGATCGCGCAGGTCGCCCGTGCGCACCTCGCAGCCCTCGCGCATCCACGCGGGGCTGGGACGGTGATCGGACACTCTGACCTCGAACTCCGGGTCCGTCAGCAGTCGCCGCACGACCGCGGAGCCGATCATCCCGGCCCCGCCGGTGACGAGGACGCGCCTCACGGCGTGGTGGCCGCCGGGGGTCGCAACGCCGCCGCTTCGGTCGCGAAGGCGAACACCTGCGCGGTCCCGAGCGAGTTCCACGGATCGACGAGGAGGCAGTCGCCACCGACCGAATCGAGGATCGCCCGCTGGATCTCGGGTCGCTCGAACTCCGAGTGATTGGTCGCGATGATCACCACGTCAGCGTCGCGAATCGCCTCTTCGAGCGGCTGCGTGGGCGTGGCTGCATGGGGGTCGCAGACCGCGACGTCCGCCAGTTCGCGCTCGAGCAGGCGAATGAGCTTCGGTGAGAGCGAGTCACGCTCGTCGTCGGTGTCGCGCTTGAAGGTCAGGCCGAGAACCGCCACCTTGCGCGACGCCAACGACCCGATTCGCCGCTTCACCCCCTCGACCAGGAACAGGGGCACCGACTCGTTCACGCGCGAGACTGCGAGGAGCATTCCCGGGGCGTGGGAGGACTCCTCGGAGAAGGCGAAGTCCTTGCGCAGGCACGTCCCCGCCGTCAGGCCGGGACGCGCGATCCCCCCGCGCGGGTAATCACGATTGATCAGGTCGATCACGTCGAACACGTTCGCGTCGTTGCGCTCGCAGTCCATCATCAGCAGGTTGGGGAGCGCGAACGTCGCGTAACGGAGGATGTTGGTCCAGATCTTGGCGAGCTCGGCTTGGACCGGTGTGGTCCGCACGATCGGCGCTCCGAAGACCTCGAACACGCAGGCGGCGCGCCGGGTCGACTCCTCGTCGACGCCGCCGACGATGCACGGCAGCGTCGAGATCTCGTCCAGGAAGCGCCCGGCCGCGATCCGCTCGGGGGCGTGGGCCACGAACACGTCCTCCCCGACCTTGAGTCGGCCGCGCTTCTCGAGGTAACCGGCGACGAAGTCGGTCGTCCCGGGGGCGATCGTCGAGCGCAGGATCACCGCATGACCCTCGCGGAGCACCGGGAGCAGGTCGTCGAGCGCCTCGCACACCTGACTGAGGTCGCTCTCGATATGTGAGAACGACGGGGTGCCGAGCGTGATCACGATGTTCTCCGCCCGGGCGGCATCCGCCGCGCGGTCGGCGAAGTGCAGCCGCCCATCGGCCATGACGCGATCCAGGAGTTCCTGGGTGCCATGCTCCTCGAACGGCATGCGCCCCCCGCGCACGGACGCGAGAAGCTCGGGATCCTTGTCCACGCCCAGGACTTGTAGTCCGCGATCGGCGAAGCACAGCGCCAACGGCAGACCGACGCGCCCGAGGCCGATTATCGAGATGTCGTACGGCACTTGACCGCTCATAACGTACCGAGCGGACCTAGGTTTCGGTGCGCGGGGCTCACTCGGGATGCGGGTGCGAGTGCTCGCTGGCCAGGCTGGGCAGCGGGGCGAGCCCGTCTTCGGCCTCGTGGCCGCGGATCTCCCCGGCCACGGCGATCAGGTCGAGGCGCATGATTTCGCGCTCGCCCTCGATTCGCGCCGGATCATCGGCGGGTAGGCCTCTGATCAGGGCCCGGATCCGCTCGCGCAACTGAAGTGCGAAATGCGGCGTCGACGCACCCATGAGCTGACGCACGTCGTCGACCGTGACCGCGCGGCCCGTTCGCAGGCGTTCGGGGTTCTCGGCTTCGCTCATTTCGCTGGTAAGACGTCGAGTAGGGAGTCGATCTCGGCCTGGGTCGTACCCGAGATGGCGCTCTGATCACCAATTATCCAGCCATGGTTGTACACCGCGGCGGTCGGACCCTCCTGGTTGTAGCCCGAGGCGTTGTCGAGGAGGTCGGCGGCGTCGGGCTGGGGGAGGGTAGAGGCGGTGTCCACGAGCAGCAGCGGTCCGTAGCTTCCGCTTCCCGAAAGGGGAGCCGCAGCAGCCGCGGCGAGAGGCTGGTTGACGTTCGCGAACACGTAACCGTGCCCACCGCTGGTCACCGCCCAGCCGAAGTTGCCGTTTCCGGGGACGCACCCGGCGCCGACCGGGCACGCCGGGTCCCGGTAGCGCGAGAAGGTGACCGCGTTGCTGATCGGGTTGGTGCCGTCCACGCGCCGGACCCTGCCGAGCTTGTCGAGCACCTTGGTTATGACGTGGGGGATCACGCTCTGCGGACCGAGGACGTAGATGCGCGGATGGCCGTGGGCGAGGATCGCCTGACGGGTGGCCTCTGGGACGGTCGTGGCCGTCACGTAGAGGATGGGATCGCCGCTCTCGGCCGCATACGCGGCGGCGGGCATCGCATAAGCGGGCGCGTTGGCCGAGGTGACGATCACAGCCGGGCTCGGCCGGCCGGCCGCGGCGCTCTGGAAGGCGTCGATCGCCGCGGCGAGGGCAATGGGATCGGATCCGGTGATCGATGCCGAGCGCAGACCGCTCGGCTTGGGCACGTCTCCCACCGTGATCACCTGCGCGCGGCGTACGACCCCGGCGCCGTGCGGCGCCAGCGCGCTCAGCGCGCCGGCGGTGCTCGCCGGCAGCGAGCCCGGCCCTGAGAGCAGGATCGGAGCATGGATGGGAGCCGCCATCAGCACCGCGGATGCAAGTGCTGCCTGCCAGTCGTCGGTGGGCGCGATCGTTACCGCCTGCGGGCGCGTCGCCGGCGTGAGCCCCGGGTAGACGGCCTGGGCGACGCCGGCAGCGTCCTCGATCGCGCTGGTGCCGTTGACGCGGGTGGTGTTATTCGTGGCCAGGATCGGGAACCCGAGCCCTTGCACGGTCGGCTCCGGAGAGTTTCGCGTCGGGGCGGAGACCGTGACCTGGCGGTTGACCTCGACGATCTTCGATCCGCCGCAGGCGGTGATCAGCGCGGTGCCGGCAACGAGCGCGGCGACGAGCGTCGCTAGGGGCAGGAAGCGTCGCATGCGGAGCGTGACCTTAGCGAGCCGTCCCGCCGCTGGTGTCGCTCAGCCCCCAGGGCTGCCCTCAGCGGCCCGACGGTGCGCGATCCCCGAGGATCTGAGCACGCTCTTCGAGCCGGTTCCTGCGCCTGAGCTCGGCTTCTCGCCGACGACGCTCCTCGGCCGTGCCAGAGCCGATCAAGGGAGGGACGGTTGTCGGATGCCCTTCGGCGTCGAGCGCCACCATGGTGAAGTAGGCCGTGTTCGTATGGCGAACCTCGCCGGTGAGCGGATTCTCGGCGTCCACGCGCACGCCCACCTCCATCGACGTGTGCCAAACCGCGTTGACCGAGGCGCTGAAGGTGACCAGCTCACCGATGTAGATCGGATAGAGGAAGTTGACGCGGTCTACTCCCGCGGTGACCACGCGCTGGCGGGAGTGCTTGACCGCCGCCAGGCCGGCAGCCTCGTCGGCCATCTTCAGCACCGCGCCACCGTGGACGTGGCCCGCGCTGTTGGCGTCGAGGATGCTCATCCAGTGCGCGAGCGTGGTACGGGACTCCGAGACGGGCTTGGCATCCATGACCGCGTGATCCTAGTGGCTGAGCGCTGAGGGTTGCGTTCGATCTGGCCGGGCGCGTAAGGGTGCAAGGCTGAGGGCGGCGGGCACGCGCACGCGGCGCGCTGGCGCGGCGGGCGGGCCGCCGCGAACGTTGTTACGTAGGGGCGGAAAAACGCGACGCTGAGAACAACGTTCGGGCCTACGGGTGGGGAGGGGGCGTGGACGGGGCGCGCGCCGCGGCGAGCGCGTGGCAGGGCCGGGGGGCGCGCGGCCCG
>Ga0302324_100023932_pt1 | contig 11791 bp, 7 predicted proteins | sample Palsa_T0_1_FD_201949 | JGI IMG/M metagenome (GOLD analysis project Ga0302324, IMG submission 201949) | Peat permafrost microbial communities from Stordalen Mire near Abisko, Sweden - Palsa_T0_1 | ecosystem: Environmental > Terrestrial > Soil > Palsa > Peat permafrost | place: Sweden: Abisko... | reverse complement strand
TGCGGGTTGGTGATGACGTAGGCCACCTGGTTCGTCCCGTTAAATCGCTCCGCATTTAAAACGTTGCTCAGGGCAAAGCGGTCGTAAAAATATCCGAATCCGGCGCGCAGAACCGTTTTGGGAGCGCGCAGACGTCCCTGCGACGGTCCCAGGCCCCACGCCAGGCCGACCCGCGGCGCCCAGTCGCCGCGATCGGGAATGTTGTTCTGCACCTCATAGCGCAGGCCCAGGCTCAGGGTGATGTTGGGGCGGACGCGCCAGTCATCCTGATAAAACAGTCCGGCATCCACCTGGCTGACGGAAAGCGCCGGTTGCCCGGCGTTGAACTGATACTGAATGGGGCCGCCGCCGCTCGCGATAATCTGCGAAAGCGGCACGCCCCGGGCGATTCCCTGTTGCATGATGGCGTATGCGGCGATCGAATCGAAGTTGAACTGGCCGTTGAAATTGGTGGTGCTGCGGTTATCTTCCTGGCTGCCGCGGAGGCGGGCGCCGAACTTGATGAAATGCGTCCCGTGGGTGATGGAGGTGTAGTTCTGGAATTCGTAGTTGCTCTGGTTGTTGAAATTCAACGGGAACGAGCTTCCGCTGGTGAAGGCGTCGGTAACCGAGATGTTCAATTCCGGATCGATGCCGGTCTGCGTCTGACCCTGCCGGAAATACTGGAATCGCGTTTCGTTGATCACCTTGCTGTTCACCACCTGCGTCTCGGTCAGATTCACGGTCTGATTGGTGTTGTGCTGGGTATCGGCGGTGTTGGGGAGATTAAAGCCGCCCACGCCCTGGTTTTCGAAGTCCTGGCCGCGCCAGGTATAACGGCCCTGCAAGGTGATGTTGGGGGTCAACTGATAATCGATCCGCGGGCTGACGCTGTCGAAAGTGTTCGGAGCGATGATGGCGAACGCTTGCTGCACGGGCAGGAAGGTGTTCGGATCGACCACTTGCGCGTTGATCAGCGAGTCTTCCCGCTGCTGGCGCCGGGAAAAGTCGATGAAGAACGAGAGCTTGTTCCTGATAATCGGCCCGTTCAGGTTGGCCTGAAGATTTTTGGTATCCGAAGCCGGAACGGAGAAGTTGCTCGAGGTGATAAACGGATTGCGCGCGTTAAACAGCCAGTCGCTGTAGGTGAGGTTGACGGTGCCGTGAAACTTGTCGGATCCGGGGCGCGTGAAAATTTCGATGCGGCCGCGGCCGGAGGTGTCGTATTCGGCAGAAAACGGATTGGAGTTGATGCGGATCTCTCGAATCGATTCCTTGGGCGGAAGCTGTCCGTTGCTGAAGCCGTCGATGAAAATCTGTCCTCCGTTGGGGCCGGCCGCGGGGCCGGCGAGGGCCAGAAGATCCGCCTGTAGATCGTCAGGATCGTCGGAGAGCATGTCCAGATCTTCCTGTTTCAATACCAGGGCGCCGGCATTTTTCGCGGGATCGAGTTCCACTTGTTGCGTGTCGGCGACGATTACTTCCTGCTTGGAACTTTCGACAATCAGGTGCGCGTCGAGGGTCAGCGGACGGCCCGCCGGCACGTCCAGGCCGATCCGCTCCAGCAGACCGAATCCGGTGGCGATGACACGAACGGTGTACTTGCCTGGAGGTAACCCTGCTATCGCGTATACCCCGTCCGCGTCGGAGGTGGCGACTTTAACTACCTTGTTCGGACCCGATGCCGTGACCGTCGCCTTCGGCACCGCGGCGCCGGACGGGTCGAGAATCTGACCGTGGATGGTTCCGAGCCCCTGCGCGCGCAGGGCGCCGCTCAGCACCAGGAGCAGACCGCACACCCGTACCGGCCAATGTAAAAAAATCATTCCATCTCCATTGCGCTACCGGCTAAGGACTGCCGGCGTCGCCTCCCAGGCCGCCGCCGAGGCTCCAGGAACCGAGTTGCATCTCTTGCGTGCCGGGCCTGGTGAGGATCGGTTCGACGCCGGCGAGCATGGTGATCGCGGTCAACTGATCGGGAGCGGCTCCGACGGTGCTCAGAACGATAATCGCGTCGCCGGCCTTCAGATCGGCGAGGGTCATCTTCGGGATGCGGTCGAGCATCTGCGTCAGGTCGCCGCCACGCCCACCGGGTCCGCGTCCGCCGCGTCCTTCGGCGTTCCCGCCGCGCCCGTCGGGATTCGCCGCGGCTCTTCCGCCGGATTCTCCTCTGGCGCCGGGCTCCGGCGGGCGATTGCGCGCTGCGAGCATTTGCGCCATCGGTTGCGGCAGCTTGCGCAGATTCGACTCCGCGTTGATCTTCAGGATGACCGGCTTCTTCGAAGCGAGGTCGTTCACGCGCATCTCATTTTTCGCGGCATCGATCGACAGGATGGTCGCGGCCAGCTCGCGAAACGAGCCGGAGACGATCTCCTGGGCAGTCATTTTGGTCCCGTCTTCGTTCTTTTCGCCTAGAGCGCGAACCTGGTCGCCGGTCTTGATCTCGGCCAGAGTAGACGGCTTGGCATCGGTGAATTTGATCGACTCGGGAGTATAGCGGCGAATCTGGGCGTTCGGCCCCGGCGTAACGATCAGCGATTTCGCGCCGCCCGCTCCGCGCACGCTGATCGCGATGTCCGACGGGCTGACGGCGGTAACCAGGCCGATCACGCCGCGCTTATCCCAGTCGGCTCGTTCGGCCGCCTGTTTCTTGGCGATATCGGCTTGCGACATTACCACGACCAGCGTCGCCGCGACCGTCTTCTGGTCGTCCGATGGCTTGCCGCGCGCGAGCACCCGATCGCCCGCGCTGATATCGGTGATGGCGATGGTCGCGGCGTTACGCAGATCGTTCTCTCCGGGAGCCACGCGGCGGAAGCTGGCCGTCGGCTGGAGAGATACCGTGACCTCGGCGCCGGCATCGGTCTTGAGCACGATCTGCCGTTCCGCGGCGTCGATCTTGCTCACGACGCCGACGGTGTTGGTGGCCGCTGGTTGCGCGCAAACCGTCGTGGCGCAGAGCGCCGCAAGAACGTATCTAAAGCGCCAGTTTTTCCCGCTCATATCACTCTTAAAACTTCACCCTTAAAACTTCGAACCCATCAAACTTCGAAAAGGCGTTTGTTAGCAACTATTAAGACTAGACCAGCGGGGGCGCTGGTTACACGCGACCGGAAAATCTCCGCGGGGGCCTAGTGTCCTGCCTCCGAGATTCGCGGAATAAAAAAGGGGGACAGACCGGACAGACCACTCGGTCCACGGCCGCTTCGGCCCGAGGGGAGAGGAACATACGGTCGGGGACAGAGCAGTCTGTCCCCTTTTTTTATTTCACGAACTTCGGAGACAGGACACTAGTCGGAATTAACGCGATCCAGCCTGGAACGTCGCGCGCATTTCGTGGTCGATGCGGATGTCTAAACCGTCGGGATAGGTCTTATATTTCTGATATAGATTCATGTGATCGCGGCCGGGGACGACCTCGCAGACGTCTTCGCGGCCTTTCGATTTCAGGAAATCGCAGAACATAACCGTCGCTTCCTCTAAATGAAAGGTGTCTTCCGAGCCGACTACCAGGTGCAATTTGCCCAATAATTTCGGGCCGAGGGTTTCCCAGGTGGTTTCGACGATGCGGCGGATGTCGTATTTCTGCCAGGCCTGCCCGACCAAGGGGTCGAGTTCGCCGGTTTCGCGATTGAACAGCTTCATGGGGCGGCCGTCGATGCCGCGCGGGCTCCAGACCCATTCGAAGCTGGCGATCTGGCCGCCGAATTCGCCTTGCACGCGCTCGGCTTTGGCGAATTGCTCGAAACTAGCGAGGTCTTTGCCGTTCATGCGAACCAGGTTCAGCGGACGCCCGTCTTTAGTCCGATAGGCGTTCTGCGTGGAGCCGGGAGTCACGTCGATTCCGGTGAAGCTGTGCAGATCCACCGGGTCGGGCGAAGTCGACCAGGTGCCGCCGAACACGTCGGGATAATTCACTTCGAGCCACAGGGTGGTCCATCCGCCGGAGGAGTGGCCGGTGAGAAAACGGGCGCGCGGGCTCGCGATCAGCGGGAAATGCTTTTCTAAATAAGGAATGAATTCCTGGGTCAGGGCTTTGCCCCACGGACCGTTGTTGACCGAATCGGCGAAAACATGATGGCCGGTGGGGAAGGAGCCGTTCAGGAAAACATGCACCATGGGAAAACGGCGTCCCGACGCCATGTCTTTGACGAGCGTGGGTCCCACGCGCCACGCGGTGGTGTGATCGCCGCCAAAACCGTGCACGACATATGCCGCGGGGTAAAGATGCGAGGGATCGCGCGCGTAGTCCGGCGGCAGGACTACGCCCGCTTGCATCACGATCGGCCGGCCCCAGAACGCGCTGAGCAAGGGGCTTTCGAATTCCACCAGTTTCACGTTTTCGGTATCGCGCGGCCGGGGACGCGGCGGGGTGACCTTATCGAGGGTCAGCTTCACGGGCGCCGTGTCGGCGGGATTAAAATTGTGCACGGTCGCTACAGCGCTGTACAAGTCGCCTTCGTTCTGAGCGGTGAGCGCGTAGCTGTGATCGGGATCGAGCAGCGCCATGAATTCGAAATCGCCGCGCGGCGCCTGGGAGAACGGCTTCGGATAAGCCAGGATGTCGGGATCGAAAACGACCGTGGCGCCGGGGGCGATGCGGTCGAACTCCATGGCGGCCATCCAGGTTTCGCCGGGGATGAATCCGCCGGAAAGACGCTCGCGAGGTTTAGAGGCGTCGGTGAGGAACACGATCATCCGGCCGGACGATCCTTTGGGCGCGACCGACGGGTCGAGCGTGATTTCGAATCGCAATGGCGCGGCGAGCGCCGATGCAGACAGGGCGAGGAACAGCAGGCGTCTCAAGAGCGTCTCCTGAAATCGAGTAATTTTTGGCGGGTCGAGCGCAGAATCGCGAGAAGCTGGTCGCGTTTTAACTGCAATTGGATGGACGGCTCATGCGCCAGGTTGGTTAGCTCGTAGGGGTCTTCCGCGAGGTTGTAGAGATGCGTTACCGCGCCGCTCCCGTCGACCACGAGTTTGTCGGAGCCGAGCACCAGCATGCGCCATTCGTCCTTCTCGCCAAGTTTGCCTTCGGACCCGCCCAGTTTACCTTCGGACCCGCCCAGTTTACCTTCGGACCCGCCCAGTTTACCTTCGGACCCGCCCAGTTTACCTTCGGAAAAGACCGATTCGGGGCGATCGGCCTTCTGGCCCAGCAGGAGCTCGGAAAGATCGTGGCCTTGCAGGCCCTCGAAGGCGGGCTCGCCGCATAAAGCGAGCAGCGTCGGGACGATGTCGACTTGCGACGCCAGCACGTCGCTCGCGAACGGCTGGGCGCGGGGATGATGGATGGCGAAGGGCACGCGGACGGATTCCTCGAACCACACGCCGTCGCCATCGAGGCCGTGCGAGCCGATCTGTTCGCCGCGATCGGCGGTGAACACGACAATGGTTTTCTGAGCGAGATTGCGGCGATCGAGGGCGGCCAGTATCTTACCCAATTGTTGATCGAGCGAAGCGTAGGCGGCGTAGCGCTGGGCCAGTTTCCTTCGGACGTCGGCGTCGGTGCCGGAGGGGATATTTTCACGCAGATGCAGGGTCGACGGATCGACGGAAGGCGCGGCTTTCAGAGTGTCTTCCGTCAGAGTCAGGTTCAGGAAAAAAGGAGCGTCGCGATCGGTTTCAATGGAATCGAGCCGATCGCCGGTGCGGTAGCCCGCCAGCTTGAAAATCGAGTCGAGGGTGACTTCCTCGGTGCGCAGGGGGGCGCCGTCCTCGGTGACTCCGGTCGCGTGCGGATAGCGGCCGGTCAGGATTCCGGAGCGAGCGGGGTCGGACTGGGGGTCGCAGGCATAGGCGCGGGGAAAAACGACGGCGGTTTTGCCGAATTGTTCGAGATTCGGGGCGCGCAGGTCGGGATCGCCGGTCCAGGGCGTGGAGACTCCGCGCCAGGCGCGCGCGACGATCAGCACGACGTTGAATTTGGACTCCGCCGCCAGGAGCGCCATCGGCGCGAGCAGGAAAATTCGCCGCGAGATCAAGTACTCATGATAGCGCGCTCGATAAATCGGGACTCTTCCGCTAAATCCAGACCTTGTCTACCGGAACTCCCCGCTTGCACAAGTCGCAGGACGCGGCGTCTTTGTAGTAGGTCGCGTCGAGTTGGGCGAGGTGATAGAAGGGCAGGGGATCGAAGCTCAGCGTGGTCGGGTTGGGCTGGTAAATCACCACCGCGAGTCCGACCACTTCGCCTCCATTGGATTCGACCAGCTTCTTCAGCTCGGCCAGCTTCTGACCGGTGCGCAGAATATCGTCGACCAGCAGGACCTTCTCGCCTTTCTTAAGCTCGAGATATTGGCGGAAACGCTGGGGCTCGTTTACGTTTTCGCGCTCCGCCCAGTAAACCTGGCGCGCGCGCAGGGCTTCGCACACGCCGTAGGCGACGGGTAGGCCGCCGGTGGCGGGCGCGACAATCGACAGCTCAGGAATCATCGCGCGAATTTCGGAATTGGCGCGCAGCTTGCGGCTCAGGCCGACGCTGAGGATTTTGGCGGCTTCGTAGTACCGCATGGTCAGGGCGACTTGTAGATACTCATTGGCGTGCAGGCCGTTGGTGTATTCGAAGTGTCCTTCTCTCAGGCCGCCGGTGCGACGGAGCAGCTCGACGACTTCATCGTGGGTAGGGACAAGATGCATGGTTCCGCTTCAAGTTTATCGCTTACGGGACGGAGGGTGGCCGCCGATTTGCAATCAGGTCTTGGACATCCGCGTGTATCGCGTTTATCTGCGGCCAGGAGGCATTTCGGAATCTCCGTTAATGCGCTCCGCGGCCGCTTAGAACCTGGGGGATGGTGCGAAGAATGATCTTCCAGTCGAGCGCCAGGGACCAACTGTCGATGTATTGCATGTCGAGCCGCATCCAGGTTTCGAAATCCACCGCGTCGCGGCCGCAGACCGCCCACAGGCAGGTGAGGCCGGGGCGCATGCGCAGGCGGCGGCGCTGCCAGCGCTCGTATTGATCCACCTCTTCGGGTACCGCCGGGCGCGGACCGACCAGCGACATGTCGCCCTTCAGAACGTTCCAGAGCTGCGGCCACTCGTCCACCGAGAATTTGCGCAGCCAGCGTCCGATGGCGGTCAGGCGGGGGTCGTTGGGAATCTTCATGGCTGTCTGGCGCTCGCTCAAATGCCTCAGGGATTCGCGCATTTCGTGAGCGTTCTCTTGCATCGAGCGGAATTTGTAGAACACGAATTTCCGGCCGTTCAACCCGCAGCGAACCTGGCGGAAAATGGCCGGACCGGGCGAGGTGAGGCGGATGGTCAGCACCACCAGCAGCATCACCGGGCACAGCAGGACCAGCGCGGCGGCGGCCAGCACGATGTCAGTGACGCGCTTCATCAGCAGACGGATTTCGTCGTGCGGGGTCGCCGAAAAAGTCAACAGCGGAAGCGCGCCGAGGCGGTCGAGATACAAATGGCTGTTAACGTGGGGAAAAAAGTCGGCGGCGACGCGGGTGCGGACGCCTTCCTCGTCGCAGAGAAGGAAAACTTCTTCGAGCTCGGCCAGGCGGCGGCTGTCGACCGCGAAGATGATTTCGTCAATAATATGCTCGCGGAGGAGTGCGGGGAGGTCCGCCAGCGGGCGCACCGGATAGGCGCCGTCCAATTCCACGGTGGAGGTTTCTCCGGCATCGGCCAGAAATCCAGTGAGGCGTACTCCGTAGGTGGCGGCCTTTTCGAGTTCTCGTCCCAGGCGCTGCGCGGCGGATCCGACGCCTACAACCATTACATACCGGCGCGCGCCGAATTCGTGGCGCACCACCCGCAAAATGCGGCCGGCGTTCAGACGGAACAGGCACACGAATACCCAGGCATACACGGCGAAAATCGCGACAAAGGAACGGCTGAGATCCAACCGGCGGGAATATTCGAATAAAATCAGAGAGGCCGCGCCCAGCAGGCATTGCCGGAACGCGTCGCGCAAGATCACGCGCGGATGTTCGGTGTCGACGTGATCGTACAGCTCCCACCAGTACCCTAGCACCACCCAAACCAGCATGCACCAGCCAAGCAGCAACAACTTGCGGGTGGATTCGATATAGAAAACGTGCTCCAGCTCCAGCCGCAGGCGGGTCGCATAGGCGAGCTGGAAAGCCAATGCGATCAGCAGGATGTCGGAAAGGCCGAAAAAAATCCGAACCTGGCGATGATGTCCGCGAAACATCCAGAACCTAGCATACAGAAACCCGGGATACAGAAACACTCGGGCTTCGGCCAGAACGCGGCGGCGGTAACGGGCTGAGTAAGGCCCGCATATTCCGCTTGCGTACGACGGGCACGGGCCTTCCCCCCAGTTGCGCCCCGGCGATCCTCCTAAAGTGAATGAGACGATCTGCCTATTGCGGGCAGTACCAGGGGCCCGTAAGTTAATAAGGAGAGGTAACGGGAACATGAGACGAATCCTGTTGGTGTCCCTGCTGGCGGCAGCAAAGTGCTTCGCCACCCCCGACGACGCGCCCCAAATGAATTCGGTCTCCGCCAAGGTCGCCAAACCGGGAGACGTGATCGATATTTCGGGCCTGGGCCTGAGCAACAAGGCGGTCGATGAGGTGTATCTGACCGATCACAAGTTCGACATGAAGGTCAAACTGGTCGAGCAGAGCGACAAGACCATCCGGTTCCGCGTGCCTCCGTTCGCCAAGCCGGGGCGGGTGCAACTGCTTTTGCTTACCAAGGGGGATGAGCCGAAGCTTCTCGAAGAGCCCTTGTACATCGTGATCGAAGAAGCGACCACGGAAGTCGGGCAAGTAACCACGCCTCCGGCTGCGGCGCCATCGACGCGGGATGCCGCTCCGCCGGCGAAACCGGAACAGCGCGATAAACAGCAATAGCTCCCTCCCGGATCTTGCGCGAATCGGAATAACCCCGGCGGAAACCACGTGGCCGACCGATATGCGAGACAGGGCCGCCGTAGGATCGCCAATGGCCCGCCCCTGGTTTCGCGTGCACGCTACTCTCAAAGTCAAGTTCTTGCTGGTATTTCTCGGCGTAATGGGGGGGAACCTTACCGGGGCCCTGGTGGTGTTCCGTACCATCGCCGACCAGAAGGCCGATGCCGTCGTCATCAATCTCGCCGGCGCGCAACGCATGCTCAGCCAGAAGATGGCCAAAGAGGCGGCCATGGGCGATAGCGAGACGGCCCGCGTTTCGATCGCGCGGTTCGACCGGGTGTTGACCGGGCTGGTGAACGGCGACTCCGAACTGGGGCTGCCGCGCTGCGACGACCCGGCGCTTCTGGATCAACTGGCACGCGTCACCAGTCTGTGGTCCGTGTATCGCCCCGCGATCGAGGCACAACTGCGATCCGGGAGGGGCGACCACGCTTCCACGCTCGCCGCCAATGTTCTCCTCTTGCAGGAGGCGGACGCGGCGGTGAAGCTGTTCGAGCTTCGCTCCAACGCCAAGGTACTGCGCACGAAGTGGACGCAATGGGCGGTGCTGGGCACGGTGATCGCTACGCTGGGGTCCACCTGGGTGGGGTTGATCGCGCCTCTGCTGGGGCGTCTGAGCCGGATCGTCGCCACGCTCAGCGAGGGCGCGGGGCAGACCGCCAGCGCCTCCTACGCCATCTCTTCCGCCAGTCAATCGCTCGCGCAGGCGGTCTCCGAGCAGGCCGCAGCGCTGCACCAGACTTCCGATTCGAGCGCCCAGATCCGTGTCATGGCGCGGAAGAATCACGACCACTCCCAGGCCGCCACCGTTCAGGTGCGCGAGGCGGGGCTACGCATGGGTCAGGCGAATCTCGGCTTGAAGGAGATGCTCGGCGCCATCGATCGCAGCCGCGATGCGTCCGATAAGATCGCCAAAGTGATCCGCGTGATTGACGAGGTCGCGTTCCAGACCAACGTGCTGGCGTTGAACGCCGCCATCGAGGCGGCGCGCGCCGGACAGGCGGGACAGGGCTTCAGCGTGGTCGCGGACGAGGTTCGAAATCTGGCGCAACGTTCGGCGCAGGCGGCGCGTGAAACCGCGGATTTGATCCAGGGGTCCATTCTCGCCGCGGCCGAGGCGCAGAGCTCGGTAGCCCGCGTCGCCGGTCTCATCGACTCGCTCGCCGCCAGCTCGGCTTCCGTAGGGTCGCTGGTCGAGCAGGTCAGGCACGGCAGTCAGGAGCAAACCCGCGGGATCGAAGCCATCGCCGACGCGGTCTCGCAGATGGAGCACATGACCCAATCGACGGCGGCCACCGCGGAGCAGAGCGCCGCGGCCAGCGAGGAGCTCAGCGCGCAGTCCGAAGTGCTGCGCGCGACGGCGGCCGACCTGGCGGCACTGCTCGGCGCAGCACGCAGCTCCGCCGGGCGGGGGACGCGGCGAGAGCTGACGCTCCGGGCGTAGGTCATGGAGCGGTTGGAAGCAATCGCGACGGCCGCATGTAGGAGATCGGAACCGCGACCGCAATCACCACCAGACAACCGATCGCGGTAAACCAGAGATAGGCGATTGTAGTGAACTTCGCCGCCGCAAAAACCGCCGCCTGCCCCGCCAGCGCGCCGATAAAAGTCGCATTCGCCCCGACGCGCTTTAAAAAGAAGGCGATCACGAATACGCCCAGCATGGTGCCGTAGAAATACGACCCCACCTGGTTCACGGCTTCAATCAAAGTGCCGAACCCCCGACCGAACAGCATCGCGAACCCGACGGCGTAGAGTCCCCAAAACACGGTCGCCGCGCGCGACGCGATCAGCGTCTGCCGGTCGGTCGCCTGCGGCCGGAAGTGGCGGCGATAAATGTCGATCACGGTAACGGTGGCGAGCGAGTTCATCTCTCCCGAGATCGCCGACATGGCCGCCGTAAAAATCACGCCCAGGATCAGCCCGACGATGCCGCGCGGGAGATAATGCGTCACGAACGAAAGAAAAATGTAATTGGTGTCGTTTTCGCCGGTTAGCCTTACCGCGTCGGCGTGCACCGCGTTCATCCGCGCCTGCGCGTCGCGAAATTCGCCGATGGCCACGGCGCGAACCGAGGAATCCCGTGCGTCCTTGATATGACGCGCCGCCAGGCCCCGCTCCTGGAAAGCTTGCTCATGCCGTTGTTCGAGAGATCCAAACTCGGCCGTCTGCTGAATCCGCTCCATCGCGCCGGGATGAAACAGCAGCGGAGGCTGCGTGAATAAAAAGAACACGAATACCATCGCCCCGATGAACAGAATGAAGAACTGCATCGGTACTTTCGCCACCGCGTTGAACAGCAGGCTCAGCCGGCTTTGGCCGATGGATTTGCCGGTCAGGTAGCGCTGCACCTGGCTCTGATCGGTTCCAAAATACGCGAGCATCAGAAACGTCGCGCCGATCAGACCGGTCCACAGATTGTAACGGTCGTTCCAGTCGAACCTGGTCTCGACCACGTTCAGCTTTCCCGCCGCGCCGGCGATCCGGACCGCGTCCAGGAAGGAAACATCGGCCGGCAGGCGCGTAATCGCGATCGCCAGCGCCAGGACCAGCGCTCCCATGATGACGCCCATCTGCTGCACGTCCGCCCACGTCACGGCCTTGATGCCGCCCGTGGCGGTATACAGGATCACCAGGCCGCCCATCATCATGACCGTCCCGCGAAACGGCCATCCCAAAACCACCGACATCACGATGGCCGGCGCCGAGATGGCGACGCCCGACCCCAGCCCGCGCTGGATCAGAAAAATCACCGATACCAGCGAACGCGTCTTGGCGTCGAAACGCTTCTCCAGATATTCGTAGGCCGTGTAAACTTTCGCGCGATGGAAAATGGGTACCGCCGTGGCGGCCAGGATCACCATAGCGATCGGCAGCCCGAAATAAAACTGCACGAAGCGTAGCCCGTCGACGTAGCC